>Ga0209634_1001528_pt1 | contig 16762 bp, 22 predicted proteins | sample LinPmetageLP40_FD_184043 | JGI IMG/M metagenome (GOLD analysis project Ga0209634, IMG submission 184043) | Marine viral communities from the Pacific Ocean - LP-40 (SPAdes) (version 2) | ecosystem: Environmental > Aquatic > Marine > Oceanic | place: Pacific Ocean | collected 2010-08-26
GGAAACAATATACGCTGATACTGATGATGAGTTCGAACATAAACAGATAGAGCAAATTCGTGTTTGTACTTTGCCAGTAGAAGATGGTCGAGTAGTTGGATCGGTTAATCTTCGTTTATTTAGGCAAAACGCAGATAATCAATGGAGTCTATATGATGAATACGAAACAGGTATGCCAAGAATATATATAGCTGCTTGTGATTTAGGTCGTGATGGTTACTTGAAAGCCAAACCTCCTCATGCTCGATTAGCCGAGATAAATCTAGCTCACTGGCGATCTCAATCAGATCAGGCCAATATTATGCACCATGCCAGAGCGCCAATGAAATACTTTCATGGTTACAGCAAGGAAGATTTAGAAGAGTTTACGGAAGGCGCAGGATACGCTTTTTTCTCAACTAACGAGAATGCTAAGATCGGAGTTGTTGAACATAGCGGAGCAGCTATCGATGCAGGCCGAACTGAACTCAAGGATATGGAGTTTCAGATGCAAGCAATGGGTTTGCAGTTAGTTGTGTCGAGAACAGGATCATCTACAGCAACAGGTGATATGATTGATGAGGCAAAGATAAACAGTCGATTAGGAATGTGGGCTGATAATCTAAAGGATACATTAGAGCTTGCTTTTACTTGGATGGCTGAAATGGCTGATATAAACGCAGAAAAGATAGATATAGTCATAAACAAGGACTTTGCTGCAAACGCATTATCTCACTTGGAAATGGATGCTTTGAACAAAATGTATCTAACAGAGGTTATTTCTAAGCAGACCTATATCAACGAAGCGAAACGCAGAAACATATTATCGGAAGAGGTTAGCTTTGACGATGAGCAAGATTATATGATGCAAGAGCCTATGGATGAACCTGATAGTATAGAAACGCAAGATGGCAATAACCGATGATATTCTTGACGATACCTTACGTCATGCACATTACTTAGAAAGATATAAATCAGGCGTAGTAAACAAAGTTGTCGGTTTGCTGAATAATGGCAACGATAAATATTACGCTCAAATTTATCGATCTAAGATAGAAAACCTCAATCGAAGAGATGTTGATAAGCTACTTGTCAGGCTAAAGAAGTCTATCAAAGCAGGATATGAACCTGTTGTTGAGTTGCTAGATGGTGAGATCAGGGATCTAGGTGAGAGCGAAAGCAGATGGCAAAAGAAGATTATAGATGGTTTAGTTCCTATCGAGCTAGATTGGGAAGCACCAAGCGAAGAACAAATCTATGCTTCAGTAAACGCTAGGCCATTCGAAGGGCTTTTATTAAAGGATTGGTATAAAGGTCTGGAAGATGGAGCGTTTAGGCGTGTCAAGCAAAACATTATGCAGGGATATGTCGAAGGGCAAACGACAGATCAGATCGTTAGAAACATCAGAGATGTATCAGAAGGTAGAAGTCGAAGGGCAGCAGAAACGGCTGTTAGAACGGCTTTAGCACATACATCGAACATTGCTCGAAACGAAAGCTACCGCAGAAATAAGCGTGTAATTAAGGCGATTGAGTGGGTGGCAACCCTAGACAATAGAACGACAGCCGTTTGTCGAGCAAGAGATGGAATGACTTATCCATATAATAAAGGGCCTCGGCCTCCTGCTCATGCAGGGTGCAGATCGACAACTATTCCAGTGCTTAAATCACTTAGGCAGTTAGGAATTAAGGCTGATGAAGTGCCAGTTAAATCAACTAGGGCATCGATGAATGGTCAGGTATCCAATGAGCTAAACTATGATGGATGGCTTCGTAAGCAACCAGTAGAGTTTCAAGATGATGTTTTAGGCGTACAAAAGGGTAGATTGTTTCGTAAAGGTCTAACGATGGAGCGATTTGTCGATAAGGAAGGCCGAGAGTTTACGCTGAAAGAGCTTGAATCACGCGAAGCAGAAATATGGAAAAAGGTTTATGGCGGTGATGTTAAAGCTAAAGCCAAGCCAAGAAAGCCACCATCAAAGCCGAAAATAGATGTTACGTCTGCTATGACTGTCAAAGGATTTACAAAGGACGAGTTAAACAGCAAGCTAAATAGTGGTTTAACGCCTTTAACTGCTAGAATTGCCGATAAGCTGCCAAAACCTAATAAAATCGTAGGCGGTAAAAATAAAGGTCTTTATAGAACAGACGAAAGAATTGTCGAGTCAGGTTTGGAGCGAGATGTAATGACGCACGAATATGGGCATCACGTTGATAGAATGCTCCAAGTTGATCCTGAAACTGGGAATAAAGGCTCAAATAGTAAATACTGGTCAAGTCAAGGTCTAAGGGAAGCATGGGAAAAGGATCGATCAGCCAGTGGTGTTTTTAAAGTCAGTAAAGACAAGAAAAATAAACGGTTATTAGAAATAAAAGATGAACTGTTTAACACTACAACGGTCACTAAAACACTTCCATCAGGTTCAACTTACGAAACTACTCAGCGTAATTTTAACTTTGATGGGGCTGATATGATTTCCGACATAGTTGATAGTTTTGTAAAAGGCGACTTTAGAAAAAATTATAATGTTTACGGTCACTCAAAATCGTATTGGAAATATAGAAACTCAGGTACAATGGAGGCATTTGCTAATCTATATGCAGTTCAAAACCGTCCAGAAGCAAACGCATACGCAAAGAAGAATTTTCCCAATCTTTACAGAGAGTTTATGAGAAAACTGGAGGACTTTGATGCTAATTCTTAGTGATGTTTTAGATATGTACATGAAAAAGTTTAATTTAGACGAAGAGCCTATCTTACCGATGGGATCAGCCGAGGAAGCAATAGAAATGCTTATGATAGCTATCGATACTAATAAAAAACTTACATTTGAGTGGGATAATTTAGATCCAGATCAATATAGCCTATAGATTATTAAGATGCGTACCAATCTTGGTAATTTAGACAGGAATTAACCTGTTAAGCGAAACGGTACAGCGCAAAGGAAACCATATCATGGCAGAAGAAGCACAAGTAATAGAAGAAACACAAGTCGAAACGGAAACTGTAGACAATTCAGATAATGAAATAGCTAATCTCAGTAAGCAGATAACAGAAATTAAACAGAAGTTAGTCGATGCAACCGAGGAGGCTATGCGTAGACGCAAGACAAATGAGCGTCTGAAGTCGGAGCTAGAGACTTTACAAAATAAGCCAGTTGAACAGGCCGACAATAATAATGAGGCAATACTTGCACAGTTCAAATCGCAGTACGAAGAGAAGGAAAAAGCACACCAATCTATTGTTAATGATCTCGTAAAAAAGAACGCAGTTAATGAACTTAAAACGGCCTTGATTGCACAAAATATAGATCCCATAGGTGCTAATTTACTGCTACCTTTCGCAGAGTCTCGTTTTCAAATTGACGAGGTTGGAAATATCCGTATAATGTCATCAGATTTATCTAAACCTCTCGCAGGAACGGGTAGCGATGGTTATGCAACTAGTGCGGATCTAGCTAAAGAACTTGCAGCGTCACAGGAAGGCCAACGTCTTGTAAAAGATACAGGCATTTCGGGAGGTGGAAAACCTCCAGCGAGCCAAGGCGGTAACGCAGGCAGTAAAACCATGCCCGACGCAGAATTTCGTAAACTATCGCAAAAAGCTCGGTGGGCATTTCTCAATCAAGGCGGCAGACCTATTTAAGGTGACCGCAACAGAAAGGAAAATGTTATGGCAAACGTCTTAACAGATCTGGCGGCAGACATTTATAGAGCTGCTGACATTGTAGGCCGAGAACTAACAGGCTTTATCCCTGCTTCAACTGTGAACGCAGGATCAGAAGAAGCTGCTGTTGGGCAGAACGTGCGTTCATTCGCTACTCCTGCCGCTACAGCGGTAACAATCGCACCAAGTATGACTATTCCAGAGGGAACAGATCAAACACTAACTAACAAAACGCTGACAATATCTAATCAGCGCGGTGTTCAGATCCCATATACTGGAGAAGATGTACGCTTCTTAGATGGTGGCGCAGGATACGAAACAGTATATGGCGCACAAATCCAACAAGCTATGCGAACACTTGTGAATGAAATGGAAGCTGATTTAGCTGAGGAAGCATATAAGAACGCTTCTCGTGCAGTTGGTACAGCAGGAACAACTCCATTTGGTTCGAACTTCAACACAGTCGCAGCGGCTCGTCAAATCTTGGCTGACAACGGTATGCCAACAAATGATGGACTAATGAGCTTGGTTGTAAACACAAGTGCAGGAGTTAACCTTCGTAACTTAGCAACACTTACTCAAGTAAACACAGCAGGAAGTGACGACACTCTTCGCAGAGGTGAGCTACTTAACTTGCAAGGTGTTTCACTGAAAGAAAGTAGCCAAGTGCAGAGCCACACCAAAGGCACAGGTACATCTTACCTTGTCAACAATGCTTCAGCAGCAATCGGTGATACTACGATCCCTGCTGATGGTGGTTCAGGTACAATCGTTGCAGGAGACGTGATTACAATCGCAGGCGATACAAACGCTTATGTTGTAAATACTACTCTCGCAGGCGGTAACTTGGCGATCGGTGATACTGGTCTAAGGGTGGCAGTTGCAGATAACGCAGCTATCACAGTGGGCAATAACTACACTGCGAACGTTATGATGCACCAAGCAGGAATGGAAATCGCAATGAGAGCGCCTGCTAAACCAACAGGTGGCGATGCTGCTGAGGACATGATGATTGTTCAAGATCCACTAACTGGAATGGTCTTTGAGGTTGCTGTTTATAAAGGCTTCAACAAAGCAATGATCCAAGTTGGTGCAGTCTGGGGCGTGAAAGCATGGAACTCAGATGCAATCGCGGTTCTTATGGGCTAATTGATGAGGGGCGAAAGCCCCTTTTCTTCCTCACTTTCAAGGAGATTGATATGCCAAAAGGAATGGGTACTTACGGAACTAAGAAGGGCCGTCCACCAAAGAAAAAGGGTGGTAAAAAAAAGGGTGGTAAGAAAAAGTAATGGCAATAGGCGTTAAACATTACTTGCGAAATGGAACTGTCTTTAAGGGCAATTCTCACAGAATGCCAAACGGTCAGATCCATTCTGGAAAGACGCATGGTAGAACAAGCAAACGCTTATATCACTTTTCACAGTTAAGTATGACAGCCAAGAAGAAGGCTAGAAAGAGATAACAGTGCCTAAAAGACGTAAATCAACCGTTAACGCAGCAGGAAACTATACAAAGCCTAAAATGCGTAAACAGTTATTTTACTCTATTAAACGTGGATCAAAAGGCGGTCGCGCAGGGCAGTGGAGTGGTCGAAAGGCTCAAATGTTGGCTAGACGATATAAAGCAGCAGGAGGAGGGTACAGATAGATGGCTCTCAAGAAGTCGCAAATATCGCTTAGGAAATGGACAGGTGAGAAGTGGGATTATACAGGCAAGAAGAAAAAGAGTCGTTACTTACCAAAGGCTGTAAGAGATAGCTTAACTCCTGCACAAAAGGCAGCAGGATCAAGAGCAAAGAATAAGGCCACTAAATCAGGTAAACAATCGGCTAAATATACTAAAACAGAACGCAGAGCATTAAGGCGACTAAGATGAGCAAGCGAGATCCGAGGATAAAAAGGTTGGGTGTCGCAGGATATAACAAGCCAAAGAAAACGCCAAGTCACCCGACTAAAAGTCATGTTGTATTAGCTAAAGTCGGTGATAGGGTTAAAACAGTTAGATTTGGTCAGCAGGGTGTTGAGGGCGCAGGGAAAAACCCTCGAACTGTTGAACAGAAAGCTAGGAGAAAGTCTTTCTTAGCTAGACATAGAAAGAACATCCAGAAAGGTCGAATGAGCGCGGCTTTTTGGGCTGCAAAGGTTAAATGGTGATAAAATGAATCTTATTAAAATTAAACATAAAGGCTCAAAAGTTGGATGGGCGTTAATCAATGAGGCAGATTTCGACAGCAAGAAACACGAGCGTTTTGAGGGCGAACCAAAACGAGCAAGGAATGATAAAGGTCAACTCATAGCAGATGATCCATCAACTCCTGATGTAAATGAAGCATATGAAAGTGGCAAAAAGCCAGTAAAGAAGAAGAAAACGTCTACTAAGAAGGGATAAGTCATGGCGATAGTTACAACAGTAGGCGGCACAACAACAAACAGCTTTATTACTGTGGCTGAATACGAGGCTTTCTGGACAGAGAGAAACGTAAATATTTCGGGTAATACAGCCGCAAAAGAATCTGAACTGGTCAAGGCTGCTGATTATATAAACAGAAGTTACACTTTTGTTGGTGAGCAACAATATCGCTATCAGGCGATGGTTTGGCCTCGATTGACTGGTATTTATCTTGTTAAAGATTTCCCTATCGATCCCGATGTTATTCCACAGGATATAAAAGATGCTCAAGCAGAGTTAGCTTATATTATTCATCAGGGAACAAACGTATTTGCTACGGTTGAGGGTGGTGCAAAGGTTCGAGAGAAGAACAAAGCAGGGCCAGTAGAAACAGAAGTCGAGTTTACCAACTTTAGAGAAACGCCTCGATTTGTAGCGATTGAAGGATTGCTTTCGCCATATACAATTTACGGTGGCGCTCAACTTAAAATGGTGCGCGGATGAGTACAACAGTCACAGCAATCTCAGATGCAGCTTTCGATGCCGTTGATATAGCGGTAACAGATGTTATCTTTGATGCGACAGTGACTTACGAAACGCAAGGAGCTTATAATCCTGCAACTGGTACTTATTCAGTTACAACAACAACTCTCACAGGCAGAGCTTTATTTGATACTAGTACTCCTGCAAGAGATATATTTCCTGATTCAATTATCGGATCAAACCGTCAACTTGTTCTGTTGGAGGGTTTTAGCGAGGTTATCAAGGAAGCATACAAGCTAACTATTTCATCTATTGATTATGAAATAAAAGCAGCGCAGAAAGTTGTCGGATCTATTTCACTTCAATATGGAGTGGCCTTGCAGAAATGACTTATAAGAATTTCGAGATACAGCTAAACAAAGATTTAGTCGATACGGATGAAAAGATCGAGGACGTTATCTCATTGATTGCTATGGATAGTTTGCGAGGTATTGTTTTAAAGTCGCCTGTTGATCTGGGAACATTTCGAAGAAATTGGATTGTAAGTAAAAATAGAATGAACCCTGCAACTATTAAGGGTGTAGATAAAACAGGAACACAAACGATTGCTAAAGGTACACAGACAATAGAGACTTTTGAGTATAAGAAAGATAAATCAATTATTATTCAAAATAATCTGCCTTATGGAAATAGGTTAGAAAATGGATGGTCTAAGAAAGCTCCGAAAGGTATGGTTGCACTAACGTTAGCCGAAATGCGAACCAAATATAGGAACGTGTTAATATGACTTATGCATTAGAGAGAAGAGCGATTGAGGTATATTTGAGCGCTCAATGGGGAACAACGACTCCAATAGGTTTCGATGGTCATGAGTTCAGCCCTTCTTTTAATAGTATTCGAGTATCAATAGAAAACGGTTTAACTATGCAGGGATCTATTGGTGCAAATACTAATAGAATAGATTATACTGGCATTGTAACTATCCAGATCTTTACGGAGAACGGCAAGGGATCGGAGACTTGGAGAGGTTACGCAGAAACATTAGACGGTATTTTTTTCGATAAAAGGATTGCGAATACGGGTGCAATAGCGACTACAAACGAATTTATCAGATTCTCACCAGATCAACAGCACCCATATATTTCTGGCGAGGTTTCTGATATACCATTTAACATTGCAACTTTTGTCGTACCTTTTGTGCGATACGAGTTTAAATAAGGAGGCCACAACATGACTGGCATTGCATCTAATCAGCTACGGAGCGCGTTTGTGGCTGAATCAACAGTGGGAACTACTCCCTCATCACCATCGTTCACAACAAGCGATGTTCCAATAAATATGACTGCTGCTCCAAATGTAATCGAGCATCGATCACTCGCAGCAAAAGGCGAAGCTGTAGAAACGGCTATCGCAGGAATTGATGTCACTGGTTCTATGTCAGGCACATTAGTTTATGGAGCTTACGACACATTCCTTGAGAGCTTGCTTCAAGGCGCTTATTCAACAAACGTATTAAAAAGTGCAAAGGCAACTAAAACGGTTACTGTAGAGAACGGAATAAACGCAGGAGTTGGCGGTACGCTTACAATGATGCGTTACACAGGTGTCGAGGCAACTGGTGGATCATTAACTCTTGCTTCAAATGCAGAGATAGGGTTTTCCTTTGATCTCACTGGCATAGGTTCACTTGATACGACAACATCTGCAATCGGTAGCTCATCATATACAGATCAAACCGAAAGAGCGCCTTTAACATCAGGTGTTGATGTTGGAACGATAGCATTTGCAGGGTACACACTAGACGCTTTTGAGAGTGCGACTATCAACTTCAACTATGAAGGTAGAGAAGCACAAACAAAGCTAGGAAGCTCTTTTACTAAGGACGGCATTACAAGAGGGGCTTTGCTTCCTGAGATAACTGCCCGTGTTTATGTAGATACTAACTTTGCAACTTTGTATAATGCAGCAAGAGATACAAATCACTCGCTCTTTGCAGTTACTTTTCCATTAGGTTCAGTATCGAGTAAAAAATACACTCTTGTATTTCCTAAGTGTAAGTTTGTGGGATCTAATATTGACTTCACTGGCACTAATGCAATGCAGGACGTAACAATCCGAGCAATGTATGACGAAGCTACCGAGGATGCGTCAGTAAAACTAACGAGAGCAGTTTCATGATTGCTGTTCGTAAATTTCACGGAACTGTCGATGGTAAAGAGAAAACTTTTTACGTTGGCGATCAAATTGATGCTAAGACTGTCAAAGAGTTAGGGTTGGCCGACAAACCCGAACTAGCCAAGGAATCCAAGGCTAAGAAAACACAAGAATAGACGTCTATAGTGGGGTGGGTTGTCGGTATTCCTGCCCCACACAAAACCGACAAAGGAGACACCGATGCTTAAACTAAAGAAACCTCAATTATCAGATATGGTTTTTGAGAGTAATTTTACGCCTGAGTTAGACTTTTTAGCTGATAAGGGCAAAACATATATCACTATCAAATGTCGTGCAGGAGGTTGGGCTAACCCTGATTTAACTGTGATGCGTGAACAGGTGGTATTATATCAAGAAATGCAAAGCCTCAAAGCAACTAAAATGATTGATAACGAGGATAAATACACAAAATTTAAGTTTCAATCCGATAAGGAAGTTGGCAAGAAGTTATTTGAAGCTCTTTATGATACTTGCGTTGTTTCATGGGAGACTAATATACAAAACGATGGCACTAAGATGAAATGCGATAAGGAGCATTTTCTTGAGCTTGCCGATGTAAAGATAAATGAATTGTCCGAGTTCTTCATGGATTGGGCAAAGTACGTTGATGAGTTAGGTAATTTTAGACAGGAAGTCGAAGAGGAAACGGTAAAAAACTAATCGAGGCGCTTCTATGGTCTTTTAAGTACTCTGCAAAGGATGAGGCTTATTTGATGGCAAAGGGCGCAATAGAGGTCAGAAATAAACCTAATCCTCAAAATATGATGTATTGGATTGGATATAACGATTTGAGACAAGGACGACAAATAGGATATTCTGGGTTTTCCCCTATACCGTTCAGCGAAATTATGTCATATTGCTCTCATATTGGTCTTGATGATCCTATTGAACGCCAAAGTTTTGCTCGTTGCATGATGGCCTTAGATATTACGGAGCGTAATTATTATGACAACATTAAGTCTTAATATCGATGCCAGAGGCGCTCAGAAGGGCGCTAAAGATTTTAAACGAGCTACCGATCAAGTTAAAACGTCAGCAATGCAGGCCGACAGTGCCGTTGAGCAGATGGGTACAAGCGTTGCTCGAACTGGCAAATCAATGTCAGGCAGAAATACATTCATATTCCAAAACACTGCAAACCAGTTAGGCGACATCGCGGTTCAAGCATCGATGGGAACAAATATGTTTCGAGTGCTTGGTATGCAGTTACCTCAAATCGCAGGAGGCTTTGCGCTTCTTGGCGGCTCTCTTGGCGTTGTTGCTCCTATTTTGGGTGTTATTGCAGCGATTGGTTTTCCGATATTAGCCGCAATGACATCTTTCGGTAAATCAGCAGGAGATGCAGCAGAAGAATTAGACAAGGTTAGCGATGCCTTAAATGATCTTTCTGGCTTTGATAAGATATTAGCAAACAATTTAGTTGAGCCAATAGATAAAGCATCAGAGGCAGCACAAAGATTAATAGAAACTTTAAGGCGTCAGGCTTTCGAGGAAGTGCTAAGAGGCATGGCAGATCCTTTGCAGAAAATGCTTGATCCGTTCTTTGACCGAATGAACGAAGTTGAGCCACAAATAGAAAAGACAAGAAATGCAATAAACAGCTTATTTATTGTTCCAGAAGGTCAAAGAATGGACACTGATCGCATCAAGCGATTAATGGGCGACTTAGATGATTTAGAAAAGAGTCTGGGCATTTCTAAAACTATCACAGATGAAGTGATGGGAGCTTTAGAAGCCTCTAACAGTGCAATAGGTTTGGCAGAAAATCTATTAAATGCTCGAAATAATCTTGCAGATATGGGCATAGAGGGTACGGACTTAATAAAAACATTCGATCAGATCTTAGATAGCACTGGACTGCATAATTTAATACTGCAAAAACAACAGCGTTTGCAAATAAGAATAACTAAAGAAGCTAAAGAAGAGGCTGCGGCTAGAGATAAGATCGTTAAGCGTAACAGAGAAAACTTTATGGTCGAGGCTTCTGTCGCTGTTCAAGAGCAAAGGATTGCAGAACTAAGGGCTGCTTTTGCAAAGAAACAGCAAGATCTTGATAAAAAAGAACCCCTTAAAAAGACTAGGAATCAAATAAAACAGCTTACTCCAGAGATAAAGAACTTGAAAACGGCAGTCGATATGATTGGAAGCTCATTTGAGCGTTCCTTTATGAGCGCTGTTACTGGCACAGCATCAATTAAAGATGCTTTCCGATCAATGGCTTCAACCATTATTGCCGAGCTTTTTAGAATATTTGTTGTTAAGCAAATAACAGGTTTTATCACAAATTTAGCAACAAGTGTTTTAGTAGGCGCACCTCAAGGGCCAACATTATCGGGCGCACCATTACCTAGATTTGATGGTGGTGGATACACAGGAAACGGCCCTCGATCAGGTGGATTAGATGGTCGAGGTGGCTTTATGGCTATGCTTCACCCAAATGAAACAGTTGTCGATCACTCAAGAGGAAACTCTGGTGGTGAGGTCGTAGTAAATCAAACTATCAATGTGACTACTGGAGTTCAGCAAACCGTCAGAAACGAAATACAAACACTGCTTCCACAGATAGCCGAGGCAAGTAAGTCGGCTGTATTGGATGCTCGGAGAAGGGGTGGCAGCTTTGCCAATGCGTTCTAAATGGCTATAACTTATCCTTTAACACTTCCATCGCACACAGGTATTCGAAATATAACGCTTCGAGCAGTTAATACTGTCGGGATGAGTATGTCTCCTTTCACTTATCAGCAACAGGCGGTCGCTCATGCAGGGCAAAGATGGGAAGTAGATGTCACGCTTCCTGCTATGAATAGAGCAGATGCAGAACAGTGGGTTGCTTTTCTCGTTAGCTTACGAGGCAGATTCGGCACGTTTACGCTCGGAGATCCTGTCGGTGCAAGTCCTAGAGGTTCAGCAGGAGGCACTCCATTGGTAAACGGAGCGAGTCAAATAGGCGGCACGTTAAACATAGATGGATGCACAGCCTCGCAAACAGGATGGCTCAAGGCAGGGGATTATATACAGTTAGGATCAGGTGGCGGTGCGACTTTGCATAAAGTTCTAGCTGACGTTGATAGTAATGGATCGGGTCAGGTTGCAGCCGATATATGGCCTTATATACGAACTGCTCCGAGCGATAATGCAACGGTTGTTGTGACTAATACAGTTGGACGCTTTCGATTAGCTAGTGACGAGCAGAACTGGAGCATAAGAGAGACTGCTCTTTATGGAATAACTTTCGGTGGCGTTGAGGCTATCTGATGACTAGAACGATAATATCATCCATATTAAACAAATTTGATGATGCCGAAGTTTCTCCATTTTATGCAGTAGATTTATTATTTGATACCACTCCCATTTATATTTGGACAGGATTCGGAGATATTACTATTGATGGCAGTCAAACATATAGCGGTGTCGGAGAAGTGTTATCAATATCAAATGTTGAGGAAAGTCAGGATATAAGCGCTAAAGGAATTAACCTAACTCTTAGTGGCATTCCGTCCAGTTTGTTAACTTATGCATTGAATACTCCTTATCAGGGCAGACTTTGCAATGTTAAATTTGGCTTTATAGATTGGTCAAGTCCTGCGGCACAGAACGCAATGTTAGTTTTTACTGGATATATGGATACGATGGTAATTGATGAAGGGCCAGAAACCTCAACTATAATAACATCTGTTGAGAGTAGATTAATAGACTTAGAAAGACCGAGAAATCGTAGATATACAACGGAAAACCAAAAGCAAAGGCACTCAGGGGATTTAGCATTTGATTTTGTTGAGAGCCTTCAGAATCAAAGATTGCAATGGGGTGGCGGTGGCTGATGCGTGTTCCAAATTGGGATATTAAGTTAGCTGATTATGTAAATAGCTTACAAGATTATCCCTTTGTTTGGGGTGAGCATGATTGTTTAACATTTGTTAATAAATGCGTTGAAATTATGCGAGGTCAGAGTTTTGCAGATGATTGGCTTGGTGATTATACAAGTGGACGAACTGCATTTAGAACATATAGAAAGCTATTATATACGCAGGAATATGATACAATAATTGAAATGCTAGATGATAGATTAGATAGATTTAAAGGTAGATTTCCACCAAGGGGATCAGTCGTTGGTCGTCCTTGCGATCAGGCTATTGGTATTTTGCCTGTTTCTTTGGGTATTATTGTGAGTGATCTTGCGGCTTTCTTAGGCGAGGGTGGCATGGTAATGGCAAATCTGGACGAGAATGATTTGTTTTGGAGTGTTGAATAATGCCACAGTTTTTTATTCCACTTATAGTTGGAGCAGGGGCAGCGGTTGGCGTGGCTGTTTCTGTAGGTGTGGCAACTGCAATATATTATGTTGGTGCTACTATTGTTACATCATATGCAATAAATGCTCTAAGTAAAAAAGCTCTTTCTAAAGCTAGATCAGCAGCCGCATCAGTACAAGCAGCACAGAAGGGTTATGGAACAAATGTAAATGCTGTCGCTCCTGCATCCGATCATGCGATTATATACGGTCAGCAGCGTGTCGGTGGTGTTGTTTTTTATCGTTCTATTACAGACGATCAAAAGTATTTGCATACTTTAATCGCGTTGGCAGGGCATGAATGTGAAGAGATTGGCACAGTATACGCTGATAATGTTGTATTAACATTAGATGGTAGTGGCTTTGTTACTAACGATGTATTTCAGATAAAGGATGCTGATGGCGCTGTGGTTAATTCAGCAATACGAATTAACAAGCATTTAGGCACAAGCTCACAAGCGGGTGACACTGATTTAGTTGCTGAAGATAGTGCATGGACAGCAAGCCATCAGGCAAAAGGCGTTGCTTATATTTATATCAGGGCTGAATTTGATACTAGCATATTTCCTCAAGGGTTGCCGACATTCAGCGCGATTGTAAAAGGTAAGAAAGTATTCGATCCAAGATCATCAGCAACAGCATGGTCGTCAAATGCTGCTTTATGTTTAAGGGATTATCTTATTTCTGATTATGGTCTTGGTGCAGAAACAAGTGAAATAAATGATACAGTGTTTTCTACAGCAGCAAACACTTGTGATGAAAATATAACTTTATCAGCAGGAGGCACAGAAAAACGATATACAGTTGATGGTTCGTTTGTGACAGCTTTACCTCCTGATGATGTTATAACTGATCTCGTTGCATCGATGGCAGGAACAATATTCTATAGTCAGGGTCAATGGGGTGTCAAAGCAGGAGAATTTACCTCATCAGTTTTGACGCTCGATGAGGACGATTTACGAAGCAATCTACAAGTAAACACTAGGAACAGTCGCAGAGATAATTTTAACGCAGTTTCGGGAATGTTTGCAGGGCCTGCAACAGATTATCAGCCGACAGACTTTCCACAAATCACATCAAGCACGTTTGAAACTGTTGATGGCGGTGAGAGAGTCGTGCAGGATATTCCTTTACCGTTTACCTCTACCGCATCTATGGCGCAAAGAATAGCAAAAGTTGCTCTATATAAACAACGTGAACAGCTAACATTATCTGGCACGTTTGGGCTGAGAGCATTACAGCTTCAAATCGGTGATATTATTAGTCTGACAAATACAAGACTTGGATTTAGCAGCAAAACATTCGAGGTTGCTGATTGGAGCTTTGGATTTGGTCAAGATAAGGCGTTAGAAGTCACTATGACTTTGCGTGAAATTAGTTCAGCCGTTTATGATTGGAACGCAGAAGAAACAGCCTTTGAACTAAATGCAACAGCGCTACCATCTGCAACCGAAGTTCCTACCGTGGGTCTTGGCGTTGATTTTGATTTGCGTGTTGTCAATCAGGCAGCCGTTGGAGTTCTTATTATTGATGTGACAGCAAACGAGCCATATGCAGTAGAATTTGAGGCTCAATATAAACGAACCAGTGACGCTAATTTTATTTCCGTAGGTAAGCAAAGAAATGGATTGTTTGAAGTAACTGGATTAGGCGATGATACTTACGATGTAAGAGCCAGAGCCTTTAATTCTTTTGGTGCAGCAGGGCCTTTTACCTCAACAGCAGGAAAGCAATTAACAGCCTTTGCAAGTCCACCAGATAACGTGACAAACTTTACTGGTAACGTAACAGGTAGCGCTTTGAATCTATCTTGGACACCAGTAAGCAATGCAGATTTATCACATTATAAGGTTCGATATTCTTCTGCTACATCTGGCGCAAGTTATCAAAATGCAGTTGGCATAGTTGATAAGATTGCTCGTCCTGCGAACACGGCAGTCGTTCCTGCTAAAACAGGCACTTACTTTCTTAAAGCAGTAGATAAAATAGGCGGTGTTTCTGCATCGGCTGCAAGTTTCGTTGTGCTAGTTGATCCAAATAATGTTGAGAACTTTAATGCTATTCAAACAATACAAGAAGATCCTGTTTTTGCAGGGGCTAGAAGCAATGTCGTAGTCTTAGAGGATAGCGAGGGCGATTACTTGGCGTTGGATACCGTACAGCAATTTGACGCTCAATCAGGCGACTTTGATGATGCTTTAGGTTTATTTGATGGATTTTCTGGAACGGTTGCATCTGGTACATATGATTTTAATACAACGGTTGATTTTGGTGAAGTATATACGAGCCGAATATACCCTAAATTCAAGGTGGATTATTTAGATTATGTTAACGATTTCGACAGTGCCACAGGGAATTTTGATGCTCGTCTTGGAGATTTTGACGGAGATCCTGCCCAGTTTGACGTAACATCAGCAAGATTTGAGTTGCGCCATACTAACGATGATCCATCAGGTTCACCAACTTATACATCGTATCAGCCGTTCATCGTTGCAGATATAACAGCCAGAGCAATGCAGTTCAGATGCATATTAGAATGTACGAATGGCGCGGCTTCTCCTGCTATAAGAGAACTTAGGGCTGAAATAGATATGCCAGAGCGAACACAGTCAGAAGTCGATATAACATTTACTGGAACTAAAGCGGTTACATTCCCGACTAAGTTTAAGGGAGTTCCTGCTATTGGATTGTCGTTAGCTAACTTGGCAGATGGTGAGAGATATGTTATTACGAACAAAACCAGAGCAGGATTTAATATAGAAGTATTTTCTGGTAGTAGTACAAGCACAAACTCAGTTACACTTGATTACGTGGCTAAAGGATTTGGTAAGGAGATCGTTTAAATGGCACAACATGATATGAATATAGCTAATCAGGGCTTTCCTGCTACGAGGGCTGATTTAAACAATGCCTTGCAAGCACTGGCCTCAAATAACTCTGGCACATCTGCACCTAGCACAACTTTTGCTAATCAGTGGTGGTATGACACACAAAATAATAAACTGTATATTCGAAATGAAGCGAATAACGCTTGGATACAAGTTGCAGTTTTAGATCAAACCAACAACGAATGGCAGATCACAACTGGAGTTGTTCAAGCTAAAGATAGCGATGGTCTTGCTCTGAAAACAGATGATGGAACAACTAGACTATTTATCAAGGATTCGGACGGTGCGATAGGAATAGGAACGAGTTCGCCGCCTGTTCCCCTTTCTGCTCACGGAACTGGTCCTCAACTAAATCTATATCATAATTCAACAGGCAATCTTGGAGCAAACTTTAATTATAATGGTACTACTGGAAATTTAAGTTTTGCAACCAATGGAGTTAATGCTAGCTCTGCACCGCAGATGACTCTTGATTTAAACGGCCAACTTGGAATTGGAACTGCGGTTCCTCTACGTCAGTTAAGTATATCAAATAGCACTAACGCAGAAATGAGTTTTATTAGCGGCACTTCTTCTAATGCGTCTATATTATTTGGTGATGGCTTAACTGGTGCAGATGTTTATCGTGGATACATTCAGTATAACCATGCTAATAACGGAATGACGTTTGCCACTAATGCGGTAGAAGGTATGACTCTTAAAGATGGTGGAAATCTTGAAAAATTAGGCGATACAAATTCAGCTAGAATAATTCCTCAATCAGATAACGCAGGATTCTTAGGTGAAAACTCACACAGATGGGAAGCACTGTTTGCTGTAAATGGTACTATACAAACCTCAGATAAAACTATG
>Ga0209634_1001529_pt1 | contig 16761 bp, 17 predicted proteins | sample LinPmetageLP40_FD_184043 | JGI IMG/M metagenome (GOLD analysis project Ga0209634, IMG submission 184043) | Marine viral communities from the Pacific Ocean - LP-40 (SPAdes) (version 2) | ecosystem: Environmental > Aquatic > Marine > Oceanic | place: Pacific Ocean | collected 2010-08-26
GAACAAGGCGAACCAACCACTGGAGGTCGTACAAATCGACCATACGCCCGCGGACATCATTCTTGTCGACAGCTTTGAACGCCAACCAATTGGGCGGCCTTGGGTCACGCTGGCGATCGACATCGCAACGCGGATGGTAACTGGATATTACACCTCTCTCGAGGCCCCTTCGCGACTGTCAGTGGCGCTTTGCCTGACACAGGCGGTTGCCCCCAAGGCGGAGCTCCTAGCGGAATTGGATTACAGTATTCCTTGGCCCGCACAGGGCAAACCGCACAGCATCCACGTCGACAACGGCCGCGATTTCCGGTCGCGCGCCTTTCGGTCGGCATGCGCGGAATGGGGGATCGATCTGGTCTATCGGCCGCCGGGAAGTCCTCACTTCGGGGGCCACATCGAACGGTTGATCGGGACGATGATGGGGGCCGTTCACCTGTTGCCGGGAACAACGCAATCCTCGATCGCGACCAAGGGCGACTATGATGCCGAAGGCCAGGCAACGATGACCCTGAGCGAATTCGATCGTTGGTTTGCTCTGGAAATCTGCCGCTACAACAACAGCATTCATTCCAGTCTTGGCTGCACGCCCGTTGCCAAATGGGAGGTGCTCTCAGAAAACTTGATGGGCGACATCCCCTTCGAGATGGAAGCCTTTCAGGTGAGCTTCCTGCCAAGCGAATTGCGCAAGATCAGGCGTGACGGCATCCATCTGTTCCAGATACGGTACTGGTCCGATGCGCTTGCAGGCCACATTGGGCGCGGGGATGGAAAGGTGGTCGTTCGCTACGATCCTCGAGATATCTCAATGATCTGGGTCGAATTGGACGATGGCCGATATGTTGAAGCGCGGTACAGAAACCTGGAAATTCCGCCAGTGTCCCTCTGGGAATATCGCGAAGCCATGAGGAAGGCCCGTGCCCTTGGCAAGTCCGGGTCCAATGAGCTGGTCCTGGCTGAGCTGATCCGACAGCAACGCCAGATCGAGGCTGAAAGCCGGGGCCTGACGAAGGCCGAACGCCGATCCCGTGAAAGAAAAGGGACATTGGAGGGCACCAACTCGGCTGTCGCGACAACCGAAGGGCTGCGCGCGATCGACACTGGTGATACGTCGCGCCCATTGTTCAAGGTGGAGAGATGGTGAATTGAGGGCAAGGACAACTGAGGAAGACGGTCGGATCGCCCTCATTCAATCGGACATCTGGATCGGCTTTCCGCGGGCCGAACAGGTGTTGGATCGTTTGCAGGGTATGATCGAAGCGCCACGGCAAACCCGTATGCCCGGGCTTCTTGTGCATGGTGCCTCCGGGATCGGAAAGACGATGATCGCCCGCAACCTCTCGCGCAAGTACGCACCAGAATACGATCCGGCATCAGGCATCACCCGCACGCCGCTGCTGCTGTTGCAAGCGCCGCCCGCACCTGATGAACGGCGGTTCTATCTGCACATCCTGGCCGCCGTCGGCGCCCCGGCGACGGCACTGAGCGCCCGCGCTCAAAATGTGGCTTCCCTCGAAGTCCGTGTCATCGCGCTCTTGCGCGACCTCGGCCTGCGGATGATCATGATCGACGAGGTTCACAATCTCTTGGCCGGGACCCACCGCGAACAGCGCCGCTTTCTCAATGTTCTGCGGTATCTCAGCAATGAACTCGAGGTGTCGCTGGTCTGCCTCGGGGTCAGCGAGGCCGTCGATGCCATCCGAGGTGATATCCAGCTTGCCAGGCGACTGGACGAACATCACCTGCCAAACTGGCGCGACGATGCCGAGTTCTCGGACATGATCCAGACACTCATCGCGGCAATGCCCCTCGAGAAGAAATCCAATCTGAAGGTCAAGTCGCTCAAGCAGATACTGGCGCTGAGCGGCGGGGTGACTTCGCGCATCTTCGCACTGATCAAGGATCTTTCCATCGACGCCATTGTCACAGGTGAGGAATGCATCACCGATGACGCAATCGCAAAATGGACGCCGGTTTGGTCGCGCCATGCGAACGCCCATCGGCGACTCGAGAAGTCCGGGGGGTGACGCCGCGACCGCTGCCAAAGACTGTCGCACCGCTTCCAGACGAGTTGTTGTCAGGTTGGTTGTCTCGGTTGGCTGCGGCCAACTACTGTGATGACGCCGAACTGCTGGCTCATATCGAAGTCGATACCACGCATGGCACCGCCTTGGACTTCAGCATCGACGCGGCAGCGGCGGAGAAGATTGCGAGCGCTGCACGTGTCTCCCCAGATGTCGTGCGATCTTTGACCTTTCCGGCAATAACGCCAGGAGAAGCCTCACTGACGGCCCAGATGCCATTCCAGCATTGTCTGCAATGCTCCCGAGAGGGCCTTTCGCTCAGGCATTGGAGGCGGGCCTGGGCATTTGACTGTCAGGTTTGCGGGACGAGACTTGTGCAGACCCTTGGCAAAATCGGTGAAGAACAAATATCTGGAAAACTGATATACCGAGCGCGCCGCGGGGCAGGGATGCTTGCCTGCGCCGCGCGATCACGCAGCCCCAAGCAACTTCGGCGCGCAATGCGCGCGGTCACCTTTGCCATGTCACTTAAGGGCTGCCACGGGAAGCCGTTGTTTGCTCTTCAGAGCCACAAACCGGAAGTGAGGCTGTTTTGCCTTGCTGCCATTGATGCAGCCCAATCTCGTCCACTGATCAAAGCGGCCATCTCAAGCTCCGGCATCGACGACTATGCAAAGGTTGCTCTTTTGCGCACTTTCGAGAAGGAGCCACGTCTGCTTGCCGCAGTTGATCAGATTGCGCAGAGGCGGGCGAGAAGCAAAGGCCCCATGACAGCCAAATCTCGCAATTAAGGGCAAAATTCGATGCCGAAAGCGTCGCGTCTCAGATTTAAAGGCAACGCGACACCTTGCCAGCGGAACCCCAATGAAAAGACCAGCGCCAACCCGCCATAGCTACCGATCTGACTGTCGCGCATGATCTCAAGCTTGCGCGCAGTATCGCGCCCACCACCAAAGCCGTCGGCGACGTCGGCTAAGCCATCCTCGTGCAGGCCACCCGTTAAGAAAATCATTGCTAGCAGCGCCAGCCCTGCCGCCATGGAAGCCGCAACACCGATCCATAGAAGGCCGAGCATGACCATGGCCGCTAGCGCACCAAGGATGCCCCCCACGAGGGGAAAAGCCCAAGCTGAGCTGCCAATTGTGGGTGCCAGTTCTACGTACCCAACGGGTAGTCTGCTCAGCATCATGATCGCGAGCTTTAATTCAGAAAGGCGTTTCAAGCCTCTGAGACTCTCGCTTCGCCAAATGTCGCCATGCCATTGTGGCAAGCTAATGCCGAGCGCAGGATACCAAGCGCTAAAGTTGCGCCCGATCCTTCTCCCAAACGCATATCAAGTTCCAGGATGGCGGTTTTGTCTATTTCTGCCAATAGCTTGCGATGGCCTGGCTCAGAGCTTTGGTGGCCAACAAGGCAGTGATCGAGCAGGCGCTGATCGGTTGTATATAGTGCCGCCGCCGCTGCTGTGCAGATGAAGCCATCGAGGATCACCACGATGCCAGCTGCGCGGGCGGCCAACACGGCCCCACAGATCGCAGCCTGTTCACGCCCGCCAAGCGACGCGAGGACTGCCATACCCGAACGCGCGCTGTGAAGAGCAAGCCCCGCATCGATGGCCCCAATCTTCCGGGCGATTCCTGCGGAATCCGACCCTGTTCCTGCACCCACCCAAACGGACACCTCGCCGCCAAAAAGCGCGGCCGCCATCGCCGCTGCTACCGTCGAATTGCCGATGCCCATCTCGCCTAAGATCAGCACATCGGCCAAAGTGTCAACAGCATCCGCACCCGCCTGCATTGCGGCCAGTGTTTCTGCCTCAGACATCGCGGGACCTTGGGTGAAATCTTGCGTTGGGCGGTCAAGCTCAAGCGGGATCACTCGCAATGCGGCACCATTGACACGGCATAGCTGATTTATTGCCGCGCCACCTGATTCAAAATTCAGTACCATTTGTGCGGTGACTTCTTGTGGGTAGGGATTCACACCCTGTGCGCAAACTCCATGATTTCCTGCAAAAACAAGAGCTTGAGCACGTTTAATTTCTGGGCATATGGTTTTGCGCCAGCCGGCCATGAATTCCGCGAGGGTCTCCAGCCGCCCAAGTGCGCCGGGAGGTTTGGTCAGGCTGTTTTGCCGCGCCCGTGCTGCCGCGACCGAAGCTTCGTCGGACGTTGGCAACGTTGCAGCTAGACCAGCGATGGCATTCAAGGTGGTAAACTTCATTTATTTCACTTTCATCGGTAGGCCTGAGACAGCGAAGATGACCTCATCTGCCTCCGCTGCAATCCATTGATTTAATGTCCCTGCCGCGTCTCGAAAGGCGCGCGCCAAGGCATTATCAGGAACGATCCCCATGCCGACTTCATTCGTCACCAGCACCACTGGGCTTTTTTGTAAGGCTAGTGCTGCCACCAATTCCGTCCCTGCAACGCGCCAATCGCGATCTGCCAGCATTAGATTGCTAAGCCAAAGTGTGATGCAATCGACCAGCCGTGGCCCGCTCCCATCACTTTCCTGAAGCGTTTTCACAAGCTCAAAGGGTTCGGCAAAAATGTGCCATTCTGGCCCGCGCCGCACCTGATGTTGAGAGATCCGCTCGCGCATTTCATCGTCATCGGCTTGTGCTGTCGCGATGTAGATCGCAGGTTTTGAAATCAGCAGGCAGCGTGCCTCGGCAATCTGGCTCTTGCCCGATCTTGCGCCTCCGGTGATCATAATGGTCTTTGACATCTGCAATCTGCCTCTTGTCTCTGCTCTTGTTACAAAGCAGGAACGGCTGACGTGCGAAAGGAGAAAAGAGACTTTGGCAACAAAAGGGACGACAGAATTAATCGTCGTACGTCACGCCCCCGCGCTTAGCGAGGGGCGGATTGCGGGACGGCGGGATGTTGGGGCTGATTGCAGTTCTGCCTTGGATTTTGACGCGCTGCGCAATGCGATTGGGACGGTGGATCATATTCTTGTGAGCCCAGCAATGCGCTGTCAGCAAACGATGGCGCATCTTTGGCCAGAGGCAAATGGCGAAGTTGACGCCCGGCTTTGGGAGCAGGACTTTGGCGACTGGGAGGGGCATGGATATAGCGAACTGCCTGATCTTGGTGCGCTTGGGTTGGCGGAGCTTGCAGGAAGCCGCCCGCCGCGTGGTGAGAGTTTTCTCGATATGGCTGCGAGATGCACACCGGTATTACTGGAGGCTGCAGACCGAGAAGGAAAAGTAGCAGTGATCGCCCATGCGGGCGTGGTCCGGGTCGCCCTAGGCTTGGCGTTGGGGGAAATGCCGTCAGGGCTTTCTTTTCAGGTGGCACCCTTGTCGATGACGACTATTTTGGCTCTGCCGGGACCGGCGTGGTCGATTGAGAGCGTTAACTGGATTCCGCGATGATCCGGGTAGCAGGGCATTTTGGTGAGTTGTTGCAGGGTCGGATTGGACCCTCGGGCCAGGTTGCGCTCATCACCCTGCCTTGCCCTGCCTTGGCAGTGGTGGCGCGGCACAGACCTGGCACTGGGTTAACTCTCCACGACGACAGCCAGACAATTGTGTCGTTGGATCGGGTGCATAAGTTTTTGCAAGGGCTCGGTCTTTCGTTATCTGGACGGTTGGATTTGTGTGCCGAGATGCCTGTGGGCGGCGGGGCAGGTGCGTCAACGGCAGCACTTGTGGCATTGGCCCGGTTGGCTGGTTATTGCGGTAAGCCGCAGGCCCTGGCCGCTGCCTGTATCGCAAGCGAGGGTGCCTCGGACCCCTTGATGTTTAACCGACCGGAGCAGATGCTTTGGGCCTCACGGACTGGCGACCGGTTAGCAGACTTACCTCCATTGCCGCGTTTTGAGGTGGTTGGTGGGTTTTATGGTCCACCCTGCCCGACGGATGCTGCGGATAACGATTTTCCAGACATTACGGCGCTGATCCCCCGGTGGATTAGGGCTGCGCACGCGCGCGATCTGGTATCGTTGGCAGCACTTGCCACCCATTCGGCAAAGTGCACCCTAAAGATGCGTAAGCCGCAATCGGATCCCACCGCGTCGCTGGCGCGCCAACTTGGTGCACTTGGCTATGTTATCGCCCATACTGGGTCTGCGCGTGGGCTAATCTTTGCACCTGACAAGGTTCCAGCGCAGGCGCGCGCCGTGTTGCAAGATGCCGGGCTGTGCGGAATTGTGCAATTCTTTGTCGGAGATGAGAGATGAGTTTTGCGGCAATGATGTTGATCGCGGTGGCTTTGGATCTGGCTTTTGGGTGGCCTCCTCGGATTTATGCGGTGATGGGGCATCCTGTTACTTGGATTGGGGCCCTAATCAATATGCTAGATCGCAAGCTGAACCGTGAAAGTGACAGTTTTTCGCGACGGAAATTGGCTGGTGTGGCGGTAGCCGTGATTTGTATTGGGTTGGTTGCTGGGCTGGCGACGATTTTACAGGGGCTGGCCATGGGATGGGTGGGCATTCTGGTGAGTGGGGTTATTGCTTGGCCTTTCGTGGCGATGCGATCAATGTACAAACATGTCGCCGCAGTCGCTGATCCATTGATGCAAAGTGACCTCCCAGCTGCCCGTCAGGCTGTTTCGATGATTGTTGGTCGCGATACGCGTGATCTTGATGAGGCCGCGGTTGCAAGAGCGGCGCTGGAAAGCCTTGCTGAAAATACCTCGGACGGCATTGTGGCACCTTTGTTCTGGGGGCTGATTTTTGGCCTGCCTGGGATTGCGACCTATAAAGCGATTAACACGCTTGATTCGATGATCGGTCATCGTAGCGCGCGGTTCGAAGCCTTTGGCTGGGCTTCGGCGCGTATCGATGATATGGTAAATCTGCTCGCCTCACGGTTGACTGGACTGATGTTTGCAGCGGTATCGGGGCGGCCAAGGCGGGCCATTACGACGATGCGGCGTGATGCACCGCGTCATCGATCGCCAAACGCGGGCTGGCCCGAGGCGGCAATGGCTGCGGGCCTACAAGTGCGGCTTTCTGGCCCCAGAGTTTATGCGGACGGCATAGCAGATGAGCTGTGGGTCAATGACGGTGCCGCCGATCCCTGCGCCGCTGATCTACTGCGGGGGCTTGCGCTTTATGTCCGTGCAATGATCTTAGGCGTGGCCGCGCTTTTGGCGTTTGCAATATTACAGGGGATATGATGCTGGATCACGGCGGAAACATTGATGCGGCCATTGCCCGTTTTGGCGGCACCAATTGGATTGACCTTTCTACGGGGATCAACCGTGTGCCTTATCCCATGCCCGATATTCCGGCCAGTGATTGGGCGATGCTGCCAACCCAAGCTGCGAAATCGGCTGTCTTGGCAGCAGCCCGCGTGGCCTATCGCACCCAAGCGCCGATGCTGGCCACCGCAGGTGCGCAGGCGGCGATCCAGATGATCCCACGACTTATGCGACCCGGCCTCGCGCGCGTGCTGAGCCCGACCTATAACGAGCATGCGGCGGCCTTGCGCTCGGCGGGCTGGCAGGTGCAACAGGTCACCCACTTTGATCAACTTGCTGGGGCTGATCTTGCAGTTGTTGTAAATCCCAACAATCCCGATGGACAGAGCTTTGCCGCCACAGACCTGCAAGATTTGGCACAAAAGACACCGCTGGCGGTCGATGAAAGCTTTGTGGACCCACGACCAGACTTATCACTTGCCCCCCTTGCAGGTTCGCCTGGCCTGATAATCTTGCGCTCTTTTGGTAAGTTTTACGGGTTGGCGGGGCTGCGGCTTGGTTTTGTAATTGGCTCGACGGAAGACATCGCGCGGCTTACCGAGATGTCAGGGCCATGGCCCGTCAATGGGGCTGCGTTGCGGATTGCAACTCAAGCCCTCAGGGACGACGACTGGGTTAAGGCCACGATCTTGCGTTTGCGGACGGAAACTGCCGCGGCGGACGCGCTAGCTAAGGCTGCAGGGTGGTCTGCGCTTGGCGGCACAGAGTTATTCCGCCTTTATGACACGCCAGACGCTGAAGCCGCACAGGTGCAGTTGGCGCGTCATCAGATCTGGTCACGCATCTTTCCGTATTCTAACCGCTGGTTACGCCTTGGCCTACCGGGCGGCGATGTGGAGTGGGCGCGGCTGGCCCGCGCACTGGCGGATTGAATGCAATTTACTAAGTCTGACTCAGAAACGTTGCTTTCTATCCTGCGCTGGCGTCGCGATGTGCGCCACTTTAAACGCGATCCTGTGAATGAAGCGACGCTGGAGCGACTACGATTGACGATGGACTGCGCACCTTCAGTGGGCAATGCGCGACCTTGGCGGATGATACGGGTCGAGGATCAGGCCCTGCGCGATGCGGTGCGGGCCAATTTTCTTCGCTGCAACGATCTAGCCGCCGCCATTTATAACCGTGAAAAGAGGATGGAATATCTGGCGCTGAAACTGGCTGGGTTGGATGCCGCGCCGGTTCAATTGGTCGTTTTCACCGAAATGGACCCGCAATCGGGCCATGGTTTGGGGCGTCAAACAGTGCCTGATGCGCTACGGCAATCGACGGCAATGGCGATTCATACCCTTTGGTTGGCAGCGCGGGCCGAGAACCTTGGACTCGGCATGGTTTCGATCCTCGGACCGCAGGACATCGAAGTGCTGTTTGGAGTGCCAGAGGGCTGGGAATTCTCTGCATATCTGTGTCTCGGACATCCAGAGTTTTCCGATGACACCCCTATACTACACCGCGCAGGCTGGCAGGAAAATACAGGAACTGAGTGGCCAAGGCGCTAACGCGCAAGGGCAAGAAGGCCGATTACATCAACATGCTTCTCAAGGTGAGCCGCAAGTCCATCTAGCGCAGCCTCCACCCCGGCCGCATAGTTGAGGTCCGAGGGTTTCCCGCCAACGTGGCGCAAAAATCCTGCACGGAAGGTATCATTGCTGAACATCCCGTGCAGATAGCTGCCCATCACACGACCATCGGCGGACATGGCCCCCTCGGGACGGTCATTGACTATTGCAAATGGCCGTTGCCGATCCGGACCGTCAGAGCGGCCGATATGGATTTCATAGCCCTGCATAGCAAGGCCCGTGGCGTGATGTATGGCGTCGATTCGTGTCAACCGCTTGTCCAGCGTCATCTCGGTTTCGATGGCAAGATGTCCAAAGCCCGGCGTCTCTCCGACCGGACCCTCGATGCCCAGCGGATCGCGCACCAGCGTGCCAAGCATTTGATAGCCACCGCAAATGCCCAAAACCTTGCCACCGCGCCGCAGATGAGAGGCGATGTCAATGTCCCAGCCTTGCGCACGCGAATATGCCAAATCCCCCAACGTCGATTTTGATCCGGGGATGATGATCAGGTCGGTGTCGGCAGGGATCACTTTGCCGGCACGCACCATGGTCAAACTTACCCCCGGTTCCTGCACCAAAGGGTCGATGTCGTCGAAGTTCGCGATGCGGGACAGGACCAAGACCGCAATCTTGTAGTCACCAGATCCGCCGCTATTGTGCAAATCCAAGGCATCTTCTGCGGGCAATTTGGATGCACCGTCGAAATACGGCACCACGCCGAACCCGCGCCAGCCCGTTCGATCTGCAATCAGTTGATAACCGTCGTCGAAAAGACTGGGATCACCGCGAAACTTGTTGATAAGAAAGCCAGAAATCAGGGCGTTGTCAGCGGGGTCCATCACCGCTTGCGACCCCACGATCTGTGCAATTACCCCGCCGCGATCAATATCGCCGGTCAGAATGACCGGGCAGTCTGCGGCGCGTGCGAAACCCATATTGGCAATGTCACCAGCGCGCAAATTGACCTCTGCGGGACTGCCCGCGCCTTCGACGATCACCAATTCATATTGCGACTTCAGGCGGTTAAAACTTTCCAGCACCGGTGCCATCAACTTGGGCTTTAGGGCCGCATAGTCACGCGCCTTGACGGTGGCGATGCGCTTGCCTTGCACGACGACCTGACTGCCGGTCTCGCTTTGGGGCTTAAGCAAGACGGGGTTCATGGCGGTATGCGGCTCTATCCCACAGGCCAACGCCTGCAAGGCCTGCGCCCGCCCGATTTCGCCACCATCAGCGGTCACTGCGGCATTGTTCGACATGTTTTGCGGCTTGAAAGGCGCAACAGTCAGCCCGCGCAATCGCGCCGCACGACAAAGCCCGGCGACCAAGACAGACTTGCCAACATTCGAGCCGGTGCCTTGGATCATCAGCGCTTTCATAGATGTGCCTTCGCCTTTGAAAAGTCGGGTTTATGGGCGCTTTTAGGGCCGTTGGCCCTTAGAATTCCACGCCAGGCTGGGCTTTGATGCCTGATCGGAAAGGATGCTTGATCATCGTCATCTCGGTGACCAGGTCGGCGACCTCGATCAATTCTGGTTTGGCGTTTCGGCCGGTCATAACCACATGGGTCATGGGCGGTTTTTCAGCGACAAGGAACGCCACAACTTCGGCGATATCCAAATAGTCATAGCGCAACGCGATGTTGATTTCGTCAAGTAAAACCAAACGGTTGCTGGGGTCACGAATAAGTTCTTTTGATTTTTCCCAACCCTTGGCGGCCATCGCGACATCGCGTGCGCGGTCTTGGGTTTCCCAAGTAAAGCCTTCTCCCATGGCATGAAATTCACACAGATCGGAAAAATTGGCTTCGATGATCCGCCGTTCGCCAGTGTCCCACGCGCCTTTGATGAATTGCACCACAGCACAGGGCATCTCGTGGGCGATGCAGCGCAGAATCATTCCAAACCCGCTTGAAGATTTGCCCTTGCCCGCGCCAGTGTGGACAATAATCAGCCCCTTGTCCCCTTCTTTGGTTGCCATGATCTTGTCCCGCGCGGCCTTCTTTTTGGCCATCTTGCGGGCGTGACGGGCATTTTCGTCGGTTGATGCGTTGTCGTCTTGTGGGGCGGTTACTTGTGGGGCGTCCTCTGGCGGGGGCATTGGCGTCTCCGGTGCTGGAAATGGTGATCACTACGTTTGATGGCGCAGCGGTTGATCCTGTTTATGACAGGCATAGGGGGAATGCAAAGGGGGCAGGGGGATACAAAGGGCGGCATGGCTGTGCGCGCGGGCACGGAACGACAGAATTGTACCGCAATCCCACCGCAAATCGGTTCCGACGCATGATAGGTGGCAAATCCACCTTGCGTCGGCGGGGGCAAAATGTGTAAGTGGACAGGCTTGGTGTTCCAAAAAGCGCAAAGACTGTGTGGGACCGAACAGGGAATTCAGTAAGGGCATCCGCCCAATGCTGAAGCCGCCCCCGCGACTGTAAGCGGTGAGCTGTTGCCCCTCATGCCACTTGCCAAACCCAAATACTGGGTACGGTGGGGAAGGCGGGTAACCAGCCACGATCCGTGAGCCAGGAGACCTGCCAAGCGTGAATGAAATGCGAAATGCCGTCGGGTGTGACGGTAAGGAGATAGAAAATGACGACACTGACCCACGCACAAATCCAGTCCAACAGCCCGTCGCGCGTTCGCTTGTTGACGGCGCTTTTCGGTGCGGTCCTTGGTCTGACCTTGATCACGTTGACCGGCCATGTGCAGGCGTCTGCGCTGCACAGCGCCGCGCACGATGTGCGTCACGCTACCGGATTTCCCTGCCACTAACGGATGTTTTCCAGATTTTTGACCAGCGCGTTGTTCGCTGGTGCTGTAGCGGGCTTGATTGCCGGTCTGCTACAGTTGGCGTTCGTGCAACCCGTTCTGCTTCACGCAGAGCTTTATGAAAGCGGGCAGCTGTTACATTTCGGCGCTGATCCGAACTCGGCGCAGCCCGTGCTGCCGGGGTTCAATGCGGTTCGTGATGGCCTAAGCCTGATCTTTACGATGCTGACTTACACGGGCTATGCCCTGATCCTGCTGGCGTTGATGTCGCTGGCCGAGGATCGTGGTGCGCGTATCGACGGGCGCACGGGGTTGATCTGGGGCATCGCGGGCTTTGTGACATTTCACCTTGCCCCCGGTTTCACGCTCGCCCCGGAAGTGCCGGGTGTGGCTGCGGCGGACGTGGGTGCGCGGCAGGTCTGGTGGTTCGCCACGGTGGCCGCTGCGGGTATTGGGCTATGGCTGATTGCCTTCACGCACAACTGGCTGCTTTGGCCCGTGTCTGTGATCCTTTTGGCGGCCCCCCACATCATCGGCGCAACTGAGCCGGACAGTTTCAGCGGTACGGTTCCCCCCGAACTTGCGGCCCTGTTTGCGGCCCGCGGATTGGGCGTTGGTATGGCCGCATGGGTGCTGCTGGGATGCTTTGCTGGGTTCTTTTGGCAGCGCGAGGCGGCACATGACTAGGGCCCTTGGACTTTTCCTTATCGGGTTGGTGTTCGGTGGGGGGCTTGGTTTTACGGTTGCAGCGGGCAATGGCATCACCTTTGATGGGCATTCTCATGGTGATCCGGTGGCACACGACATGGCGCACGACACGCCTGTTGATGTGTTAGCTGTGGACGCGCCCCAGATCACCATGGACTTGGCCCTCGATCCGGTGGAAGGTTACAACCTTCAGGTTCAGACGCGCAACTTCACCTTCACGCCAGAGGCAATAGGCCTTGAGAACGTGTTGGGCGGGGGCCATGCCCATGCTTACGTCAATGACGAAAAGCTGTGCCGAGTTTACGGTGAATGGATGCACATCGCACATCTGCCCAAAGGCGACGTGACTGTCGAGGTCGCGCTATACAGCAATAACCACAGCCCGCTGACCGTGGCGGGGCAACCCATTGCCGCCAGTACCCGGCTGATCGTGGATTAACCTGCGCCGCTTGTCCGAATGCCAAAGGTGCGTTAGGCCCCTTTGCATCACCAGAAAGGAAGTCCGAAGATGACTGTCACCTTGCATGTCTGCACCACCTGCCGCTCAGGCGAAGTGCTGGAGGAAGGCGCACCGCGCCCCGGCGCACTGTTGCATGCGGCCTTGACCGAGGCGGGTGCACCCGAGGGCGTGCAGATCGTGCCCGTCGAGTGCCTGTCGGCTTGTTCACAGGGCGCTTCTGTGGCGCTATCTGCGCCCGGCAAATGGTCCTATGTTTATGGTCGTCTGACCAGCGACGACAGCGCCGATATTCTTGCTGGTGCGGCGGCCTATGCCGCGACTGCCGATGGCCTTGTGCCGTGGCGCGAACGTCCTGTGATCTTTCGCAAACAAAGCCTAGCCCGTATTCCCCCGATGGAGCAGCCCAAATGACCGATCTTGCCAAAATCCCTGTCACTGTTATCACCGGCTTTCTTGGGGCCGGCAAAACGACGCTGATCCGCCATCTGATAACCCATTCAAAGGAGCGTCGCCTTGCGGTGCTGGTCAATGAATTTGGCACCGTTGGCGTTGATGGCGATATCCTCAAATCCTGCGCCGACGATAACTGTCCCGCCGAGAACATCGTAGAACTTGCCAACGGCTGCATTTGCTGCACAGTGGCCGACGATTTCATCCCCACAATCGAAGCGCTGATGGCGATGCCCGTGCGGCCCGATCACATCTTGATCGAAACCTCTGGCCTTGCGCTGCCCAAACCGCTGCTCAAGGCATTTGACTGGCCCGCGATCCGGTCCAAGATCACCGTGGATGGTGTAATTGCACTGGCCGATGCCGAAGCTGTCGCAGCCGGTCGGTTTGCCGCCGACGTGGCCGCAGTAGATGCGCAGCGTTTGGCAGACGAGAGCATCAACCACGAAACGCCATTGTCCGAGGTATTCGAGGATCAGATTTCATGTGCCGACATTATCTTGATGTCCAAGGCCGACCTTACCGGTCCCGAAGGCCTTGTCGCGGCGCGCAAGATGATCGAGGCGGAAAGCCCCCGCAAAATTCCGATCCTAGAGATGACCGAGGGCGTGATTGATCCCAATGTGATCCTTGGCCTGAATGCCGCCGCCGAAGACGATCTGGCCGCGCGCCCCTCGCACCACGACGGATCGGACGACCACGAACACGACGATTTCGAAACGATCGTCGTGTCAATGCCAGAAGTGGACGACGTGGACGCGCTGATCGCCGCAATCGAGCGGTTGGCCAACGAACAGCACATCCTGCGGGTCAAAGGCTATGTCGCCGTGACGGGCAAGCCGATGCGCCTGTTGGTGCAAGCCGTGGGCGCACGCGTCCGGCACCAATTCGACCGTCCTTGGGGTGGCGATGCACGGCGCGGGCATTTGGTTGTGATCGCTGAACACGACCACATCGACAGCGCCAAAATTCGATCCTTGCTGGGGGCCTGAAACCATGCACGTCGTTTTCCGCGAAAGTCATGGGCTAGAGGATACGGATGCTCCGTTTGATCCTGGCCAGACGCCTGCGGATCTCGTCGTGCTATCCTTTTCCGACAGTGACCTTGGCGCTTTTGCGGCAGGGTGGCATCGCGGAGGCGGTCCGAACGGTGATCTGCCGACCCTGCGCCTGTGCAACCTAGTTGCCCTGCGTCATCCCGCCTCTGTGGACAACTATGTTGACGCGACGCTTTCCGGGGCGAAAGGCATCTTGATCCGGCTGATTGGCGGCGAAAATTACTGGCCCTACGGCATTATGCAGGTGCAGGACTTTGCCCGCCGCAATAATATCGCGCTGGCGATCCTGCCTGCCGATGGCCGCGAAGACGCCGGCCTTGACGCCCATTCGACATTGCCTGTCTCTACGTTGCGGCGATTGTCGCACCTGTGCGATATTGGCGGTCCCGTGGCTGCGCAGGCGGCACTGGCGCAATTGGCGCTGGCGGCGGGGTTCTATGCAGGTCCAGTAATTGGTACGAAAACCGTACCGGATTGCGGCTACTACGACCCCGACAGCGGCGTGATCCCTGATGCCAATGCGGGTGACGATGTGGTCGCCGTAACGTTTTATCGCAGCTACCTGATGGCCGCAGACACGGCACCCGTTGACGCGTTAATCGCCGCCCTGCGGAAGCGTGGCTTTAACGCCATTGGGCTGTTCGTGCCGTCGCTAAAGGCCGACAGCGCGCGCGGTTTCCTTGCGGATGCGCTTGCGCAACTTTCGCCAGCGGCAATCGTTAACGCTACTGCATTTTCGGGGCGTGGCGATGACGGCAACACGCCGCTGGACGCGCCCGGCTGCCCGGTGTTTCAGGTGGCCCTGTCCACCGCGCGGCGCAAGGATTGGGCCGAAAGCGAACGCGGGTTGTCGCCTGCGGACCTTGCGATGCACGTCGTCCTGCCAGAGGTCGATGGCCGCATTTTCACAGGGGTTGTCAGCTTTAAGGCACCGGGCAAGAAAGACCCCGATCTGCAATTTTCCCGCTTCGTCCACCGGTCTGACGTGGACCGGATTGCCGCCGTTGCGGACCGCGTGTTGGCGTGGCACAGGCTTGCCAGTACCCCTGCGCAGGACCGCAAGCTGGCGCTGGTTCTATCCACATATCCCGGCCGTGATGACCAGATCGCCCATGCCGTCGGCCTTGATGCGCTGGCCTCGGTCGAGGACATGTTGCTGACGCTGGCCAATGTCGGATACGCTGTGCACCCCGCTGTCGGTTTTGGCAAAAGCCTTGGCCATCAAAGCATTTCTTGGCCGCTACAAGACTACCAAACCGCGCTTGCCGCGCTTCCACGACAACTGCGCGACGATCTGACAGCCGCGTGGGGCATGGCAGGGGATGATCCGCTGTGCCACGATGGCGCGTTCCACTTTGCTGCACAGCCCTGCGGCAACGCCTTGATCGCGCTGCAACCCGAACGCAGTGCTATCGCTGTGCGGGACACCGATTATCACGATCTGGCCCGCGTTCCGCGCCATTCTTATGTCGCTTTCTACCTGTGGCTTCGCGCGCAGGGACATCACGCGCTTGTCCACATCGGCGCGCATGGCACGCTGGAATGGCTGCCGGGTAAATCCGTGGCCCTTTCAGACGATTGCTGGCCCGAAGCACTGACCGGTTCGATGCCGGTGATCTATCCGTTCATTGTCAACGATCCCGGCGAGGCCGCACAGGCCAAGCGCCGCATTGGGGCCGTGACGCTGGGCCATCTGCCGCCCCCCCTAAAAGATAGCGCCGTGCCTGACGGGCTGCAGCGGCTTGAAAGCTTGCTGGACGAATATTCCTTGGCCGACGGCCTTGACGCTGCCCGCCGCGACCGTCTGATCACCATGATCCGTTCCGAGGCGCAGGCTGCGGGGGTTGAAGCCGATCTTGGCCTTGATGCCGCCGCCTCTGCCGCCGAGGCGATGACGCGCATCGACCGATTTGTCTGCGACATCAAAGAAAGCCAGTTCGGCGACGGGCTGCACATATTTGGTGCGGGGCAGGGAGAGAACGACGGCCTTTTAGCCGCCCTTGATGGCCGCCGTGTGCCTGCCGGCCCTTCCGGATCGCCTTATCGGGGGCGCGCGGATGTTTTGCCGACAGGCCGCAACCTTTATTCGGTTGACCCGCGTTCGGTGCCGTCGCGCGCCGCCTATGCACAGGGCGTGAAACTGGCCGAAGAACTGCTGCGCCGCCATCTTCAAGACAAGGGCGATTGGCCAAAAGGGTTGGTCGTCGATCTGTGGGGGTCCGCGACCATGCGCACCGCAGGCGAGGAAGTGGCTATGGCGATGCACCTTGCTGGGATCGCCCCAAAGTGGGACGAAGCCTCTGACCGTGTGTCGGGTTTCGAGATCCTGCCGCTGGCGTTGCTTGATCGTCCGCGCATCGACGTTACCTTGCGGGTTTCTGGCCTGTTTCGCGACATCTTTCCGGGCCTTGCGCAGGTATTTGAAGCGGGTGCCGCTGCCTTGTCCCAACGCGACGAAGCACCCGACATGAACCCCTATTTGATCAAAACACCGCGCGTGTTTGGCCCCAAGCCGGGTGCT
>Ga0209634_1001530_pt1 | contig 16761 bp, 34 predicted proteins | sample LinPmetageLP40_FD_184043 | JGI IMG/M metagenome (GOLD analysis project Ga0209634, IMG submission 184043) | Marine viral communities from the Pacific Ocean - LP-40 (SPAdes) (version 2) | ecosystem: Environmental > Aquatic > Marine > Oceanic | place: Pacific Ocean | collected 2010-08-26
TATCATGCAAACGCGAAGACCCCCGGAGGTCCCGCTTGGCGTTGCGGCGTTCCTTCCGAGGGTCTCGATCTTTACGTCCCCACGTCTTGGCACGGTTTGCGGGGCGTGCCTTATCCCCCGTCCATTTCTTCGGTTTCATCGATTGACTCCTGGATCCATTCCCGAACTTCGGTTCCGATGTTGAAAATGTCCTGCAGGATCGCCTGGATTCCTTCCAACTCTTCATCGGACCACCAGTCGGGTTCTGAGTTATCTAGCATCCAAGTGGCGTCCTGACTGAGTGTCAGGTATCGGTCGATCACCACGGGGGTGATGCCCATCGTCATCTTCGTCTGAAGAACCAGAGTTTCCGCATAGCAGGATTCGTAGAGATCGGAGAGGTTGGTGGTGGATTCTTTATTCATGCGTGTATTATACTCCAGATTCGAGGTTCTGTCAAGTTCAGTGGTAGCGATATGCTACGGTTTCGACATTTTTATCCCAGCAGGATCGACAGTCGCCGCACTCGTTCCCTTGATCGGCAGCAGGGCAGACGCTGGCGGATTCGTGGGTGGTTTCGCCCTTGGGCAGTACCATCGACGAATGCTGGAAACGTCCGGGCGCTTCCTTCCCGATCATATGGGCAGACGCTCGGAGAATCAGATTTTCGGGGAGATCGCCGTACTGGGCACGGTACGCTTGCACGATGCGATACTCGCGAGTCGGGATCCAGTGAAGCGTGCCGGGGGTGTTCTCTGCCACGGTACAGATATTCCGAAGGTGGGCAATCGACTGAATATCACCCGAGTCGTGCCATCGAAAGTATTCTACCCGCTTCCGATTCAGCAACGCGATCATGGCAGCGGTCCATCGGGGATCCTTCAGACACTGGAAACGATTTTCCAGAGCAGCCTTGACGACTGGAAAGACATAACAACCCTTCAGAGCATAGCAGCCAGAGCAGACGCTGCCCTTGACTTTCCTCAATTTGGCACCAGTGGCGCAACGCTGCGCCGGGATGCTAGTGGAAAGCCCGGGCATTTTCGCGGGCTTGGAAAGCCCACCGACGATGGGATCCAATTCCTTGACGGTACGCGGTACCGACGTGGTGGGATCCTGCACGGTGATGGGGTCAGTCTGCCCGATGGTGAGATTCATGGTGGTCATGCGAGTATTATACACTATGGGGCACGTCCACGCAACCGGTGAGGTTCACGACGTTGATAACATGTGGATAACGTTCGATGATAGTCGGTCGCTGTTCCTCCGACCGACTATCATCGTAAACCCCTGCCGGAGCAGGGGTTACGTGTCATTCGGTAGGTAAGGTCATGACGATCAGGATGCAGGTGAGGATCACCAGAATGTTGCAGAGCATCACCATTCGATATCACCCTCCTCCCGACGCGTGGCGTAGAGGGTGGGAACCGCACCCACCGCCTCGATGTAGTCCTGGACGGCATCCCAACCGTCCCGTTCCTGGCTGTAGGTAATGCGCCCCATGCGGGGAGTGCTCCCGGGCGCGGTGAGGGTGAAAACCACGCTGTTAGTGCGGGAAGCGAAGAGGGTGTTGGAAATGGTTTCCATGATCAGAAGTCTCCTGCGAGTTCGTGAATGTTGTGAGTTTCGACGATGTAGGTGATTTCGTCCGCTTTCGCGTAGTGTCGTCCGTCTCCACGCTCGGAGACGTATGTCCACCCGGATTCCCATGATTCGTGAATCGAGCACCAAACCCAAATCGATTCACCCGGTTCCAATGCGATGAGTGTTTCCATGCGTGTATGATACTCCGAAAGTGGCAGGGTGTCAACCCTACGGGGTGCGATTGTCGAGAAATTCCGAAAGAAAATTCGCGTGCTGGCTGGGGTTGCTGTAGAACTCTCGATCCGCCCAGAGATCAAAGTAATTCACGCCATCCTTCTCGATCCGAAAAAGCATCGTTTCGGTGGTGTAGTTGTTACTCACGCTAGAGACTCGGAACCGCTGCTCGACACTGAGCCCAGCGGATTCGGTTTCAACTACCCAATCGGTGGCGTATCGGAAACCGTCATGCGGTCCATCGGGTGCCGTCTGGTCTACCTCTACGCGGGTGAATCGGACGCTAGTCATGAGCATGCCTCCTCGAATTGCTTCTCCCGCCGGGGGAGAGACTTGGTTGCTGCATTGAAGAATCGAACGTGGTCGAAACGATCGTTCGTGTTCCCGAGTGCAGTCTCGAATCGTGATGCGATGGTGACCGCTTCGTGGGGGGAGAGTGAACCATCGTCGATGAGTCCGTCGATGGTGTCCGCGATGAGTTGGAAGTCTTTTCGTGTCATGCGGGTATTATAACAGACCGCCAGCAGATTGCAACCCCTAGACTCTCCCAGGTGGATAGATTGTGGATAACTTTTTTTTACCCGTGTGGGTTGACAACCTCTTCATCTGTGCTATACTTGGGACATGAAGAACCCCACCAACAATTCGGAATTCATGAACGACATCAACGCAGACGATCAATTCATCATGCATGATGCGATCGAGGACGCACGGGAGGAACGGTACGAGGATCTCCCGATTGAGTTTCAGTCGATGGACGCGTTCGCTCCCGGAGTGATCGACGACTGGGACATGCCCCCCGCGTCCGATGCTCACTTCTGGGAACACGTCCACGACGACGACGTGGACCCCGTGGCGGAGGGGTTCCACCCGGGACACGAGTAGGTTCCCCACGTCCCCGATCTCCCTGCCCCGCCATGTGCGGGGTTTTTTATTGGACGGGGGTATGTGGTCCCGTCCAAACAGTGCCAGACGCAATAGGGGTCCCATCACGTAGGACGCTAGCAAAATACGTCGGCATAAAAACGTCCCCCCATCCACGGCAAAAATACCCCCCCCCATAAATCTCAATGACACATAGGGGGACTCCAAATCAAAAAAATTACGCCGGCATAAATATTACCATGAGAGCTTTCACCCTAGTAGAACTTCTAGTAGTCCTATTACTAATCATGATCCTCATTGGCATCTCACTGACCAACTTTGTCTCCGTGCGAGAACAAACGGATGATATCCAATTAGGCTCTCAGATTCACCAGGCAAAACTCGATATCCTCAGTCAGCAAATGAATGAACCCGGAGGAATGCAGTTTACCTACACTGACGAAAAGGGTTTTCTGTGGGTGTATAACAAAAGAGACAAGTTAATAATAGGCACCTCTCCAAGTGGCGAAGAGATATATACTGGTAACATCTATGAGGATTAATAATGAAACGCTTCAAAACATATCTCAGAGAACAACAAGAAACTGAGGAGATGAATGGTATTCGTATTAGTCGTCCCCACTACGAAGCACACGGCATTCACGATGATCACCTGGAGTATCTCACATCACATTCAGATGTACAGAATGGCATGGGTCCGGTTACTCTCCCAGTCCCTGGTCACCTTCCACAATTGAAGAGTGCTATTGTGGGTCCCTCGGAGGGTGATCCGCCTGTCACACAGGACACTCCCGGTGTACACACAGCGAACAGAGGGGATGGGAGGGTTGACTCTCGAATGATTCACGGTGAACACAGGGCTACTGACAAGATTACTGGAGTTGTCATCCCCGATCCCACACGACAAGGTAGAAAGTGGCTAGTGACTGCTTATGGTGGACCTGCGGCACCCCGAGAAGTCGATGATCCTTCACATACACCTGAGTCTAAAAAAGAATCTGTGGGTTTCTGGAAGGATCATGCGTTACTTACTGGAAAAGATAAATAAGAAGAGCCTCAAAGCTTAAAAAAAGGGCTGAAAAATGTTTGATAAAAAATTACTCCTGCAGCACATCAAGAACCAAGACATCAATGAGCAATACACCAGTGTCTCTGGTAAGCCTATGACTGCACGCGAGAAGTATGCAGAGTATCAGAAGCAGGATGCAATCAAAGCAGAGAAGCCAAAGGCTCGTGAAAAAATGGAAATGGATGCTCTGAGGAAAACAACGAGTAGTGATGCATATAGAAACGCATCAGAAGAAGAACGTTCAAATATGCTAGACAAGTCAATGGAACTTCGTTCTGTCGGTGATAATCCAAGCATGAACATGAGTGATGCAGAGTATAATGTTGCACAGGATGTTCGTGGTGAAAATATTCGTAAAGATACCCGTGCTAAACTTGATGCGATGTCACCCGAAGAGAGACAAGCAGAATTTGATAGAGTTAATACAAAGTTCGATCAGGATAAAGAAGCACGTTATCAACGAGGTAGAAAAGCAGCACAGGGTGGCAAACTATCATCGATGAACGATGTGCGTGCGATGGGTGACTACTTTGCAAGTAATAGAAGAGACTATAAAAAAGTAGCAGATCCCATCATGGCAGCTGCTCGTAAAGATATTGATTCATCACAAAGATATGCAGAGAATCGAACAGATGCTGAATTCGAAAGACTGAAGCAAGGAAATCTTCGAGGGATGCGATTTGATCCTAGATCCGAAGGCGAACCAAACAAAATGAGCGATGCAGAGATTCGTGACAGGAAAGAATTTATTATGCAGGATCAGGGTGTCAATATATTTGATCCTAAATCAGTGCAAGCAGAAAGAGAAAGACGACAAGTATTAGCCGGTCAAACTAGAGTGGGGCTGGAAGCACTTCGCAGAAGAAGAACAGGATTTGGAACACCAACAACAGCAGGATCATCAGGGAGATTTTGAAACATGTTCGATAAGAAACTACTACTACAACACATAAACAATCAAGATCTATCGGAAAGCAGAGATCATACCATTCAAGGTAAAAATGAAAGTGATGAAAACTACAGAGAAAGAATGGCAAGACGATCTAGAAACGAAAGACACAGCAGTGATGTCCAGATCGATCTCACAAACGCAGCAAGAAGAAGAAGAGGGATGCCCGACTTACCCCCAGAAAAGATAAAGGGGACTGTACAGAACAAACAAGAATTCGGAATGAGAACTGCTGCAAAACAGTATGCTGATAGGTTTGGTCCTGATGGCACTTTTGTTTCTAATTATTCATCAACACCAGCACCAACACCAGCACCAGAGGAAGTAAAACAAAAGGAAGAAGATTCCGAAAATAAAACTGGGTTTACTGTAGATCAAGTAGGTAGTGAAGCCCAGCGTAAGCGATATTTCAGCTACGGCGCCGCCCGCCCCGCCCCAATGCAAGAACAGTCAAAGCCAGGAGCAATAAAAAAGAAAGTGAAAGGTATAAAAAGTGCCCGAGCTAACGCAGGACTTATTGGAAGTGCTATGAAAGGACTCATGACACCCGGTTATCAGGATCCTGATACACCTCCACCAGCAAGATCCTCCGGTGGTTATTGAAAGGTAATCTATGATCCGTTTTAAACAGTTTATAAAAGAATCAATGGACACTATCTTTCCTTATGAAAGGGTAAGAGACGACGTACAAACTGTAGAACATGAGTCCGGACCTCCCAGTAAGATTCGTCACATACACCATGAAATCACACTTCCGGACGAAAGTAAAATTAGAGTAGAAAAGAGAATCGAACCAAATCATTATCAAGGTGGAGAACCAGAATTAAACGTAAAGTTTTTTGCCGGCGATTCTCAAAAACTAACGGGTAGGGGAGAACATCAATTTGGTATCCTGAATACTGTTAGACAGATAACAAAAGAAACCGCAGAGGAAACTGGCGTAAAAGCTGTTAAGTTTGCCTATGGCGACGATCCTGGATCTAGGGATCGTGAACGCAGACACAGTGTCTATGGAAGAATGGCAGCGAGGGTGGGTAAGGAACTTCCTCCTATTGATAGATTGCAAAGAATCAAAGTCTAAATTTCTTTCTTGACACGGTCTGAAGTGTAATGTAAAATCATCATGTCCTGAGTTCATAAGGCCTATTAAGTATCAAATCGTTCTATTCTTCTCGGGCCTTCATCATGACTCAATAGACTCTTGAATGCAGGATGATTCTGTATAATCTTTTTCGCACCAGTTTGTCTTATACCAATATGCCATGGTTCACCTTCTACTGGACGAAGGAATGATCCAGATGCGAATTTAGTGCCTTTGATTGGTTTGTGATCACCATCTACTTCTGCACCGTGAGTTTCCATGTGATGATATGCCCGTGTGCTCGTACCAAACATTTTCTCGTGGACATCATGATGAACCGTATCTGTATCGTGCCATACGTGTAACTTCTTTTTCTTGATAAACCAGCGTACTCCTCCACCACCTGCACCATGACCCTTATTGTCTGCTATATTGAGAAGACCATGTATTTGATTGGATGATGGGTTTTCGAGAACAGACACTGTTCTATCAGGTACGTATCCATGTCCCCTAAAATCTAACTTATCAGCTTCAGATAAAAATTGTCTAAATCGTTTCATAATTGGAATCCGTTTACTATCGTGCTAATATATCTATATACTTTACCAAGGGGATAATTTTTATGAAAAGCTTTAATAGATTTCTAAATGAAGGTATTAAAAAACGTGGTGATAAGTTTGTCGTCACAGATTCTTCTGGTGATAAAGTTCTTGGAACACATGGTAGCAGAAAAAAGGCACTAAAGCAACTAGCCGCTGTTGAAATTTCTAAGAAGAGATTAACAGAACAACGAGGTGCTATGCTTGCAGGTGTCCTTGCTGCTACTCCATTAATAGCTGGTGTTGCACATGCACAACACACTGTCAAGCGTGGTGATACCCTTTCTGCAATGGCACAGAAGCACGGAACAACTGTTGCAGATCTTGCTACACATAATAAGATTGTAAATCCAAATAAAATTAAAATCGGACAGCAGATAAACTTTCCCGATAAAAAGAAAACTTCTGCTCCTAAAGCTACACCTAAAGTTGCTCCTAAACCTGCTGTCACTGGTACAGATAGTTTTGCAAAGGATCTAGCTCCTCATGAAGGATATAGATCACATGTATATAAAGATCATAAAGGCAATCCTACTATAGGAATAGGACACATGTTTGGTCCTGACTCCAAGAAGAGATTCGAATCTGCAGGGTTAGGTTCAAAATATGAAGGCTGTGTTGGTGGAAAATGTGGTCTTAGTAGAAGCGAATCAACTAAACTTTTATCTCAAGATATAAATGATATTTATTTACCAAGAACAAAAAAACTTATTACTAACTTTGATACATTAAATCCAGAAGCTCAGAGTGCTGCGGTTGGTTCTGTGTATAGAGGTGGACTTTCTGGAAGTCCAAAAACAGTTTCTTTAATTAATCAGGGAAAGTTTAAAGAAGCAGGTAAAGAATTTATTGATAACAAAGAATATAGAGAATCTAAAAAAGCAGGAACTGGTGTATATAAGAGAATGGATTCTTATGCAACAGCATTCAGTGGGGCAACACTAAGACCGAGTAAATGATATATATCTACACCTAGAAAGGAATTTACCTATGGCGCTCAATACAAACGAACAAATCAATCTTGCAGAGGCTGCAATTGCAGTACAGAATCAAAGAAATAATGTAGAACAGCCTGAAGCAGAACTTAGCGAGAGTGATATGATTGCTCTTTCTTTTATCCAGTCTGCCTTGGGTGAAGATATGCTCAGTGAAGCAACAGAAGAACAGTATGGAGAAGCAATAGCAGAACTCGTAGAATCACTCAACGTAACTTGCCATGCTGTAAACGAGTATTTCAATCTTTACGAAGACTGATTTAAACTATAAAGATAGTTTTTAAATTTGTTATCATCAAGATCTGAATTGAAAAACTTTCCTACTTTGTAGGAGAGTTTTTTATTTTCTGACATTTCTTTTTCTACCGTCTCTGTAATTTGAATTTGATTGGTAGGAAATCCATATGCTTCTAGTGCAACAGTAAAGTCATAATTACCATTACCATATCCTTTAAGTCTTGGTCTACAAAAAACAGTTGATGGTACGAATAAAGGTATTCTTATTTGTCCATTTGAGATATCTGCTATGGGATCCCTGTCTCCTAGCCGATAAAATCCAAAGTTTTTTATTTGAACGTAGTCTGCACCTTTAGTTGCATAGTATGATTGAACAGCATTTTTTAGTAAAATTAAATTCGAGAAGGGATATTCCTCTTCTCCTATAAAATGCACATTATTTTCGGATCTTTTTATAGCTTCTCTATCGTTGATCAAACCGATTCTTGGATTTTCTCCTAGAAAAGCTCTTTCTTGTGCTGCTAATCTTGCAGCTTCTTTTTTATTTTCCACAAGTTTTAGTTTTTCCAGGATGGTTGATTTTTTACTAGACCATCTTTGGTTTATAAATCCCAAAATACCTGCTCTAGTTAGGATAGAAATCCTATCTTCTTCCTCTTCTGTAGTTGGCTGTACAAATTGCCAAGTTCCATTTTGAGTTTGATAGAATTTTGTTTGTCCGTAATTTAAATTTTTAGCTCCACTTGCATTTTTCGTGAATTTTACTTCTACATTTATTGGAGTATTTTGTAATTGAAATGATAAATCCATACTAGAAGAGCCCACTGCAGCAACTTGCGATTCAAAATCGCGATAAGAATCACCTAAAGTTCTTTCATATTGATATCCAAGATTTGATCTAGTCATACTATTATGTATTTTCAATTTTTTTCCTAAATAATACAGAAAGGTGATTGATTATGAAAGATAAAACTGAAGAAGATGCAATTAAAGAATTTTTTGCTCATTTCTATGAAATATGCACATCTACAGATGCTTTCAACTACACTATGGATGAATTTTATGATGAAATTTCAGAAGAAATTCACGAAAAACTCCATAAATATGTTGATACAGCAGAAAAGAGATAAAAATGATACAAAAACCAGGATTTTATGTTTCCAACAGGATAGAACAAGTAGGATTTAGAGTATTTTTTCCGAATGGTTATGGAATTTCTGTGATAATTGGTCCAGATTGTGGATCTGATGAGGTTTCTGTTCGAAAATCACAGAGTGGTGCTGATTATTTTTGTAAAAATGCAGAAATTGCCGTAATTAATAGTGATGGATCTATAGTACCGTTTCAGTCGAGTAAATCTGTTAAGGATCATTCGAATCCTGAAGACTTACCTCAAATTATTTCGTGGGCAATGAATAGATGAATGAAGAATTATTAGAACTTTTTATGAAAAATGAAGTACGAATCATTTTCAGGAAGAAAACTAATGGATTAATTCGTGATTTGTTAGGAACTTTAAATAAAACATACATTCCACCCGAACAATATGGAGTTTTATCTAAAATAGTAACAAGTTTAAACGAAAGTATAATTGTAGTATGGGATATAGAATCGAACGGATGGAGAAGCTTTTACATGGACAGTGTGATAAATATGTTTGAATCGGAAATTATTTCAGAATAAACAAAGGAAGAACAATAGGGATGACACAATGGTCAGATTTTCATAGATTCCCTGAGAGGAAAGTAAAAATGGCAAAAAAAGTAGATCAATCTGGTGAGTTGTATCTAGATGAACTAATAAATGCCGCACAAGCCGCAGTAATTGGGTATGAGAAATATTTGATGGATAAACTTGACTATAAAGAATTAGCAGGTATAATGAGTAACTTGAAAGAATTACTTCCCTTCGATAACCATGATCGTGAAAGCGAGGACTGATGTATAGACTGCATATTGATATCCCTTTTGGTGCCGATGAAGATGCTGCAATTCTTGCAGCAAAGCAATTGATGGAATGGCATTTTTCTGACATCGAGGCAAAAGAAAAGATTCAGCGTTTGACGACTCAGTGTGGTGGAATTGATCAAATCAATTACCGACTAGGACATGATGAAGATAGACAAAAGTCTAATTACCTGATGAAGAACGAAGACGGACACGTAAATAATAAGAAGTGCCGCTTGACAATGAATGATATCAAGGTATAATAGATGAAAACGAGCGCCCTGGGAGGAATGGTTTTCTCAGTCCGACTTATAATCGGATAAACGTGGTTCGAATCCACGAGGGCGTATTGGAGATAATATGGAACGCAATCCTACAATTTATGTCGCAGGACCAATGCGAGGTTTCGAAAATTACAATTATCCAGCATTCGATCGTTGTTCCCGTGTTTTGAGAGATCAGGGATGGATAGTTATTAATCCTGCCGAGTTAGATAGAGATGCAGGAAAACCAACATCTACTTCGTATGATTTTGATCCAGACAACAACTATGAAGATCATGAGTTTATGCGTAATGCACTTAAACGAGACATGGTTGCAATATGTGCTGACTGCACAGCAATCTATATGATGAGTGGTTGGGAAAAAAGTAGAGGAGCTAATGCAGAATTAGCATTGGCAAGAGCGTTGGGAATTAAGGTGTTTTATGAAGCACCACTACCAAAATGAATATCTTTGTACTAGATTCAAATGCATTAGTTGCAGCAGAACACATGTGTGATAAGCATATTCCTAAGATGATAGTGGAAACTACACAGATGCTTTGTACTGCACACCGATATCTTGATGGTACTGAATGGACTGATTATAGTAAAAATGGTAGAAGAATCAAAAGATGGAAACATGAAAATGATTATGATCCATTAACACCCATGCTATACAAAGCAGCAATGGTAAATCATCCGTGTAATGTTTGGTTAAGAAAATCAAAAGAAAATTATTTGTGGTTAAGTTTACACGGCATTCAGTTACTAAGTGAATTTAGGAAACGATATGAAAACGTACATGGATCCACAAAAGTTCTTGGGTGGTGTGCATTAAATAGTCCTAAAAATATTCCTAATACAGAACAGACACCATTTGCTCAAGCAATGCCCGATGAATATAAAGACTCTAAATGTGCAGTAAATGCCTATAGAAATTATTATGTGGGCGAAAAAGTAAGATTTGCTAAATGGGAGAAAAAAAATAATGAACCTTATTGGTGGACAATACGAACACATGAAGCTACAATAACACTATGATGACTATGATATTATTAGATAAGGGGCCTTGGACAGTGAGCCCAGATCGCGTCTGTGTTTAGGGATCACACAACCCTGGCGTAAGCGGACATCGCCACCCGCATATCGCCTTCATAGCTCAGTTGGTAGAGCACCGGCCTTTTAAGCCGAGTGTCGCAGGTTCGAGTCCTGCTGAGGGCATTTAATGTAGTGTAATAAAACACAATAAAAAGGTTGACAAACCTACTACAGCGAGTATAATACTCGCATGACAATTGAATAAAACTATGTGTGGGAGACTAATTACCTCCCATACGGGACTCGCATAATAATCCTCTACGAATGGGGATAGTGCAAACTTCAAGTGGTTTAGCGACCTGTCTGTATGATGCAGAAATGCTTGTATGGATGATCCTTAGCGGGATGTGTGGAGTGGTGGAAGCAGATTACTACAGCCATTGTACGTTCGTGCTGCTTTCTTCAGGTATACAATAACCCTGAGTCCCATTAATCTAAACTGACGCTGATTTCCATTATAAATATGGAGTCAGCGTCAGTTTTTTTATTGGAGATACTATGAGCGGTAGACACTCAACTGGAAAGGGTGATAAGTACAGAGCAGTTGACAGAAAGAAGTATTCAGAGAATTACGAAAAGATTTTTGGAAAAAAGAAACCAACTACGGTTAAACAAAAAGAGAAAAAGTAAATGGCTTGGATACGAAAATTTTTTAATTTTATGTACACAAAAGTTCGTCGTATTTTCATAGGAAATCTTGCAAGAAAAAAACCCAAGATACGAATTGCTCCTGAAGTGGCAAAAACACATATAGATACAATTAAAATTAAAAGAGAGCAAGGAAGTTTAAAAGAAGTAAAGACCGAATGGTCAATTAAATATAAAAGATAAGGAACATGAACATGGACTTACTAACATCAGAAATTCTAGGAACAGTATTTTACACAATTGTCGTTTTTGTATTGGGAGCTTTGATAGGCAATACATTATGGCAATGGGTCCGAAAGTTTTTCCCTTGGAACAAAGACTGATAATTTTATTGATTTTACCCCTTGACAAATCAGTTTTATAGTGTATAATTAGCTCATGAACGAAAGGGAAGCAAAGGTGCTGCTTCCATCTAAAACTCTAACCAATGCACCTATGGAGATTCTATATTATGCGTAACCTCAGCAAGAAGCGTCGTGTCATCAACTACCTCACCTCCGGCAAGGGACTCACCTCTGCGGAAGCCTCCTCACGATTTGGTGTAGGTAACATGCGTGCTCTTATGAGCGACATTCGAACTCAGTTCGAAAAGTATGGTAACTGGGAAGTTGTTACCGAGGAAACCTCAACTGGTAAGACTCGGTACTTCATGAACGACATTCACCCAGGCGATCGTACTTATGCTTACAACGAAGATGGTTCTAAGTACATGATGGCTTGAAGTTAAGTCTCCTCAGGAGAAGACCTGCGTGTTGTGTGCAGGTCTTCTCCTATATATTTTCATGAACAAATCTCACGAATTTGATAAGTTCGCTAAAAAGAAAATTAAAAAAGAACGTGAACATAACAACGGATTAAATAAAAATTTACCTCGTAGTAAACCTATGAGTAAATCTTTAAACCACAAAAAAAGGAAGTATAAAAATGGATGTGAAGATAATTAGATTTCTAAATGGTGAAGAAGTTATTGGCAAGATCACTCAACATAAGGATAAGTATACCATCGAAAAGGGTGCTGTTATTGTACCAGTTGGCGAACAACAACTCGGTATGGTTCCTTGGTTGCCTCATGCTGAAGATAACACTGTAACAGTAAACGAGAGTAAGGTAGCTTTTACTTTTATTCCACTTGCAGATCTTGCAAATCAATATAGTACCAACTTTGGTAGTGGTCTTGTTGTTCCAAACAATCAGGTTTCGGATCTTAAGCTCAGTGGTGTTTGATATAAAGGATATGAACAATGGCTAGTAGAGCAGGTGTTGGACTAGGTGGTGCTGGGGGATTGAAGCCAGGAAAGGTCCGTCAGTCAAAAAAGAAAAAGGGTAATCCTCCCGGAAGAACTTCTAGATCTGGTAACGGAAAGAAGATTCGCTAATCTATCTGTGCTCGTAGCTCAGTTGGATAGAGCAGCGGACTTCTAATCCGCAGGTCATAGGTTCGAGTCCTATCGAGCATGTTCTAAGGACGGAGTGATTCCCCTGTAGCTCAGTTGGTAGAGCGAGCGGCTGTTAACCGCTAGGTCCTTGGTTCGAGTCCAAGTGGGGGAGCTTCACTCAGAGTGTAGCACAGCTTGGTAGTGCGTTGCGTTTGGGACGCAAAGGTCGCTGGTTCGAATCCAGTCACTCTGATTATGATCAGTCGTATAGAAAAGTTTATTAGTATTGGTAAGGAATATTGTCTGGAGATCGAACGATCAAAAAAACATTGTTCTCTTATTATACACAAAAACAAAATAGTTTCTGTTGGTATCAATGGAATTGGTAAAACACATCCAAAGGCAAAGCAGATTGGTTATAGATATGATGAGGTGCATTCGGAATTGGATGCAGTTCTTAAGTGTAATCACAGAAAGAATCTTACACTGTTAAATTTGAGGTTTAATAGATTTGGTGAAATGAGAATTGCAAGACCTTGTCGTCTTTGTATGCCTTGGTGTAAGATGTATTTCGATTCAATTTACTATACAATGCCAGAGGGTATTGTTAGACTGGAGTACTAATGAATATTACAGAAACCGTAGTAGAAGTAGGAACACATAAAGTAGGAATTATATGTGAGGTAAGAGAGACCACAGAAGGTAAGTCTTATCTTGTTGACTTTCAGGGTGTTCAGACTTGGAAAAATGAAGGTCAGATAATGCTATATCTCACATCACAACACAATCACGTTGATGGGGATTTTTTAGTTGACTGATTGATACTAGTTTGATATAATATAAGTCTGTTAAGGGATCGTAGCCCAACAGGCAGAGGCAGTGGACTTAAAATCCACACAGTGTGGGTTCGAATCCCACCGATCCTATTTTCTTCACAGGAGATTTCAAATGACACAAACGAACTTTGAATGGGTTTCTGAGAATGATGTTTGCTTTGTTACCGGACACATAATGGACTATAGAGATAATGCACGCTGGACTGGAGAGTTCGATGCTTGGATTTCTGAAAAGGGTCAGCAGTTGATCGAAAATGCATATAGAACTGGTGAACTAGAAATTAATCGTGAGTGGGAAATCATCTACGCTGAGTGGTATGCCGAAGATGAATCTAGAGGTGCTGTCATGGATGAATTATTTAGAAATGTAAATGAATGTGATGGAGATAATCATGTCTGAGTCTGGAAGTGGTATTATTGGAAAAAATGGTGAGGAGTGGGTATCTAGAACAACATGGGATGGTAAAGAATTGATATTTACACGACAACATTCATGTTATGATATCGACTCTAATGCTCTTCGTGATATGGCAGAACTTAGAATTATGCAGTGTGAATATGAAAAGAAGCATTGGGAAGATCTATTGGAAAAGAGAGAAGAGTTTATAAAGAATAAAAGTAAAGAGTGATATCATATAAATAGATGTATGAACACCTTTACTAAATTTATCAATGAAAACACCAAACTTACTCTAGAATATCACGATGAGTTGAATTCTAAGTTCTGGAATGGTAAAACACTCAAGCCCGAAGTTCGTAAGCATCTTTTGATGATTGCGAATAAATGGGCTGTTTTTTCAAAGATACCCAAACAAGGCATAAAAGAAATTATCCTCACCGGAGGTAATGCTAACTTTAATTACACTAAATTTTCAGATTTAGATGTTCATTTAATTGTAGATTTTAATACAGTTTCTGAGTGCGATAAAGATTTTGTCGGTGAATTTTTAGTTGATAAGAAGACTGTATGGGAATTGACACATGATATTAAAATATACGGAATACCTGTTGAGGTTTTTGCACACGAAGACAGACCTCATAAAAAATCTCAGGGTGTATATTCACTAACTAAAGATGGATGGCTCCAGGAACCTAAGAAAGAGAAAATCAAATATAATGAAGACGATCTTCTTAAGTCCAAAGTTGAGCACCATGTTCACATGATAAACTACGCTCTAAAGCATCACAGTGATGATGTAAATACACTAAAGAAAATGAAAGATAGAATTAGAAATATGAGAGACTCTGCCATTCAAAAGGCTGGAGAATTCTCTGTTGAGAATTTAGTTTTTAAAGAACTTAGAAATAGAGGCATTTTAGATAAAATGTCTAAGCATATCAGAGAACTTCAAGACAGAAAATTGTCATTGAAAAACTCAAAGACTAGTAGAACACGGTAGAAGTTAAATCTTGAATGCTATATGAGCTAGAGCTAGGATTTAGAGTAAATGCGGGTGTGTCTTGTAGTTCTGGAGCAGCATCCGATACTATTATAATTCCACCTGAATTTGGTTTTGTTTCTGAGTAGTAATAATACGTACCTTTATGTTCGGGATAAAAAACCAAAGCATCTCCACATAGTTTTATATCTGGATGTAATGTTCCACCATTCCATTTACCATCTTCGGTAGTGCTTATTCTAAAAATTAGATCATTGTCGAATAGTTCATTTGAATTTAAGTTGAAAATATATGTGTTTCCCACTTGAACTCTAAGTGTTGGTTGCTGCACACCGGCAATTTTAAAGGTATTACTTACAGAGGCTTTAGGCTCAAGAACAACAGTAGTTCCAGATATAGTTAAATCTTCTCCGCGTGTAGTATCAACTGAATCTAGTCTAAAGAAAGACATTCTAGTTGATTGATTGAGTCTGCTTTCTTCTGCAAGATCTGCAGAAATTCCAAAAAATAAAGTTTCTATATCTTCTGAATTTATTTTAATTCCAGAAACCTGGAATGATTTTCCAGTATTAGATCCTGTTTCTACTCGCACTAAATCACGTACTCTAACACCAATTGTCTCAAAACTAGGGGATACATTTCTTCCGAATAAATTTGTTATTGCATTACTTTCATTTGTGTTTAATGATGATAGTGCAGAAAAATCAGTAACGACATCTCCAACAAAACCATCACCTCTGTATTTTTTATTATAGTTTTGAGCAGAATCTATGGTATAGACATGAGCAAATATAATTTTAGAGAATGTGGCACCGCAAGTAAAACCGCCAGATAAATTACTTATTTCTCCAGAAGTAGAATCTATATGTTGTCCGTCACTAAGAGTAAATCCATCTCCCAAAGAAATACCATTAATGACTTTATCTATGTACTCATTTTCTAGTTCATCTCGACAGCCATTGAAATTTATTAAAGCTCTAGTATTTCCCTCAAGAAGAGTAATTTCTGGATTGAATCGTATAGGTCTATCAAAATCTATTCGATCTTGAAAATCATTTGAAAACGAAATTCCATGAAATACTGCAGACGCATACTGTTCAAAATTTGTTTCATCGCGTCTTTGACTATTTCTGTGGTTTCTAGATTTTATGAAACTACGACCCAATGTAGTTTACCCTTCTATGATCTCCACTTGTACCGAGAATATACACTAAGTTTAGATTATCAACTTCAAGGAATAAGCTTTCTCCGGATTCTAGTGGATATGCATTTGCAGTAACACCAGCAGTAAATCCGTTGTTTCCAACATATACCAGATTTAGGTTTGATGGATTTGATTTGATTGTAACTCCACTTTGTAGTGGTGTCGATCCTGCCAGTGGTGTTGCAGTAGAACCAAATCCCGCAACTGTTAATCCAGAAACAAAGCTACTTGGTTTGGAATAACCCTCCACAGTTACCTTCAGGTTGTCTGCAGTGACTCCTACTGCACCGCCTGGATAGTTTACGACTTCTATCGCTTCACCAACTCTACCAGCAACTCTAATAGGTTCTCCACCACAACATCCTTGAACTCTAAGTG
>Ga0209634_1001531_pt1 | contig 16757 bp, 13 predicted proteins | sample LinPmetageLP40_FD_184043 | JGI IMG/M metagenome (GOLD analysis project Ga0209634, IMG submission 184043) | Marine viral communities from the Pacific Ocean - LP-40 (SPAdes) (version 2) | ecosystem: Environmental > Aquatic > Marine > Oceanic | place: Pacific Ocean | collected 2010-08-26
TTGAGAACATCATCCTTATTTAACATCCCCGTCTCCACGGCGTGTTTGTAGGAGGCGAGGTGCTTCGGCGGTGATTTGAATCGTTTAACAGTAACTTCTTTCGTAAATGCCTCGACAAGCGTGGCCTGATAGGTGAAGACTGATTCAGGAGCACTATGTAAAGACGCGAGAAGCTCCTTTTCTTGTTGTATAGCCTGTGCGTATCTGGCTACCTCGGCAAAAGTAACAGGGTCTCCGCTAGTCATTGCTTCCGCATTGAGTTTCTTCATCTGTGATGTAAGCGAATCAATTCTTTTTGCAACTGATGCTTTTTCCTTTTCCAAATCCCTTCCCGCGACAGGAGGAGAAGAGGCGAATACAAAAGCAGATTGCGATGGCGGAGCGGGGTTGGGGAGAGTATCGCTAACACCTCCCATATTAAGGGGGGCATCGGTGTTCATCGTGTGTGTCTTAAACAAGCGTAGTAAATAAAATGTGAAAATGACTAGAATTCCTAGTCGCTAGGAAGCCTAGCTCATGGCACGAGCCATGGGGGGACAGCGTTAGGTATTTTAGCAAAATACCAAACTCAAGTAAGTAATCTTTCTTTTATGACGCAATTTATGATAATCGCACTTTTTAATGATATATAGCCCCGTCTTTTACCTCCGTCCCCCGTTAGCCGACGTATTCAATATAAAATCACACAACATCAGTTCCATCTCACCTCCCTCGCGACACACATTTTATTATATAATTTATACAATCCCCGACGCTTTGTGTTTTCAGAATGCCAACCCGCCACGCCACCAAAGCCTTGGCTATCGCCGAGTATAAAGAGCGATTTAATAACATGGCCCGTATGGGAGAGGTAGCGAAATCTGAAAACGCTTTAAAAAGGTTGACCATAGCCAAGATTGAAGAACTAAGCGACGCTCTTATGGTTGACGACGTGGTCGACCAAGAGGAGGAGGAGGAGGAGGATGTCGACGTGGGCAATATCAACGTGTTTACCCACCCCCTCACCGACCGTGGCGTTTTCGGTGTCGTAGCCTTGACAACCAACAGGGGGATTTGGACTCAACCAAAGCGCAAACAATTCTTGGCCGAACACGGTGTACAGAACATCACGGCGAGGAAGCCCCTGATGGCGACTGCGTCTGAGATGATTGCGACCTTGGCGGGTCACGCCTCGCAACCGGCTACCCTAGCCAACCCCATCTTCGACGGGTACCGCGAACCAACCGCCTCGACCGCCGCGAGTTCCCACGTTACAAGGGTGGACTTGTATGAATCGTACCTCACCGCCTTTGACAACTACGCCACGGAGTCCGACAAGAAAAGGTCAGAGTCGTCTTTTCGCAACAAGCCCGAAATTGTGACCGAGACGAGGCGCTTGATTGAGAGAGCGCCCCGCGAGGCGTTTTTCGCCTTAAGGCCCGAGGAGCTCATCGCAATGGTCGCAACGGAGGAGGTTACCGGAGACACCATCGGGCAGTTGCTCGAGAGCTTCATTCTCAGCAGAGAGTCCGTCTAGGCGACGGACGTGGGGGCGAGAAGGGGCGAGAAGGGGAGGGGAGGGGGGAGACTGCCGAACTTTAAAAAAAAAGATGTAAGCAGAAAATGACTTTATTTACAAAACAAATCTCCTCAAAAACACCAACATTTTATATAATACTAATTGTTCAATTTTGAGGAGTTAATAATCTATTGGTATCCTGTTAACTTTGCGGGTGCTCCTAACTTGTTTTTCTTGTCTGCGCCTGTCTTTTTCTTTCCTTTCAAATTCGTTTCTTCTTTTGTCCCTTTTATCCGCATCTCTTAAACCATCATTAGCACTCTGCGCCATTGCGTCAACTCTCCTTAGTATTTCATCTGGGGTTTCTCCCGTCCTTGCCTTTTTCCTAGGAAGAGGGTTATTTGTCCGTTTGCGTTTTTGAGCAGGTTGTCGCAGGTCGAATCTTACCTTCTTTTTCTCTTTAATTCTTTGTTTATTGGCTCTTTTATTAGATTCTTCAAATTGCTCTGCTCTACTGCGTTTTTTACCTCGCCTTGTCTGAACATCATCGTCTACCTCCATCTCGTCGTCTGAAACATTTTCTGGGGGTGCGGGTGCGGGTGCGGACGCAGGTTTCATTTCTGGTCTAGGAAATGTGTTGTGTGCCTCTTTTGTCCCACGACCCTTGAAGACAGGTTGATAGCGGGTTTTCTCACCAATGGTCTGTTTTAAGAAAACATCCTCTGGATTCATCATTTCGGTTGGATCTTGTTCTTGGAGCATATCTCGCAAAGTTGTATTTGGTCGCACGTTAAGAAAGTTCTCAGAATACTCGTCCTTTGACTCAATAAGCATTTCGGGGGTATCTTTATTTGTAGCCATCGCATACTCATTGAGATCTCCCTGTCTGTAAAAAGTCTTGTAAGGTTTTGGAGCATATTTTATTCTTTCTTGTCCGAATTCGTCCCTGTCTACGAGGAAAGTAGCACCCTTTGGCATTCTATATGTTAATCCTCAGATAATAAAAGAGGGTTAAAATTTTTATGGAGGATACCAGAATTTACATCAATGTAGAGAAAATTATAAGGTTTGTCATAGACATAGTCAAACAGTTTTTCTGTGGTTTCTTTATCCATAAACATAACTTCTTCAAATACGGCGGTATTCTCTAACTTGTTGAAATTGCGGAAAAGGACAATATGGGAAGCAGTCTTACGACAGTTAGGCGGTATAGACTTCCACGTCTGAACAAGAAACATAAGAGAGGTGCGCAGATGCCTACGATTAAAACATATCTTGTTGAACAATGCTTGAATATGTCCCGACGAACGCAAATCAGTCGCCATATCGTCAAAATACAATAAGGTTGATTCTCCTAACTCTGCGTGTTTCTTTATTTGTTTGTAAGCCTTTTGTAGAGTATCCAACGTCAGTTCGTCGTACTTTTTACTCGAATCTAAGTCGCCAAAGGGATCGTTCTTTAAACTTGATAATGAGTGGGCAGGTATGAAAATAATGATATTATCGAATTTGCCACGATATACCTTTCTAGAGCCTTTTTGGGTTAATAAGCCTAACGCCAATGTGGACTTGCCTGATTTAGGCTTACCCGATATGATTTGGCAAAAATTTGACCCATCGTGCCCTGCCAACGGATAGGGTATATTTTTGAGGTCTTTGTCAATGACTAGTTCGTGTCGTTTTAACTTACTTGAATCGACATTCGTTTTGAATTCTTCGATTTTCATTTCTATACTTGATAAATGAAAGAAGATAATTTATATAAAATTGACCTCAGTAGTCCTGATTTTTGGATGGTTTGGGGGAAAGTCCTCGTGGCTACTTTCGCTCTCATAATCAGTACCGCTCTCGCTTTCGGATTCGGACTCGGATGTTTCACTTTCATATACATATTTCTTTTTCTTCTTGGGTGGTTTCTTAGGTTTGCGCTTATACTCTACAACTTTTCTCTTTACCTTTTTGGGCTTCTTTACGTAGACGACCTCTTCGTCGCTCTCGCTCTCGTCGGATTCATCCAATGGCAGTTCTTCCACGATCTTGGGTTGTTTTTTCTTTTTAGTAGTTTTGGACGGTTTCTCCTTCTCTTGCTTTTCTTCCTCTTTCTGTCTTTTCTTCTCACGAATGTTTTCTAGTCGTTTTTGTCTTGCTTTCTCGAAGGCTTCTTTTTGTTTGTCTGAACGCACAGAACGCTTACTCTTTGGTTTTTCTAGCGGAGTCTCTTCTACATCGCTTACATCTGTGTCTGATTGTTCTAATTGGGGTACATAGTACTCTTCCTCTTGAAGTGTTTCCTTGAACTTTGGCATATACAAATGCTTGTATTTCTTTTCTAGACTTTTACATATAGAAGACCGATGGAAGAGGAATGGAAGAAGACAGAAGAGAACGTAGTTTGTCCAATAACTACAGAAGAAGATCACATTAAGGAAACGGGTAAGAATGTTATGACCGCTTGGCACAAAGTGGATTCTTCAGAACACGCATACAAAACTCCACTGCAATGGAAGATTGATTTTGGAGGGTTTCCCGAAGAATACTATGAGGCGTTGTCCTTGCGTTCTATGGGCGTGTCCCCGAAGGAGTACAAGACCCACTTGAGAAGAATTGCCAATAAGGGCAAAGGCAAAAAAGGGCGCAATATATAACCTCCTCAAAAATACTAACAAATATATTAATACTTATTGTCAAAATTTGAGGAGGTAATCGGCAGGTGCGTTTTTACATTTTCCGTCCACTAAAGACCTGGTTGAATAATATTGCCAGGATTAGGATTTAAGTTAGAAATGTCTTCTTTTTGTATAACCACCTTTTCTCCTTCTTTTTTGTACAAATACCCCCACCATTCATATAAGTTGTCAGAGTATTCACCTTCTTTGATACCTTCTTCTTCTTCAGTTGTCTTGATATACCTATCTCCATCTAACTCAAAGTACGAGTAATCTTTGTCAGTTTTTGTTGTTTCATCCATCAGATCAAAGAAATGTTTCTTACTATGCCTTGAGTATTCTTCATCATTTCGTTCCCACTTGGCTTTTGGCTTTCTTGCTTTCAAAAGAGTCATGTGGTAATCATGATTTATGACTTCCCACTCATACCAATAAACCCTATTGTCGCCCGATCCCGCTTCTTTTCGAACGTGCTTAACAAACTTTTTACCTATTAGACCAGTCAATTGGTTCTTCATATCCAATGTTAAGTCTTTTTTTACTAACCAGTTGGTTTTTTTCCTTAATTCAACCTTACCTTTAACAAGCACTTTTTTGAATTTGTTGAGTTTATATATCGTTCGGTACTTATTCTCTAAGCAAGTAGCCATTGTTTTACTTGGCATTTTCGTAGGATTAAAATCTTGGTCTGCCTGGGTAATGTATGCCAACTCTTTCAAGAAACAGATTTTCTCAAGTTGTGAAGTGGCAATAGATGCTTTAAAATCATCCTTATCATCACGTTTCTGTTCTACAGTATCTGAATCACGGTAAAAGAGATTGACGAAATTAAAGTGTTCGCTAATGGCAGTAGTTTTTAAGTACAAATCGACATATATTTCCCTACCATCCTTAGGTACAACAAAATCTGCCATAGATGGTGACAATTTCCACCTCTCCTCATATTTTGGGGCTTCTATGTCTATGTTTTGAAGAAAATACTCATCTCTTTGTTGTCTGAGTTCTTTATGTTCCTTTGCATTTTTGATTGTTTTCTGCGGTGCTTTGTAAATATCTATCATACCTTTATCATTTAGCAATGAGCGAAAATGAAGATACTTGTTAGTATTGTAACAATCAATTTTATATTCCACTTCTGCCAACGATTCGTGGTATTTCTTTTTAATAGAAGGCGATAACTCTTCTCCGAGAATCTCATAAGATTCACCTTGAGCAACCCGATCAGCAACAGAATCATGAGCATCTTGTAAAGTATCAAATTTTGGCTCTCTAATAGCCTTGAGGTGGAAAAGATAGTACAACTTGATAAGATTTCTACAACGGCAAAACTGCTGAACCATTGTCTTGGGTGATATCGTTAATTCTCGATAATCACAAAAAACGTGTCTTCTTATCTTGGAATTAACCCCAATAGTAACAGTTGGAGAACAAATTACTCTATCACAGGAATCCAATACTTCTTCGGTTATCATTTCTTTAAAATCGCGGTCAATTATAAGTATGTCTTTGTCAATTTTCATTCTAACGTTGTTGGCTAACTCATAACTATCCGTAAAACATAGCCATTTCTCCGTTTTACACATCAAATCAAACATCTTTTCTTCATCGTTCATTTCCTCTGCCTCAATGCCTTTGTAACACAAGCGGTCAAATTTGGCATAGTAAAAATCATCTCCTAAAAATTTAAGAGTAGTATCGGTAAAGTCAGCATCACACGCATAACAAAACTTACACGTGCTCAAGATCTGAAAAAACTTTTTGAAAATGGCTTGTCTTCTATTATTACAGGTAGATGAAGTGGTGATAGTTTCAACAACACTATTAACCTCGTCAATAAAGACAAAATACTCAGAAAAGTCATTGATTAAGCAAAGACGATTAGATAATGACTCTACCTCGCAAACGAGGGATTGTCCTTTTCTAAGTGCGCCCGTCATGTTATCGTAATAGAGACATGATATGTCGTTCTTGTCAAAATCGTCAAACTGAGAAGAAGCCAATGATACTCTTGGAGTTATACTGATAAACGGAGGAGAATTTGGTTTTTTCACGTACATTATAGTAGTGTGGGTCTTACCAATATTTGTATCGCCTTTGAGAGCAAGATGTTTTTTCTTAATTTTCTTGTTTGTTTGGAAATTGTATAGAAAGTTTTCATTCGGTAAATCAATACGTTCATTCTCTTGGCGAACAACACATTCATCAGGAATTATAATATTTCTTGGGACATTCTTTTTAATATAGTATCCCAAATGGCTACCAGCGTCTTCAAATGTGCGACGAATTGCCTGATAGAATCTTTCAGTATCATATACCTCCCAAAAATGTTCATTGCGTTCTTGACAATATGTCTTGATTCCTCTTTTGAGACTAAAATCATCCCAAATGTCTTTAGTAGGAATTTCACCATGATCATTGATAAATTTGAGAGTTATTGTAAATCTCTTCCAAAACTTGGAAACTAGTATTTTTGTCTTCTCTTTTGTTATAATTTCAACCTTATTGAAATATTTGTCGGGCAAAGCTTCACAAAGTTCAATAATTTTGTCCCTTGGCATACTTACAGTAAAATTAGAGAGATCCTTGTCGTGGTTAGTGAAATCTAACTCTTTTAGTCTCAAGTCGGTGTCGTCATTCTTATAGCATTGTTTTTCTTTGCTCTTCTTGTCTTTTCCTCCATTAGCATACACTATTTGACAAAAGTCCCTCATATCTTGTGGCATTTCCTTAATTGACACATCGTGATAGATTCTGTAAGGAGATGTACAGATCTTGTTCTTCTTCTCTGGCACAAAGGTATTGGGGGCAAAAATTAGAGCCACATCACCTTGAATGTCGATTCCTAGGGTTTCATTTTGGGTTTTTCTTGCTACCTCTTTTGGAACATACTTGAAATAAAGGTGGTAGCCTCCAGATATGCTCTTGACAGCAAATGTATCTACCTTTTTAATATATTCCTCAGGCATACCAAATGTTTTGACAAAAGGATGAGTTTCAGGCTCTAGCCATTTTTCACAATCAAGATCGATCACGACTATGTTGTTTTTTTTTCCTGTCAAAATAGCACAGTTACTGGTCTTAATTTTTTTAGACTGACAAGTTCTCTCTTGAAGTTCCTTGAACGTTTTCTTAGCCTTACTCCACGGTTCTCTAAAATTAAGAGTGTTTGCGCTGAGAGGGGTTGCGATTAAATCGTTGATGTGCTCGGAGTATTGGTTGGCGAATTTCATAATTCTAATATACATCTATATATTTATTTTCTTTAAACCACTTTTCGATATTTTTTCTACTCCAAAGTTTTTTTAAAAAGTGACTTAAAGAAAAAAAATATATAGATGTATATAATAATGAATATGAATTCATTTGAAAAATTTGTTTCGCTAAAGCCCAATCTTCAACCAAGCACTTTAGAACAGTATGGATTTACTCTCACCAAGACCTTTCGCAACACCTGCGCCACAAGGAATGAAAATGATTGCGACTGTCTTCAAGATTTGTCGTGGGTAAATAAATACTGTTCGGAGATAGTAGAGGAGTTAAAAGAAAGGTTTCCCAATATGGCAACGAGAAGAACTAAAGTCTCTCACTTTGCCGAAGTATGTAAACAACTTAACTTTTTGGAATCGTGGAAGTTTTTTAAAGATTACCATACAAGCCTTATGAAAGAATCAATGTCAGAACCTACGCAAAAGCGCACCCCTAAACAAGAAGAAAAGAAAATCACCTTTGAAACATTTGACAAGATGTGTAGAGCGTCTGCCACCCTATCTAACAAAATCTTAGCCAAAGACCAAAACTCCTCGTCTGAAGAATTGGGGGCATACTTGATTGTTCAGGAATCTATGTATCTTCACCTTTACAAGTCATTCCCTCTCCGCCGTGATTTGGGCTCGTGTCTACTCATCCGCCAAGATTTCCAAGATAACTTTACGGAAGACCCTGGTTTTGAATGCTACTACCAAAACCATGATTTGGCTAATAACAATTATATTATGAAAAACGGCAAGAGATACTTGTTAGTGTTGAACGATTTTAAAAATGTCAAGAAACTAGGCACCAAGACCTTTATACTAACAGGCAAGGTTAAAAAATACTTGGACTGGATGTGTAATAGTCCTGCCAATAAAACCGATAGCCTTTTGTTGAACAAAAAAGGAAACCCTATGACTAGAGAGACCTTTGCTAAAACTTTTCAAACCTGCTGTCAGAAATATACTGGTGTCAAAAGCCGTCACAACGACTGGAGGCACGGAATTGTCAACCATTACTTTGGCAACGATTCATCTCTAGACAAGAGAAAGAAAGTAGCAAGTTGTATGTGTAACTCTGTTATGACTCAAATGACTCATTATGAGAAAAAAGAATAACTTATAGTAGTATAAAATGGAAAATTTTAGTATTGAACAACTTTCCTTCTCAGTCATTACTATTCTAGGCGGTATTGGCGGTCTCCTTCACGTTATTCAGAGAAGTCGGTGTAGGACAATCAACTGTTGTTTTGGACTTTCTTCCTGTGAAAGAACCCCCCCAACCGACGAAGAGCCTGATATCGAAAAGGGCATAACACTACCATCATTAGTTGACTCCTCAAATTTAGACAATTAGTATTATATAAATTGTTTGTTTTTTTGAGGAATATTATCTATCTATATTCAATATGTCTCATCAGAACGATACCCCTATAAGTTCCAAGCAAATCTATTTGGATTCTAAAGATGCCACTTTCAAAAAAGACGACACTAGTACCTGTTTGTTCTACTTTAAAGAAACACTGACACCTCCGCACAATGTCGATATGATAGCGTCGGTTCAAAGCTTTACGTGTCCCGTGTCTTTTTACAACATCAATGCTACAAACAACTATTTACTTTGGAACACCCAATCCAACTCTGGAAGTGTCAGTATCCCATTTGGCAACTACACAATCTCAGAACTCATAGATTATCTTAAAATACACCTCACATTTATACAAAGCATCACATACGACAAAAAGACATCAAAACTCTTTTTCCAAAAAACTACATACACTACTGGTGAAACTAGTAAATCCTTCTCATTTAGCAATATGTCCACCTGTTTTACTCTATTAGGGTTTAACAAAAACAATCACGCAACAAGTTCGGGCAATGATTTACAACATAGCCTTTTCTCTGAAAACGTTGTAGACTTAAGCGGGATCAATAGCATCTACCTTCATTCTAATCTTCTCACATATAGTCTAGATTCTAGAAGCGGAGGGTTGAGCAACATTCTGTGTAGAGTACCCGTAGATACTGATCGAAACGGATTGCTTCACTACAACCCACAAGAGTCTTATAAAACCATTCTACGCAACAAAACAATAGACTACATTAGTATTAGATTAGAGGACGACGAAGAGAGGAGTATAGAATTGAATGGGTTAGATTGGGCAATAACGATTCAAATAGATTATAGATATGTTAAAAGTACAAAACCTATGACTACAATGAAATCTGATTCTCTTCTATTGGCTGAGAAGAATGATTTAGATAAAAAAAATTCTACACCATCAATATAAATATGGGTTTTTTCAAAAAACTAGGACACGGAGTATCTTCATTCGTAAAAAAAGCATCAAGTGGTGTTGAAACTTTCGCCAAAAAAACTGGAGACGTTGTTGGTAAGATCAACGAAGTCGCAGACAAGGTAGCCAATAGTAAAATTGGTTCGGCTATCTTAGATACTATCCCAGAGGGGCATAATGTTTACAATGCCGTGAGAGGTGGTACGGGTGCTCTAGAGAAGACCGCCCACAATGTTTCTAGTCTAGCCAAGGGAGTTAAAAACTTAGCAGGTGCCAAGAGCTTAGATGCTGGGTTAAAGGATGCCTCAGATTTGCTGGAGAAGGGTAAGAGAGTAAAGAGAACTGCTGAAAATGATTTCAGGCAAACTAAGTCAGAACTCGAAAGAACGACTAGTAGGCATCGGGGCGGTTCAAGACATAGTATAGGCGGACTAGACACAGGAGGCAATGTTGCGGTGAAACGTCGTCATAGTGGACAACATCGCAGACGAAAAAGGCAAAAATCTTAAAGCTCCTCAAAATTGAACAATAAGTATTATATAATATGTTGGTGTTTTTGAGGAAGAAATTAAACGCTATATTATATTCTACGATTAACTATAGATATGGTTCTTCCCAATGAACTCCATTATACATTAGTTCTTAGAGCCAAAAACAGAATAGCAGGAACGACAAACAACTTTACCGTTGCCCTCCCCGTTGCTCTACCGTCTTTTACGCAATACTACAAGATACATCTTATAAGTGCGTCTTTGCCAAGTCCTGACACAACCCTAACAGGAACTTCCAACAGTGTACAAAAGCACTATTATGATCACTACGATACTGGCTGTATTGAGGTTCTGGCTGACTTTGGCGGACGAACGAACTCATATGATACGAACAAATCATCTCTGCAATCGTTTGGGTTTTTAGGTGTCCCCGAGCCTAACTATCATTTAGGGTGCTGTGTCAACTTTCCACACAACCCTGAACATATTGTAGCAAACCCTAATTTTCAAAATATCAATATACAATTAAAAGACGCAGATGGACAACCATTGCTTATGGTTCAAACGGACAACAATGATAGTACCGCAGACACAGGTAGAATTGACCCTTTAGAAGGAATATTTACTTTCAAGTTTACCCCAATTAGAGTGCCAAGAAGTTAAATAAGTCTTATATAAAAAGAATCTAGGATGGAATTTAAAATTGCTATAGAATTACTTTCTTTACTATGTCATATATAAGCAATGAGTGCCGTAACGGAAAAACTCGCATACCTCGACAAACCTTCTAGTGTGGACAGTAAGCACTACGAGCACTGTGTATTACCCAGCAATGGTACTACGTTTAATCCTTCTGAAATCATCCGTTTGGATATTCCGTGTTCAGGATACGGAGACTATCTAGACGGGGCTAACTCCTATTTAAAACTCACCTTTAACAATTTGAGTAAAACCAGTGCTAATGCGGATGCCGTTGTTCATCTAGACGGTAGTGCTTACTCGCTGATTGATAGACAACAGGTTTTATACGCAGGGTACACCTTGGAAGATATATCTGACCTAGGACAATTGGCATCTCTGTGGTTGGACAATATGATGTCAGTGGAGGCAAGGCAGACATATGCTTCAATAACATACGGAACAAAAAAACACGGAGTTAGTCATATTTCAAGCCCTAACGCAAGTAGGCACGGGGCAGAGGTTGGTGCGGGAGGAAGTATCACAATGTATATACCAATGTTTGGTATGTTGGGGGTTAACTCGGATAAATATCTACCTTTAGGCGCTATGACTGCGTCTGATTCTTTGAGACTAGAACTTACTCTCGCAGGGATTGGCGTACCTCTAAGAACTACAAATTCCACAGATACAGGTAATTTTAGTATCACTGGTGTAGAATTTGTAGCCCATATGGTCAAATTGTCCGACGATGCCGAGTCTATGGTTCGCCGTTCGGTTGGTAATGGAAAGTACCGCATCCACGGGGACAGTTTCCGCTCATTCAACTCTACTCTACAAAACGGTGCTAATAATTCAACAATTCACATCCCAGTCAAAGTATCTTCTTTAAAGACAATCTTTATTGCTCACCGTATGACTTCTTCTATTCAAGCAAAGAACAAACACTCCATCACAAATCGAAGTAAGGCGGATATGTCAGAATACTATTTTACGGTAGGTAGCACACGACTGCCTCAAAAGCCAGTCAAGTGTAATGCTGTGGATTGTGCCGAGGTTCAAGTTCAACTACAAAAAGCCTTTCACAGTTTTGGAAAGAAACAGCACAACATTAGTTATTATAAAGAGGCATTTGTCAAAACAGGAGCAAACGACGATGACGGCGCATTTTTGGTGGGAATGGACTTTGAATCGTTTTCGGGCAAGAGTACGGTAATCAATCAAGGTATTTCAACTATTTCCCAAAACATATTCTTTAACGGAACATACGCTACCGTCCCTGGGGATTGCCTCGTCACGTCTTTTGCTCACTTTGACCAAATCCTAGAAATTGACACTAACACAGGTTTGGCTAAGGTAATGTTTTAATAAGTCTTATTTAAGTTTTGCTCCTCAAATTTGAACAATAAGTATTAATATAATTGGTGAGGATTTTGAGGAAATAATATATAGACATATACACACATATATTAATAAATGTCTAAACACATTAGATTCCCATATCCCCATCGTCGTAGACCTATCAGCCTCCCAAACAATCCTTACTATCTTCCATTAGTAGGCTTTGTAATCTTAGTTAGTGCGAAAACAAAAAGAAAGCGTTATACTTGATACCAAAAAGTCTTAATCATTATTTCGCCGTCGTACCCATTTGGATTCATACTTGAACATCTTAGCCCAAACGATTCGTTGTAATCGACATAGCCATTACTGTTGAAAGGAGTAGTAAAAGTTGCGAGTTTGCTGTCCGCTTCACGAATGTCATTAATGGTGGCTGATGCTACTATCAAAGTATTTGTTGTTGAGAAATTAATGTTTTCTGTACTACCTATAGCATTGTTATACTTACGAATTTCAAAAGTAAAGTCAGTAGCATCTTCTCCGTCAAAGTCCGTGCCCATACTGATGGCGTATGGTTTCATCCTGACTACCGATTTCATCCCCCTTACAAAATTACCAGTATTGCTATCATAACTTGGTGCGTGATTAAAAAATCCACCCGAATTTACGGGATTAAGAGAGTTTTGAAGAAAATGATGAACCTGCGTTATTAAAGGTCTATCTCTAACATAAGTAGGTATATAGTTTGTTATTGAGTCAAATGTAATTCTAATTCTCCAATCACTAACACCAGAACTATTATCTATTGCCAATATGACACCTGTAGGGTCATTAATAATTGCTCCATATTGACTATGTCTAGTTATATAATTATTATCGTGTGAAAGATACAAAGTACCTTGAATTCGTCCATTACCATTTACATCTAACTTGTGAGAGGGGTTAGTATGTCCAATACCAACGTTGCCTCCGTATGGATTAAGATTAATTGCTTTTTTGGTGTTTGAAGAAGGGTCAAAACATTCAATATCTGTTCCGTTAGTATGATTGGTAGGGTTTATTATCAATGCGTTTGACGACGAGGAGACCTGTGCCCGACCGTCAACGTGTAATTCGACATTTGGACTAGATTTACTTATTCCAATCTTCCCATCACTGTTAATCTTTAATCTTGAAACACCATCTATAACAAAATCTACGGCATTGCCCGTATTAACTTCAAAGGGTTTGTCAGCACCCGTTGCTATCACAGGAGACTTTATTGACAGCGTTCTATCACTTGCGGAAACAACTGAATTTGTTTGACTATCATAATAAGACTGAGTTCGATAGCCTACAACCAATAGGTTTGTTTGGCTTTGTTGAGATGAACCGAAATCACCAATTTGTAATCTTCCCTCCATATCTTGGTTTCCCGTCTTCTTAACAGAATTGGTTATATCGTTTGTTTGTTGCGTGGTAATCCCTACTTTATTATTGTTAGTTTGAATATCAGTTGCTTGTTGCGTAGTAATTCCTACTTTATTATTGTTCGTTTGAATATCCTGTGCTTGTTGGGTGGTAATCCCTACTTTAGCATTGTTTGCCTGAATATCCTGTGCTTGTTGCGTAGTGATTCCTACTTTAGCATTGTTAGTTGTTATATCTTGTGCTTGTGTTGTGGTAATCCCTACTTTGGCATTGTTCACAGTTATCTGCTGTTGTAATGCTGTATCTGCGCTTGTCCTATCAGTAATTTCTTGTCCTAGTTCTAGTAAAGCAACCCCTACCTGTAAAGCATTTGCGGTATCACCTTCTGTAATTGTAGCCTGTAATGATGTATCTGCGTTTGCGCGGTTTGTTGTCTCAGTTTGAATATCTGTAGTGAGCGTTGCCAATGCTGTCTCTAATCCCACGATATGTGATTGTACAAACGCGCCGTCATCTACGGTCAAATTATCACTATGTATTTCTGCGGTGTCTAATCCATTCAATGTACGACGACTCATTTATTATAGTAGATATTTTAAAAAGACATTTTTGAATTTACCTCCTCAAATTTGAACAATAAGTATTATATATATTGTTAGTCTTTTTGAGGAGTTTAACTATAATCTAACCCAACAGGCTGTAGTCTAAAGACGTGCCGTATCAGGTGTCTCATATTATACGGCAGATGTTGGTCATCAAGATTAAGGAACAAATAGTTTGATAGAAGCAAGGCTGTCGGGCTCATTATATAATGTCGTCCAGAAAATATCTAGAATCTTATTAATGGACAAAACAAGTAAATCAGATTTTGACAAACTTTTGGCACGAAACCTAGACAAGATAGAGAAGCAGGAATTGATAACTGCGCTACTAGAGAAAACCAGACCTGCCCGTGAAAAGGCTTTCGTGGAAACATACACCAAAATGAAGAACGAAAGAAAGAACTACAACAAAAGAAAATTGGTGGAAGACCTTAAACTGCCAAAGGATAGGGCAAAGGACGGCGACCTACAAAAACTGACTAGGATAACAATTCAGAATATGTATGATAGAGCAAAGGCAGAACACCCCGACATATACATCTCAAAGGCAACGGTTCAAGAGTGGTTGAAAGAAAATGGGAGGCAATCTTTGGAGAATATGAACGAGCGTCAGTTGGGGTTGATAAAATGGAACGACAAGACTTTGGCAAAGTTTAGAGACATAGATGTTGAGAATATGAAATTCAAAAACCGCAAAATTGTAAAGCCCGAAGACATCCAAAACGTTATTAAGGACGAGTATGAAAAACTGCCACCCAACATCTCAAGAGACACCTTTGACCAAATTCTAAAAAAGAAGTACATTGGCATTTCACGCAGAGCGACGGAAAAGTTTCTCAAACTACAGCCTATGTATCAAATGTCTACACGAAGAATAACAGAGGATTTGGCTAAACCCATTGTCCTTAGTAAACCCTTTCAAAGATGTTTGATTGACACCATCGACTCATCAAAGATTAGCAAAGAAGGGGCGCAATATCCCCACACACTAACGTGTATAGACGGTTTCTCCAAGTTTGCCTACGCCGTGCCTTTAAAGGATAACAAGGCGGAAACGGTTGAAGTAGCATTTAGGTCAATTCTTAAAAAAGTCATAGATAAAGGTGGTAAGCCGTGGTCAGTATGTCAGATGGACAATGGTACTGAGTTTTTAGGGATGGAGAATGTCAATTGGGGACAGTACAAGGGTGAAACGATTAGCATCAAGTTTATAAGGTCAAGTCCGTATATGCCGTGGAGTAATGGTATTATTGAAAGAGTTCACGGATACATCAAACCACACATCTATTGGGCACAGGAGAAAGAAAAGATTCCATACCCTATTCAACTTCAAAAGGTATTAGACATCTACAATGATAGAAAACATTCCGTCACGAAGGTAGCACCAAATCAAGTTCATCGTCTGAGCATATCCGCAGAGGTAAAGGCTTTGATGAAAGGACGTATCAATGTACAAGCCGACAAGATTCAACCAAAGAACCGTCAGTTTGAAGACATTGTCAAAGATGACTATGTTAGGATTGCTGTCATTCGTAGGTCAAAGATAGAAAAAAAGTATCAGAATTGGAGCGAGAAGGTCTATCAGGTATCGCAGGTTAGGAAAGACAATACATACAAGATTATAGACATTGGAGGTAAGAACGATGGTAAAGTCAGACCGTACATTTATCAGCGTGATTATCTCCACAAGATTCCGAAGGAGACGGGGATAGCCTTTAGAGAAGAGGTTGAGAAAATGAACGCAGAAGAGAAAGAACGATTGGCTACGAAAGAAGCCGAAGAAGAGATTCTTCGTGAAGAACTGCGTAAAAAAGATGAGGAGCGCCTGACGCTGAAATGGGACTTTGATAAGTGGACAAAGTATTTTGCGGAAAACAAGGAACTTACATTTCAAATACCTAAAGGAAGACAAATAAAGTACAAAGTATTGAACTTATACAAAATCAGTTCTATTGACAACTACAAAGAGAAGTACCCTAAAAAAGTTCATAAGGATTGGATACTTAATGTCTACAGGGCTTCAAGAAAGAGGAAACCAGCGTTAAGGAATGAAAACCAATATATCGATGTTATCTTTAAAGACTCCTTCGTAAAGAATTGGCTGAAAATGACAAATCACTCTATTCTCTTTTAAAAAAGAAGACACGGTTTAGAAGACGACGAAGACGACCATTTGAAAGAAAGGCGATTGACACTGAGAGAGGTTGGTCTAATCCAGACTTTTTCTCCCGACTACATCTTTACGAAGGCTAGGACGATGTCGTCACCATACAAGTACATTGGAAATGCTGTGCCCCCACTACTCGCTTACTTCGTGGCAGACAAGATAGAAGGATTGCTCAAGGACTACTTTTGAAAAGACAACACAAGAGACATTGGCGGAATTGACCTCCTCAAAATAACTAACAATAATTATTAATACTTTTTGTTGAAATTTGAGGAATTCAAAAAATTTGAATTTTGGGAAAAATGAATTTTACATATAAAGGAATTTTTTACTTCGACCAAAATTTAAATCCTCTATTC
>Ga0209634_1001532_pt1 | contig 16754 bp, 34 predicted proteins | sample LinPmetageLP40_FD_184043 | JGI IMG/M metagenome (GOLD analysis project Ga0209634, IMG submission 184043) | Marine viral communities from the Pacific Ocean - LP-40 (SPAdes) (version 2) | ecosystem: Environmental > Aquatic > Marine > Oceanic | place: Pacific Ocean | collected 2010-08-26
AATTAATTTGAGACAGATAAGAGGTTACCCCATCTTGAACCGAGCGCCTGTGTGCTCGCTGAGGGATACCAGCGCCGGCATTCGCTAAGAAAATCTCTCGGATGCTTCTGAAAATTGCCGAGAGGCTGCAGATTTTAAACACAACACCTTACGATTTAAGCTTACCTTTTCCGATTTCTTCCGATATTCCCATGAAATCCCAATTGATCCCAAATATTTACGCAATCTCTTCCCAATGCGGTATTCCGTCCTCTGTACTGCAATCGCATAGATCACAAGTACATGCTCCACCTGTGTCTAGTGTATCTGTTGGAACGTGTAATTCTTCATTACAATGACAATCACAATTACATTTGGTGCATTTACTCATGTTTGTCTCCTATGTGTTTAATCGTGTATCTAGGGAACAATCATACATGACATAAGCATACGTCTCATTGACTACTTCATCACCTATTCCTAATATCTTGAGATAAGATTGCTTGGCGCCTTCTTGTATGCATTCATAGTGATTGTCAAACAGTACAGGCCATTCGTATGGTTCTATACATTCTTGTGATAATCCACTACACAGTATTAGAGTTAATAGTATCTTCATTGGTTTTTCCCTTTGCTGTACTATTTATAAGCTCATTGACAATTTCTCGACACTCCTTTGCAATACTTCTATGTTCTTTCTGCGTATCTGGTGATGTTCGTATATCGAAGTAGTGGAGCCATGATCGTAATGTACCATTCATGTAGATTCGAGACGATGTTAATCCCTCTGGCAATACAGCTCTGGCTTGTTCTTTTGCGATGCCCTTGTCGATGGCCCATTGATACGTCTCGCTTGTTAACTTAGCAACTCCTTGCTGTTTTCTTCGCCATTCATCTATAAGGTCCAAATAGCCCGAATTTAGCGCCGTGTTCGGATCGGATTCTATATCGATACTATTCTGTCTATTCTTCTTATCTTGTAATCTAGCTTCTCTTATGATTGTGTTATTGGTTAAATCCTTAGGTTCTGCGTAACGTTGTGAAAACTCTTGAAATGTAAATGATCGATGTCTTAATATCTGTCTTGCGATATCTCTTGTTGTATTGATCTCTAAACAGATATTGACCATTTCAAATGGTGACCAATGTTTATGTTCTTTGAGATAGTTGAGTAATTTTTGTGATGTGTCCTTATTCTGTTGGTTACCAGGGTTTGATACTCTGGCTGTATATGCGACAATCTCTGTTAACGTATCGTTAGTGCCGTTTGTTGTGTATGATATGAGTTTTACATTAGTCATTAATAGGTTCCAATTCTTCTTGTGATTTTTCTGATTCTGTTTTCTTTGCTTCTCTATCTAGTCGTTCTTTCTTATGTGCTCTACTTTGTTTGAGGCTTTGTGCTAACGCCTTGTCTTGATCTGCAATTACTTCATGAAAGTATTTCTTTGTCATGTGCTATCCTTCTGCAAATTCTATCATTTTATTTGCCATAAATTTTTGACTTCTTTCATTTGGGTGAGCATCCTTATCACTAATTGCAAAATCACTTAATTTTGTGCCATATTCTTTTTTGAGTAAATCTACCATAGTAAATTCTTTAAATACTTGACTACCAAGTGGGTGTTGTGTTATAAGACTTGATGGCACAATACAAGTTTCAGTTCCTTGACAAGAGGTATATGGTATATTTAATTTTTCACATATGACTTTTAACGCATATATGTAATTTATGTTTGTGTTTGTAAGTTGTTCCATACTAGGAATTGGTGCTGTAAATTTTGGGTCATTTTGTATAGGGAAGTTTTTATTAAAACTATCATCATACCATTTATCAATTACTTCATTGTCAACATTCTGGTAGATTTTAGCATGATCCCAAGAATCAATACTGACATATTCTCTATGATTTGAATCATTCAGTAAAAAATCTTGTCTAGGCCATTCAGACCACATAACAAATACATGATCTACATCCTTATTATTCATTATTGCTTTTAATGTTTGATGATATATTGCATGGTTGCCATATCCACATCTAGCAGTATTAAGTACTTCACAATGCAGTTTTTCGCCCACAATCTCTGGCCACATCTTAAAATCAAGTGGTTCAGGCATTGCTGTCTGTGGTTGATTTTTATCTGAAAAAGAATCTCCACCAACGATTATTTTCTTGGCAAGGTGAATGTTCTTCATGAATGTTTCCTTATATACGATAATACTTTGATTGCTATATCTTCTTTGTCTTGCATATTGCCCATGATGCTATTACAAGGTTGACAAATAATTCCTCTAAATTCTCCTGTCGCATGATCATGGTCATATGTCCAAACTGTTTTCTTCATTGTGCCTTGAAAGAGTCCATATGCTTTGAGTATATATTCTTCTGTACGACCACAACAATCACACACATGATCTGTTGGCACAGGGCCTATACGTTTGCGTATCAGAGCAACTTGTTTAGTAGCAATTCGATCACACGTTTTACAATAGTTCTTATATTCCTTACCACCTGCTTTATTAAAAGCTCTATGTGCGAAATCATCCTTATGCTTAGACTCGCCACATCTACGACAAATCTTAAGTTCTATTGTGTTATCGGATAATTCGTCAAATAGTGGGTGTGTTGTAGTCATGATCTAATTTCCTTATTACAAATTCATTGTCATCGTCATATCCTACAACGTAAGCGCCTTTGTCATTACCTGATACAGATTTACCTGCTCGTTGTATCTCAAATGATGATGTACCATCTTTGTATCCTAAGTATGTACCTTTAGATGTTTTTGCCCAAAACTCTGCTACTCTTTTACTACGATGTACTGTATATCTTTTATATCTCTTATCACTCATATTGTTATCCAACCTGTAGCTATTGCAATTAATAAAACAATGAATGGAATACAGTAACATAAAAACCAAATCAATCGTTCTTTCCTACTCATATTAAATACACTTTCATTAATCCCATAATTAATATTAATGCTAGAGCACCATTTAATAATATCAATGCTCTATCATGCCACAACATTCCTACTGCGAACCAACCAATTGTACCCATAAAACTAAAATACAAATCCCACATTGGCATAGCACCTGTTGCTCTACAAGCAACTGCAGCTAGAATCAAAAATGATGATACCCATTTGATATACCAAGATAAATCACCTTTAGGTGTAACTTTCTTGAATACCCTAGTTGAGTTTAATGCTTTAATTTTGTCGTTGAGTTTTAAATCGTTCATTATATTCCTAATGCTTTGGTTACTCCTTTTTCGTCTGTCGGCAATTTCTTACCTGATTGTAACCAATCGACCATTTGTTCAAAATAGAACGCCTCGTCTTCTTTGCCTTCATCTGTCAATTGTTTTGATGCTTCCTTGAAAAACTTAAAGACAGCCATTTCACTCGATGGTGTGTCTGGCTTACTTTGATAGTTTCCTTTTCTCTGGTTGCTCATGATCTACTCCTTTGTTCACTTGATATGATGGTTTTCCAAATACTGCCAGAAGACACATAAGCATAATTAATATTGCTGTAAATCGATAGTCCATATTTACTCCTTATATTAATGATATGCATATTTAGATAAATTGATGGTTCTTCTGTGGTTTTCTAGGACGTATTTTCTTCTTCATTTGCCATCTTGCTTTAGACACTCTTTTGTTAAATGTAATGCCGTTTAGATGATCTAATTCATGTTGAAAACACTTTGATTCAATGCCGTCTAATATCGTTGTGTACTTTGCTGTATCAGACGTTTCGTATTCTACTTCTACCAATCGTGGTCTTTTGACTTTGACTAGTATTTGAGGAAATGATAAACAACCTTCTTCATCAAGCATTTCTTCTTTACTCTGATTAATGATTTTAGGATTCCATACCACCACTGGTTTCTTGAAATGTTTAAAATATCTATGACCTATTGCAAAAAATCTATTGAGATAACCCAATTGATTAGCAGCTAGACCTATACCATTTTTACTTAACATGGCAAGAATTACATCATTCTCAAATCTCTCTATGTCATCATCTGGTAAGTCAGTAGTAAAGTCTGTAATATTTGTCTCTTTTGCTACTTGAGATAACGTCTCATGTGGCCACTTGTATATCTGCATAGTTTTATAATCTTTCATGTTTCTATACTATCATAATTTTAGTCGGTTGTCAACCATGTTATTAGCAAGGAAATCATGTGCTTTTTGATTTAAATGTGAATCACTCTTAGATAGTGTACTCTCATCATTTAATTGATTCTTCAGATAGGTAAACAAATCTTTGCCATTACTACAATCCATTATAGGCCAACCCCAAAAGTTCTTCCAATTAATGTAATTTGATTGTGGTTTATTCATCAATCGTTTTGCAAACTTATACTCTTGTCCATACTCAAAAACTAATGGTAAATCTGTTTGATAAAATGTATATGGTATTTTATGTTGGTTTAAGAAACTTTCCATTGATATGAAAATGTTTAGATTTGTATCAATCATTTTATCATCAGGTTCATTCCAACCTTTGTTTGCAAGTATCCAACGTTTTCTTTCTTCTGCGATTGATGATCTATTACCTAGTTCATAATCAGCCCGAGATAGGTAGTTATGATATTGCGTTGCATATGGAATACCTATTCTTGACCATTCTGACCAGAACACATAAACATGTTCGATATCATGTTCATTTTTCGTAATCGTATTCATGACAGCATCTTTAATTTGTAGATTACTATATCCAGCTCTTGATACGTTTACATTTTCTGTGCTGATCTTGTTTGTCCATACAGTTACATCTATACCTTCTTTTGTATAGTAGCTCTGATCAAAATTGCTATCGCCACCTATTATAATCATTCTTTGATATCAACACCAACCATTGTATTCATTGTATCTTGCTCTTTTGCTTTCATGTATTCTTTATAACCTGTTAACCAATCTTGATATTGATCTTCTCTTTGCTGGTTATTATAATGTTGTAAGAAATCTACTAAGTGTGTATCACTACCATTAACCAATGTCTTCATCATGTCTAAGTTTTTAGGAAAGCATCTACCACCCCAGCCAAGTTTGCCATCTGGCCCTGGTACATCAAAATGATCATGTATCCACATACGATCATCTGCACCTAATACATCTTTGAGTTTATCATACTCTAGTCCATAAGTTGAACATATGTTATATAGCATATTTGCAAAGGTGACTTTTTGTATGAAATAGATATTTGTTGATAGTTTCATCAACGCAGCATAGACATTTGTTGTTAGTGTATAATCATTGAATATAGTAACGTCTAAGAGCTCGTTATACTGGTCTATATTTGCCCCGACCACATTACACTTAGGATTGATACTATCATGCTCAGCAGTTCGCTCTGTTAGAAATTCAGGCCATACAGCATAGTTTGTATCTTTAACTAAATGAAATGGAATAGTTGATCTTACAAAGACGTTTTTATGATCTTTTAGTTTTTTCAAGTATTCTTGTACGTTTTCTGATGGTGTGCATATGAATATAATATCTGCATTTTCATATGGATTATTTAAATCTAATGATGGGTCGTATAATGTTACTTTGTGTGATTTTCTAATAGTTCTAGCTGTTGCTTTGCCCACAACACCATAACCAATAATTGCAATGTGTTTCATAATTTATTCGTAAGTAGTTGTTGAGACATCGCCTACCTGTCTTACAACTCTTCTGACTCCTTGTTCATTTGTCATTGTTGTTTTAACTTTTTCGCCCTTGATACTTTTTTGCTTTTTTTTTGTGTTTCTATGTCTTGTTTGTAAAGCTCTGTATTTTCTTTCTATCTTTTTAACTGCGTCCTCTTTTTTATTTGCTTTTACATCTGCTCTAGTTCTAAAAGATATGTTTGCTGATACTAATAATAGTACTGCCAATGGATCAAATACAAATATGAATATGATGATAAGACCTCTTACTGCCTCATCTAACATATCTCTTGCTTGATCGCCATATACTAATTCTGCAATGTATTTTAGAGGGCCGACATCTGCCTCTACTAACATTACTTCTTTTTCTAATTCAAATTTTTGTTCGTTTAATTCTATGATTTTTGTATTGGCATCTGATATAATTAAATTTAAAGTATCACGTTCCTCTTCTTGTTTCTTACGTTCCTTAAGACCTCTTGTTACATACTCCATATCAATATACTTGTCTAGTACTGCATCAAATCTATCTAGTGTATTTGTTGCTCTATTGATATTCTTTTCTTCAAATGCAATTTGTTTGTCTATCTGTTCAATAACAAGATTATTACTTGATGATGGTGATACTTGATCTAGGTGTGCTTTTGATAAGAATCCAAATATACCTATTGACGTAATGAAAACTAATACCACTACTGCAATAAACAAATATGCTCGTAAGATTTTACTAACAAACTTATTATTCCAATTATGATATAACCACGAAGCTGCTACTAACTTACCAACTTCTAATGATCCACCCATAATAGCAATCTGCATCGCAGCGCCACTAAAGATTGCCATAAGACCTACAATACTATAAAAAGCTGCAACGCCAGATATAGCAAGTGCTGTGATAAATGTTAGTAATGCTAAAATCATCTGTGTGTTTTCTTAAACCATTCAAAGAATGGCTTGTCCTCAAAATACTCTGCGATAAGTCTCGGTGAAACTTGATCTGTTAAAATGCATTCTGCAATACCTTCATATTCATGTTTGCGAATAGGAACGTATCTATAGCCTATTGATCCTTTGGGTGCTTTAATCTTTGGTACTTGTCTTTTTGTCATTTTGTATCAGGTGCTTTATAATAGTTGTACTAGGATTAAAATCTAAATCCTTAACACAACCAGTTGTTAATATAAAAACGAACAATAAGAAAAAAGTAATTTGAAACATATTGAAAGTCATATGTTTTTATTTATCTTCCTTGAAACCCACCATGTCAACCCAATAAGACGTATCATTGATATGTATCTTATCACCAACAGAGGTACTTCTAACTGCGTCTTTGGTTGTGATCTTATCGACATCATCGTTATTCCACCAACCATCTACAATGTTTTGAGTAAGCATAAATGCTTTTTCTAATTGGTCTTGAACACTTAAGTTTTTATCCACATATACTTTGGCAACTAGACCACCACCGCCAAAGGCGAGGTGCTCTATTGTTAGTTCATTGTTCACAACCATTTTATTGAAGTTCATTTCAAGTTGTTCATTCATCATACTCATCCCACTCCTCATCTAATAGATCAGCAATAGGTTCATGTTGATTTGTTTCGTCCAACAATGCGTTTATTTCATCTTCATCCATATTATTTACTCCTTATTTTCCGTATCCGTTTTCGATAGCTAAGTTCATAGCGACATCAATGTCTGATTCTTCTCTTGCAATGACATCGGTATCTTTGACAACAATTTCATCTGCGTATCCGTCAACGATAACATTACCGTCTTCTTCTGCAAACTCATCGTCTTCATCATAGACAACTTTTCCAACATATTCAGTTGTTTCTGAATCTGAGAAATTAGCGTCAACATAAGAAGTAGCGACTCCTTTGTTTTCATCTGTAATAGAAGACTTTACTTCATCATGGTTTATTCCACCACCATCTGTAAACAATGTATCAGCTTCTTTTGAATCTTTTGCTAATACTTCTTGTTCTATCTCTATCGTATAGTAAGTTTTCTTTCTGTATAGATTCTTTCCCAAATCATCTTTGAAAAATATCACTTCTGTTTTTACTTCATTCATATATTACCTCTCGTAAATTGCGAAACTTTCAGCATATTGCATTAGACAATGTGATTGGTTTCTGTTATAGACATTCTTAATTGATTTTCCTCTGTATTTGATCCTTAGACTTTTAACTTTTTTAGAGTATAAGTAAATTAACTTTATCCAAACAAGTGGTATTCCTTTTGCAAGTGAATATTCCTTGTCTGGTGATTTGTATAATTTAATCAAATCTTCTACCATGATCTTAACTTTATCTTTAGAAGAAGATACTTTGATATCAAATTGATTCACTATGCGATCTCCGTTTCTATTACTTCATCAACGTTATCTGTATCGATATTAAGTAATTGAACACCTTCTACTGCAAGAATATCATTCTTTGCGGTAGTAAAATCAATAGTCTTTTGTTTTAGTTTTAGGATTATTGCGTCAACTGATTTCTCAGCAACGTTTTCATAGTATTGTTTAACTTTACTCATAATGTATTAACCTCTCATTAGTTGTTTATATACTAATAATACATGGTATCCACCCCTATGTCAAGGGTTAATTTAGGTTAAAAAAGCAAGTAAAATCAAGGGTTTATTGGTTGATTTATCGTATATTTGTGCCACCAACCCGATAATTTCATCGTTTTGTAGTGCTGATTGAATATTACTACGTCTGATTCGTGGTGATTCGTCTGTGTTTGTATAGAAGAATACCCAGCTGGGTGTCTTTTAGGGGTGTGTTCATCATAGAGATACTTGTCAATTCCCTTATGATATTTGACATAATGATAGTCTAAATTGTCTGCAACTTGAGAGTGTATATGAGAATAGTCACCACTCCAAGATACTATGTCACTTGATATCTGCAAGTGATTATTATAATAATCATCTGTTTGCCATGTGCGACTATCACATACCGTTAGTTCGTCTGTAAGGAATTTATTACAATCACCCTTAATAATGACATCGATATCAAAATAGATGTTCCTGTAATGTTCTTCTCTGAATCTATCGAACATTAACAACTTATTAAAGCAACCATAATCATCTTCATATACATTGTTATTGATAACAACATATTCATCGTACTTCAAACCAGAGTACTTGTCGATCATGTATTTGTAATTGTCTTCGTACCACTGGTCAAACTTATCACCAGTTCGTACACAGATAACTCTTATCTTCTTTTGAGGTCTAGTTGGTGTTGTATCCATAATTTAGCTCTTCCATTCTGTACTCTTTGTTTCAATAAGTAAGTCACTCTTTTATACACTTCTTTAAATATGTCTTCGTTTACTTCGTTGTTATCTACAATGATAAATCCTTTTTTAAAGAATAAGGAAAATTTACCTATGTTGTTTTGTACTGCATTCCACGATTTAGTTACAATACTTTCTGGTACTTTTCTTGGTCTCATTGCGTTTCTTTCCAATGCAACATCAAGAGAAGTATTAACAAATATCATGTATGTATCATACCCTAATTTCTGTAATGCTACTGCTTCTGCAGCCAACTTAGGATAGTCTCTAGCTGTTCCGTCAATAATTAATCCTAGTCTACCATCAATATAACCACCCTTTTTTTTACTAGTCATACTTTTTGCTTTGTCTCTAATTTTATCTCTTTTATCTGCTTGTCTTTCAGCAGCTTTGCCTGTCATGTCTAAAGAGAGTTGTGCTTGTTTCATTAAAAACTCAAACTCATTATCTGAATTAACTAGTTTTAATCCTTTGCCAATAATTCCTGTTCTACCTGCAACAAATGATTTACCAGAGCCAGGACCACCAGCAAGAAATATTGCTTTAAATATATTTGGGTCGTAAACACCCTCTTCTAATTCTTGATAAAATTCGTCAAAACTTATTTTCATTATGCTGATCCTGTTAAGTCATTTAACAATGGGTCATTGTAAACTACTGGTGCTGAATAGTGATTGCTTGAATTTGAATTGCTACTCTTATTGCTATTGTCTTGTACTATGTTGAATGTACCACCACGCTGAGCTGGATTTGTTCCCTGTTTAATTACTACTGTTCTATTTTCAGTAGCCGCCATATTTTTTGCTAAATCATCACCTGTTAATGCGACTTCATCTGCAGCATTACCATCAGTTCCCATAACTTCATTATATTTTGCCGTGAAAGCTTCTTTAGCTGATACACCATCAAATATATTTAACCCTGCTTTTACAGCAGAACCTGTAGCTATAATTGTTGCTTTGATGTGTTTTCCTACATTAAAAATTTTATTTTTAAAATCTGAAGCCATTTTACTAAAATCAACAGACATTAAATTTTGGAATAAATCTTTAACACCTTGTATCACTCTACCAACTAATCCAAATATAAATTCAGAAAGCTTAAATGGTGTTTTTTCTGCACCCTCTTCTTCGCCAAATGAAAATATATCTTTTATAAAGTTGATGGCCAAATTGACAGGATACATTACAATATCAAGCAATGATCCAGCAAGTTTTCCTAAATTTTCCATAACGTTTTCACCGCTGAATATAGCTTTGACTGAATCTATTATATCAGTAATAGTATCAATTATAAACGTACCTGTATTTGATTTTCCTAAAAATTCTTTTAATCTATCAAAAAGCATTTTAGGAAGTTCTTTTATTGATTCAATCAAATCAGTCATACTTGTTTTAAAACTTGTCCATACATCACCAAAGAATGTTGTTGTACTATCATACCAACCAGAAACTTTATCCTTTATTCCTTGAATAAAATCTGAAATCGTATCTCCTATATTTCTAAAGAAATTCATAATTGATCCACCAACAGAATCAGTTTCATCAAATCCAAATATTCTTGCAATTACATTGTACACTAAAGTAGCTAGATTGTCAATGGTAGATAATACAAATGTACCAATTCCCTTGAATAAATCCATTAATCCACCCAAAATATCACCGTCTGCTATTTTTGTAAAAGATGCTTTAATGCTATCGTATAATTTACCTATATCTCCAAACCAATTCTCAAAGAAAGTCTTAAGTGGCATCCAAAATTTGTCTTTTAGAAAGTTAAATATGAATTTAAATAATGGAATGATATCTTCATTTACTAGTGTTACAACTTTAGGAAGTATATCATCTTTAAGAAACAAAAGACCTGGTACAATTTTTTCCATAATAAATTTCTTGATTGGTTCCCAATACTTCGGATCAAAAAGAAACAACATGGCAGCTAGTCCAGCTGCTAAAGCACCTTTTTTAATTAATTCAAACGTTGAGGTTAATCCTTTGCCACCAACCTCTTTTAGTTTACCTAAACCTTTACTGAAAATACCACCAATTGATTTAAAACCTTTTGTTATTGCTTTAGTTCCAGCGAGTGCAGCTTTTGCAGCTTTGTTATTTGCAAGACCTTCTTTTATTCTTTCTCTAAGACTTGCTCTTGCTTCTTCTTTTTGTTCGGATGCATCTGAAGCCGCTTGATTTTTAGCATCCTCTGTTGCGTCTGCTGAAGCGTCAGCTGATGTTTTCACACCTGCCATAGTATCATTTATTTTTTGCAGTTTTTCATTTACTGCATCTAACTTACTATTGCTTGCAATTACTGCTTTTGTGTTTTTATCATCAACAGCCATTATTTGGTTTTCCTTTTGTAACCTATACCGTTTTCTCTATTACACCATAATTTTTGCCAAGACCATACACTAATCTTACTTGACAAATGATTAACAAAGCTTAATGATGTGTATAAAATTCTATCTAACATTATTTTTTACTCTTACTTGATCCTGTATATAAACCAAACCAGGCAGCACCAGCACCAACAACGATACTGATTAACCCACTTTGTTCCATAGTAGGCGCTGGTAAATTCATATACCATATTACACATTTATATAATAAAATAATGTAAACTGTTAAGAACAATCTAGGGAATATTCTCCAAGCATCAACTGCTCTTGCCATATGAATTATCTTTGCATATGGATTTACACCAAGGTCTTTAATTGAAGTATCAACTTCTAAATCAACTTGTATTTTCTGTTTAGGTTCTGCAACCTTAACTTCTTGTTTTACTTCTTCTTCAGCCATTTGTTACCTCTGTTTAGCTTCTTGTTCTTTTACTCTTTTGTTTTCTTCTTTAATATGCGTATGTAGTAAAGACACATATATTTCTCTTTCCCACGGCATCATATTATCTAACTCTGTTAAAGAGTACTTGTGATGTTGCATCATAGCAAAATTGAGCTCGTAATGATTGCTCATGCTATCATGGGAAAGTCCAACTACAAAAAAGAGTTAAGACCCTCCAAGATCACATTTGACTTCACATTGGTTTTTGGATTTTCTACTTCTATGACTTTTCTTATCTTAGGCATAGTAGCAAAAAAATCAACCATTTTCGCCAATTGTTGAGTGTTCATCGAATCTAAAAAAGTTTCTAATTCTTTACCAGTAAAATCAACTCTTTTATTAATCGTTGTACCATCATGTATTTCTTCAACACTTTGATTAATCATTTTCAACATATTGTCTGTATCAGTATCTTTTTCTGAAAGATTACTGTTAGTCAATGTAGGATATCTCATAATCACAGCGATATCATCTGTTATATTTATCTTATTAGTATGGTTCTCGGTCATTTGAATGTCCAATTCATCCATATTAATTTCAACTGGTACCACAGTTTTCTTATCATCGGGGCATGTAACGTTGATTGTTGCAGTTTCCCCTACTGATTTTGCTCTTAATTTGCAAAACAAATATTCAATATCGAATATGGGTAAATTTGCAGCATCTAATTTATCGAATGTACATGCGTTGATTAGTTTAATTACGGTACTGTTAATCTCGCCAGTCTTTTCAGATTGCTGGGCCAACATTAACATTTTTTGTTCTTTGACAAGAAAAGGTCTATATTCTATTTCTTCACCTGTCGATGGCAACTCCAACATATGCGTTGGGTTGTTCAATTGTGGTAGTGCCATTATTATCGCTCCTTTTATATTGTTATATTATAGTTTTCTTAAAACAGCAGGTATACGACTTCTTATTTGTCGTTCTACTGTATTAACAAACGCTTCACCAATTCTTTCTAATAATCCTTTAGGTAATTCTGCTTCGTCTGTCAAATTTTTCCAATATCTATATGACCAAGTAACTGGTAGTAATTCTAATGCATTTAAATTACCATAGTCTAATGCTATCTCGCCAACTACACTAGGATAACACTCGACTAGCTCTATGCCGTGTCTTCTTCTACCCTCTTTGTCTAGTTGAAAAATTTGCATTGTTCCAACATAATCATCATAATATCCTACTGAAAAATCTTGTCTATTCGAACCCATTCTTTGCCAGTCATCAAAGAAATTTCTTTCTTTGAAATCATTTGATACTCTGACTTGAGTTGTTAATTCTGCAAAAGTTTGACCAACAACAATTTTTCTTACTGGTCCATATATATTTGTGTCTTCGGTTGTCTCTAAAGTCATGCCAGGAAAAGCAACTTGAGACATTTCCATTGAAACTCTTTTTGAAATATCTTTATCTCTATTAATTTTAAACCCAAAGATGTTTGAAGTATTTTGACTAGCAGCACCTTTTGGTGGTGTAATAATTACTTCGTACTTTGATGGTTGTGCGTATCCGTCTCGACCTCTAAAGCCTGCCATCAGTTCATTTAAAACTGCATATGCGAATCCGTCTAATAAACTTGATCTTGCCATTTGTTTTTCCTATTTTAATATCAGTTTTAAAATTGATTTTTCACCAAGATATATCTCTGTCTCTGCTTTAGATTTTATACATTGATAATCAATACGATTTGTACTTGATCTCATTGCAATACGTTTAGCTTTTAAACATGTGGACATAGACTCTTGTATTCTATGTTCTTTGATCTCTCCGTTTACAATCATTAATAGTGCTACTACTACTTCAATCATTAGTGATCTCCGTTACCATTTGCTCTTACTTTATCTTTTAAACTTTCAATATCTTCTAATGCTTTTTCCATTTGTTTTGTTAAAAACTGTATGTTAACTTTATTGTGCATCATATCTTCTATTCTTTTTTCAATCTTTTCTACTGTTTTATATAAATCTTCAAGCAACATAAACTGTTCTTGGTCAGTTGGTAGTTGTTCAGATTTTTTAAGTAAGTCTGCTTGAAACAATTCTCTTGATGTTTCTAATGAAGTTAACCTAGAGGTTACCTCTGTATAAGCAAACACACCCATAGCAACACCAGCTATAATAGCCAACATATTTTTCATTGGCATACTTATTGATGTATTCTCAGATATTTTCATAAATCTTATATCATCTTTCTACTATCAGACCAAACTTTGTTTGAGCTAGATTTCTTAAATCTTGCCACTGGTAGTAATGTTGCAACTGTCATTTCATCACCTTGTATTCTTCTAAAGTCTGATTTGACATGTCCACTTAAATACCTTTTAATTGTTGGTCTTATTAGTTTTACTTTCTTTAATTTATTATAGTCAGCCAAAATTTTAGTTTTCTTTGTTAAGTCCGTTGTATTGGCAAAGTCAACTAATCTATCTAATAATCTTATTCTTAAAGGAATAGGTAGATAGTGTAAATTAATTCCTAAGAAACCATCCTTATATTTTTCAATTGGTAACACCAAAGGAAACGTATCATAATAAGGTAATTTTGCTTTCAACTTAGGATCATAGAAAAACATATTCAATTGACCAAATGCTACATTTCTACCTCTTCGCCCATCACGAATAAGTTGTGTTGCACCAGGTGTACCAAACTCTCTAATTTTATCTCTAAACCATTCTGTACTTCTAGGTCTTCCACCAGAAGCTTTCTGTACTGCTTGAATGTATTTACTTACTGCTGCCATAGTGTTCCTTAATGTTATTTATAAGAGGGCGCTAGATGGTCTTCTGTCAATATCTTAAATTCGAACCCTTTATCTTTACAATATTCTGTCGCTGAATTGAATTTTGCACGATTAACGGCATAAGTCTTGACTTCATTTAACCACTTCCTAGTTCTCTTCTTAGGAGTCTTTGTAGGTGGTTTTAATTGCCCCTTTGGTTTTACTTCTATTATGAATTTTTTTAGTGTTCCGTCTTTTTGTTTTACTTTCATGTAAAAATCAGGAAAATATCGATGTATTCTTTGGTCAACTGGTGAGACATAAGGAATTGCAATTTCCTCACTTCCCCACTCTAATACCCTAGAAGTTCTATCGCAATAATCCATAAGACGCCTTTCCCACATTGAACGATATACTATCTTCAAAGGATTGCCCTTATATTTCTCTCTATTAGTCGGTATGTATCTTCCACTATAAGTCATATTACCCCTATCTTAACATATAAATAGTACATAGTCAAGGATTATTTATTACATGAGCATCATTAATTCAGTAAAAACACAAGCAGTTACCGCAGCCACCTCTTATGGTCTTAAAAAAGTAAGTGGTATTATGCGAAAGACGTTAGGTCTTGGTGATAAAGCAAAAACAGGTGGTGTACTTCCAACTGGTTCTGCCAGTTATGGAAAACCCACAAATATATTTAGTTTCCCTTTAGATGTTACAGCAGGCCCAGGTTTGGGTAATCAAGGACATTATGTAATGTTCTATATCAATGAACAACAATCAGCAGAATTAAAGTTTGGTGGTGCCTCAGGCAAAAATGGTGAGACTTCTGTTATGCAATCTAAAAAAGAAGCAAACATACCAGAGTACATAAAAAGAATGGGAATTGGTGGTGGATCAACTATTAAAGAAAGTTTCAATGGTTATGAATCTCAACTAAATTCAGCGATTGGTAAAGGTGGTGGAGCAGATTTTGGATCGATAAGTTCTGCTAAAAGTAAATTAGCAAAAAGAAGTAAAGGAACATATGGTGGTGGATCAACTGCTTATGTTAAGAGAGCACCAACAGTAAGATTAGATACTGCAATTGCTTTGTATATGCCACCTAGTGCTACATTTACTTCAGCTGCAAATTATCAAGATACCGAAATTGGTATAGGTGCTAGAATGGTTGGTGATGCATACAACAGCATTAAAGGTGGTGCAAGTGCCTCATCTATTATAAGTCAAGGACTAGATCAAATTGGTGCAGAAGGTAACAATGCAATTATCAGAAAACTATTAGGTGGACTAGGTGAATTAGGACCAGGATTTCAAGGATCAAAAGAAGCATTCGAAATGGCTGGTGGTGAAATCATTACCGATAGAATGGAATTAGCATTCAAAGGAATTAACAAAAGAAAGTTTCAGTTTGCATTTAAATTTATTCCTAAAAATAAAAAAGAAGCCGATGAAGTAAGAAATATTATTTTTGCGTTTAGATCAAACATGGCACCAGAGTTTGTTGGTGGAAATAGAGCAGGTAGAAAAATGAGAGTACCAAATACTTTTGATATACAATATATGTACGATGGTAATGAAAACCAATACTTACAAAAAATATCAACATGTGTATTAGAGCAATGTGATGTTGTTTATGGTGGCGATAGATATAGAACATTTGAAGCAAACGAAGAAGGTGCTCCAGCTGTTGAAACTCAAGTTACTTTACAGTTCGGTGAAATGGAATTAATTACTAAAGAAAGAGTTAACGAGGGATTCTAGATGTCATATTTTTCACAATTTCCTGTAATACCTTATGATGCCCTTGGTGATGGCGAAGCAAAGATTGTTACTAATATTTTAAAAAGAGTTGTAGCAAGATCGCAAGTTTCTGAGCAAACAACTATGTTTGACACTTATACTGTTAAAGATGGCGAGACACCTGAAATGATAGCACATAGACTTTATGATGATATTAATCTACATTGGGTTGTTCTTTTATTTAATAATGTAAAAGATAGATACCATGATTGGCCTATGTCTAATTTACAATTTGAAGCATATTTAAAAGACAAATACGATAATGTAAATGGTGTTCATCACTATGAAATAACAGAAACATCTGGTCATCAAACTACTAAAATTGATGTTGGTACTAACAATTCGATATATCCTAGTGCTGATTCAATATCAAATTATGATTTTGAAGCAACTAGACAAGATCAATTAAGACAAATCAAACTACTAG
>Ga0209634_1001533_pt1 | contig 16744 bp, 10 predicted proteins | sample LinPmetageLP40_FD_184043 | JGI IMG/M metagenome (GOLD analysis project Ga0209634, IMG submission 184043) | Marine viral communities from the Pacific Ocean - LP-40 (SPAdes) (version 2) | ecosystem: Environmental > Aquatic > Marine > Oceanic | place: Pacific Ocean | collected 2010-08-26
TAAAAACAATAGATTTAAAAAATGGGATTATGGTTATAATTCTGATTATGATTTTATAGTAATAAGTAAAACAGGTAAAATTGGACAAATCATTGAAATACAGAATCTCAGGATTGCTTTACCAGCAGCAAATGAACCGTTTAAACGAAGTAAAGAAAAAGCGGAACAACACTGGGAAAAAGCCGAATATCCAAAAGAATTAAGTAGAATTAAAAGTAGGTTTGACTGGGAAGAATATCCAGCTGAATTTAAAGAAAAGTGGTACGATTATATTGATAATGAATTTACTAGACGAGAACAAGGATTTTGGTTTTATAACAATGGTACTCCTACTTACATTACTGGCACTCATTACATGTACTTGCAATGGTCAAAAATTGATATTGGAGCACCAGACTTTAGAGAAGCAAATAGATTATTCTTTATATTTTGGGAAGCATGTAAAGCAGATACAAGGTGTTACGGGATGTGCTACCTTAAAAACAGACGATCTGGATTTTCATTTATGTCATCAGCTGAGCTTGTCAACCAAGCTACAATATCTAGCGATGCTAGATTTGGAATACTTTCAAAGTCCGGTTCTGATGCAAAGAAAATGTTTACCGATAAAGTTGTACCTATATCAGTCAACTACCCGTTCTTTTTTAAACCCATTCAAGATGGTATGGATAGGCCAAAGACTGAATTGGCATATCGTGTTCCAGCATCGAAACTTACTAGAAGGAAGCTTGAGTCGAATGAACAGCTAAGAGAACTAGATGGGCTTGATACAACTATTGACTGGAAAAACACAGGTGATAACTCTTATGATGGTGAAAAGCTAAAACTATTAGCTCATGATGAAAGTGGTAAATGGGAAAGACCTGATAATATATTAAATAACTGGAGAGTTACAAAAACTACATTAAGGCTAGGATCAAGAATCGTAGGCAAGTGTATGATGGGCTCGACTTCAAATGCTTTAGATAAAGGTGGAGACAATTTCAAAAAATTATACAGCAATTCAAACGTTAATAAAAGAAATCGAAACGGACAAACATCTTCTGGACTCTATAGCTTGTTCATTCCTATGGAGTGGAACTATGAGGGATTCATCAATACTTATGGACTACCTGTCTTCATTAGAGGTAAAAATACAGTCAAAGGAGTTGATGGTTACGAAATTACAACAGGAGTTATTGAACACTGGGAAAACGAGGTCGACGGTTTAAGAGAAGATCCAGATGGTTTAAATGAATACTATAGACAGTTTCCAAGAACTGAAGCTCATGCTTTTAGAGACGAAACAAAAGATAGTCTATTTAACCTAACTAAGATATACGAACAAATAGATTTTAATGCTGAACTTAATAATTCAGCAGCTGTTACAATAGGTAGCTTTCAATGGGAAAACGGTATTAAAGATTCAAGGGTTATATTTAGCCCTAATAGAAATGGTAGGTTCCAAGTAAGCTGGGTACCACCTAAAAGTCTTCAAAATCGAGTGATACTAAAGAGTGGAGTTAAATACCCTGGAAATGAACACACTGGAGCATTTGGTTTAGATAGCTATGATATATCAGGCACGGTTGATGGCAAAGGTTCTAATGGTGCTTTACATGGGCTTACAAAGTTTTCAATGGAAGATGTACCGCCAAATCATTTCTTTTTAGAATACATATCAAGGCCACAGACAGCTGAGATATTCTTTGAAGATGTATTAATGGCTATGGTTTTTTATGGTATGCCTATACTGGCTGAAAACAACAAACCTAGGTTTTTATATTATTTAAAAAGAAGAGGTTATAGAGGTTACTCTATGAATCGCCCTGATAAAGTTTGGAATAAACTCTCTACAACTGAAAAAGAAATAGGTGGAATACCTAACACAAGTGAAGACATTAAGCAAGCACATGCTGCTGCTATAGAATCTTATATAGAAACTTATGTAGGATTAAAAGAAGATGGCTACGGTGATATGTACCATCAAAAGACATTAGAAGATTGGTCTAAGTTCAATATTAATAATAGAACAAAGCACGATGCTTCGATAAGTTCAGGTTTAGCTATTATGGCTTGTAATAAAAATAGGTATACGCCTGTTAATAAAAGACAAACAAAATCTGTAGCTTTAGGTATTAAAAGATATGATAACACGGGTTATAATTCAAAAATAAAATAGATGATAAATACTAATTACAATAGTTCTTTTCCAGATCAGGTTGTGCCAGACGTTGAAAAAGCTTCTTATGAGTATGGTTTACAAGTAGGTAGAGCCATAGAGTCTGAGTGGTTTAGAAACGATAGAGGTTGGCAAGATAGATTTAACACGAACTATAATAATTTTCATAGACTAAGACTATATGCTAGAGGAGAACAATCTATTCAAAAGTACAAAGACGAATTATCTATTAATGGCGACTTATCTTATTTAAACTTAGACTGGAAACCCGTACCAGTTATACCTAAGTTTGTAGATATTGTTGTAAATGGTATGTCTCAAAGATCTTATGATATTAAAGCTTATGCTCAAGATCCTGAGTCTATAATGAAAAGAACTGCTTATGCTGAAGCTCTACAAAGAGATATGATGCAGAAAGATCTTATCAACCAAATACAACAAATGACAGGTCTTGATGTTTCTAAATCACAAGGTAAAGGTTTAGAGATGGAAAGCGAAGAAGATCTACAGCTTCATATGCAAATGGATTATAAAGAATCTATTGAGGTAGCTGAAGAAGAAGTAATTAACAATGTATTAGCTAAAAACAAATATGATTTAACTAGAAGAAGATTAAATCAAGATTTAACTATATTAGGTATTGCAGCTACTAAAACTTCTTTTAATAGATCAGAAGGTGTTACTGTTGATTATGTAGATCCATCAAGTTTAGTTTATTCATATAGTGAAGATCCTAACTTTGAAGATATATATTATGTAGGTGAAGTAAAGCCAATAAGCTTGCCAGAACTTAAAAAACAATTTCCTAACTTAACTACTAGTGAGTTAGAAGAAATACAAAAGTATCCAGGTAATCAAAGCTATACTAGAAACTGGAGTGGTCGCTATGATGATGATACAGTACAAGTATTATATTTTGAATATAAGACTTATACTAACCAAGTGTTTAAAATAAAGCAAACAGCATCAGGCCTTGAAAAAGCATTAGAAAAACAAGATACATTTATAGATGCACCAGAGGGTGACAACTTTAAAAAAGCATTTAGATCGATTGAAGTACTATATTCAGGAGCTAAAATACTAGGGCATGAAAAAATGCTCGAGTGGAAGATGGCTGAGAATATGACTAGACCATATGCCGACACTGTTAAAGTTAATATGAACTACAACATAGTAGCTCCTAGATTATATAAAGGAAGAATAGAGTCTATAGTTTCACGTATCACTGGTTTTGCTGATATGATACAACTAACTCATTTAAAACTACAACAGGTGATGTCTAGGATAGTACCTGACGGTGTTTACATGGATATAGACGGTTTAGCAGAGGTAGATCTAGGTAATGGCACTAACTACAACCCAGCTGAAGCTTTAAATATGTATTTCCAAACTGGTTCTTTAGTTGGTAGATCAATGACTCAAGATGGTGGTATGAACCCAGGTAAAGTTCCAATACAAGAGCTTTCTACATCAAACGGTATGGGTAAAATACAATCATTAATACAAACTTATGAGTATTATTTAAAGATGATTAGAGACGTGACGGGACTTAATGAAGCTAGAGATGGTACATTGCCAGACAAGCAATCATTAGTTGGTTTACAAAAACTTGCTGCCGCTAATTCAAATGTAGCTACAAGACATGTATTGCAAGCTAGTTTATATTTAACTCTTAGAACTTGTGAAAACATATCATTAAGAGTAGCTGATGCTTTAATGTTTCCAATGACTAAACAGTCTTTAATGTCTAGTATATCTAGATATAACGTAGGAACATTAGAAGAATTGTCTAGATTAAACATGCATGACTTTGGTATATTCTTAGAACTAGAACCAGATGAAGAGCAAAAACAAATACTAGAACAAAATATTCAAATAGCCTTACAAGCTGGACAAATAGACCTTGAAGATGCTATTGACATTAGAGAAGTTGCTAATTTAAAGTTAGCTAATCAAATGTTAAAGAAACGTAGAAAAGACAAAGCAGCTAGAGATCAACAAGCACAGCAAGCTAATATGCAAGCTCAAGCACAATCTAATGGACAGCTAGCAGAACAAACAGCTATGGCAGAAGCTCAGAAACAACAAATACTAACTGAGCAAAAGATGCAACTTGAAAAAGCTAAATCTGATTTTGAAGTACAAAAGATGGAGAGAGAGGCGCAGATTAAACAACAGTTAATGGAACTAGAGTTTAATTATAATATGCAACTAACTCAAGCTCAAGGGCAAACTAGAAAGCAAGGAGAAGAATTTAAAGAAGATCGTAAAGACGAACGAACTAAAATACAAGCAACGCAACAATCTGAGTTGATAGATCAAAGAAAAAATGATTTATTACCGAAGAACTTTGAATCCGCAGGTAATGATACTATGGGCGGATTTGGCTTAGAGCAATTTGGCCCTAAGTAATTTTTAATAACTATTATATTATATTATGTCAGAAGAAGTAAAAGAGGAAGGTTCTTTTAAAATCAAAAAGAAACCAGGTAGACCTAAGAAACTTACCAAACAACAAGAAACTATAAAAGTAGATTTATCTAAAAAAGATCCTGTAGAAGAAGAAGTAACAAAAGTTGTTATTGACGAAACTAAGGAAGAGCCAGTAAAAGAAGTTGTTGAAGAAAAAACTGAAGAACCTACTGAAGAAAAAGTAACACCAATACAAGAGGTTACTGAAGAAGAAAAAGTAGAAGAAAAGAAAGAGCCAGTTATGGAAACTGCTCCAGAGCCAGCTAAGCCAGAAATTAACTTACCAGAAAATGTAGAAAAGTTAGTTAAGTTCATGGAAGAAACAGGTGGCACAGTTGAAGACTACGTTAGATTAAATGCTGATTACAGCAATATAAACGATGACGCTTTAATTAGAGAATACTACAAACAGACTAAACCACACTTAGACATCGAAGAGGTTAACTTCTTATTAGAAGATAACTTTTCATTTGACGAAGATGTGGATGAAGAGCGAGATATAAAGAAAAAGAAACTTGCCTTCAAAGAAGAAATTGCTAAAGCCCGTAAATTTTTAGAGGACACTAAGAGTAAATACTACGACGAAATCAAGTTGAGACCCGGCGTAACTCAAGACCAACAAAAAGCTACTGACTTTTTCAATAGATACAACGAAGAACAGAAAATGGTTAAAAACCAACACGAGAGGTTCCAAAGTAACACTAAAAACTATTTTAACCAAGAATTCAAAGGTTTTGACTTCAATATTGGTGAAAAAAAATTTAGATATGGAGTTTCGGATACTGATGGTGTTGCTAACACCCAATCTGATCTAACTAATTTTGTTGGGAAGTTCCTGAACGAGAAAGGTGAAGTAAAAGATTATGCTGGTTACCACAAAGCCATTTATGCTGCTGAAAACGCTGATACAATAGCTAATCATTTCTATGAGCAAGGCAAAGCCGATGCTGTAAAAGATGTGATGGCTAAATCTAAAAATGTAAGTAACGAACCTAGAGTAACATCTACAGGTGATGTATTTATTAACGGATTAAGAGTAAAAGCAATTAGCGGTGTAGATAGTTCTAAGTTAAAAATAAAAACAAAACAAAAATAAAACTTAAAACTAAAATAAAATGGGATTAGATATAAGTAATGCTCCGGGATTACTTCCTCATCAGAAAAAACAAGCGTTGTCTACCAACTACTTGTCTTTTACTGACGGAACGCAAACTTTTGCTCAACAATACTTACCAGAATTGTATGAAGCAGAAGTAGAGAGATTTGGTAACAGAACGTTACAAGGTTTCTTAAGAATGGTTGGCGCTGAAATGCCAATGACATCGGATCAAGTAATTTGGTCTGAACAAAATAGATTACACGTATCTTATGATGGTTGTACTATTGCTACTAACACTACTATTACTGTGCCTTTAGAGGCTAATAAAAATTGTGCTATTAGAAAAGGACAAACTGTTGTAATTTCAGAAGGACTAGTAACTGTTAAAGGTAGAGTTTCTGATGTTAGCGCTATTCAGGCTGGGCCTGTAGCAACTGTTACAGTGGCTACTTATAAGGTTGCAAACATGGCGGGACTAGCTGGTGCTGCTGGTGCTGCTAAAGTGTTTGTTTATGGCTCTGAATTTGCAAAAGGTACTGAAGGAATGAACGGTACATTAAATGTAGCTACTTCTGGAGTTGCTGCTATTCAGCCAGATTTTAAACAATTTGACAACAAGCCTATTATCCTTAAAGACTTTTATGAAGTTTCTGGATCTGATACTGCTCAAATTGGCTGGGTTGAAGTTGCTACTGAAGATGGTACTTCTGGATACTTATGGTATCTAAAAGCTGAGTCTGAAACAAGATTACGTTTTGAAGACTATCTTGAAATGTCAATGGTTGAAGCTGAGAAAAAAGGTGGCGGTGGTGTTACTTTAGATGGCTCCGAAGGTTTATTTGCTGCTATTGAAGCAAGAGGGAACATTTATAACGACTTTGCTGGTGCTGCTGCTCCAGGATCTGGCGCTTTAGGTGATTTCGATGCTATTCTTAAGCAACTAGATAAGCAAGGTGCTATTGAAGAAAATATGTTATTTTTATCTAGAGCTACCGCTCTTGATTTTGATGATATGATTGCTGCTATGAATGGCGGTTATGCTTCAACTGGTGCTGCTTCTTACGGTTTATTCAACAACGAAGAAGATATGGCTCTTAATTTTGGATTTTCTGGTTTTAGAAGAGGTTCTTATGATTTCTACAAAACTGACTGGAAGTATCTAAATGATGCATCTACAAGAGGTTTAACTGGAGATATTGATGGTGTTATGATTCCTGCTGGAACATCTACTGTTTACGATCAAATGTTAGGTCAAAATATCAGACGTCCTTTCTTACATGTAAGATATAGAGCTTCTGAAGCTGATGATAGAAGAATGAAGTCTTGGGTTACTGGTTCAGTAGGCGGAGCTTACACTTCTGGATTAGATGCGATGCAAGTACATTTCTTATCTGAAAGATGTCTTTGTGTACAAGGTGCAAATAACTTCGTGTTATTTAAATCTACTATATAATTATTAACATTTAAAAGATAGAAATTATGGCAAAACATATAAAAGTAACTGGAGCTAATTCAAATCCAGTTTACATACCTTCTGAAAGTATAATGAAAATAGTAGCATCAAACTCTGCTGACACTTGTGTATTTACTTACATTGGTGGAGGTACTGTTACTGGAGCTATTACATTAGCTAACGCTACTGCTGCTAGAGCTTTAGAAGCTAGCCTTAATATTAGCTGGTTAAGCTGTATTAATGCTGGTCCTGACGCTTCTGGTGTAGTTGCTAATACAACTGTATTTACAGCTGTATCTTAAAACAATAATAAGATCCCGCTTCGGCGGGGTCTTTTTTTAATTATTATATTATATTATATTATATTATGGAAACAAAAGAAAAAAAAGCTCCAGCTAAAGCTGTAGCAAAAGAAATTAAAAAAGATACTTGGGAAATTAAAGATAGGTATTATCATTTAATGCACGACAAATCTCCTTTAACATTTAGAATTAATTCTAAACATTCTTCAAGAAAACCTTTAATGTACTTTGATGAAGCAAAAGGTTATAATAGAGAGCTTAGGTATGCAACTAATATGAGAAGTCCATTTGTTGATGAACAAACAGGATCTGCAACATTAGGACATATTGTTTTTGAAGATGGCGTATTAATGGTACCTAAATCTGATACTTCACTACAAAAGCTTTTATCATTATATCATCCAAACAGAAACAAATTATACTCTGAAAAAGATGACGTACAAGAAGCAACTGATGATTTAGATTATTTAGAATTAGAAATAGAAGCTTTAAATGCTGCTGCAACTATGGACGTTGATCAAGCTGAAGCAATATTAAGAGTTGAATCTGGTTCTAGCGTGTCTAAGATGAGTTCTAAAGAACTTAAAAGAGACTTAATGTTATTTGCTAGATCAAACCCTAGTTTGTTTATAGAATTAGCAAATGATGAAAATGTTACTCTTAGAAACTTTGGTATAAGAGCTACCGAAGCTAATATACTAGGTTTATCTCAAGATCAAAGAACATTTACTTGGGCAAGTAATGGTAGAAAATTAATGAACGTTCCTTTTGACGAAAACCCATATTCAGCTTTAGCTGCTTGGTTTAAAACTGATGAAGGTGTTGAAGTTTACAAATCTATCGAGAAAAAGTTCAAATAACAAGTGACTATAATTATGAGGGGTTACATAAGTAACCTCTCTTTTTAAAATATTAAAAATGGCAATAAGCGTAGATACTGTATATAAAACTGTATTACTTATTTTAAATAAAGAACAAAGGGGTTATATGACACCGGATGAATTTAATAAAATAGGTAGTCAAGTACAAAGAGAAATATTTGAGGCTTACTTTGAGGACTTAAATCAACAACTACGTATACCTCAGTCTGATATGGAATATTCAGATAGAGTTGCTGTTACAGATGAAAAAATTGCAGAATTTAAAACTGAAAATGACCAAACAGTAGCTGAAAAAACTATTGGTGGTACAAATCCTTTTACAACTCCTTCTGAGTTATATAGACTAGGTTCAATCACTTATGAACCAAATACAAGTACATACAAAGAAATACAAAGAGTAGGTAGAGCAGAAATATACAATATTAGAAAAGCTCCTTTAACTGCACCTACAACTAATTACCCAATATATTTATACGAAGACAATAAAGCTTTAGTTTATCCTAACACAATAGTTGATCCAGCTCATGTTAAAATGCAATATGTAAAGAAACCAACTGAAATAAAATGGGCTTTTACAACAGGTTCTTTAGGTCAATTAGTTTATGATGCGGCTAATGCTGTAGACTTTGAATTACACAACTCTGAAAGAACTGAAGTTGTTTTAAAAATGCTATTATACCAAGGCGTAGTAATAAGAGATCCGCAAATAGTACAAGTTGCTGCATCGAGAGTACAACAAGAAGAAATGAACGAAAAATCATAATAAATGGGACTTATAACAGAAACTAATGCTGAGTATTACACTGGAAATAATTACGGTAGCTACATATATATAAGTCTAGATGATATTATAAACAACTTTATAGTAGCATATATTGGAGCTGGTAAACTAATTCCATCAGCTAAAAGAACTGATATAATGTTTCATGCTAAAAGAGGTTTACAAGAATTTAGCTATGACACTTTAAAAGTTATTAAGTCTCAAGAGTTAACTATACCACCAAGCTTGTCATTAGCAATACCTCAAGACTATGTTAATTATATTAAATTATCTTGGATAGACAATGCAGGTGCTAAACATATTATATATCCAACTAGAGTTACTTCTAATCCAAATGAACTACCAATACAGGATAATACGGGTGAACCAACTCAAGATCAAGCGGGCGCTAACTTACTATCACAACAATCATTAACTGAAGAAGCTTGGAAAAACAGATCTTTAACTACAGACTTTCAACCAGATGATTATAGAGACTCTACTAATGAAGGTTTAATAGGTCAAAGATATGGATTACAACCTGAAGAAGCTCAAGTAAATGGTATGTTTACTATAAACGAAAGAACAGGTACATTTTCTTTTTCAAGTGATTTAGCAGGTAAATTAATAATACTAGAATATATATCTGATAATTTAGCTTATGATGCTGACATGAAACTACCTAAAATGGCAGAGCAAGCAATGTATATGCATATAGCTTATTCTATATTATCAGGTAGAGCAGGTATTCCAGAATATATAGTAAATAGATTCAAAAAAGATCGTTCTAGCGCTCTTAGAAATGCTAAAATACGTTTAAGTAATATAAAGATTGAAGAGATCTCTCAAGTGTTTAGAAACAAATCTAAATGGATTAAACATTAAGTATGCCAGAAATTAAAAATACTTTTCTAAAGTCTAAGATGAACAAAACCTTAGATTCTAGACTTATACCTAATGGTGAATATAGAGATGCTCAAAATGTTAGTATTAGTAGATCTGAAGGTGCAGACGTTGGCGCTTTAGAAAACATACTAGGTAATAGAAAGTTAACTAGTTTAAAAACGGATTTAGGTTACTTAGAAGATGCTAAAAACAATGCTAAATACTATGCTACAGATGGAGATGTTGTTTTAAATGGTTTAGATATTATTGGTTATTTTATGGACGTAACTAATGATAGAATATTTTTATTTTTAACAGATTACGCAGACTCATCCAATGATAGGTTGAGTAATTTTGCACCTGGCGATACAACAACTTCTGTTCCAAACCCGCCTAGCACTCCTAATGTAACTTTTAATGCTAAAGGAGCGGCTTGTTATATAGTGCAATATAGTGTTTCTAACAATGTATATAGAGTGCTTCTTGGTGGTAATTTCCTTAACTTTTCTAAAACGCATCCAATAATAAATGTTAACATAATAGAAAACATGTTATTTTGGACAGACAATAGAAATCAACCAAGAAAAATAAACATAGATTTTGCTAATAATAATAGTTATGAGCTATCTGGCACTAGTAATCCTTATTATTACAACGAAGACCATATATCAGTAGCTAAATTTGCCCCTTTTGAGGCGCCTAGTTTTCTGGATGCATCAAATGAATGTGGTTTATTAAATGTTTCTACAGAGTTTTTAGCTAGCCACATAATAAATACCTTGTCTCAAAATACTCCTAGTGGAAATGTTAATTTTAATTTAAATGGTAGTCCTTACACTTCAAACGTTAGTAATCCAGATTTAAAAGTTGGAGATCAAATAGTTTTTCCTGTTCAAGAAAACCTTTCTACTCCTATAAATTCAGAATTAAAATTTACCATAAGTAGTGTTGGAACTAATCCCAGCACTGGAAGTGTTCAAGTGTCTGTAGCTCCAACACAAGATATAATAGCTAATGCTATATTTGAAATACAAAGAATTAATCCTATATACGACGTTAATTACAAAGGAGATGAAAACTTATTAAAAGATAAATTTGCTAGGTTTAGTTATAGATTTAAATATGATGATGGTGAATATTCTTTAATGTCTCCATTTACTCAAGCTGCTTTTATTCCAGATCAATTTGGATATTTTACAGGTGATGATGAAAACATAGCGTTACAAACTGGAAATGTTAAGTTTATGGAGAATGCTGTAAGTAAAGTTAAGCTTAATATAAAACTTCCAGAAAATGCAAACTCAATTGAAGCTAGATTAAAAATAAAAGAAATACAAATATTAGCTAAAAATTCAGATGAATTAGCAGTAAGAGTTGTAGAAGATGTTCCAGTTTCTAGATTATCATCTAGTTCAGTAAACTACGTTTATGATTATTTATCATCAAAACCTATAAAAGTTTTACCAGAAGCTGATTTAATTAGAGTTTCAGATAAAATACCAATAAAAGCTTTAACACAAGAAGTTTCAGGTAATAGATTAATATATGGTAACTTTATAGACAAGCATGCCACGCCTGATTATCTGCAATATGATATAAAATATAAAGAAAAAGCAAATGATAATTTTACTAAAGAATTTCCAAATCATACTGTAAAGCAAAATAGAAGTTATCAAATAGGAGTTGTTTTATATGATAGGTACGGTAGAGCTTCTAATGTAATATTATCAGATCCTGAATTAGTTACTGCTGAGTTTTCTAATTCTACAATATACACATCTTATGTTAATTTTGGTAGTAACTCTGTAAATTACTGGGGTGATTATTTAGAGTTTACATTGAAAAATCCTATACCTGAATCAGGTAAACAAGGTTATCCAGGTTTGTATTCTACAACTAATCCTTTAGGTTATTATAGTTATAGAATAGTTATTAAGCAACAAGAGCAAGAATATTATAATGTATACACTCCAGGTGCTTTAGCTGGTGAATTAACATGGGACACGGTGGGTTTTACAAAAACTAATAGTACTGAACAAGTAACACCACCAAATGGTAACACTGAGTTTTTACCTTCGTTTAGCAATGCAGGAAGTATAACTTTATTAAACTTATTTGGTGACAATATAAATAAAGTACCAAGAACTCTTAAAGAAGTAAATGGAAATGATACTACTTTTGGAAGCGAAGTTTTATTATACAATAGAGTAAACCCAAGAGCTTCTTTAAACTTATTATATAGCACTCAATCAACAGTTAGCAAGCAAGGCGAAAAAGTAGTTTCAATAGAGCCTTTTAAAGAATTAGGCGCTTGGACAACTACTAAAGGAAAGTTGTTTCCAGGTGGTAATGTTTCTAATGAAGAAACGCCTGATCCTATACCTACTCCTTGGTATCCTTATTATGTTAGTGGTTCAAATAATGCTGACTTTAAATTTAATTTTCATGATATATTTTTTAAAGCTCAATCAAACCCATTCATAGCTAAAATAGAAACTGATTTTCAAATAGGTGCAACCCCTACTTACGGAAGTAAAGGAGGAATTGAAAATTCTTGGCAAGATTTAGGTGTTTTTGAAACTAAACCTACTGAATCTGTTTTAGATATTTATTATGAAACTTCTTCATCAGGATTAATAAGTGATTTAAACGTAGACGTTGGTACAAATGGTCCTTTTAGCTTAAGAGACTCTTCTGGTAATGACAGCGCAACAGGTTCTTTACAATTTATTCTATCAGAAAACGATAATGTTAATTCACCTGCCACATTGTACTTTGAAGCTTTCGATGCTTCTGGTTCTCAATGTGCAGATAATAATAACACTATGAGTATAGTTAGTGTTACAGATGGCTCTGCACCTACTAATAATAGATCTTCTGATTTTTCTATTGAACAAGATACTACTAATCTAAAGTTATTTAGAATAAAAAGCAATAGTTTATTTATGTATGGTGAAAATGCTAACACATTAGAAAGCTATACTTTTGTAATTAAAGTTACGGCTAATGGCCTAAGCAATGATATAACTTTAAACAACTGTAGATTAATTAACGATCCACCTGTTTTATCAGCTATGTTTTTAAATGGTTCTAACCAATCTTATGATTTAAGCACGCTTCCAGATCCACTTTATTCAGGCCCAATAAACACTAGTAACGTAAGTTCTTTTGAGGTTGTTAGATTTACTACTAAAAACGGTAGTTTAGACACTAGTAGAGATACTGATCAACTTTTAGCTGAAGTAGTAGACTCTAATAATTTAACTCACCCTTACTTAACAATAGACAATATTAGGTCAAATGGAACTAATTTAGCAAATAACCAATTTGTTTTACATCCAAACGCTAATGCTATAAATCAATTACTAACACAACAAGGGCAGCAGCTTACTACAAACTTTAGAGTTAAAGTCTATGATAGTAATAAAACAAGTATTCCAGCTGGATTAACAGACTTTAGTAGAACTATAACTTTTGAAAAATAGTAATATAATTATAAAATAAGTGATAATATAATATGGCCATTGCAATAAAATATTTTAACTCTTTTGTTTTAAAGAAGAACGTTAATGATGTTACTTCAGGTAATGCAGCTTATCAACCTGTTTTTTCTGGTCTTCCTAACAACCCTAGTAATTACCCTGCTTTTGGAGCAAATGCTAGTAGCGATGCTAATGTTATTGGTATTGGTGGTAGAAACTGGATAATAGAAGAAGCTAGAATAAGAGGTGGTTATAATAATACTTCAACTAGTTATGGACCAAGAGCTTATTTAGTAGAAAATTCTAATGAACAATCAGTTAGAGTTAATGCTTTAATATATTCAGGTGTTTATAATTCAAGAACTGATTTAAATGAAACAAATGTATTTTCAGTTGGAGAAGAAATAACAAAAGCTGTAGATCCTAATTATGGATCTATACAAAAGCTTCACGCTTTAGACAGCAACTTAGCTATATTTCAAGAAAACAAAGTAAGTAATGCTTTAATAGATAAAGATGCTATTTATTCTGCAGAGGGTGTTGGAAGTCCAGTAACTTCAACTAATTTAGTTATAGGTCAAATAACACCTTATGTAGGTGAATATGGCATAAGCAATAATCCAGAAAGTTTTGCTTATTACGGTTATAGAAGATATTTTACAGATAAATATAGAAATGCTGTAATGAGATTATCAAGAGATGGTTTAACTGAAATATCTCAATATGGTATGTCTACTTTTTTTAGAGAAGAGTTTGCTAAAATAAACAGTAACTTTAAAGAATTTACATTTACAGGTGTTATAGCTGGATCAGGAGCTAGCCCAGCTAAACTAACATTATCTCCTTCAAATGTTTTAACTAATTTAGAAAAAGGCATGCTGGTTTCTATACCTCAAACAGGTGGCTCACCTGTGTCAGCTACTATTACTGGTATAGTTAATACAAACACATTGTATTTAAGTAATAATCCTGGAACTCCAAATGTTGGACAAAATGCTACTTTTACTAAATTTATAAAAGATAGATTATTAGGTGGTTGGGATATTCATAATAAAAACTATGTAGTATCTATACAAGATAAAAGTGAAGATACTGTAACTCCTGACACGTATAGTACGTTATCCTTTGAAGATGATATAAATGGTTGGACTAGCTTTTTTACTTATGAACCTAACTTTATTGGTAGTTTAAAAAGTAAATACTATAGCTTTTACGATGCTGAAATATACGAACATTATGACCAGACGCCTAACCATATTAGAAGTACTTTTTATGGCGTAACCTCTAACTCTAGTGTAGAGTTTATATTCAACGCTAGTCCAAGTATAATAAAGAATTTTAAAACAGTTAACTATGAAGGTAGTAACGGATGGCAAGTTGATACTTTTCTGTCAGATGCAGAGGGATTTGATTTGCAATCAAGCGCTCAACAGCAATATAACGACTCTGCTAAACTAGTAAGAAGTTATGAAGAAGGTTTATACACAGAAAGTGGAGTACCTTATAGAGCAGGTTTTAATAGAAAAGAAAATAAATATTTTGCTAACTTAATAAATAATAGTGTAGCTAGACCAAATGAAGTATTTTTTGGTGATGCTACAACAGGTGTTAAAGGTTATTTAGCAACAGTAAAAGTATCGACAGATGCAACTACAGATCCAGGTGGAACTAAAGAGTTGTTTGCTGTCTCAACAGAATTTGTAGTATCATCAAGATAAAAATATAATTATGGATAAAATATTAGGATTTTTTGCGGACAACAAGGAAGTTACTCAATTAATAGCTAAGTCAGTTCCAGCTATAATGGGGTTTCACCAAGCTAATAAAGCTAAAGGCGCAATAGAAGATTATCAAACAAAGTTAGATGATATTGAAAAAAGCAGACAGCAAATAGTTAATCCATATGCTAATGTAACAAATCCTTTTGCTAATATGCAAGTAGCAACAAAGGCTGCTGAAATGCAAGCTGAGCAAGCGGATATTTCTTTAGCTAACACTTTAGACAACTTAAGACAAACTGGAGCTGGTGGAGCAACTGCTTTAGCTCAAGCTGCTTTAAGATCTAAACAAGGTATTACAGCTAACATACAACAGCAAGAAGCTCAAAATCAAAAGCTAATGGCTCAAGGTGAGCAACGAATGCAACAACTTCAAGGCGCTGGAAGAAGTATTCAAATGAACATGCAAGAGAATAGAGATGTTAGAGATATTAATAGATTACAAATGCAAATGGATTTAGCACAACAACAAAGAGCAGCTGGATTAGCTACAGGCGCAGCAGCTTTAGCTTCTGGGATAGGTGGTTTATCTACTTTTATAAATCCTGAAGCTAAAAATACTGGAAACGCATTTAATGCTGACGGCTCTGTAGCTGGAATAGATTATAGTAATAGTCAATCTTCAAATGCTGTAAATCCTTTTTCTCAAAGCTTACCTAATTATTCTAATGTTCAAACAGGTAATCAAACGAATAGTGTTATACAAGTAGATCAAAGCCAAAACACGTCTCAAGTTCCTTTTGGCGTAAGTAATATTCCCGCTGGATTGCCTGTTGGTTTTGATATGAATACAAGGCTTTTAGATCCCAACGATGAAGCAGCACTAGGTTTAACTTGGGATGCAGCTCAAAATAAATATATTTAAATAAATTATGGAAGATTTTAGCAAACCAGTAAGTCCTTATAGAGGTCGAGGAAGAGGAACTTATGTACCTAGAACAATTTTTAATCCAGCAGCTGATGTTTTAGCTGGTATTGAGTATGTAGAAGGAACTTTTAAAGAAAGAAGAGATAAAGTAAACTTATTTCAACAACAAGCTGAGCAAAGGCGTATAGGTATGCAGAAGATGGTTAATGATACTCAAAGAATTGACCAAACTGATACTATGGCAAAAATGACTGATCAGTTTTCAAATATGGTTACTGACATATATAAAGCAGATATAGCTAGTTTTGATGGTGACAGAAGTGATTACTTAGTTAAAGCTAATAATGCTCAAAAAGTAATTGGTAATTTTGGTAAAGTAATTGGTACTGTAAATGAACTATCTAATAAGTATTTAGACATGAATCCAGCCGAGCAAAAGAAAATGGTTTTAAGAAATCAATTTATAGGTAAGGACGGAGATAAAAGAAAAGCTTATATGGAGTTTTTAAATGATCCATCTAAAATGAATATTAGAATACAGGGTGAAGATATAATTATAACCAATAATGGTCAAGACCTATTTAATGGTACTCAACTTTTAAA
>Ga0209634_1001534_pt1 | contig 16736 bp, 20 predicted proteins | sample LinPmetageLP40_FD_184043 | JGI IMG/M metagenome (GOLD analysis project Ga0209634, IMG submission 184043) | Marine viral communities from the Pacific Ocean - LP-40 (SPAdes) (version 2) | ecosystem: Environmental > Aquatic > Marine > Oceanic | place: Pacific Ocean | collected 2010-08-26
TAGCATCTTCTTGGAACCCTAATTGGAATTTGGACATAAAGAATATAAAGTGTAAAGATTACAAATGGGCAAAACCAATGAAGTTGAAAATTAATCCTGGATGTAATCTCCAAGTTAGTGACAAGGATATACAGTGTTACCTTGACAAGTATCCCGATCTCCGGGGTGCCTTTGGCAATGATCTGAACGCCGCACGCTGCCACTACGTTAAGCACGGAAAAGCACAAGGTCGACTTCATACGTGCCAACAGCAGTCTGTAAACCAATACGGTTGGAAAGAAATGGATGGATTTGGTTATAATACAACTAATAAAACATGTTTAAATCAATATACTCCCCATGAAATACCAACGCAAAATTTTAGATCTGCACTAAAATTTGATAATACAGTTCTCACTAAAGACCAAAAGAAACAAGGAATACAATTCTGTAAAGATATTTGTCGTAAGGATTGCGACTGTAAAGCAGTCAATATACACACGACAAACGGTTCTTGTCGTTTTATAAAAAGTCAGTATAACGAGAGAAAGGATATTACTAAATGTATGGAACAAAATTGCTACCCTAAACCAAATAAAGATATAGAAGATACTTTTGGGAGTGGACCATCAAGTTATCGTGAATTACAAGGTTTTGCTGCCATCCATGCACGTAATTTCAGGCCCAACGGAGCTGGTCATGATCTGGACAGTCGTTTTAACGACTTCGTAAAAAAAAAACGTATGACAGCACAAAAATTAGTGGTTTTACAACCTGAGGATTTGAAAGAATATACTGAAGATGAAGTTGAATTTATTATGTATATAATTCAAAAAATAAAAGATATGGAAGTGAGCTTGCAGGAGAGGTGTGCTCCCGGCGTGACATCAAATTGGACAGATGCACGTTATAAGATTGGAACTGGTCGTTCTAGTATGCTTATGGATCCAATGAAAGACTGGAAAGCATTTATTAAACCTATTGATAAATATTGTTTACCAAATGAATCATGGAACGATTTGAATATTTATTTTGATCATATTGCATATGCTGATTTAAATCCCGATATTAAAAAAGAATATGGATACGATAAAGAAAAATTATATAATCATTATATTAAAAAGGAAAAAGAAGGAATATATAGTATTGCTAAAGATAAATCTGGTAAAGACGCCCTGTGTGATCAGAGTGCTTCTGGCAATTCAGCACGCATTTCCCCCGTCTCGCATAGAGAATATGTTAGTGATATAAATGTTGCTAAACAAAGATGTACAGCACTTCCATTTTGTACAAATTTTAATGCTAGAAAAGATGCAAATAATAAACTAGAGATTGTTTATGGAGCTGGTTTCTATTCTATTGAAGACGCCAGATCGGAACGCGGTGCAGATGTGAGGGCAGAGCTCTTCGGCAAGAGAGATGGGAAAAGTAAATGTGCGAGTAATGACGCAAAATATGAACTTGTCAAGCAAGTCGATTTTGCGACAGACGGCGCGTGCGGTCCTATTGAAAAAGATGTGATTTCGAAAGGAATTGTTAGTGATATAAATGTTGCTAAAAAAAAGTGTACGGAGAACCCTGATTGTACAGGTTTTACTGCCTCTCCAGAGACTAGTAATAAACTAAATATTATTTATAAAAAAGGTCTTATTAAAGAAGAAAATATGAGCCGGGTAGATATGGGAAAAAGTAAATGTTATAGACATATTATAAGAGACCAAAATGAAAAGAATAAAAGCACAAATTACAGTCACACATTGCACGCTACCAATTCACGATGTGAGAAAGGTGGTGGCGGCAAACATCACTTTCCAAAAGATTATGCGAGACACGCTACGCTCGCACCGGGTCGGACGAATAAAATCGGGTCGTGGTGGATTCCAAGCAGAACAAAAACAAAGCCTCCTCCTTCCCATATTCTAGATAAAGTTAAACAAAATTGTACCGAAATGCAGAATTGTACAGGTTTTAGTACTTGGACGAATGTGGATAGCAAAGCTGGTGGACCGGGCGGCACTGAAGGAGACCTTATTAATGTGGTTACAAGCATCTTTGGCGATTTTGGGGTCAAAGGACCACCAGCAAACTGGTCCCAAACATTGAATGCTTCGTATTTTAAGAAACACAGAGGAAAGGGGGTCAAGACGGGGGGAAATCGGGAGCTTGCAGGAGCTGGCAAATGTTTTGCAAAATTAAACCCAGAAGTAGAAGCAGAAGCAAAAATATGGGATTCAGCTTGGAAAAAGTTGTAGTATTTAAGCAATGATTCATAGACCAGCGTAGACATGACGGCAAAGACTTCGCTTCCAGAAAGCAACCCTTCTTGGGATTCGAAGGACTTTTAACAAACTAACGGTGTTCCAGAAATGAATGATTCTAATAAAATTAAAACTAAAAAACAATTATATGATTCTTTGATTATATAATTTATACTATACTCTGTTTACTATCATTTAAATCTGTATTTTGTAATTCTGTGTCAACAAAGGTTTTATAATTTCTATCATCTATATTAATCACTAAATTATCATCATTTAAGTTTGCATTTAAAATATTTTCTTGAGATGTTTGTTTATGTGTAGTAATTGTATTTTTGTTTTTTTTTTTATCATATTCTTCAACTATAAATTGAGGAACAAAATAATTACATTTACTTTGGATATCTAATATTTGTATTTCTAATTTATCTGTAAAATCTTCTTCATTTGGCATTTCTATTTCAAATTTGATACTAATAATTAAGTTATTATATTGCTCAGCAACAGTTCTATGTGCTTCTTTTTTAGCACTATATTGACAAGCACCAGCAAGTGATTGTAATACAGAAGAAATAGATGCTACTATTCCTACACCTATACCAAATCCATTTTGTGCTCCTTGACTAATATATTGTGAAGTAGATAAAAATGAAGCTATACCAGATAAAGCTGTAATAGTTATAGATGGACCAAATATATAAAAATTCATTTTTTCATAATATTGGGAAGCTCTTGAGTGTAAATGACTTAATCGTTGAAGTCTTTCTAAGATTTTATTATAAAATACATATTTTTTTTTATTAAACCATTGAGGATATTCATAATTATCAGTAAATAAACTATTACTAATATCTGATTTAATTGAAATATCTGACATATATTATTATTTTCTAAAGTATTTAAAAATATAAAACGAATAAAATTAATATGGGTATTTGTTCTGGTGCTACTATTTTAGGATCTTTATTATTAATAGCTGGTATTATTACCACTGGTTCAATTATAACAGGAGGTGTTTCAATAGTTAAACATTTTAATGATTATTCTTGTGGAAATTTAAACTATGGAATATTATTTGGTATTTTAAGTTCAGTTATATTTATATTAAATTTATTATTACATACAATATCATGTGTTAAAAAAAGTTCTTTAATTATACCAAGTTTATGTATTATAGGATGTATAATTTATAATATATATTTAATTGATAATATTAGTGATATATGTAAATCATATTATCAAATAGAAAATAAAAAATTATGGAATTTTTATACATATTATTTAATATCCTTAATTATTGAAACTATTCTTATAATTATTATAGTATTATATAATTGTTTTAAAAAAAAAAAATAAAATATATTATTAATGATTGTATTATTATTTATATTATTTATATTTTTTATTATAGTATTATTAATATCACTTTTTGTAAATAAAGAATCATTTACTGATAAAGAAGATTCTAAAGAATTGACACCAAAATTAAAAAGACCTTATGTTAATTTATATGACAATAATGGAAATAGACTAAATATATTATTGTTATCTAAACCATTTGGAAATACTAATGAAGAAGTTAAAATTTATGATGATAATAAAAAAAATAATATATTTTTAGGAATATCTAGTTATTTAGAATTTCCGAATGTGCCTTCTAATCCTTTTGAAGATTGGGGAGATACTTTTAATAAATATAAATATAAAGAAATGTGTGAAGGTTGGATACATGGTTTTAGGGACCCAGAAAACTACTTTCCACCAGATATGCCTATACATTTTGCTAGTGAATCTGATTTTATTGATTGTAATGTTTCTAAACCAGATGAAAGTATAGAAAAAACATTTGATTTTATTTATATTTGTTTAAAGGTAGATGATAAAAAAACATTATGTGATGATTGGGCAACATATAATAAAAATTGGACTTTAGCTAAAAAATGTTTAGATATATTTTGTAATAAATTTAAACTAAAAGGTTTACTTATTGGAAGAAAAGGGTGTGAATTACCTAATGGTTGTAGTTATATGGAACAAAGCAGTACAGACATGATTAACTATAATGATTTTGTAAAATCATATAATAAATGTAAATTTATATTTATTCCTAATGAAAAGGATGCTTCACCTAGAGTATTAACAGAGGCTTTATCACATAATTTAGCATGTTTAGTTAATAAAAATATTTTAGCTGGTTGGAAATATGTAAATGATAAAACAGGTGAATTATTCTCAGATGAAAACGATGTTGAAAAAGCAGTAGAAAAATTATTAGAAGGATTAAAAAATAAGACATATAAACCGAGAAATTATTATGTTGAAAATTATAGTGTTGAACATTCAGGAAAACGATTAAAAGATTTTTTATATAAACATTGGGGTGATCGTATTAATATACCTGAAGAAAAAGTAAAATTTGTATCTATTGATTATAATAAAAAGGATTTTAAAACATGTAAATCTAGTGTATTATAAATTTATTTTTTACTTTTTCGTGTTTTTTTTTCTGCTCGTCTACCAATAACTTTATTTCCTATTCTATAAATAGGATTACGGTTTGATTGTTTAAATTTCTTATACATTCCTATTTCATTACCTTTCTTTTTTACACGCATTAAAGATGATGCTGATCTACCTAGAAATTTTTTTTGGGTTCTTGATAATATATCTTTTACTTTTTGTGTAAGTATACGTTTTTTATCACGATGAGAAATGAGTCTTCCTTTTTGATTTAAATATCCAGCATGATTCGCCGCATTTTGATACACTGTTCTAACTTCGCCGGTTTTTTGATTATATTTGTCTAAAAACAGTGGATTTTCTAATGTGTAAACATCATTACCTTTATCAAATTGATATCCTTTATGTATATAGAATCCTAATGGATCTGCCATAGAATTAAGAGTTAATTTATTATATCCTAAATCTTTTGCTATTTTTTCTGCCGATAACATAAATCCACTACCTATACCAGGTTTACAACAAATTAATGGAATATATAAATTATTACTTTTTTTATACATTTTTTCCTTTAAAAATAATAATCCACATATTATGTATTTTACTTTTTGTGTTCTTTTATTTATAGTTTCAGAAAATAATACTAATGAAATATTAGATTGTTGATGTTGTTCTTTTATATATCCTTTGTTTACTTTAAATAAACATAATTTATTGGCTGTTGTAAATAAACTTGCTGACAATTGTTTTAAAACATCAATTTTAGGTTCATATAATGTATCATCTGCTCTCTTAACATACCGAAAAGTTCCATTCTTGTTTTTAACTTCAACTAATAATAAATTACAATCAACTCCTTTAGGTTTTCTTAGTGATTTAAATATTCTATTATCTAATTTAGAAATGAAATGTTTTATATTTGATTCATTAATGGAATCTATTAGTTTAACCATATATATAATAACATAAAATTATTTAAACATAAATAGACATTTTATTATAATTATGATGAAACCTTATATTTTTTTACTATTGGCACTAACACCTAATATATCTTTAGCTAAAACTAAAAAATTAAATTATAATCATACTATTTACTACTATAACTCATCTCATTGTGATAATACAGCATATAAAATAGAATCAGTTATTATGCCCATATGTAATATAATAAATAAAAATATGTGTTTAAATTATACAAATAGTAGTTCATTTAATACTTGTAAACTCATAAATAATACATCAAATAATGGTATTACTATCATTTTAACATTACTAATAACATTCTTAATTTTTCTAACATATAAATTGTGTTGTCAAAATTTTGTAGATAATTTATGTATTTGTTTAAGAGATTCTATATATAATTTATTATGTCCTACTGAAAGGCACGGATATCAGACTAATTATAATAGTTTATAATACTTTTAATTTTCCTTTAAAATCATTTATATCTTTATAATTCTTATCATTCATAAGTTTTTTTAATTCACTATCAATTCTATTAAAACATTCTACATCTTCTTTATAAAATTGTGTTCCTATTTGTAATAAATCCGCACCACATAATATATATTCATACGCATCAATTCCATTTGTTATACCTCCACATCCAATAATATTTATATTACTATTTAATTCTTTAAAAACATTATAAAAATTCCATACATTTGATAATCCAGTTGGTTTTATGTAGGAACCTCCGATTCCACCACATCCTTTTTTAGGTTTAATTAATGTTGTATTTGTTAAATGATTAACAATAAGTCCATTCCCAATACTATTAATACATGTTATAAAATCTATTGGATATTTACTTAATAAAGTTCCAACAATTTTAAAATGTTGTATCTCAAAATAGGGTGGTAATTTTATTCCAACTATAAGACTACAATTTTCTAATTTATCAAATATATCATTTAAATAAATATCTAATTCATCAAAATTATAAGCTAATTGCCCTTTTCCAACTATATTGGGACAAGATAAATTAATTTCTAATCCATATATATTTTTATGATTATTTAATCCTTTAATAATTTTATCAATCATAATTAAATTTTCATTTAAATCTAAACCTGATATAGAAATAATATAAGGTTTTTTAAATTCATTTGCTATACTAATATAATAATCAATACCTTTATTTGGTAATCCCATTGAATTTATAGACCCTAATTTATGATCAAAATATCTTGGTTTAGGATTACCTTCTCTAGATTCTAAAGTGGCACTTTTTGTTAAAATAAAACAAGCATTAGAATTATCTATTTTTTTTAATTCTTCACACGTTGTACATCTTGGTCCTGAAGCATTATAAATAATATTTGATGAATTTAAATTTAAATTTTTCATATATATTAAAAACTAATTTATTGTTAAGTATATATAATGAATTCTATTATAAATGTTACAAAATCGGCATGGTCTAAAATGGGTCAAATAATTAAATCTAATACCAATTATGCCTTTCTTTTTTCTATTAGCAGTGGTGGATGTAATGGATTTAACTATGAATTATCTACTATAGATAAAAATGAATATAATGATTTAGTAAAACCTAATATTTTAGAATATGAAGATGTTAAATTAGCTGTAGATCCGTTAGCTGAAATGTATTTACTAGGAACAACTATAGATTATGTTAAAGAAGATTATAGTAAAAATATTTTTGAAAGTAAATTTGTATATATTCCAGATAAAGATATGGCTACTAGTTGTGGATGTGGAGTATCGTTTAATCCTAAAACTTTATAAGAAACCTTGAACGAAAGAATAATTATTCTTAAAAAATAATATGTTATGTAATTAATGGATAAACAATTAAAATTAGTAAAAATACCTCCCTGTATGGAATGTATAATATGTAAAAAGAAAAATAATTTTATGTTTTTTTTAAATAATAATTATTATTGTTCTCTATGTATTGATAGCACTAAAAATAATTTAAAGGATTATAAGTTTTACATTTAAGATAATTTAATGGTTTTTTAAATTTAGTCATTGTATTAATTGAACCTAAAGCAGTAAATTGTGGAGAATTATTATAAGATTGTGATCTAAAATAGTAACCTGGATGACAATTATTTTTATTTAGACATGTAGGGTGTGGTGAATATACATATCCATAACCACTAGGTATACCTGATCTAAAAGACTCAACTGAATGTAAGTAATATAAACTAAATAATACTATTAATAAAATAATAATAAATATCATTACTATTTACTTATATTTTTATTAATTTCATTAATAATTCAAATCTATCATCTAAAATTTTTATATGTTTAACTAATTTTTGTAACATATAACTACTATTTGATGTTCTAAATTTAGAAAACCATTTTTCATTATGTTTAATAATTTCATTATTAATATTTTCAATTTCTAATTCAATAGTTTTTAATATTTCTTCTAAATACTTGAATGTTTTAGAAACAGATTTATTAAATATAGTATTATTACTATGAATATCTAAAATAAATGTATTTATAATATCTAATTTTATTGTTATATCCAAATCTTCTAATAATTCTTTAAATTGTAAATTATCATTAAGTAAAATTTTATCAATTCCATTATATATATTTTTAGTTGTTTTAGTAATTGTTTGTGTAAACATTTCTTTACCTATTAATAAAGATGAACTAACTAATATAGGTTCTATCATTATTATATATATTTATATTATTTTTTAGTAAATACTACTTTCTCCTAATTTATTATAATTTGTAAATGGTTCGGGATCCATTTTATTATTTGTATTATTATTAGTTGATATTGAGTTATTTGCTATATTAGGTTCTTTATAATCTTTAAAAATAACATCGTCTTCAGGTTTGCTTATAGAATAATCTGATAATTTACTATTAAGAGCTCCTTTAAGTTTTTTATATAAATTATTATTGGATTCATTATTTTCATATGTTGTATTATCTTGAATATTTAATTTATCCTTAAGAACATGTAATAGTTCATTTAATTTTGGATCTTGATTATTTAATAATTCACTAACCATTTCTTCAGTTGATTTTTCTTTGACAACAGTATCAACCCCTTTAAATTCACATTTAGGACATTTTTGTTCTGGACATCTGCCTTCACCATCTTTACATGGTGTAGGTAATGAACAAGGTTTAGGATCTGGACATTTAAAATTTGATTTAGGTAAACTTAATGCAGGACATACTTTTTCTGGAACTTGAGGACATGGTTCAGGTTTAGGACACTTTGGACAATGAACTTGTTTATGCCCAGGTTCACATTTAATTACTGTTCTACATTGGTCAACACCACAAGGTGCTGGACGAGGACAATTATTTTTTTGTTTAGGACATTCTTTAGTTAATCCTGCTTCTATTTTGACTTTAGGACAAACACATGAAGGACATTTTTGTATAGGTGGAATGGTTGATTTTAAAACATAATCTTTAAGATCTGGTTGTTTAGGACATGCTTTAACTAAATCAATTTCAGTTTTTCTAACAAAATCACGAGGATTATAATCAGATGAAACAGGACAATATTTAGAAGTTGCTTGTTCTACAATTGAATTAATATTATCTTCTGATAAACATGAATGAGATTCTTCATTTTGTGATGAATTATTGGTAAGTTGTTGTGCCATATTTTGCATTGAATAATCGGCATTTTTAGAGTTATTATCTTGAAAATTTTCCGTTGTATTTTTAATATAAACATATGATAAAATTAAACATAATATAATTATTCCAATTACTAAATAAAAATCAATATTCATTATAATATAAATATAAAATATTTTTTATTTAATATATGAATAATTATTTTTTAGGATTATTAAAAGCTTTAATCACAATGTCTATATTAGACTATATATATCTTAAATCTACAAGTAATATATTTTTTAGATTGGTAAATAAAATTCAAAATTCTCCATTAAAATTAAGAATATATCCAACTATAATGGTTTATATTTTAATATTCTTAATGTGGGTTGTTTTCATATATAATCAAAAAGATAAATTTACATTTAAACAAAATTTATTTAGAGCATTTTTATTAGGAGTTTGTACGTATGGTATTTATGATTTTACTAATATGGCTATATTTAAAGATTGGCCTTTAAAAGTTGTTTTAATGGATACAATTTGGGGGGGAGTGTTATATAGTTTAATAACTTTATCCACAATTATTTAAAAAAATAATATAAATATAATAATATGAATAATGAACTATTAGATAAATCGTTTCAAAAAGCAATTGGTGGTGGGATGTCTGGTAGTATGGCTATGATTACACAAGTATCTACCTTAATGTGGTTAAGAACAATAATGAATTATCAATATGTTAATGGGGGATCATTTAATACAACATTAAAAAATCTTTATAATCAAGGTGGAATAAAGAGATTATATAGGGGTTATTCATTTGCTATTATAAATGCTCCATTATTTAGATTTGGAGATACTGCTGCTAATATCGGTATATTAGAAGCAACTAAAGATTTAGATTTACCATTATCTATAAAAACGGGTATTGCGAGTTTTGGTGCGGCTAGTTGGAGAGTATTATTAATGCCCATGGATACTTTAAAATTAAATTATCAAGTTAATGGTTCATTAAATTATCTAAAAACAAATATTAAACAAAATGGTGTAAGAACAATGTATAATGGTTCAATTGCTGCTTTTAGTTCAACATTAATAGGTCATTATCCTTGGTTTGTAACCTATAATTATCTTAACATTTATTTTCCAGAAAATAAAAATGATGACACTATTAATAAATTGACTAAACGAGCATTTATAGGATTATGTTCTTCTATTATATCAGATACAACTTCTAATTGTGTTAGAGTAATTAAAACTATTAAACAAACAAGTGGCAATACTTTATCATATAGAGAAACTATAAATAATTTATATTCTAAAGAAGGTTATAATTGGGTATTTAGAGGACTTAAAACTAAAATTATTACAAATGGAATAAATGGGATTATGTTTTCTATAACATGGCGATATTTTCAAGACTATTTTAATAGATAATCTTTCTCAAAAGCTTTTTGTGTAATTCCATAGTATCCAATATTATTTGTCTCAAATAATATATAATCATTTTTAAACATATGTTGTTTTCCACCCCAACTTGGAGTTATATTTATTTTATTTGTTAATTTATTTTTTTTTAAAAATGAATTTGAGAGTTTAAATCCTTTACGTGTTATTTTTTTATTACTTATTTGTCCTAAATCATATGTATTTAAAAATTTTTCTAAAGATAGTCCATATTTTTCATTTAATTTACCACATAAAACATAATCACCACGTTTTAAATCTATACTAGATTCAACACTATTTTTTATTTTTGTAATTATTTTTGTTGGTTTTAATAAAATGGTATATGTCATAGGTTTTAAATCATTATAGTTTTTTACATTCATATATTTATATTTATTTACTTTACGTTGAAATGTATTCAACTTTTTTGATTTTTTTAAATCATTAATTATATTATTCATATTATTTATATAATATATTATTATGAGTAATAGGATAATTTATTATTATCAAACATTTAATGGACTTCAATCTATTTTAACTGAAGATACAAAAGTAAGTCATATTCATTTATCATCTATTCATTTTGGAATTGATGAAAATAACAATCCATATATACATCTAAATAATAATGATCCAAATGATAAAATATTTGATAGTGTATGGAAAGATATAAAAAAGGCAAAACAATTAGGAATTAAAATTATATTAATGATAGGTGGTGCAGGTGGGGCATTTCAAAATTTATTTTCTAATTTTGATACTTATTATTCACTTCTTAAAGAATTATTATTAGAAAAAAAAAATTTAATTGATGGTATAGATTTAGATATAGAAGAAACAGTCAATATAGATAATGTAGAAAGTTTAATATTACAAATAAAAAGGGATTTTGGATCTTCATTTATAATAACAATGGCTCCTATACAATATTCAATTGAGAATGATGTGTCAGGTATGGGTGGATTTGTATATAAAGATTTATATAATAAATATGGCAATTTAATAGAGTATTTTAATGTCCAATGTTATAATGATTATAGTTTAAATGCTTATAAACAAATGATTAAAAATGGATATCCAGAAGATAAAATAGTAATGGGGAGTATATCAAGTCAAAATTTTAATTCAAACTTAGAAGTTTTAAAAGAAATTGTAAAAAATTATAAAAATTTTGGAGGAGTATTTAATTGGGAATATTATGATGCTCCTAATAATTGGAGCAATATTGTTTATAAAGAGTTAACTAATTAATTATTATAAATTAAAACATCAATTATTTTATCATTAATAGATGGAATAGATAATGGTAAAGTCCAATGGTAATTATAATTATCATTTGACTTATAAAGAATTATATTATGTTTTTGTAACTCTTCTTCAATAATTTTTTTTTTTTTATTTAATTTAACTAATATAAAATGTGTTTCAGTTGGGAAAAAGTCTATTCCATTTTCTTTTAAATGTCCTATAATACGTTTTCTTTCTTTAATTAAGTTAGATTTTATAGTGCTATAATAACTATCATTATATACTTCTAATGCTAATTTTTCATTAAAATGATTAATTTGATTAACTAAAGTATTTTCACTTATAAATTTACTTATTTCTTTACTCGCTAAAATATAAGATAATTCTAAATTCTCAATTGAATAAAAGTTATTAAAAGTTCTTAATACAATTAAGTTTTTATGATTTAAATATGTATTTCCTTTTAAAATATTTTTTTTATTTGAGAATTCAACATATCTTTGATCTAAAACTACAATTATATTTTCAGGTACTTGTTTTATAAATTCTTCAAAATCTGATTTTTCTATACTTTGTCCAGTTGTAATATTAGGACTACTAAGATATATTAATTTTGTTTTTGTATTAATGTATTTTAAAATTAAATTAAAATTAGGTGTTAAATTTTTAGAATTATTTATTAATGTACTATATTCTATATTAATTTTATTTTCTAAACATACTAATTTTAGTAAAGACCATATAGGATTTACAACAATTATACTTTGATATTTAGGAACGAATATTTCTATTATTTTTTTAATACATTCATATTCTGATTTAAAAAATACTATATTATATTTACTAATATCTAATTTTTTAGAAATTATAATATCTAATATTGGTTTATATTTTGCTTCATTATTTATTGTTTTTAATTCATTCTTATTTAATACTTTTTTTATATTAGGAGACATATCATATGGATTTTGCTTGACTAAATATATTTTATCTTTTTGTTTAGTAAATGTATTAAAATTGAAATCTTTATAGGTTTTATTGAGTTTCATTTGATGAGATGGAATAATTTTAGATAACTCTATATTTTGTTTAAATGAATCATTTGATATTATTTTTCCAGATATTTCATGAAATGGTGCTTTAATTGTATACATAAATATTGGTGTAAATTTATCCATATTTATGTCAAATATATTACCAAAATATTTATTGTATATTTTATTATTATAATTACTTTTGTTAGATTTATAATTATCATCTAATCTTATTGTTGTTACAGCAATTTTATATGGATACAATTCATCGGCTAAAAGATTACTATATTTTTCAATCATATTTTTAGTTAAAATTTCACTTCCTGAATTTAATTTAGTATTGCTTGCTTTAACAGTATTTGAACTAATATTTATAATTCTTCCTTTAACGTTACGCATTCTCATAGCATATGCAATTTTTTGACTTAATACTATATTACCATTTATATTTACTGCTATTTCATTTTCCCAATCATTACTATCTTTAGACATTAAAAATCTAGAACCTTTATTAATTATAGCATTATTTATTAATATATCTATTGTATGAATGTGTTTTTTGATAGCATCAAACATTTCTTTTCCGCCATTTTTTTTAGATAAATCAACCCATACACCATATACATTATCATTTAATTTTTTAAAATCATTTACAATTTTTAACACCTTTTCTTTTTTTTTTCCACATATTACTAAAAATGGTTTATATTTATTAACCATTTTAGCAACTTGATAACCTATTCCACTTGTAGCACCTGTTATAACAATTTTATTATTATAAAGAAATTTTTTAGATGGATCAACTATTTCTGAATTTTTTATTTTTACAAATTTTTTTTTACCTTTTTTTTTTTCAATAATTTTATCTAATTTATTATTAAATTTAGTAATAATATCAATTTGAAAATTTTCTTTTTTCTTATAAATATGATACTTACAATATAATATTAATATAACTAATATTATTGTAATTAATTTAATATTCATTATATAAATATTAAGAAATTAAATATAGTTATTTTTTTCTATGTTTAATATATAATGTCATATTTTTCTAATATTGGAGCACCTTTACTTGAAGGTTTTGATAATAATTTATCTAGTAAAGATAAGAAAAACAAAAACAAAAAATGTTTTCTTAAAACATCTGATAGTGATGGAAATAAACAAAGGTTTAAAATAACTGGGGACGCTTGTAAAGCAATTAACAAAATGAAAAATAATACAATAGATACTAAATTATGTTCTAAAGAGGATATGTCGTATGGAGGTTCATGCTATCAAGAATTAGATCAAGATGAAGACGAAGAAGAAGGAAAAGATGACAATGAAGAAGGAAAAGATGACAATGAAGAAGGAAAAGATGACAATGAAGAAGGAAAAGATGACAATGAAGAAGAAACAGATAGTGATAATGATAATGATGATGATAATGATAATGATAATGATAATGATAATGATGATGATAATGATAATGATAATGATAATGATAATGATAATAATAATGATAATGATAATGATAATAATAATGATAATGATAATGATAATGATAATGATAATGATAATAATAATGATAATGATAATGATAATGATAATGATAATGATAATGATAATGATAATGATAATGATAATGAAGAAGTTGAACCTTTTGTAGGTTCAATAGAAAATTTTGTTGGAGATAATAAAAGTAATTTACATAAGTTATTAGATATGAATATTGTATTAAAAGCATTATTATTTACTTGTTTATTTTATTTATTGGCTCATAATGATAGCAAAAAAGTTATTCTTAAAGTTATAAAAATTAATAAAGAAAATTACTTATATTTAGCAGGATTATTATTTTTAGTAGGTTATTTAATACTAAATTTAATAGTTTAATTTAAAATATTATTTAATATTAATGAGTGATTTACAATTAAGTGAAACTATTAAGCAAGATCCTAAATATAAAATTAAATCTTATACTATGGTTGTAGTATTAGTTACTATTATTATTGGATTTTTACTTACTATAGGGCGTTTTGGTCCAGATTTTTTTGCTATAATAGTTTTTTTTATAATTATGCTTATACCTGTAATATTATTATTAAGAAATAAATTAGTAAATATATTACCTAAAATAATATCAGATAATTTACTAGAAATAGATCATTCTGAAGAAAAAAAAAATTTAGTTAAATTTAATCCAAGTAGATATACAAAACAACTAGGAATGTATATTATGATTGTTATTTTATTAATTGGATCTATATTTTTTTTAAAAAAAAGTATGGATGGATTAAAAGATAATAAAATTGGTAAAAGAATTATTTATAAAATATTAGGTAGTTTAATATGTATTGTTATAGCCGGAATAATTTTATTAGAAATAGATTATGTTTAAAAAATAATAATAATATAAATATTATTTAAAGAATTTGTTATTAAATAAAAATATGGTAAATTTAATAGAAATAAAAACCGTCCAGTCGGCTGCGTTTAGAGTATTAATAGAGGCATTGAAAGAAATATTAACAGATGCTAATTTTGAGTTTGATGAATCAGGAATAAAAATTATCGCGATGGATTCATCACACACAGTTTTAGTCCATTTAAAATTAAATAGTGAGAATTTTGAAATATTTAATTGTAAAAATAAAAGGGTTTTAGGGGTTAATATGTTAAATTTATTTAAACTTATAAAAACAATGGGTAATAATGATTCGCTTTCATTATTTTTAGAGGAAGAAAATGAGAGTGTATTATGTATAAGAATAGAAAATAGTGAAAAAAATTCTGTTACTAATTATAAATTAAATTTAATGGATTTACATGAAGATAATATTCAAATACCACCTGCTACATTTGATTCGGTTATAACTATACCATCTGTTGATTTTCAAAAAATTTGTAGAGATATGCACAATTTAGCAGATGATATTGAAATAAAAAGTTTAGATAATCAATTAATATTTAATTGTAAAGGTCATTTTGCTAGTCAAGAAACATGTATAGGAGAAGCAAATACAGGATTAACATTTTTAAAAAATCATAATCCAGATGAAATAGTTCAAGGTGTATTTGCATTAAAACATCTTGTATTATTTAGTAAATGTACAAATTTATGTAATACTATAGAATTATTTTTAAAAAATGACTATCCACTTATAATTAAATATACAGTTGCTTCTTTAGGAGAAATTAAATTATGTTTAGCACCTAAAGTAGATAATGATTAAATACTATGTGATTTAAAAATAATACCATCATAAGATAAATTTTTTATAGCATTAAGATTTTTTATATTATTTATATTTTTATTCGTCCAAATTTTAATAATACAAAAATTTTTTTTTGGACTTATAGAAATACCATTGATATTTATATTATCGTCATTTGATATATCTTCTGATAATAAAGCTATAGATATATTAGTCCAAATATCTAAAATATTTCCTTTAGGTATTTTTAATGACCAACACCCTCCATTAATATTTTCTTTATCTTCCCAAAGAGGTTCAATTGTATCACGCATTAGAAATAACATTGAATTTTCTATTATTTTATTATTTAAAAATGAATATAATTTCCAGTAACTTTCTATTGAATCTATTGTATATATATCTTTATAACTTTCTAATTTCCAATTATTATCTAATGGATCATGAAACCAAAATTTCCATTTACAATTTAATTTATGTTGTGTATTACTCATATTAAATTAAATTGTAAA
>Ga0209634_1001535_pt1 | contig 16729 bp, 4 predicted proteins | sample LinPmetageLP40_FD_184043 | JGI IMG/M metagenome (GOLD analysis project Ga0209634, IMG submission 184043) | Marine viral communities from the Pacific Ocean - LP-40 (SPAdes) (version 2) | ecosystem: Environmental > Aquatic > Marine > Oceanic | place: Pacific Ocean | collected 2010-08-26
TTGCAAGTAATTCTCTTCCTTTTTTAGTTAAGATAGCATCAACTGTTACTACCTGATTATTTAAATATCCCATTACTGTATTGTTTTAATTATAAATATATAATATTTTTGTTTCTATTCCAAGTTATTAAGGGCATTCTACACAATCATCAGGATTACCGGCATCTGATCTATTTATCCAATCAATATATCCCTGTGCTTCTTCCAAAGATTGAGATTCATAAATGATTTCCCCACTTTCAACTACTAAAAATTTTCCGTTTTGTTCTTGTATTTCCATTATTAATTAAATCTATTAACGTATGCATTATAAAGTTGTGTAACTTCACTATTAGTAAGATTGTAGTTTTTATAAAAATGTATAGGACCAATAAGACAAGTACTGGTGTTATCACCAACACAACCAAATGATCCTCCTAAATGCCAATATTGATATCCTCCATCATTTCCTATAATATCTGTATAATCTTCTTGAACACCATCAACATAAATATATAAACCTCTAGTTTGATTTCCACTTCCATTTGACCATTGTAGTGTTGTTTGATGCCAATCACCATCACAAATATTAGTAGTAGATGTAACTGTATGAGTTCCCCCCATTCCTGCAGAACTAGAAGAATTGTCCCAAACTCTAAAACTAAATGTACCGTTAGTGTTAATATAAGAACTTATTCTATAACACCCACCAGCTCCTCTAAAGTTTTCTGTATAAAAAATTAAAGTAGATCCCGGTGGATTATCCATTTTTTGCCACCAACTACTACAAAATTTCCCATACCAACTTAATGTAGGTTTATATATTCTTCCAGAACTAAGATTAAGAACTCCACCATAATTACTATCATAAGTTACTGATCCTACTGCTGTAGATTCAGTTTCAAAATCAGTAGCAGTTGATATTAAATCTGTTACATCAGTACCATCTAATTCTCCTGCATAATTCCCTACATCAACAGCAGTTACTAAAGAAGTTGTTGGAATAGATCCTTGAAAATAAAGAGAATAAACTTCAGCATCTGTTAAAGATTTTGAATGAAATGAAATATTAGCAATTTTACCATCATATTCTGTAGACCCCCAATTTCTACCTATTGCATTACAAGGTCCACCATTTGTTACATATGAATTAAATTCACTAGAATCAGCTACTCCGTTTACAAACATTTTCATAGTACCTGTTGAAGATGAATCCCCAGCATAATTAACCCAGGTTACCATATACCATTGTCCCGTTGTTAAAGTAGTATTACCATCATGAAGTTGCCATGCACCATCATAATTTCTATAATGTATTTTACTATTATCAAAACCAAAAGCATTTGTTACAGGTCCTCCACTTGTATTAGATACTAAATTTTGATTATCTAATACATCAGCAGCTACCCAAGCATTTACAGTCCAATTTCCATTTCCAAAAGTATAAGTATCAATTGCTACATAATCATTTTCACCATCAAAATCCATATACCCATTAGAATTAAAAGTAACTCCATTAGTTAATGTACCATTTTTTGCATTACCACTTATATCTCTCCAATTAGTTCCTGAATGGGGATATGAAATTATTTGAGCAGCATCTAAATATAATTCTATACTGTCAGTTATTACACCATTAATAGGATTAAACATTACCATTTTATCATCTTGACCTGAAAAGTATGAAAAACAATCAGCTGCTGTTGTAAAATCATTTCCCCCTGCTATTGTATTAGATATAGCAATTAATTCTGCATCGCTAGAAGGACATACTATTGATGGTCCTTGATCCCCTGATTTATTTTGATATACTGTATAACCCCCACTTGGTGGATTTATACCATTAAAAAATCCTGTTGTTGAAGTAGGACCTTGAACACTAATACCTACATGCATATCACCTACTCCTAAAGCATTGTCTTGAGCGCTTGTACTATGTTTAATTGTATTTGGCATACTTCTTTTTAAGGTATATTAATTATAGTATCTGACCCTGATCCTTGTACTATTATACTATTTCCACTATCTGTTATTCCTGGTTCTGAAGGTTTATTAAATGCATTTTTAGCTTTTAATTGATTAATTATATTTAAAGCATTTGATTTTTGTGTTTCAGAAAAATCATTTGGTATTAAAAATCCTTGTCCTGATTGAGTTTGTACTCCTTTTGATCCTGATGGTGGGGTAACATTTTTAAGCATTACTTTATCATCAGCTTCTATTTGTCTTCTTATAGTCATTTTTGTTATCTCACCTCCTGGTAATCCAATTAATGTTTCTGTTGGATCAGGTGTTACTCTTACAAATGTTGGAGCTATAAATCCAACTTCACCTTTTTCATAATTATGAAATCCTGATTGTGATCCTGACTCTGCTGTACCACCTACATCTACTCCAATTGTGAAATTATTAGAAGGAGCAATTTGTCTAATACAACCAGCTATCATTACGAATTGGAATGCTGTTCCTGTATTATCCCAACCATCAGTAGCATCTGTAACAGTTGCGCTTGGCACTTCAAAAGTAGTACCTTCTGGTATATTAGATCCTCCAGTAAATGCCCATTCATCTATACCATTTGCTTGAGTACATTTTATTTTAGCAGTAACAGTTCCTGATACGTTATCAAATGATCCTGTTGAACTAGAATCTAATTGTAATAATTGAGTACCTTGTGCTGTGTTTATTTCATATGAGAATGTTCTAGTAGTACCATCTAATGCAAAAGTTGGATCACAAGTTCCTTTTGTATTTGTATTTGAAAATGCTCCATTATATTTTCCTTGAAATCCAAGTGTATTTACAGATCCTAAAGCTGTTGAATCAAAAGCACTAGCCTGAAGAGTAAATGTTACTATTGGTGAACCACTATATACTCCATCTGCTGCAAATGTAATATTATCTCCTGATTTAAATCCATTACCTATACTTGTAAATTGAAGTGAATCAAAAGCTCGAGTGGTGTTTACACCAGATATTACTGTTACTATTCCTCCAATTCCATCTCCATTAGTAGTAAATCCAATTTGACCTACAGTAACAGTAGGATTTTGGGGTAAAAGAGTGTATGTTGCATCTGTAGAAAGACCACCTTGGGTTGATGTTATTTCACCACCAACTACAGTTAATGCTGTTGTTTTTAATGTTGAAAAATGTAATGCATCAGAGAATGATGATGTGTAAGTAAATGGTAATAATTCCTCAACTGTAAAATTTTGAATTGTATTTATAGATTGAGATACATCAGCTTCAATTTTATTTAATGTACCTTCTACTCTTATTATATCCCCCCTTTCAAGTAAAAATGCTGTATTAGTATTTGTATAGCTTCCACAATCTGAAGATTCAGGAGCCCAATTATAATAATTTTCAGAGCTTGCTGGATTTGATCCTGATGTTGTCCATAATAATGAAGTTGGTCCTTGATTTAGATCTGTTGGTGTTGAGTTAACTGAAAACAATGATGATGAAACTGTTGTATTAAACATATGGAAAACAGCTAACTGTGGACCACCAATTAAAAGTTGTTGTTCTATAGGAACTGTACTTGGAAATAATGAACTTGTTACAAGTGAAGATGATATTTGTGATGGATTATAATTTAAAGTAAATGGGGAACTTTCACCTCCAAGCATATCTTCTGTAATAGGACCTATAATTACTCCCGAAGCATTTATAAATGGTGGGGTATTAGTATTTCCATTTCTATTTACATCATTTATATCAGCAGCACTAACAACAACCTGATCACCTGGTTGATACCCAGATCCTGGATTGTTTACTGAAACTGTAGTAACTGCTGTACCATTAGTAGTAGTAATATCTACTGTTAAACCTGATCCTTGAGCTATAACACCCCCCAATGCAGCTGCAAAATTTAGAGTAGGTACATTTGTTATGGTACCAATATTTGCAGCATTAGTACCTTGACTAAATGGTAAAATTGTAGAAGGAATAAGCTTACTATTTCCAACTGGTGGGAAATTACCAGTTGTTAAACTACCACTTAATAAAAATCCATTAAAAGTTTTTAATCTTGTGTTTGTATTAATTTCATTAACCGTAACTCTAAAAAATATTTCGACAGTTTCTGTAAAAGAACCAACTTGTGCTCTAACTAATTCATTAATTATATAACCTGTTCCTGAAGTAACAATTCTTCCAGATACATTAGTTCCAGAAACAGCAACAATATTTCCATTACCTGGGTCAGTAGCAATTTGAATTGCTCCCCCAGTACCAGGACCTCCTACTGATGATAATGCTACACTAGGAAATCCACCTGCTCCAAAACCTGTAGTTGGAATTGGAAAGCCAGTTCCTGAAGAGGTTGACCCACCTATAGAAACTGTCCATGATACTAATCCTAAAGTATCATTAAGAGTAAGTTGACCTTCAAATTGGGGATCACCTATGGTTAAACTACTAGTAACCATTTGAATTACTCCTTGATCTTGAGTTAAACTACTTGTAACTAATTGACCTCCTCTTGTATAATTATATTTTAATGAACCTGATACTCTACTTTTAGCATTTGAATTTATAGTTAAAAATTCTGTAGCACCTGATAAAATATCATAATTACCAACTTGCATAGTAGTATAATCTATAGCTGGTGTTTTTGGGTTTAAATAACTAACTGAAGTTTGTCTTTTTGGTTCAAATACACTTGATACTACTTTTTTATTTTTATTTGATCCATCTATTGTTATTGAATTAGGAGTTATTTCACTACCTGCAATATCTTCTCTTGGAACTTCTATTAATTGGTCAATATTAAATTGATAAGAATCATATAAATTTAATTGTTCATATGAATTTTCAAAACGAGCCATATAGATTGGATGCTTATCAATAGTTGACTCACCTCTATTTTGTCTACTATCACCTTCCCAACTTGCTGAACCCGCACCTAGTAGAGTTTGATCAAATGAAGATGTAACTGATCCATCTATAAATTCATTTGCTACCATAACCCCAATAGGATTTTTACTTCTATTTACAGGCATAATTGGTAGCATAACTTGTGGCCCTACTGAACCTGAAGGTGTAAAGAAGTTATAATTTAAACTTTTTAATTTAGTTCCTGCATACCTAGCATTAACACTACTTGGCATAGTATAATTACTATCAGGCACATCAGCTAATTCAGGGAATGTACCTGAAGGTGATGTAGGGAAGTATGATGCTGTTACTACTAAATCAAAATTATTTGGAACTGATTGAGTAGCACCATATGATAAAATATATCTATTACTACTACTTCTATTTGTGTTTACATTATTATTTAAAGGATTATAATCTGATTGGTTAAATATTACACTTTGGGTATTTTGAATTAAATCTATTTCACCCTTAGTTGATAATATAGTAAAAGTTGCATCAGAATTTCCTCCAGTTATAGTAACACTATCACCTGTACTATAATTATCTGCTAATGGGAGAGCATATGAAGCTGCATTAATACTTACTAAAGTTACTGCACCTGCAACAGCTGTAGTATCTACTTTTAAACCTGTTCCTATTCCTGTTGAAGTAGTACCAACATTAGTTGCTGTTGTGTAACCTGTTCCTCCATTTTTTGGAATACCTGGTTTAACTATTCCTGTTGATATTACTCTAAATACTAAGTCAGTTGTTACTGTTCCTATTAATCCACCTGTTAATGTTGCTGCTGGTATAGTTATTGTGTCCCCAGGGATGTATCCTGTTCCAGCTGTAGTACATAGTACTTGTGTAATTGTAAATTGTGGTCCTGAAGTTAAAATTGAAAATTGTGCTCCTGTTCCTCCTTGACTACCATTTCCAGATATATTAGCTAATGAAGCATTAATAGTACCTACTGTTGTAGATATTATTTCTGGTCTTGAAGAAATTGGAATTGGTCCTGATATTGACCCTATAATTGTGGGTGAACCAGCTATTACATTACCTAAAATATCTTTTGGCCCCATATTTTGATAATCTTTTTGATTATCATATCCTCTATCTTGTTGAGTTAAGAAAATTGGTGCCTCTACATTTTCATATATTCCTCCTATTCCTGTTACTTTAAGACCTGTAATAGTACCAATTGTTGCTACAGTTGGATTATTTAAACAATAAGCAGATAAACCATAACGACCTCTTTCAGAAGTATCTGCACTTAGTGGAGGAAGAAATTGGAATCTAAATTTAATAAATTCATTACTAGTATTTGGTTGTTTAGTTCCTGATCCTAAAAGCTCTACTCCATTAGAAGCTATAGATCCTATTCCTCTGGCTACAAAAGTAGCTCCACCAGATCCACCTGTTATTGTTATTACATCACCTAATTGATAGAGTCCATTTCCTCCATTTACTGCTGTAATTCCACCAGCTTGAATAACACCAGTTGCATCTACATCTATTATATCTACTACAACTCCACCAGCACCTGCATTAATAGTTGCTGCTACATTAGCTGGATCGTTAGGATCTAAAAATCCTCCATTAATAGTTAAAACTGTTGGATTACCACTTGCATCAACTAAATATCCACTTCCTGGTTCTACTAATGTTACACTTATAACCTCTCCACTACCATTTGTTGTAACTGATAGTGTTTGACCTGCTCCATCTTTAGGAAAAGTTCCTACTGTAAATGTTGAGAGAGCAGGATATCCTGTTCCTGCTGGAGCCCCAACTACAGTTGGTGCTCTTCCTGCAGGAGGAGTAGTTGCAACATTATTATTTACTGAATATCCTGTATTTGTTCCTGATATTATAGTACCTAAACCTAATGATACTGTTTGTGGATATAAATCATATGGACTGTTATTATAACCATAATTTTCATAAAATATTCCTGCATATGTACCTCCACCTTGGTCAAAATTAAGAGTAAATTCTACCTCATAAGTTTGATAAGGTATAAGTTCTAAGCTAGTTATACCTGGATATACACCTACTTGCTCACCTGGAAGAGCAAATGCAAATCTAAGTTCATTACCTGTACCAAAATTAGAAACACCCATAGCATTAGAAGGGTCTTCAGTAACTGTAGGACCCCCATTAGCTGTATCAACTGTAATAGTTGTTTCTTCTATAGGTATTGAATTTGCTTTTACTTTTTTATAAGGGTTATATTGTTCTCTAAAATAGTCATCAACAACTATAGTACTACCACTATATTCTCCATCATAAAATTGTTCTTGTGTACTATCCCAACTAGTATCTAAACCTAAAGGTGTTACATCATTTATAAAATAACCTTGTTGAGATACTGGAATTGTATCAGCATTAAGAATACCATTTGTGGTAAATGTTAATTTAGAATTGTCTGTTATTGTTTGATTAGAATTAAATGTTACTTGATTATTTGTTGGGTCAAAATCAGTAACTAAAACAGATAATGGTGTCGCTATTGAAATAGCAACTGTTGCATTATTATCTCCCCCCACTATTGTTACAATATCATTTGTTGAATAACCTGTTCCAGGATTTGCTAACCCTGATATGGCTGCTGTAGTAACATTACCACTAGCATTTGTAACAACTGTTAATGTTAAATTACCACCTCCAGCTCCTGTAGTTGCTAAAACTTGAGTAGTTGATGGAGTATATCCTGTTCCCGCTGTTTGTACAGCTCCTAAAGTAGTTACTACTCCTGCTTTTACTTCAGGTCCAGTTACTAAAGAACCAACAGGTGGTATAGTATCATCACTAAGGTTATCTATTAGCAATGTATTAACATTAGTAGTTGATTGAGCTGCTAATGCTGTTGTAATTATTATGTTTTCACCTAATATTATTTGATAATCATCAACTGTTATGTTAGGTACTGAATAAATATTTATAAACATATTTTCTCCAGGATGTATATCAAGATATTGTGTTTGTAATATTGCATCACCATTGGAATCTATACCAACTTGGTTTGTTAAAATACTACCTGGAGGAAATTGATCGGTATATGTAGTAGTATTAACATAAACAGAGCCTCTTATACTTGAAGATGCTTCTATTGTTACTGCAACATTACCATCAGGTAATACTGAAGGGTCTGTTTTAAAATCATACTCAACATATATAGGAGTTTGTACTGACTTTAAAGCATTTAAGAATGTATTTTTAAATATAGAAGTACCACCTACAAAAGCAGCTGGTGTTAAAGATAACATTGTATTAATATTAGTTACTTTACCTCTACCATTTCCTGGTGCAGGTCCAGGTAATAAATTTGCAATTGAAAATGTGTCATTAACTGCATAGTCAATAACTGTACCCCCACCTGGGTTGCTTATACCACTTATACTAGCATTATTAATAGTACTGTTATTTGTTGTAGCATTAACTGTCAAACCAGTACCAATTCCTGATGTTGCTGTTGTAGGAGATAAAGTTATTGATTGACTATCAGTATAACCATTACCAGCTGTAGCAATTGCTACACCAGTTGGTTTTCCAATTGATGCACCTATTAATGACCCATAAGTAATTGTAGTATTACCATCTGTACCACCATATATTTGTGTTAATAGAGCTTGTGCAGGGTCATTTGGGTTTGCTATAGCTGTTATTGTTGGAGTTGAAGCACCACTACCTTGACCATTTACTGAATTTATTGCTGTTAAAAAATTAGTATTTTTCTGAGTTGCTGTTTGAGCCCCACCTGCAAAAAACAAAACAAATTGGTTTGAAGAACCAGCTAAATTACCAGTAGATACTGCAGAAGAACAGGCAACATAATTCTTAGTTATTTCTGATCCATCAGATGGGTCAATTGTAATTATTGTTACAGCATGGTTTTGGAAAACTACATCTGCTACTCCAGAAGATGGTGCTGTTTGAGTAGTATTTGAACCAAATCCTATTGTTGCTGTTCCTTGAGCTTGTATGTCATTTGCATTTACTAAAACTATGTCTTTACTAGCTGATTCTAATGGATCAGCTTCAAATATTGAAGTGTTATTAACATCTTGTACTCTAAAAAATACATCTGTTGTTACACCAAGAGATGTAATTGATTGGGTTAATATTTGAAATAAATCACCTGATTGGATAGTGGTTATTGTTGTTCCAATGGATGGGAAAATTGTAGCACCTGAAACCTGAATTTCTGTAACTTGTATTTCACCATTTAATATACTAGTTGTAACATCAAGAAATGCAATAACTTCGGTTCCAAAAGAACCATCTGGTAAAACATTTCTAGCAACTCCATTACTTTCAGTACCTACCACAGTAGCTCCATTACTAGATAGAAGCCCATTAACTGCAGTAATAGTAGTACCAACAGGCATTGCGTTAGGTATAATTAAATCTAAATCATCACTTTCCAATGCAAATAACCCACCACCTTCTTCTAATACATTGTATTGATTAACACTTCCTCCAGCTCCACCGCTAAAAGTTTGTACATCTGAAGATGAATAATATGTTTCTTGTTTTATAGAATCCCATAATTGGTTAGTATTAACTGATCCTGTTAGCTCTAAATTTTTAGCTGTTAATGGTTGATTAAAAGGAGCGTAGGATTGTGTAGTAACTATATCAACTTGTGGTTCTCGGTATCTATTACGTTCAAGCATATGTTGTTTAATTACAACTCCTGTAGACACACTTGTACGCGCAGGTACATAGTTTTTAATAGCCTGAAATAATGAATTATCAAAATATTTAATTAATCTTAAATAATCGGTTTGATTACGATTTGTATATTTTTTAAAATAAGCATCTGATATTTTTTGTAAACCCGGATAGTAATCATCTGATGAAGATCTAAATCTAGGATCTGCAATTACTTCTTGTATAGCACCATAACCTAAAGATTGAATTATATCATCATTAACTTCTTCAGTTGGCGAAAATGCTACTTCTAGTAAATTAATATTATCAGTATAACTTTGACTTATAGGTGGGTCTTCTTGTATACTAACTCTATTTGATAATACTTTACCAAAATTTAAATTAGTTGAGTATTTTATTTTATTACTTACTCTATTTCTAATTCCTATTGAAGGTTGATCTAAAAAATAAGTTTCAACATTTGTATTACTATAAGTTCTTCCTGCTGAATTAGCATTATAGGTTACATCATAACTAGAAGTTATTACTGAAGGGGTTGAAATTGGGTTGCTTATAAATGGGTTATAAAATGAACCTGTAAATGTTAGAGGAGATGAACCTGTTATTGCAGGGTGTACTGATTCTACTTGCTCAATATGTTGTGTTGTAAAAGAAGATGTAAATATATGTTCTAACTCATTACCTAATGGTGCTCTAAAGTTTACTATATCAAATGAGCTTTCTGATCCCGTTATAAAATTACCTTCAATTGACTCAGGATTCATTACAGCATCATTAAATACAGATTGACTTATATCATGTGAATAATATCTAAATTCTTGAAGTGATCCGGAAAAGTTTTTACCTGCATTTTGAATACCTTTAGGTAATCCCGTTCTTGACCCTCCATCATCTGATAATATTCCCATACTACCAGTTTCTCCTGTTGTTAAAGTATTACCCCATCCTCCTACATAAGCACCTGCTCCATATTGAGCTAAATCAAGTGAAAAAGCATTCCAAGAAGCATTTACAGATGATGAAGCTGCAAGGAAATTACCTGCACCTTTTAAAGGACCATTAATATCAGGATCATTACCTACATTTACATCAATACTAACTGATCCTGTAAACCCTATTTGATTACCATCAGCTCCATCATAAATTTTATTAGCTGCATATAAAGTATAAGTAGTATTTCTAAGATCATTACTTACAATAGGATGTTCGTCTCTTTGAAGTTGTACATTCCACCATCCCTTATCAAAAAATGGTAAATAAATAGGTGGTGATAAAGCTGTGTCCCCTCCTAATTGACTACCCTTTATCCAAAATCTCATCTCACCATAATCAACATCTGCATTACTTGTAGCACCTAAATGTGCCGGTGGTGGTGTTGGTATAGATTGTGTATAGTTTAATATTATACCAAAATCAGCTTCAGTATCTGGGTTAGTTGATTTTTTAATAAATAACGATTGTGAATCATAATTACCACCAAATTTAGATGATGGAAAACCTGTTGTTTTAAATCTAAATCCTAAACCATCAGGTACTATTTGTTCAGCTCCTAAATTAGCATTAGCTACTACAAAAGTAGCTGGTCCACCTACTATTGATGTACCTATTCCTGCTGTGTCATTTAAAGCATTTGCTTGAGCTGCTGTAATTGTTATTGTAGAACCAACATTATACCCTCCTGAATCACCCTGTGTTAATGTAGCAGTTGTTATATTACCACCACCATCAGCAGTTAATGTTAATGTACCACCACTTCCTCCTCCTGTTACTGTAAATTGTGTATCAATCCCATAATTAGCTGATACTCCACCTCCTGTTGCTCCTGTTAAAGTAGTACCTGTACCTGTTATAGTTGAAGTAGATAATAATCTACTATGTGAATCTATATAATTTCTTAATAATGGTTGATAAGGTATTCTTATAGATGAACTTGCATAGTTAGTTCCTGTTGGAGCAGGTGAATAAGCATAACTATATCTTTGATACCATAAATCATAATCATCTGATTCATCTTTATTTTTACCTCCAAACTCATTTATCCTTAATATAGTACTTGGTATACCCCAAATATTAATTAATTGTCTTAATCCAGCAATTGTACCTTTTTTCTTAACAAGATAAGACATATTGTGATAAAGACGTTTAAATATTTCTTTACTTACTCTATCAATAGGATAAGGAAAACCAGTACTTCTAAGAGATTCAACATAACCTTGAGGGTCAAATGAATAAAAATCCGACCAATAATTTTCAATTCCACCAGGACCATTAATAGCTATATAATGATTAATTAATTCACTTCCTGTTGGAGGAACATAACTACCATCATCATTACCAATTAACCCTATAAAGTTATCTTGATTATTATAATTATTTCCAAATCCTGTATATCCTAAAGATGTAATAACATCATCAGCTAATTGTAAAGGAACACCTTTATCAAGTTGATTTGTAGTATTAGATTTTTCAGCAATTGCTTTTGTATACAGCCAAACTTCATCAAAAGATTGACCTATCATATTTACAAATTCTAAATAATTAGCATTTGAAGTATTTTGTTTTATAAAATCAGGTATAGTATAATATAACCAATTTTGATTATCTTCATCATATAATGAAGCTGATGCCTCTGAAGCTTGTATCCATGTTTGAGCTGCTGCAGATTGTGTAGCTAATAATTGTAAAGGAAATACTGTTCCTGTTTTAGGATAAGCATCTGAAGCTGTATTATAATACTGATAATAGTCAAAACCATCAAATGTTGTTATTTCATTTTCTATTTTAGTATATAAAGAAGCTATACTCTCTGATATTTGGGTTACTCCAGGATTTGAGCCTGTTATAGTTGTTATAGAATTTATATCTGCTTCATATGCTTGTATTCTAGATACTTTTTCTACAAAATTACTAACTCTAGACTTTGCTGATGAAAAATTAACAAAATCATTAAAAGAAGCAGTAGTATAACTAACATCTAAAGTTATTCCCTTTTGGTTTAATTTATATAAAAGCTGATCCTTAGAACCTGTTGACTTTGTTTCTAATAATGAATCTTTAGAACCATAAGTTGAGGCATTATTAACAAAATCATTTATTTTTAAATTTGAATTTGGACCTTTTAAATAAGTTATATTATCTTGATTAAAAGGATCATATGGGAATTCTACTAAATATGCCTGGGATTCTGCAGGTTTTGTAGCTACATATAATATTGAAGATACATCATATTTAGAAGGTAAAGCATCAACTAATTTAATTAATACAGAAGTTTGGCCTACAGTATTACCTGATTTTATAATTTGGTCTTTAGTTGCTGTATTTATAGAATTAGATGAAAAAGTATCATCAAATTTTACATTAACCCCTATATGATATTCATTTTTACCAAATGAAATATAAAATTCATCAAATGTCCCCGTTGTTGAAGGAGTTCCTAATGATAATCTTCTTTGTAAATCAACAAAAGTTTGTTTCATTACTCTAGTTGAAACATCATTTGATTTAATTCTTATTTCAGTTCTATCAGATGATATTTCTGATATATAATACCCTACATCAGGACTAGATCCTAATTCATAGTTAATAAAATTATATATAGCATACAAACGTCCATTAGTATATCCTCTACTTAAAATGTCATCTTTAGGTGTTAAATTAACAGTACTGGATTGTACCGAAACTTTACCTGTTTTAAGATTCTTTTTTTGTTTTGGGTTTGGATTAGCTGCTATAAAATAATCCTGAAAATCATATTCTGTTATTAATAAATTTTTATTTGAATCATATATATAAAATTCAACACTATTTAAATCAGGAGTAAATGAACCTTTAAATTCTTCAGTTGTAATTATACTATTACTTAATTCAAACCCATCTTCAAATAAAGTAGCTGGGTTTATGGAGGTAATTGATGATGACACTTCAGTATAATCTTCTTTTTGATTAAGATTAGATGCTGCTGATTGTGCTGCCATCGATTTACTATTATCCGTTCCGTATCCCATTATCCGTTTATTTGTTCTGTTAAATTAGCTACAGTTTGTTCAAATCCTTCTACTATATTTGCCATGTCTGCTACTAATTCTAAATTTTGTGTTCTTAAATCTGTTATTTCTTGTGATAATGCATCTATTTCTTCTTGCTGTGATATAAAATTTGTATATGCCGTACTTCTTTCAATTAAAAATATATGAGAATTAATCTCTTCACCTGAAATTATGTTTCCTTTAGGTATTGAATAAAATAGGTTCTGGTATATGGTAAAAAAATCTCCTACGGTAGCCAAGTTAGGATCAAAAAAACTTAAATCTCGATCCTGAGCTGCCGATACTCCTAATTCCGTAAAGTTAGTATTTATAGTATCATTAAACTCTTTTCTATTAAATGTTTCTCTTACTAATTGAACATTTTCTGAACCTCTAGGAGGTGCATCTTTTTCTAATAATATCGGAGCTGGTAGGGGTTTTAAATTTGCCATTATCCATTAATTACTTTAAACATTATATCTTCATCAAATACTTTTACTGTACCACCTACTGTGGATTTAATCAATATAGTATAATATCTTTCTGGTTCCAATCCTGCCATCTCTACATCAAAATAACTAGATATATTATCTGCGCTTATTTTAGTATATGGGTCTGAAAATGGAACTACGTACTCATTTGTATCTGTATCCTTAATAGCATAAAATGATGAAGTATATGGTAAGTAATGGTTATTAGTATATAACGAAGCCGTTTGAAATACTACATCAGGGTATTTAGGTATTGCTGATATTCTTAATCTAGGTACACTTTCTGAGTAATATGTTCCTGAATTATTATAAATGTTAACAAATGATTCTTGTGTTGCTAATACAGATTGATTAGTTGATCCTGTCGTAAAATTATAATCATTCCACTTTAAGTTTAATGCCGGAGGGTATATTGTATTAGTATCTATTGAAAAATATCTAAATGTAGCTTCAAAGTTTTTACTGTTAACAAATTCTCTTGAACTGGATTGTTTAACTAAAAACCCATCATTAGGAAATCCTAAAGCATTATTTGCTAATGAGTTAGTATACCATGTTTTTACTGTATCAGTTACATCAATATCTAAATCAATTCCTTGACCATATGAAAATACTTTTTCTTGTACTACATCTAATCCTAAATTTGATCCTGTATACCAATTTCCTCCTCCTTCAGCTGATCCTGACCAAGATGCTTCTACATATGCCCCAAAATTATCTACTGCTGTTACTTTAAATTTTAAATCAGTTGTAACTGTTCCTAATGCCCCACCTGTTAAAGTAGCAGCTGCTATAGTTATTGTGTCTCCTGGTATGTATCCTGTTCCAGCTGTAGTACAAGTTACGGTTGTAATTGTAAATGCACCTCCTGTAGTTGTAATTGTAAATTGTGCTCCTGTTCCTCCTCTACTTCCAACTCCTGCTATATTAGTTAATGAACCATTACTAGTACCTACTGTTGTAGATATTATTTGTTGATCTACAGATGTAGTCATAGGCCCACTAGTCATCCATTTTTCTGCTAATTCAGAAACTGATCCTGAGTAGTTTCTAAATATCCAACTTACACCATCTGTAGTTTCAGGTGCATTAGCATATTTCCCTGTTCCCATATTCCAACTTCCTGATATTGGATATACTTTTAATGTTTGATCCATTCCTAAACCAGTAACTACAGCAGCATAATTATCCATTGTAATTTTATGTTCTACTGGTTCAAAATTATCTGTATCAGGATCAGCTCCTGAATTTACTTTATCTAATTCAAAATAATAATCTTCTGACCCATGAAAGGATTGTGAAGGAATATATAATCTATCTGAAAATTTATATCCTTTACCTCTTGATAATTTAGGATCATACCCTGCTATTAAAGAAACAATTGGAAATACACCCCAATCATCATCTAATTGTCCAAACCCATTATTAAAATAAACATCATTATTTGCTATATTTTTTGTTACATTACTTGTTCCTAAGGTAAATGTTAAAGTACCTGTAGCTCCTGTAAAACCAACATCTCTTAAAACAGATTGTGGTATTGTTATTATATTACCTTCTACATATTGATTTCCAGAGCCAAGACTTGGAATTGATGCTACTGTTAAAGTACTGTTATCTACTTGTGCCGCAGTTAAAGTAAATGTAGCTGCTGATGAATTTTGTACATTAGATGAAGTTAAAGTTACTACTGCAGTACCTGTACCAGCTGCATTTAATGAAGATCCTTGTAATGTTGCTTCATCAACTGTAATTATAGATCCATCTACATAGTTTCTACTATCTCCAAGTGCTAATACACATGAAACAATTACTCCTGCTGTATCTGTAGTAAAATCAATAGTACCACCTTCAGCTCCTGCTGTGTCAACCATACCTGCTGTAATTGTAATTGCTCCTGAAGCAGTTGCTATACCACCTGTTGCATAACCAGCTCCTGTACCTGTTGGTGTTGGACCTGCTCCTGCTACAAATAATCCTGTTCCTAATGCTCCTGCTGCAATTGTAACTACTTCTCCTGCATTATATCCTGTTCCTGCTGTTGTTACAGTTACTGGGGATGCTATTGTATTACCTGTTATTGTAACATCTGCTCTTCCAGTATTACTACTAGTACCTATTAAAGTAACACCATTAATAGTTCCATCTGGCCCACAATTTGTAGGATTAGATGTTATAACAGAAAATAAATCTGCTAAAACTAATGCTCCAACTCCTGCCTGTAATGTAAGAGCTCCACCATTACCTGTTTGTTGTGTCCCACCTGTTATATTTGCTAAATCTAAATTAATTTCAAATGGTCCAAATTGTCCACCCATTGTATTAAATGGATTAGGAGTTAAATCAGCTAAAACATTTTGACCTGCAACTAATCCACCCGATTCAAATTGTATACCTGCAGCTATTAAATCTGCAGCTAAAACAGTCATTGTTGCTGCATTAGATTCTCCATAAGAAGGAATAGCACCTGTTTCAGCATCTGAGCCAAATAATTCAGCACCTGAAGTTAATGCTGTTGTTCCTACAATTGCATCTTCAAATCTATTATTTTTACATATAAGTGTTACAGTTGCACCTTGTGTATCTGCTACTTCATTTCCTGTTGCACCTCTATTAAATGCAAATGGGCCATAATTACCGTCTGGAGCTGTCATATTAGACCCAGCATCAGCAGGTTGACCACCT
>Ga0209634_1001538_pt1 | contig 16720 bp, 20 predicted proteins | sample LinPmetageLP40_FD_184043 | JGI IMG/M metagenome (GOLD analysis project Ga0209634, IMG submission 184043) | Marine viral communities from the Pacific Ocean - LP-40 (SPAdes) (version 2) | ecosystem: Environmental > Aquatic > Marine > Oceanic | place: Pacific Ocean | collected 2010-08-26
CCGACGTAATTCAGTGAATTGAGAATATTTGCCGTAAGCAACACAGCGTCCATGCGCTGTGATGCTGATAGGTGGGCCGGAACGGTGGTCGTGTGCAGGATACCGTCGCGATGGACGTTTTCACCCGGATCGTAACAGGCGACGTCCCCCGCCGCACTGCGTGCCCCGATCACCGATACTTCTGCTGTAAATTCCACGAAACCCTCAAGTATCGCGGGGCTCCCGGCCATGTCGGCGAACGCGGATGCTGCATCGTCGGCGCTGCGCAAACGTGATTGCCCCTTGCCATCGTAACCAAAGCGCCGGGTCTTCAAGATTGATGGCGCACCTATGGTTTTCAGCGCGGCATCCAGGTCGTCGGCGCTGGCAATATCTGCGAACGGCGCGACTTTCAGGCCCAAACCTTGCAGAAAGTTCTTTTCGATCAGGCGATCCTGGCTTGTCCGTAAAGCCTCGCGGTTGGGGTGGATCGGCGTGATGCCTTCGATCACGTCCAGCGCGTCTGTTGGAATGTTTTCAAATTCAAATGTCACTACATCACAGGCTTTGGCGAAGGCGGCCAGTGCTTCAACGTTGTCATAGCTTGCAGTGGTGATGGAATGTGCAACGTCAGCCGCAGGCGGGTTTGCACCGGGTTCGAATATATGGGTGCGAAACCCCAAGCGCGCCGCGGCAACAGAAAGCATTCTGCCCAGTTGCCCACCACCCAAGATACCGATGGTCGCGCCAGTCTTCAAAGGGTCAGTCATCTGTTGGTTCCTCTTTGATGGATGCGCTCAGCTCTGCTCGCCAGTCATCCAACCGCTTGGCCAGACCTTGGTCTTGTAGCGCCAAAATGCCTGCCGCCATCAAGGCCGCGTTTGCTGCCCCCGCAGCGCCGATGGCCATGGTCGCAACCGGAAACCCGCGCGGCATCTGTAAAATCGAATAAAGTGAATCCACCCCCGACAGGGCTTTGGTCTGGACGGGTACACCGATGACAGGGACGCGGGTCTTCGATGCCATCATACCAGGCAGATGGGCGGCCCCGCCGGCCCCTGCGATAATCACCTGCAAGCCACGATCGACGGCGGTTTTTCCATAGGTCCATAAGCGGTCAGGGGTCCGGTGGGCAGAAACGATTTTTTTCTCGTAAATCACGCCCAACTCATCAAGCAGCACGGCAGCTTCGCGCATGGTTGCCCAGTCGGATTGCGAACCCATGATGATACCGACAGATGGATTTGTCATGAAAGGGGCCTTTGTAAGATCACATCAGAAGCGCGCACTATAGCCATCAGCCCGAGCGTGGCAATCCGCAGTAAATAGGTTATGCAGTGATATCTGGTGTTAAGCGGTCTTCAATCTGCGCAATCAGATCTTTCAACCGCAGCTTACGCTTTTTCAAGCGCTGCATCGTCAATTGTTCGCCGGTCCCTTTTTCGGCCAAAGCGTGGATTGCATCATCAAGATCACGGTGCTCGCGCCGGAAAACCTCAAGTTCGACACGCAGCACATCGTCGTTTTTCATCGACAGGTCTGATGGAGCATTCATTACACGACACGATTCTTATTTTAATTGGCACTCTAATATACGCATTTACCTTTGAAAGGCATAGCCCTTGCTTCTGGCCCGTCGTCTCCCCATATTTGGTCTATCGGTCGCCGATTGCGGGGCCAAAACGACTGACTGTCGCTTGATTTAAAGGACGTGTCTTATGACGAAGTTAACGCTGGCTTCTTACCCTCATATGCTGGGGTTTGAGCAACTTGAACGGGTGCTGGAACGTACGGCCAAGGCCGGAAACGAAGGGTATCCCCCGTTCAACATAGAACAGACATCAGACTACAGCTATCGAATAACGCTGGCCGTAGCAGGTTTTGCGGAACAAGATCTGTCTATAACCGTTGAGGATAGACAGCTTGTCATTCGCGGACGGCAGGCTGAAGGTGGCGAGGATCGGGTGTTCCTGCATCGCGGCATCGCAGCGCGACAATTCCAACGGTCTTTCGTTTTGGCCGATGGTGTCGATGTCGGCGAAGCATTGATGGAGAATGGTCTTCTTCACGTGGACCTGACCCGCGCGAAGCCTGAAAAAGTGGTGCAAACGATTAAGATCAGAAAAGGGGAATAAGATGCAAAACGAAAATACGCATGCTCAGGACCGCACAGTGTACGTCAAGACTATCGCTGTTTCTGATCTGCCCCTCGAGGTGCGCGAGCAAGTCGAAGGTCTGAAAAAGCTTTATGCGGTTCACAATGCGGACGGACAGCAGCTTGCACTTGTCGAGGATCGCAAGCTGGCCTTTAGCTTGGCCCGCGATCATGACTACGCACCCGTAATGGTGCACTGACTGTAAGGTTTTCCGGACCTCAGCACACAAGTTGGTCAGGCCGCACATTGTTGCGGCCTTTTCTATTTTTGCTCGTTCATGTAAACTGGGGATAAATGTGAATGGACACCCTTATGACCGAAGCCGCTATCGCCGTCCTGCCCTATGGGGGGAAACTGGGGCGGCGTCTGTCTGGTCGGGATCTGGATGACTTGATCTGGCCCCTTGGACGCCCGGCGCGATTGTCATCCGGTCGCGTGGCGGATCTGACGCCGGATGATCATCTGATCATATATCCGAAGACCAACATGCATTTTTTGCCAGACCTCGGGACCCGCGCCAAGATCACTGCGATGGTGGTTGAACCATCCGTTATCCACGCGCGGCATCTGCGCTGGTTGCGCCTCACCTACCGGCGGTTTTTCCGGGTGATGACCTATCACCAAACCTTGCTGGACCACATTCCCAACGGGCTTTTCCTGCCGTACGGGACAACCTGGGTGCCCGATTACGACGAGGTCACACTGGAAAAAACCCGTCATATGTCGTTGATTGCTTCGGGAAAACGCGACCACGAGGGGCATCAGCTTCGTCATCGACTGGTTCAGCACGTCCAGCAGGCGCAACTTGATGTAGACATACTGGGGCGCGGTTATGCGCCATTCGACCGAAAAAGCGAAGGCCTGGCCCCGTACCGCTTTTCCGTGGTGATCGAGAACGTTCGAGAGCCGAATTATTTCAGCGAAAAGCTGGTCGATGCCATTCTGTGCGAAACGGTCCCGATTTACTGGGGCTGTCCCAATATCGCGGATTTTATCAACACCAAGGGTATGGTCATTTGTGACACCCAAGACGATGTTCAGCGCGCCATCGCAGCGGCGTCGCTTGCGCAGTACGATGCGTTGGTGCCGGCGCTGCTTGACGCCAAACCGCAGGCGGCGTCTTTCATTGATCTTGAACTGCGGGCGGCGGAAACATTAAAGGCCAGCCTGTAACGGCTGACCTTGGTATTTGATCTGAGGGGGAAGGGGCGTCAGCCCTTGATCAGCCCCATGCTTTCCAGCTTCAGCAGCACCTGATGTGCGCAGTTGTCGACATCGACATTCTCGGTTTCGACACGCAGCTCGGGGTTTTGGGGAACATCATAGGGGTCAGAAATCCCGGTGAATTCCTTGATCTTGCCTTCGCGGGCCAACTTGTACAGCCCCTTGCGGTCCCGACGCTCGCATTCCTCAATCGACGTGCCCACGTGGATCTCGACGAAGGCGCCAAAGGCTTCGACATCTTCGCGCACCGCGCGGCGGGTGGTGGCGTAAGGCGCAATCGGCGCGCAGATGGCGATGCCGCCGTTCTTGGTGATCTCGGAGGCGACATAGCCGATGCGGCGGATATTCAGATCGCGGTGCTCTTTGCTAAAGCCCAATTCCGACGACAGGTTCTTGCGGACGATATCACCATCCAGCAGCGTGACGGGACGGCCGCCCATCTCCATCAGTTTGACCATCAAAGCATTGGCGATGGTCGATTTTCCCGAGCCGGAGAAGCCGGTGAAGAAAACCGTAAAGCCCTGCTTGTTGCGCGGCGGCTTGGTGCGGCGCAGCTCTTCAACCACCTCGGGGAAGGAGAACCATTCGGGGATTTCCAGCCCTTCCTGCAGACGGCGACGCAACTCGGTGCCCGAGATGTTGAGGATGGTGATGTCATCCTTGTCTTCGATCTCGTCAATTGCCTCGTATTGTGCGCGCTCGGCGACCCAGACCATATGTTTGAAGTCGACCATTTCGATGCCCATTTCTTCTTGGTGCTCGCGGAACAGGTCCTGGGCATCATAGGGGCCATAGAAATCTTCGCCCTGGCTGTTGCTGCCGGGGCCGGCGTGATCGCGGCCCACGATGAAATGGGTGCAGCCGTGGTTCTTGCGGATCAGACCGTGCCAAACGGCCTCGCGCGGGCCGGCCATGCGCATGGCAAGGTTCAGCAGGCTCATCGCGGTGGTGGCGGCGGGGTATTTGTTCAGCACGGCCTCGTAGCAGCGCACGCGGGTAAAGTGGTCCACATCGCCGGGCTTGGTCAGTCCGACAACGGGGTGGATCAACAGGTTCGCCTGCGCCTCACGTGCGGCGCGGAAGGTCAGTTCCTGGTGTGCGCGGTGCAGGGGGTTGCGGGTCTGGAAGGCCACAACCTTGCGCCAGCCCATCTTGCGGAAATAGGCGCGCATCTCGTTCGGCGTGTCGCGACGCGCCTTGAAGTCATAGTGTACCGGTTGTTGGATGCCGGTAACCGGCCCCCCCAGATAAACGTTGCCCGCAGTGTTATGAAGATAGTTCACCGCTGGGTGGGCGCTGTCATCGGCCCCAAAGACTTTTTCAGCTTCGTTCGACTTGTTTGGCGTCCAGCGGTCGGTGACGGTCATGATCGCAAGGATAACGCCTTCCTGGTCGCGCAGCGCGATATCCTGGCCGATCTCAAGACCTTCGGCGAACTTTTCCGAGACATCCAGATTGATCGGCATCGGCCACAGCGTGCCGTCCGCCAAACGCATGTTTTCGACGACGCCGTTGTAATCCTCTTCGGTCAGGAAACCCTTAAGCGGGTTGAACCCGCCGTTCATCAACAGCTCCAGATCGCAGATCTGGCGCGGCGTCAGATCATGACTGACCAACTGGCCTGCTTCCACCTTCAGCTTTTGCGCCGAATCGTAAGAGACATAAAGTTCGGGGATCGGGGCAAGGTTAGGCGTCTGCATGAATATCTCGCAATCTAATAAGTTCAAATCGGAATAGGCCGGCACATAGACCGGCCTACCTGCGCTAGGCAACCTCTGCGGCGCGTTTGGGGCAATTTACGGACAAAGGCGTGAATTTTTCTGAGCCGAAGTAATCTTCTCCCAAGAAATACCGCTTACTACGAACATTATGCGTCTGAATTTACCTTGGCACCATAGCCTAGCGGTAAAGAGGTGTCCTTGCCTTCATCATCACCGACCTCACCAAGGAATCGCTCGGCCTCCAAGGCTGCCATGCATCCCATGCCCGCACTGGTGACAGCCTGCCGGTATTTGTGATCAGTCAAATCACCGGCCGCAAAAACACCCGGGATCGAGGTTTCGGTGCTGTCGGGCTTGGTCACGACATAGCCGCCCATGTGGGTTTCCAGCACGTCCTTGACCAGCTCACTTGCCGGGGCATGCCCGATGGCGACGAACACACCCTTACAGGGGATGTCGGTGATCTCTCCGGTTTGCACGTGCTTGACCTTGACGCCTTCCACTCCAAGAGGCGCGTCAGTACCATAGACTTCTTCAAGCTGGTGAAACCACAGCGGTTCGATCTTGGGGTTCTTCATCAGCCGATCGATCAGTATTTTTTCGGCCCGCAGCTCATCGCGACGATGTATCAACGTCACCTTGGAAGCGAATTTGGTCAAAAACAGCGCTTCCTCCACCGCGGTATTGCCGCCGCCGATGACGACGATTTCCTGGTTTCGATAGAAAAATCCGTCGCAGGTCGCGCAGGCAGAGACGCCAAAGCCTTTGAACTTCTCCTCCGACTCCAGTCCCAGCCATTTCGCGCGCGCACCGGTCGCCAACACGACTGCATCTGCCACATATGTGGTGCCGCTATCGCCCTTGGCGTGAAACGGGCGGCTGGATAAATCCAGATCGGTTATGATGTCGCCAATGATCTCGGTACCCATGGCTTTGGCGTGATCTTGCATGCGGGCCATCAGGTCAGGCCCTTGTACTTCGCTGTCGCCGGGCCAGTTTTCCACTTCGGTCGTGGTGGTAAGCTGGCCGCCCGGTTCAATACCCTGTACCAATATGGGATCCAGCATCGCGCGGCTGGCATACACGCCGGCAGTATATCCTGCGGGGCCGGAGCCGATGATCAGTAGCTTTGTTTTACGCGTATCGGCCAATGTCAGCCCCCTTGGAATGTCTGTTGTCAGGTTCCCACCGATATAGCGATCCGTCGGGTTGCCTTAAAGCCCAAGTTTGCATATCGCCCTTGCAAACCCCGCGATATGCGCATCATCGCATAATTTGATAAATCGCATCAGATAATTGCGCGGTAACGAAAGAATATTGCGTCTGAAGTTGTGGGTGCTATAACAATCGAAAATACCATGGGGGATATATGGCAGGGACGCGGCTTGATCCGATTGATCGGAAAATCTTAGCCGAATTGCAGGCAGATGGACGTATGACGAACGTCGAACTTGCAAAACGCGTTGGAATCTCTGCTCCGCCATGTTTGCGTCGGGTACGCACACTTGAAGAGAGCGGGTTCATTCGGGGTTATCATGCTGATGTGAACGCCCGAGAGCTGGGGTTTGAGGTGCAGGTATTCGCGATGGTCGGCCTGGCCAGCCAAGCTGAATCCGACCTAACCGCATTCGAGGAAAAGTGCCGCAGCTGGCCCTTGGTCCGGGAATGCCACATGTTGAATGGCGAAGTGGATTTCGTGCTGAAATGCGTTGCGCCGGATCTGTCGAGCTTCCAAAGCTTTCTGACGGGCCAATTGCTGACGACACCGAATGTCGCAAGCGTGAAAACCAGTTTGGTGATCCGCCCCGCCAAGGACGAGCCGGGCGTGCCGTTTGATGTGTTGGAAAGCCGGCTAAGCGCGTCTGCGTGAAGCGCAAAAGCTAGGCGGCGGGCGTTCTTGCTTGAACCGCACGACGATAGTTGAGCGGACCGAAATCTTCCAGCTTTGTGATATGCGGAAACAGGGACAATAACTTGTCACGCGTATGCAGCGGAATGTTACGCAGGACATTCTGGCCGGGGTGATAGGTTTCCACCTCTAGCCCGTTAACGCAAACCACCGAATGACGTTTTAAGCAGATGTGGAACAACTGTACCGGCGTTGGTGGCGAAATCTCGATGATGTTGGTCCCGTCCACCAGGTCATATAGCGAGGTTAGGACCGGCTTGGCCGATTGATCGCCGCGCATGGACATTGGTGTATGCAGTACCCGCGCAGCGGGGCCAAATGTTGAAAACCCTGCCGGTCTGCCTTCGCCAAAGCTGTCGGACATCACCCTAACAAGCGGCGTACGTCGGCCGGTGTCGGCGGGGATGAAACTGCTTGACCCGATCCACAGAACCGGCGACGGCTGACCGTCGACGTCCAGGATGTCGTCACCTGGTTGCAAATCCTCGACGGCGACTTCACCATTGGTCGTCTGCACAAGCGTGCCCCGAGCGAATGCGGAAAAAGCGTTCTCGAACAAAGCTACGGCGGGCCCACGCGACTGGCCTATGAATATTGTCCCGTCGGGGCGTTTGGCGACGAATTCATAGCTGCGCTGCGGGACAGAAAGCTGCCCGAGATCTTTTTGCGATGTTTGAGCGAAATAGGACGACGCAGGGCTGATTGGCGTTGAACGGTCAACGCGATCGGGCTCAGCTGATGGGGAGACATTGAACATCGTATATTCACTTTCGTTTTCGCGTTTATCGCTTCCTACTTCCCACCTAGATTTTGGACGAATACTGGCAATATGGTGTTGGGTCGTGGGCAGGCCGAAAGCCGTGACTTACGGTCGATTACGGCCCTTGTATAAGGTGAACCATGCCTCGTTCGCTGGACTGGAATGGCCAGGGTACATCCGACTGCATCAGGCAGAGCAGGCTCGTTCAGGCCGTCTTACGTGCGGGCAGCGAAGCGGTGCGTTTGGCGATAAATGCCGCGCGGGTTGTCCCACGTTTCCATGGCAGTGCTGTATCGTCCTGAGCTGCGGCCTTGATGATGGACTTAATGAAACGGGTGTTGGTTCTCATGGTCTTGCTCCTGCTGTCTATGGGCGATTTGCCCTTCCTTGAAAGCAGTATGCAGACGCTTTCGGGCTAGGTTTGGGCAAACCAACAGCTTGGTCCAAAAACTTTCTCGGTGGTTTGGCGTCATTATGGCACCGCCGGTCTGTCAAAAATTAACCAAGTTTTAAGGGGTTTGCACAAGGGTAGCGGAAAAAGCGGCAGGAATTTAAGGAACGATTTAAGGCAAGATCATGGCGGTGCATCGGCGCCATTATGCCAGATTCCCCCCGGCTACAGAGTTATGGCAGCAATTAACCGACCGTAATCCGCTTCCTTTGCATGGGTGCTGCGCCGATAGGAATAGAATCGGTCCGGGTTGCTGTAGGTACAGTGCCGCGTCCATTCAGCATGACCTACGCCGGTTGCACGCAGGCGGTGCAGCCCAAAGCCGGCCAGATCAAACTGCATCTTATCGCCTGCACCATTCGCAAAGAAACGCGCATATTCCGGGTCCTGGTCCACAAAGCTATCCAGAAACTCGGGGCCGACCTCATAGGCGCGTTGGCTGATACACGGACCAATCACTGCCATGATGTTTTCGCGGTCGGCCCCCAGTTCTTCCATCGCGTCGACCGTCGCGTCCAAGACGCCGTCCAACGCGCCGCGCCAACCGGCATGTGCGGCCCCGATTACACCGGCATCGGGGTCAGAGAACAAGACGGGTTGGCAATCGGCGGTCAGCACAGACAGTGCAAGTCCAGGGGTGGCGGTGACCAACGCATCGGCGCGCGGCTTTTCGGCCAGCGGCTTGTCCACCTTGACTACAGTCGCTGAATGGATCTGGTGCACGCCGATCAAGTGATCGCTTGCCACGCCCATGGCCTCCGCCACACGCGCGCGATTGATCGCGACGATTTCGCGCTGGTCCGAACTTCCCGAGCCGCAATTAAGCCCGGCAAACACCCCCGAAGACGCACCGCCGTGCCGGGTGAAAAAGCCATGACGGATCGGGCCCAGACTGTCAGAGGTGAGGATTTCTAGCGTCATGGTTCCAATCCCGGCAGCGGGGGCTGGGTTGGTGGATACAGCCCCATTACTTTAAACAGGTTTCCCATTTCTGATGGGTGCGTCAAGCGTCGATGTGCCGCGATGTGCGTTTCCAACGCTGTGCCGCTCATTGCTTTGGCGAGGGCCTGTGCCCGCTGGGTGATCCCCAGTCGTTCAAGGAAAACCCCCTGCGGCGTGACACGCGAATGCTTTGCCGGCGCAGCGGCCAGCGCAAGTTTCTCGAAATCGACATGGGCCGTCAGATCGCAGTGCCCGGGCGCGATCAGGGGGTTCGTGGGTTTATGGCCCTGCAACGCCTGCAATGTGTCGCCAAGGCTGCGCCAGTCGCCATAGTCGATGATCAGTGCAGCGCCGCCAAATGTGGCGATACGGTGCGAAATAGGGCGCATGTACCCTGTCAGGGGCGGGCAATCTTCGATCAGATCGCCGTCTGCGGTATCATCCAGCCGATCATCAAGAGCGGAGTGCGGCAATCTCGGACCGAGACCAAAGCTCAGCGCCCCGTTGCTGTGGGAAATAAGCCGTTCGCGCCAGCCTTCTTTATCGCGCACAAACTGGCGAATAGGGAGCGCGTCGAAAAATTCGTTCGCCACAAGATACAATGGCTGATCGTCCAGGTCTTCAGGCGTTTCCACCCATCGCGGGCTATGTCCGTTCAGGGTGGCACTCTGAATGTCGCGCAAGGTCGGAGATGCTTCGATCAAGACGATCTCAGCAGCTTCGACAAAGCCCGGCACCTTTTGGACCGCGCGCAACAGGTCCGCCATCAGTGTGCCGCGCCCGGGGCCAAGTTCGGCAAGGGTAAACCGTGCGGGTGCACCCTGAGACAACCAGATTTGAGCGAGACACAGGCCGATCAGCTCCCCGAACATCTGGCTGACCTCGGGGGCGGTGACAAAGTCTCCGTGAGTACCGAAGGGATCACGGGTCGTGTAATATCCCAAGGTCGGATGCAGCATGCAGGTCGTCATATAGTCGTCTAGCCGCATCGGGCCATTTGCCCGGATGCGGCTTATGATGGTGTCCAGCAGTGTTGTCATCCGTTACGTTTGGCCCGAGCGATGAAATAGATTCCGATGGCGATCATCGGCAAGCTCAACAATTGCCCCATCGTCAGGCCCCAGCCGCCGACGTGCCACGCCAATCCCAAAGGGTTGCCAGGGCTGACAAATTGCGCATCAGGCTGGCGTACGAATTCGACAACGAACCGCGCGAGGCCGTACCCGGTCAGAAATGTCCCGCCGATCAGGCCTTCGTATTTCAGCGCGCCACGACGCCAGGCCATGTAAATCAGCAACGCACCCAGGATCAGTCCTTCGAGCAATGCCTCGTAAAGCTGCGACGGATGGCGGGCGCATATGCCTGCCACATCCGGGCAGTTCTGCGCCGCAACGGTTGGAAACGCGACACCCCAAGGAAGGTCTGTGGGCCGGCCCCACAGTTCGGCATTGATAAAATTGGCGAGCCGCCCCAGGAACAGACCGGGTGCCAGGCCCAGGCAAACCATGTCACCCGTCGATATGGTGTTGATCCGTTTGCGCAGGGTAAAGATCAGCCCAGCCAAGATCACGCCGATGGCACCGCCGTGAAACGACATTCCGCCCTCCCAGACGCGCAGGATTTCCCCTGGATTCTGGAGGTAATATGCGGGTTGATAAAACAGCACATAGCCCAGACGACCGCCGAGAATGACACCCAGGATGACCCAGAACAACAGATCTTCGACCTGCTGGCGCGTCATTACCGGCGTGTCATTGCGCCATAGATCGGGGCGGCCGATCGCGCGCACCACGATGCGCCAACCAATAAGAATACCCACGATATAGGCAAGCGCGTACCAACGCAGCGCAAGGGTCATGCCAAACAGGTCAATCGAGAAAATCTCGGGCGATAAATCGGGGAATGTGAGAATTGCAATCATATGCCGATTGAGCCCGCAAACGTCGGAAAGTCAACCTTGCGAGACAGCTGATTGAACACCATATAGTGAATAAGCTTTGTACAGGAGAATAATACCATGCAGACCCGCAACAAGATATTCGACGACATTTCCCAGATGATGACAAACGCGATGGGAGTAGCGCAGGGTGCCAAAACGGAAGCCGAAACCGCGATGAAGGGTATGTTGGACCGTTGGCTGTCCGACCGCGATTTTGTGACGCGAGAAGAATTCGACGCTGTTCGTGCGATGGCCCAGAAAGCCCGTGAAGAAAATGAAGCAATGAAGGCACGTCTTGCCAAACTGGAGTCAAAGACGTCGACGGAAACAAAATCCTGAGCGCCGAAAGCCGACGGTCTTAGGGTATCGACATACTCAGGTAGGAGGCACCCACGCCGTGGCATGGGTGCCTTCACTTATGCTGGATGAACGAAAATGGCTCCAGCTTTGCACAACGTTTTACCACATTCGGTCGGGCCTGTGCTCTTATCCACAAGATATTGCGGTTATCCCCTATCTTTTGTGTTTACTCACACAAAAACGCTTGCCTCAACGCTTTCTTGAGCGCACCATATCTAGTGTGGGTCGTCAAGATCGTCGGCGACCTATAGTGGATACACCCATGTATTGATGCGTTGCAGCGCAGAGGTACTCGACAGAACGAGGTGACGAAATGGCCCTGACAGAGCGATATCTTGAAGAAGACATTCACCCCATCGACATTGTGGAAAATCTAGCAGCCTTCAACGATTGGGATTTCGACCGAATTTCCGACGAACAGATCGCGATGGCCGTCGAAGGCCAGTGGCGTACCTACTCGATTACCTTGGCGTGGTCCCCATATGACGAAATGCTCAAACTGGTATGTTCATTCGAGATGGACCCGCCGGAGGAAAAGCTGCCGGCGCTTTATCAGTTGCTGAATGATGTGAACGACCAATGCTGGGCAGGGGCCTTCACCTACTGGCCCGAACAAAAGATGATGGTGTACCGCTATGGGCTGGTCCTGGCCGGGGGGCAAGATGCCTCGGCACAGCAAATCAATGCGATGATCAATGCGGCGGTGCTTGAAGCAGAACGATATTACCCGGCAGTTCAACTGGTTCTATGGGGTGATCAGACCCCGAAGCAGGCGATCCAAGTAGCCATTGCAGAGGCTTACGGTCACGCGTAAGTGTTGCCCCCAAAGTGAAAACTTAGGGGGATATCATGCAAGATACGCGCATCGCCAAAGATGGATTGGTTCTGCTGGGCTGTGGGAAAATGGGTTCTGCCATGCTGGCCGGGTGGTTGGCACGAGGTTTGCCAAAGTCTTCGGTCTGGGTGATTGACCCTCACCCTTCGGATTGGCTGAAGGATCAGGGTGTCAACCTGAACCAGGAACTCCCCAAGACCCCTGCTGTTGTGCTGGTCGCTGTCAAACCTCAGATGATGGGCGACGCTCTGCCCACCTTGCAGGCAATGGGCAATGGCAAGACGGTGTTCGTCAGCGTCGCCGCAGGCACCACGATTGCGACGTTTGAAAAGACCCTCGGCGGGCAGACACCGATCGTACGGGCCATGCCCAATACGCCTGCTGCGATCGGCCAAGGCATTACCGCGATAGTGGGGAACGACCACGTGGGCGAAACCGCCATGGACGAGGCCGAAAAGCTGTTGTCTGCCGTAGGCGATGTCGTGCGCTTGGATGAAGAGGCCCAGATCGATGCCGTCACCGGTGTCAGCGGATCTGGACCGGCTTATGTGTTCCACATGATCGAAACGATGGCGGCCGGGGGCGTCGCACAGGGCCTGAGCCCCGAATTGGCGCTGCAACTGGCCACGGCGACAGTTGCCGGAGCCGGGGCCTTGGCGAAATCCGCTGTCGAGGGTCCAGACCAGCTTCGCATCAATGTGACCAGCCCGAACGGCACGACCCAGGCGGCGCTTGAGGTGTTGATGAACGAGCAAGACGGGTTTCCGGTGCTGTTGAAGCGGGCAGTCGCTGCTGCCGCAGACCGTTCACGCGAGCTGTCCAATGACTGAGATCAGCTTTGACGATTTCCTGAAGGTCGACATCCGCGTGGGCACCGTGACCCGCGCCGAACCATCTCCCGAAGCACGCAAGCCTGCGATCAAGATGTGGATAGACTTCGGCCCCGATATCGGAGAGCGTAAGACGTCGGCGCAGATCACGGTGCATTATACACCAGAAGCACTGGTCGGTACTCAGGTCATGGGCGTGGTAAACTTTCCCCCCCGCCAAATAGGGCCGTTCATGTCCGAGGTTTTGGTGCTTGGGGTGCCAGATGAAAACGGAGCCATTGTGCTGACGCGACCGACGCAGCCTGCTCCAAACGGAGGACGGATGCATTGACCAAGCTATTCATCGCGCGACCGGCACCAACCGAAGTTCAGGAGGCGTTGGAAGGTTATGATGTCACCTACCGCGAGGCTTCCACACCGCTCACGGAGCCAGAGATGCTCGCCGCGCTACAGGATTACGACGGCGTGTTGCCGACATTGGGTGACCGCTTTTCAGCCGCCGTTTTTTCCGGTGTAGACGCGCCACGCTGCAAGATACTGGCGAATTTCGGGGTTGGGTATAACCACATCGACGTTGATGCAGCACGACAGGCCGGGGTTCAGGTGTCCAACACCCCCGGTGCCGTCACCGACGCCACTGCGGATATTGCAATGACCCTGATGCTAATGACTGCGCGCCGCGCGGGTGAGGGTGAACGGCTGGTCCGGTCGGGGAACTGGACCGGATGGGAGCCGTCGCAACTGCTGGGCATGCATCTGACCGGCAAGACTGTCGGCATCGTTGGAATGGGCCGTATCGGGCAAGCAGTAGCACGCCGTTGCCATTTCGGTTTTGAAATGGACGTGAAGTATTTCAGCCGCAGCGCCAAGTCGCTTCCCTTCAAGGCAGAGCATGTCAGTGATCTGAAGGCCTTGGCGGGGGCGGTTGATGTGTTGGTGGTTGCGGTACCCGGCGGCGATGACACCCACCACCTGATCAACGCCGCGATACTTGCGGCGATGCAACCCCACGGTCTGCTGGTCAATATCGCGCGCGGAAATATCGTTGAAGAAGCCGCACTGATCGAGGCGTTGCAGAACAAAGCGATCGGCGGTGCCGGTCTGGACGTCTATGAATTTGAACCGGAGGTACCAGAGTCCCTGCGGGCGTTGGACAATGCGGTTCTGTTGCCCCATCTGGGTACGTCCTCCAGAGAGGTGCGCGTGGACATGTGGATGATGGCTGTTGAAAACCTGAAAGCCGGGGTAGAGGGCAAAGAGCCGCCAAACCTGGTTTAGCGACCCACGGCTTCGCGCCAATGACGGCGGCAAAGTGACACGTATGTTTCGTTGCCGCCGATCTGCACCTGAGCACCTTGCTTGATGGTCCTGCCACCGGCGTCGCGTCGCACAACCATGGTTGCTTTCTTGCCGCAGTGGCAGATGGTGCGAACCTCGCGCATTTCGTCGGCCAGCGCCAACAGGGTGGCAGACCCAGGAAACAGCTGCCCTTGGAAGTCTACGCGCAGCCCGTAACACATGATCGGAACGCCCAGGTCATCGACGGCGCGCGCCAATTGCCAGACCTGATGGGCGCTCAGAAACTGGGCTTCGTCGATGAAGATGCAGGCGCACGGACCGGCATCAAGTCGTGCGGCTATTTTCTTGAACAGGTCTTCACCCTGGCTGAAAGTGTCCGCCGCCTGACCAATACCGATACGCGATGCAATGCGCCCGTCGCCAGCACGGTTATCAAATTGCGCCGTCATCAAATAAGGTGACATGCCGCGTTCTACATAGTTGTGGGCGGCTTGCAGCAATACCGTGGATTTGCCGGCGTTCATGGTCGAGTAGTGAAAATACAGTTTTGCCATGGCTTCCTTTACAAGCAGGCGGCCACGGCGTTCAAGACGGTGTCGGACCAAGGTCGCAATAATCCGCGAGTGATGTCAGCCGTGACGTGTCACCAGAACGGATCCGACAGAATATCCGGCACCAAACGAACAGATCAGGCCTGTATCACCATCGGCAAGATCGGCGGAGTACTTGGAGAATGCGATCATCGACCCGGCTGACGATGTATTGGCATAGTCTTGCAGAATGTTGGGCTGCTCACCGTCTTTGGGGATACGGCCCAAGACTTTACGACCGATAAAATCGTTCATCGACTTGTTTGCCTGATGCAGCCAGAGCCGCTTGAGGTCAGTGGCATCGATGTTTTCTTCGGCCATATGGCCAGCAATGTGATCAGCGACCAGGGGCAGCACTTCCTTGAAGACCTTGCGACCGTTTTGCATGAACTGCATATCGCGCCGATCAGCCACGCCGTCAGGGCGGGAACGTCGCAAGAACCCGTTGTTATTGCGGATATTGTTCGAAAACTGGGTGGCGCATCGGGTCGATTTGATCTCGAAATAGGGGCCGCTTGCGGCTTCTGCCCGTTCGATCAACACCGCAGTCGCGACGTCTCCGAAAATGAAATGGCAGTCACGGTCGCGCCATTCAAGATGAGCGGAGCAGATCTCGGGGTTGACCACGAGAGCTGACCGGATCGAACCTGAACGCACCATGTCGGCAGCAGCCTGAATCCCGAAGGTCGCCGACGAACACGCAACGTTCATATCAAATGCAAAACCGTCTATTCCCAGTAGATCCTGAATTTCGATGGCCACGGCGGGATAAGCGCGTTCCAGGTTCGACGCAGCACAGATCACCGCATCTACATCGGCGGCTGTCTTGCCTGCATCCGCAAGGGCCTTGCGGGCCGCGTCCAGCGCCATTTCAGCCATGAGACTGGGTTCGTCGTCGCTACGCTGGCGCAGCAGCGGGTGCATCACCTCGGGGTCCAGTATGCCGGTCTTGTCCACCACATAACGCTGTTCAATGCCGGACGCCTTGACGATGAACTCTTCCGACGAATGTTCCTTGGCAGGCAGCTCGCCCGCTTCAATCTGTTTTGCGTGCTGTGTGTTGTACAGGTCGGCATACGCGTTGAAGGATTTAACCAGCTCTGCGTTGGTTATAACCTGCGTCGGGGTAAAAATGCCGCTGCCGGTAATGGCGGGTGTGTACATGGATAAACCTTTTTCAGCGTTGCACGATAAGGCCAAAGATCAGGTGCAAGGTCAAGACAATGCTGCGCAGTGCCTTAACCCTGTAGCGACTTTACACCAATCTCGTCTTCAGCTTGCGCTTTGATTGCCAATGCCGCCGCATAACTGCCGGCGGCAGTCGTGAAATACGGAATCTTGTCGTACAAGGCGATGGAGCGAATGGATTTACTGTCTTCGACGGCCTGTGCACCTTCGGTGGTGTTCATGACCAGATGGATCGCGCCATCCTTCATCAGGTCGGTTATGTTAGGCCGGCCTTCATAGACTTTGTTGACGATCTCGCATGCGATATCATGCTGGGTCAGCCACTCTGCGGTGCCACGGGTGGCGACAATGGTAAAGCCTTGTTCCAGCAGGATACGCGCGGCCGAGAGCATGTCTTCAGTCTTGTCCATGTCCTTGATCGATATGAACGCACACCCGTTGCGGGGCAGGGGGTTGCCCGCCCCCATCTGCGCCTTGAGGAATGCACGGGGGAAATCGCGGTCCCATCCCATGACTTCGCCGGTTGACCGCATTTCC
>Ga0209634_1001539_pt1 | contig 16720 bp, 12 predicted proteins | sample LinPmetageLP40_FD_184043 | JGI IMG/M metagenome (GOLD analysis project Ga0209634, IMG submission 184043) | Marine viral communities from the Pacific Ocean - LP-40 (SPAdes) (version 2) | ecosystem: Environmental > Aquatic > Marine > Oceanic | place: Pacific Ocean | collected 2010-08-26
ATATGAATTTTAGACATATGTTTAATAACAGAGCAAGAAAAATGATTCTTAAAGCTGAAGATTTTAAAACAGCATCTGCATTAGAACAAAGATTAAATGAAAAAGATAGGGAAAGGTTTTATGTAGTTATAGAATCTGTAATGTGTACTAAAACTAAAGTTGGTTTATCTGAATTATTTGAAAAGGTGCAATTGTATATGATTTCAAAAAACTTAAAAGAAGTTAGAGAAATATCTGCAAGGCCTTTTTTTAAAGGTCCATTATCATTAGACAGCGTAAGAGAATTTGATGCCAGATATAAAATAGGATGGAAAGATAAATTTGAGAAAAGTAATTTAAGCATTGATAAGTACCTCAACAGCTTAGGTTAAATATATAATAAAATAACCACTCTCTATGGCTTTTAATTTTAGTAATGCAATAAGTGACTTAAATGATGCAATGTATCCACAGGAGAATACTGCAAATGCTAATTTAATTGGACCATTTGGTGGGCAAGCTACTGGGTTTGCTAAAGGTATTTCTGATTTATATAGTAAAAACTTTTATGTTAATTCTGCAATAGCTAGTGCGGATACCGTTGCTAAGGGTATGGCTACATCACCAATTGCTACATCTATTGCTAATAAATATGCCTTATTTAATTTCCAAGGATTTTATGGAAATTTGGAATCCTCACAAAATAATAATTATATTGATCAGGCGGACAACCCACTGATGGGTGGAACTAATTCAACCAATGTTTCTTTACCAAAAATTATAAATTACTTTGATACTAACTATCCAAAGATCGGATATAAACCTTCAGATTTTTTATATTCTAAATATTACAAAAAAATTCCGGTTAATCATTTAATTACACTTAGAAGATTTCCTACAGCAATAAGTGATAATATTTATAAGTATGAAGTTAAAGATAAGGAAGGTGCGACAGCTGATGCTACTCAAGTTGCTGGTGTAACTGCAATAACTTATTTAGGTGAAACTGCAGGTAATAGTTTGGAAGAACTTCTTAAGATGTCATTTGGTTTAAATTATGAAGCAATAACAGCTGATTTTGAATCAGTAGATACTGGTTCATCAGGTGGCGGTTACACGCAACAACCTTTTTACAATAAAATTGGAGGAATAGGTAGAGCAGTTGCTGACTCAGCAAAAGGACAAACTGCAGGTTCTAAGTTTAGAGCTCAAAACGGAGCAGGTAGCTCTACTGCTGATAGGTTAGGAACTACTTATGCTAATTTTGTATTAGGACCAGTAAACGTTGTAGATAGTACTATGGTTCGTAAACGTGGATTAAAGTTTACAAATGATATGAAGCTAACATTTGAATATGAACTCAAATCATTAAGTTATGTTAATCCTAAAATAGCTATGATTGACATTATAAGTAATATGTTAACTATGACAACTAATAATGCTCAATTTTTTGGAGGTGGACATAGATATTATGGAAGTAGCGGTTATGTTGCTAGCCAATTTGGAGATATTAGCATGTTAAGAGATGGTAATTTTTCAGGTTATATGGGAAGTGTAGTTAATGATGTAGAGACAGGTATGAAAGGTTTGTTTGGTGATTCAAATGGAAACTTTGATTCAAATAGTATTATTGATGGTTTAAAGAAAGTTGGTAAAAATTTACTAGGAAATATGCTAGGTAACTTTTTAGGTAAGGAAGTAGGTGGTGCTACAGGCACAACTGCAACAAAGGCTTTCATAAGTGGTGAACCTACGGGTGATTGGCATTTAACTGTTGGTAATCCATTAAACCCTATTGTAATGATGGGCAACATGATCTGTGATAATGCTACTATGACATTAGGCCAAGGGTTAGGTTATGATGATTTTCCTATGGAGGCTAAATTTGAAATTGATTTAAAACATGGTAAACCAAGGGATAAAGGGGATATAGAAAATATGTTTAATGCAGGCCAAGGTCGAATATATGCATCAGCACAAGGTGTTGAGGATGTACTGAATTTAGCAGGTAGAGAAGTTGCAATGTATGGTGTTATTCCAGATGTTGGAACTAGCAGTCTGCAACCGTCTACTAATCAACCTCCTGCTGGTTCATTTAATAATGAATTGATTCAAAATGTTAAGGCAGATGATAAAGCTACTGGTGAGATTGCTAAAGCAACAAGTGGGGCCTATGTTAGTAATCTAACACAAATGTTAATTGACTCATAAAAGAATAATTAAAAATGAATATTAAATCTCTTACATTAAAGAATAAATTAACTGATGATAAAACTGGGCAGCAGTATTTTGATTTAACAGCACCTTCATTTAAATATAAAAGAGAACTTGGCGTTAAGGCATTACATTATGTTACACAGGATCAGGTTGGTCGGATTGATAAAATCTCAGAAGTTAATTATGGTACTGGGCAATACATAGATGCAATATGTATTGTTAATAATATTTTTAATCCTTTTTCAATACAGGAAGGTGATGTATTAGCTATTCCTAAATTGGATCAATTGGAATTAGTTTATAAAAGACCTAATGCAGCAGAAAGACCAAGTCTTACATTAGCAGCGTATGTTGATACAGGAAGACAGAGTGAACAAGATCAATCAAGAATACAGAGATTAATACAAAAAGCTAAAACGAAAAAAACTGGAGTAAAAACTCCTATTCCACCTAATATGCTACAGCAAGGACAAGAAGCTAAAGTATATGAAGGAGGTAAGATTAAACTAGGGGCAAATTTACCATCAAGAAATCGTACAAATACTCAATCATAAGATATGTCTGAAAGTACAGTTGAAAGAAACATATTAACAATAATTGAACCGGCCATATTATTAGATCCTTTAGAAATATTGGATGTAGAAAGTGGTTCCGAAAATTCCGAAGGTGCGACATTAAAGGAAAAGCCTTCTAAGTTTTCTCAAGTAGTTCCTGTAATTAGAGTGAATGGTTATGATGTTCAGATGGATAGATTAAATTATTTTTGTTTAAAAAATGATGCATTTTATCCAACAGTTAAAATACAGTTTGCTGATGTTGATGGATTTTTCACATCAAGATTTTATCCAAAAGATGGAGATTTAATTCAAATTAATATCAGATCCCAAGGAGATGAAACTACATTTAAACCTATAAGAATAGATTTTACTATTGTTGATTGTAAACCCGTAGGTGGAGGTGGAGGAGAATCGGCTAGTGAATATTTAATATTAGGTAGAATGTATGTACCTAATCTTTTTACTGAAAATGTAGAATATGAAGAAGAAGTTACAAGCTGGGATGCATTATTAAATATTGCAGAAGGCTTGCAATTAGGTTATGCATCTAATGTTGAAGAGACTGCAGATGTAATGACTTGGACAAATCCTAATGATACAACTGAAACGTGGATTCAGGACATAGTAGCAAATAGTTATTTTAGCGATGAAACATTTTTTACTTCTTACATTGATCCTTATTATTATTTGACAATGGTTGATGTAAATAGATTATTTAGCCAAGAAGGATCAATTGAAGCCAGTCAAACATTTAGCCAAAATGCAGGGGATACTATGGGTGCTGAGGGAGCAGAAGGCCAAGAAGGTGAATTTCCAAATTACTTAAGTAATATGATACAAATGCAAGGTGGTGCAAGATATATTTCTAAACATGAGTTGGTAAATAAAAGTGGAGCTATTAGTAAAGCAAATGGTTATAAAAAATATTCTCAGTATTGGGATTTAAATGCTAAGGAGTGGGTTAGTGAATTTGTTGATCCTTTAACTAATGATACACCAGGGATGATACCTGCAACTAAAGGTAGAATAATCGAAGGAGAAGTAGAAGGTCCTAGGAATGACCAAGTTAAATATAAGTACTTAGGAACACAAGGTGATAATGTTCATTCAGAATTTCAATATGCCACAGTTCAAAATTATCAAAATAATACTGAGATTAATAAGATGGGAATGATAATAGAATTAGACACGGTTAACCCTGCTCTTGTAAGATATAGTAGAATTTATTGTCAAATTTTAGAATTTGCTAGTCCAGTAAAGAATGCTTTATTAGCACCATCTAATGATGATATTGAAGGTGATGAAGCCCCGCAAACAAGATCAGGTGATCCTGATGAAAATGATCCATCATCTGAAAATGGTATTGTTAATGAATATTTAACTGGATTTTATGTTATAGCTGGTGTTGAATGGTTATTAACTAAACCTGGTCCAATTAGAATGAGATTAAAATTACAACGTCGAGAGTTTACTCCAACGACCTAATAAATATAAAAAATAAAGTAATATGCCTTTAATAGATTTAGCAAACCCCGCAGGAAGCGATGCACTGGCTCAATTAGCTGGACCTTTTGGTTCATATTTAGGAAGTGGGAGTTTTCCACAAAGTTATGAGTTTGCCAAAAGATTTGTTGCTAATCCAACAACTGCATACGGTTCCGGTAATAATGGAGTAACATCATTAGATGACCCTACCTTTCTTGGTTTTAGTTTAATGTTTGATATTACTTCACCTTTATTTAATGGTGCCACTACTGGTAATGCTGGTATTACACCGCCTATACAAAGCCCGGCACCAACAGCTGATGGTAATGTAGCAGTTTCAGGTTTAGGAGGTACGAGCGCAGACTCATCATCTAGCAATGGTGATTTTCCTTCAACACCATCAGCAATTGCTTACCTAGCAAAAATTGGAGAAGCAAATAGAGTAGAATACTTAAAAGCATTTATTCAAGGTATACAAGAAATTAACCAAACCAGGCCTTATTATTTTCAAACTATACAAGGTTTATTAGAAGCATGGCAAAAATCTACAACCTTTAGTACTGATCCTTATACTGGTACAACTGGTGAAGAGGGGATTACTATAGGCTGCCTGGAGGCAATAGATTTAAAACTTACAGCATTATTTAGTTTATATAAAATGGCTGTATATGACACTAGATATAAAAGATTTATTGTTCCAAAAAATTTATTAAATTTTGATGTATATGTTTATGTACAGGAGATTAGAAAATTTAAAACAGTAAGAAATTGGTTAGGTGCATTAGATAAATCAAAAGACCCAGACGATACTAAAAAACTTGTAAATGAAAATACTTCTCAAGTAGCTTTTAAATTTACTGAGTGTAATTGGGATCCTAATGCAAGTGGTAATGTATTTGATGGTGTAACTAATACAGGTGGAGAAATAGCTACTACACAAATTAAATGGAATTATGGTTTAATGGAAAATGTTTCTCAATTTTCTGGATATAATGATAAGTTAGATGCAAGTAAAATTCCTGCTAATACTGATCCTAGCTTTAAAGATAAAGTTAAACAATTTGGAAAAGACCAATTAGCTAATGCTGCTGCAGGTGCAATTAATGCAGTAGGTAGAACTGTGTCTAGTGCAATACAAGGTCTTACTTTAGGAAATGTATTTGGTTTAAGAAATTCATTACTTGGGGCAATTTCTAATCCACAAGGATTAATAAATGCAGCTGTAGGTGCAGCTATACAAGGTGGAGCCTTACCTACTTTTGGTAATGCAGATGCTATTACTAATTTAGGAGATAATCCTTTAGGTACAGCAACCGAGCCTTTGCCGTTTAATAAATTCCAAGCTTTTGATCCTGCACTAAATCCAGCTGAAGACTTAGCACCAATCAATGCATTTGGTGCACCCGGCCCACCACCTAATTCTACGTTATCTAATAATGAAAACATATTTGACTAATGGGAAAAGTTGATCCTAAAAATTTTAATGCTGATGATTTACGAACTACTCAATGGGTAGGCATCGTAGAAGATACTAATGATGATATTTTTGAAGGTCGTTGTAAGATAAGAGTATACGGAAAAATGGATGACCGTGTAGATCCTGAAGATCCTGAAAGTGCATATAAGATTCCTACTGTTTCATTACCTTGGTCAAGACCACACCAACTTATGTATGGTGGAAGTAATACAGGAAGTGGTAAATTTGAAATTCCTAAATTAGGATCTATTGTTAGATTGACTTTTGATAATGGGAATTATTATCAACCAGTTTATCATGAAAACATTTATCCTTCAGATGAAACTAAAGCTGAAGTAGAACCATCATATCAAAATTCTCATGTATTAATCTATGATACTGCATTTGGTTTAACAGGTACATTGGAGGATGGGGTATCTGAAGCAACCAATGAAAGAGAAGGTGAACATATTAAAGTTTTCTTTACAGAAGAAAAAGGGCTAATGATGGATTATACAACAACGGAAGGTCCAACTACAGTAAATGTAAAGCCTGATAATTCTGTTGAAATAATAAATGCAAACGGAGATTCCATTGTAATGCTTAATGATGGAAACATAACATTTACTCATTCTGCTCAAGTTACAATTAACAGTGGAGCCAATACAGAAATAAATTGCGAAGATGCAATAATTAATTGTAAAAATACTATTGTTAATCATGCATCATCGATAGAATTAGGGAAAGGTGCAAGTGAAAAGATAGTATTAGGAGATTCTTTCATGTCGTATTTTAATAGCCATAATCATATTGGAAATAAAGGAGTACCAACATCTCCACCAATATCTCCAATGACACCTGCACTATTAAGTCAGAAACAAGTAAAATCTTTATAAATATATAAACTATAAATTAAAACTATAAATTATGCCACTATCAGCAGGACTAACACCATTACAATTAGCATTAGAAAAAGCTTTTGAAAACGGAATGAAAGCTATGGATGATAAAGCCGCAAAGAATACTTCGGATATAGCTGTAACTACGTCAGCAGCAGTAATAAGAGATGCTGGCGGAAAAGCATTTGCAGCAGAAGCAAGTAAAGCTATAAATACTTTCATAAAGACTGGATTAGTATCTACTGCCGTGGTTACTGCAGGATCAGCAGTAGCGCAAACAGGTACTGGTACTGGTGCAATCACTTAATGAAACAATTAACTAACTCATATGTATAACTAATACTAGATGTACAAATATATAATCTATAATAACCTCATAAAAAAATAAAAATGACCGAACAAGAAATCACCATTCAATTAAGTGATGATCCATTTGATACAAAAGTAGTAAAAGTCCAAGTTCCTGAAGGTACAAAATTAATGTGTAATGAAGCATATGCTGCTGATGCATTATCCTTATATGGAATTACAGATCATCAAGCAAAGAAAACTCAACTCATAGAGGATAATATAGGTTATATAACAAGAGGTGAAATTTCATATATGTCTAAAGATGGTGAAAGAGCTCTTATAGATATTGAATCTAAATATACTGCTTATTGTACATTATCAAAAGAACCTGATTATATTGTAGAACAATTAGAGGTTGGAATGGAAATTGATGTTAAGATAAAAACTAATACAAAGACTGGAGATGTTATTGCTTCTATATCTGATGCAATAAAAGAGGTTAAATTAAAAGAAATAAAAGAGGCTATAGGCAATGCTACGGTTGGCTTTACTGCTAAAGTTAAAGAATTAATACATGGTGGTTATTGGGTAGATGTAGCAGGAGTTCAATGCTTTATGCCAGGTTCATTAGCAGGTTTAAATAAATTACACGATTTTAATGCTATTGTTGGAAAAGAGATTGTTGTTATGCCAATTACTTTTTCTAGAGACAAAGATACAATTGTAGTATCACATAGGGAATATTTAAGAACAATGATTCCATCCACTATAGATAAATTAAATGAAACTATTAAAGAGCCTAGAATTGGTTTTGTAACTGGTACTACTAAGTTTGGTGTATTTGCTGAATTTGATGAATGCTTAACAGGATTAATACCTAAATCTGAATTAAGTGAACAGATGCAAAAATCTTTAGATGATAGAGATATTAAACCTGGAGATGAAATAACATTTTGGGCTAAGGAGGTTATATCTGATAGAAAAATTATATTAAGTCAGCTAGGTCCTAAAATTGATTTATGGGATGGTGTAGATGAAAAATATAAACCTATGATGATTACCGAAGGTAAGGTTACTAAGATAACTTCATACGGAGCATTTGTTGAATTAGAAAAAGGTATTAGTGGATTAATACATAAATCTAAATTAAAAGGAGCTGATTTATCCAAAGGTGATACCATAAATGTAAAAATTGGTAGTGTGAATGTTAGCGATCGTAAGATTACAATGAACGTAGCATAACTTATTCCTGGTTTGAATATATAAACAAATCAGGAACTACATGTACACTAACGAACAATTAAATGCTATATATGCATCCAAGATTGGATTAGAATTTGAATTCTTTGCTAATGAAGGTTTAGATGAAGTAAAAAGAAGTCTTTCTAATTCTTTAAGTAAGGAAATAAGAATAGAAGAAAAGGCTCACAGCGAGTTTACTCCTAGTGATGAAATATTTAAATTAGAACCCGACAACTCTGGTGGTTCTGGTATGATTGAATTGGTTACTGGACCAATGCCCTTTGTTGAATCAAAACTTATTATTGCAAAAACTCTAAAGTGGATTCGTGAAAATGGATCTACTAATGAGCGATGTAGTATTCATATTAATGTAGCTTTTGATGGAAAGAAATTAGGAACACCAACAAATGTATCTTCTTTAGATATTGGTAAGTTTGTTTTAAACTTTAATGAGGATGCCGTATATGAAGCATTTCCAAATAGAAAAGATTCTGTTTATGCCAAGTCTATAAAATTTATTGTTCCTTTGAGTGGGATGACTCAACCCTCCCCTGCAACTATTTCATGGAAAAATTATATGTTTGTTTCTGAAAAGTATTATGGAGTAAACTTTTCTAAGATACCTAAGAATTATATTGAATTTAGATATCTTGGTGGAAAGGATTATGAAAAGAAGTATAATACTATAATGAACATGACTGAGCATTTTGTATTATCATTATATGATTCTTTAGTAAATCCAAAATATAATCAACAAGATCTTAATGTATTGGAAACTATTTTAGAAAAACATAGTGGTGTGGTAGAATCATATAAAGATTATCAAACATTTAAAAAGAAATTTCCTAAAATTCAATTAATGGTTGATTTAAAAACATTTGATCAAATAGTTGAAACTTTTTATCCTAAAATGAGAGAAGTTCTATTTGCTCTTTTAACTAAAGCAGGATTAAAAGAAGGTTTAGTTAATTATGATGCTGATACTGGAAAGATGCAACTTAAGAATGCAAATTTAATGAAATGTTTTGAAATAAAAGGCATAGATATTGTAGATTGCAAAATTCAAGGTAATATTTTAAATTGTGATGTATTCAGTTCAGAGCTTATAAATTCATCTTTATTTGAGAGTAACTTATTTGGTGCAACTGATGCTACTGATTGTAAGATAGAAGATTCTTATGTAAGTAAAAATGTAATGTGTAAAGATTCTTATGTCTTTGGCCCTAAGGGTGTATTCAGTGGAGAAATGGAAGGTGGTATTTTTAGAAAAGGTAGAGCTACTAAAATGGCTAAGTTTGAAAATACTGAAATAATTGAAATAGAAAAAATATAAAATAGTATGGCTAATAAGAATACTTATTGTAATGATCCTGATGAAGCTGCATGTTTAGATGCGTTAATTAAATTAATTAATGATGATCTAACTATTGCCTGCCAAATACCATTTACAGTTCCTAAGAAAGAAATAAACAATATTATACAAAGAGCAAAAAAATATTTTTATAAAATATATGAAGATAGTGTTGAGCAGATGTATATTGCATTACCAGCAGGTGCAGTAAATAAAGCTAATTTTAAACAAGGAGTTCCTTATGGGACTGGTTCTGATCATGAGACTATAACCAATAAAGCTAATATTGCCAACCCTCGAGGTATAGTACAAATGCCATCTAGAGTATACTCTGTGAATGATGTATTTGAGATCGGTGGATTTAGCGGTGAAGATGGTGGATTCGGTCAAATGAGCTTTAATGCAGATGATGTAGATTTTTCAATTGACAAGTTTATATATGATGATGTTTATGGAGCAGGTATAGGTAGTGAGAATTTAATGTACTATGTTGTTAATTCATTGTTTATGGATAATGCAAGACAAGTCTTATTACCACAAATATCATATACTTTTAACAGGCTAACAAAGAAGTTTAGATTTCAGGGAGAATTACCAAAAAGAGCAGTTATATTTGAAATCTTTTCAACTATCCCAGATTGCGCATTATTTGAGGATGAAGCATTCCAAAGATATGTTATCGGCCAGGCTAAAATTCAATTATCTAGAATCTTAGGTACTTTCTCATTTAATCTTCCAGGTAATATTACAATTAATTATGATATGATATCTTCTGAAGGTAGAGAAGAAGTGGATAGGGTTGTAGAAGAAATAAAAGGAGATGAAGGTGTTGATTACTTTTTTACTGGATAATTATAATCTGAAAGCTATTAAATAAAAAGAGAATATATAATAAAAAATTAGTGTTCTTCAATGATTAGAGATATTTATAGCAGAGATATAGAGGCTCCAAAGTATAATGAGCAAACGTTGGAAGTAAGTGATACTTTATCTCAATTAATTATTAAGATAGAAAATTGTTTATTTACTAATAAAGGTGATGTTTTAGGGGCACCTGGTATTGGATGTAATTTAGATGAATTGGTTTTTTCTTTGGTATTAAATGAAAACACAATACAGAATAATATTAATACTCAAATCACAGCATATTGTTTACCTGATATTGCAGGATTTGATATAAATACAAAAGTAAGTTTCTTTTCAACACTTGAAAGAGACGGATGCTTAGTAGATATTTTTGTAAATGAACAAAGAGTTATAGGAGCTCTTTTTTAAAATAATAGAATGAATGTCATTTTTTAGTAAAACAAGATTAAAAGCAACCGAGTTATTTCAAGATTCATTTGATTATCTCCAGCGTACCTATGACCAGGCCGTTGAGGTGTTTACTCCTGCGTCACCATTTGGTCAAATTTTAACAGTAGTGTCTAACTTAGGTGAAATGATTTTCTTTTATATAGAGGCCGTTGCTACGGAGATGAATATTTCTAGAGCAAGGAACATTGAATCTATATATGGTTTATCTAGATTAACTGGACATGATCCTACAAGAGGTATATCTGCAAGAGGTATTATTGGATTACGTTTAAATACAAGTGCATCAGCCCTCCTTAATGGTGACTATGTACAAATTATGAATGGGTCACCTTTTCAAATAGGACAAAATGGACTAACATACTTTTTAAGATTTAATAGTGATTTTATTAGGTTAGATAAAACTAACAAACAGTTTGTAAACGTTGAAATTATACAAGGAGAAAAAGAAGATCAATCATTCACAGGTTCAGGTAATCCTTTACAAAGCTATAATTTAACAACAAAAGATCCTACTGATGAATTTTTAGTAGAGGTTTTTGTAGATGGTCAATTATGGAAACTTGAAGATTCAATTTATGATATGAATAATGGTGCTAAGGCTGCAATGATTAAAACTAGCGTTAATGGTGGATTAACTGTATTTTTTGGAAATAATCAATTTGGATTTCCACCTCCATTAGGTTCTAAGATACGTGTTACTTATGTAAAGACTAGAGGATCATCTGGAAATATTGGCGGAAAACAATTAGACATAAAATTTATAGATCCAGGAACTGATGCATCTGGTGAACAGGTTGATTTAAATGAAATTCTTGCAATGAATATTACAAGAAATCCTATGTTTGGTTCTGATTCCGAGGATCCTCAATTTACTAGGCTAATTGCCCCGTATGCAAGTAACTCGTTTGTATTAGCTAATCCTAATAATTATATTTACTATTTAAGTAAGTATGATTTTTGGTCTTTTATAGATGCTTATAATACCAAGAATGATGAATACTTAGATGATGATAATATTATTTACTTATTTCTAATTCCAGATATTAAGAAAAAGTTAACTAGTGATTTAGATTATTTTAATATACCTGAGGTAGAATTTACTATGACTACACAAGAAAAGGCAATGACTTATGAGATATTAAATAAGAGTGGGCGACAGGTTGTTACGGCTGAGACTAGAATAGTTGATCCTGTTATTAAAAAATATGCCCTTAATATTGTAGTAAGATGGTTTGAGAATTATGATAAGGATGCTATAAGAATAGAAATAAGAAAAAATTTAGATGAATATTTTTTAAATGTAAATAGAAGAGATAGAATTCCAAGATCAGATATTATTTCAATAATTGAAAATGTTGAAGGTATTGATTCTGTAAATGTATTTTTTATATCCGAAGCAAATGAAAATGCTATTAGAGATGGTTTTTACTTTATACCCGTTTATGGCACAGATCCTGTAACAGACCAAAGAGTTTTAATAGAGAACAAAAAAATTGTATTGAAGAAAGGTGAAGATCCGCAAATAGGATTAGATAGTTTTGGAGATGTTATTATTGAAAATAATGACTTAGCAATAATCAGAGGTGGATGGAAGGATAGAAACGGAACTTTCTATGAGCCTATCCCAGAAGCTAATAAAATAGGTTCACTTAATATATTCTATAAAGAAGAGATTCAAAATAATCTTTATAATAAAATACAGCAAGAAAAATATAATAGTACTAAAAGAAATAGGGGTACTACAATTGCAACTGGTGCAAATGCTGCAGGTTTAAATACAGGCAGATTAGTAAATAACCCAACACTTAAAGCATTAAAAGGAAAGTAATATGGCAACAGTTAAAAATAATAATACAGGTTTCCCTAGTTTATATAGAGCTACATACGAAGAAGGGTGGGATTTAAAAAATACAGGATTTGATTATTCTAAGGTTTTATTAAATATTAGTATGTCTAAACAAATGTTTAGGAATATACACTTAAAAACATTCTTAACTGATTATTTAAATCCAATAATGGTTTTTTATATTAACAGAGTTAAATATTTGAGAATCTATTTTAATTTTGCTGTTCCTAAGTGGTATCAAAAAATAAACTAAAAAGAGCGTGACCAAAAATTGGCAACATTTATACTTCTTTGATAAAGCCGGTAAGAATTACAACATGGCTTACGACAGTACTACTGATAAGTGGACTGGTGATATTTTCTTGCCACAAGTTTCTATTGATTTATTTGAAGTAGGGCAGTTATTCATTTTACAAAAAATGATAAACAAGACAAGTGGTACTTTTATGTATGGGTACCCTCATGGCTATGCACAACAGTCTACAGGAGATAATTGCGACTGGACTGTAGGTTGGGAAACAGCTCAGCCTAATGAAATATTTCTTTTTCAATTTAACAAAGAATTTAATACTGGTACACAGTCTGCATTAGTACAAGAACCCGATGGTCCACCTCTTATAAAAGTAGACAAATTAATTGCACCATTACAATTTGATCCTAATCAAACAATTAATAGCGATGGTTTTATTATAACTGATCAAATTAAATCTGAAGCTCTCCAAGTAAATGTAACATTTTCTTCAAGGGATGAAAATACTTATAAAAGAAAATTAATAATAACAGATGAATGCACTAATACAACAGTTGCAGAATTCACAGTTTATGCAGAGAGTATTGAGGAAGATGAAAGATTAAGAGTTATGACTCAAAATATGGGTTATAATGTTATCGCAGCTGATAGCACAGTTTTTAGGGAAACTAATTTAAAAGAAGCATTACCTGATTATGTAGAGATTAATACTAAGCGTAAAGAGATTATGATGGAGGGTAGTAATATTTACCCTTTTATTGGTTCTTATAAAGGTTTAATAAATGCTATTAAGTTTTTTGGTTATGATAACTTAAAGCTTAAGGAATTTTGGAAAAATGTAAATGCTAATTCTCCACAATTTGGAAAATACATACAAAGTAATGAAGTAGATTTATTTTCACCTGTTGCTCAGTTTGATGATAAAAAAATAACATTACCAAATAAAAACTTTAGAAAGACTAGTTTATTTAGTCTTATTTATAGAATTAACAAAATAGTACCAGGCAAATTTACAGATGAAGATTTACCTGTAACGGAGGAGCTACAAGATTTTACTATAGAGGAAATATTAATTAAACTATTTGGTTTAAAAAGAAAATTGGAAAATGAATATCTTCCATTAAATGCTCGTATTAAAGGTATTACAGCTGAGGCTGATTTCTTTGGATTATTGGAAGTTACCAATACAATAAGTAGAAATGATACTAATACAATTAAGGCAGGTATTAATACTGATTTTAAAATTGCACCAGCTGCATGTACTTATTTAGAAGACTTAAGAAGATTTGATTCTTTTTGTTTAGATGAGGCTGCTGTTGTAGGGCAAGCTATAATTAATTATTGTAATGCATTTGTTGCACCTTTATCTGGCGCTGGTGGTGGAGCTGCTGTTGGACAAAATATGATAATGAATTATGTACCTGGTCAAACTTTACCACCTCCACCGATTGGCCCAGATCCTAATAGTGTACTTGGTGCTCTACAGACTGGCCAAGCAGTTCAAATAAAAGATGTAGCTGGGGTATATGCAGCATATTTTTCTAGATATGCTCCTAACCTAAATAAAGTAGCAGGTTTAGATTATATAGATGGATATTCTTCTGAATATTTACCAGATCAACCTAATGTTCCATCAGGAGCTTTAATTACATTAACTAATGATAGCTTCAATAACTTGACATGGAATAATATTGATAGTACCTGGGATCAATTAACAAATGCTAATGATTTCTTTACTTTTGATTTTAATGTTCAAGGAGCAAACGTTGGGGATGTTTATACTTTAAATGATCCTGCAACAGGAACAGCCGCAACACATACAGTAATAGCTGGTGATACTATACAATCAATTACTACTTCTATATTTAATCAAGTTGCTGCATTTAAGACTGCTCAAACAGATCCTTGGTTATGGTTTGATTGGTCACAAGTTACTAATAATATAGGACCGTGTATTCGAGGTTACGGTAATGATGTTAACAGATTTAGGACAAGTGTTACATTAGCTAATCCCGCAAGCGGTGGACAATTTACTACTATACAATTGCCTGGTGAAACTTTATTTACTTGGAATGGTTTAGAATCAGGAAATTTTACAGAGATAGAGTGGACTGTTTATAAAGATGCATCCGACATATCACCTGCTTACTTTTTTCAAATAAGAGGATCGGTTGGCCAATACGGAACATTACCTATAACATTACCTTATATCGGTACTTATAATGTTGAAATGAAATTATTTGATTTATATAATAATATTTCTTCTTCAGTAAAACATGATGCTATTTGTGTAGAGAGCAGAGAAGTAGAATATTCTGGGTGGTATCAATCTAGAAAAAGAGTGTATACATGGGGTAGTGAAGGTAAATATACATGGAAAGATTATGGATCTTTATGGGATTTGCCAATAGAACCTTCAGTAACATGGGATGAAGAAACCCCTAGTCTATATGATTCTCTTGATAGAGTTAATGCAATTTTAAATACTTTTGGTATTGGAACTTCGACGGATTTTCAATTATTAAATTATCAAGATGGTGGGAAGGCTAGTTTTAGCGGCCCTTATCAATGGAAAAATTTAAATAAGAAATTATGTACTTGGGATAATGCTTATCATCTTTGGTGGGATATGACAGCCACATCAGGTGATACCCCTGCGTTTTTTCAATTTAGTGAAATGAAGCCTGATACTTATTTACAAATCACAGAGCTTGATGGTAGCATAGGTACTCATTTCTTTGATGCAGCAACCATAACACTAGGTGATGCAGTTTCTCAACTTAATGTTAGTACCGATCCTATTATTAATAAATATGTTTATAATCTTGTATTAAATTCTGCTAGTAGTGAAATGTTTGTCCAAGCAGTATCTAGGTACTTTGGATTGCATGGTAATTTTAAATCGGTTGATATTGTAGATGTAGACGGTCTTAGGATTTGTGCAAGCGGTACTGGGAATGGAACTGATTATGTAGGTGGCCCATTACAGGCAACCTCGTTATATCCTCCTTTTGCAAAATCATTATCAATTAATGGAATGACATTACTTTCAGTAGGAGCAATTAGTGGTGCACCTGCGGTTACAGATAATTTTACTGAAAAGATTGCAAGGAGTGTAGAATTAATATTAGATCCTAATGCTACAGGAATAATTTATGATAAGCAAGCCGCGGTGCTACAAAAAATGCAATCATTAAAAACTATTCAGAGAATTGGCTATATAGGAATGGGATCATATAATCCAAATTTAGAAACATTACCAGGCTGGGATGATACTATGGATAATAATGCTAATGTTGATTTTGTTTGGGAAAATCCATCATCTAGTACAAATGCGCAAATAACAGAAGTATTAGAGCATATCCTTCATACTATAACAACATTCGGTTTACCTGGTGCGTATCCGAGTGTATTTAATCAAACATCGCCCTCAGGACCAACTTATGCTGCAATGTCAGAAGCAATTGCAAATGGTGTATATGACACATCAGGCTACTCACAACAGCCTGGAGAAACTTTGGATGAATTTAGAGCTCTATTAATGAGGGAATATTTATACTTATTAATATATGCAGAGTGGAATTTTATTACTACTTATGTAAGCGGTGGAAGTTTATCACCTGAATGGACAGCAGATACACCATCATTGGTTGCATCGACCAATCCATTAGGGCATGCTTTGTATACAGATTATATAAGTAAACTATTAGCAAAACCTAGTACTACAATATTAAATACAATCTTTGCAACACCGGCTGCAGCATCAGGTTATGTACCTTTTGAAATAAGCCCTGGTGGTGGAAATGTAGATTGTTTAAGTAGAATTTATA
>Ga0209634_1001540_pt1 | contig 16720 bp, 19 predicted proteins | sample LinPmetageLP40_FD_184043 | JGI IMG/M metagenome (GOLD analysis project Ga0209634, IMG submission 184043) | Marine viral communities from the Pacific Ocean - LP-40 (SPAdes) (version 2) | ecosystem: Environmental > Aquatic > Marine > Oceanic | place: Pacific Ocean | collected 2010-08-26
GTGGCTCTATAAAGGGTACTAAATACATGGCTAAAGGCGGTGCAATGAAAGGCACTAAATACATGGCTAAAGGTGGTGCAATGAAAGGCACAAAGTACATGGCGCAAGGCGGAGCAGCAAAAGCAGAAATGAAAGCAAATCCTAGTTTTGCAAAAATACCTTCTTCTGTAATGAAGAAACTCGGCACAGGAATGGGCAAATTATAAAATAAACTTTAAATATTGTGGCATATTTAATATCAAACATACCTCAGTTTAAATGCTGGGTGCGTAAAGAATTTACAGCTAACCATAGCAAATATCATGGCGAATACTTGCATGCGCTGGTTATCGCTGTCAACACACTACCAGACAGGTCATTGTCCTTTCAGGTTGTATTTACTGGTTGCGAAACCGATGATATGGAAGATGCACCAAACATACATGGCGGTGCTATGTGGGCTAGGATGCCAATACAAGCGTTAGTTGCTGATATACCGTTAGCTGTATGGCCTGAGCCAATGGAAGATCATTTAGCACAACCTTGGGATTGTTTAAGTCACGATCACTCGGTAGTGATTATGGATAGAGTAAGCTCGTCACCTTGGGTATGTAAGATAGGCAGTAATTTCGTTACTGGCAAATATTTATTTACGGTTGACTACACAGAAAATTCAATAGCAGACGATCCTGCTCAACATAAACAATCACATGTGCTATATTTAACAGATGCTGGTGAATATACTGGTAATTTTGTAGCTTTACCAAATAATAGAGTTAGAGCTACAAATCCTGCTTTATGGCGTGTAGGTGAAGGCGCACCAGATTTTATGCCTTCGCAATGGACACATTCAGCAGAACAACATGAGAGTTATATGGACCCAAACATAACATTTGATAATCTATACGCTCCAGAGGAAGATTAAAATGACAGAACTTACAAGACCACAAAAAGTTAAGATGATTAAAGAGCTAAAAAACGCATCAAGGTTACATGCGAACCAAGCTAAACGATTAGAACAAACTTTAAAGAAAAATAAGAAAAAATAATGGCAATAAGTAACAGTAAAAATTTTGAGCCTGATGTAGCTGAATACATTGAAGAGGCTTTTGAGCGTTGTGGGTTAGAGTTAAGAACAGGTTACGATCTAAAAAGCGCTACCAGAAGCTTAAACATAATGTTAGCAGATTGGGCTAATAGAGGTCTAAATCAATGGACCATAGCGCAAAAAACTGTAGACATGGTTGCTAGTACGGCTGTTTATAATATTGACAGTACAAATGCGACAGCGCCAATTGATGTCTTAGATGTTTTTATTAGAGAAACTATAGGCACTGAGACTACTGATATACCTTTGAGTAGACTAAGCAGAGCAGAGTATTCTCACATAACAACCAAAACAAGCACTGGTAAGCCTAATCAATTTTTTGTAGACAAACAAATAACACCCACTATTTCTGTCTGGCCCGTGCCAGATAAATCCGCTACATACACTATTTATATGAATGTCTTGACTAGAATGGATGATGCAGATGCAGCTACTAACACTTTAGAAGTGCCTTTTAGGTTTTATCCGTGTTTAGCCGCTGGCTTAGCTTACTACATATCTATGAAAAGAGCGCCGCAATTAACAGGCCAGTTAAAAAATATTTATGAAGAGGAGTTTGATAGAGCTTTATCCACCGATGAAGACAGAACATCCTTTAAGGTTGCTCCTAATTTAAGAAATTACAACAGTGCATAATGGCTTTTGCTTCTAATAAAAATGCTTACGGAATTTGTGATATTACTGGATTTCGTTATAAATTAAAGGATATGAAAAAAACTTGGGACGGCTTATTGGTTGGACCAGATCAGTGGAGTCCAAAACATCCACAGCTTATGCCCAAGCCTTCCCCTATAGACCCACAGGCTATTAAGGACGCAAGGGTAGAAAAAAATGACGACAATAATTTTTTTACGGTTTATAGTAATGTTGGCTCTGGTAAACTAGGCAAACAATTAACAACTTTTAAGGTTTCAGTAAACATAGGTTCGGTTACAATAACAATATGAGTTTTACACTATCTACATTAAAAACAGCAGTCCAAGACTATTTGCAAGTCTCTGAAACTACTTTTACTAATCAATTAGATACTTTTATTAAAGAATCAGAAAACCGTATATTTAATATGGTTCAACTGCCTAACCAAAGAAAAAATGTTACAGGCACATTGACTACATCAAATAGATTTTTAGCTACGCCAACAGACTTTTATGCACCGTTTAGTTTAGCTATAGTCAGTAGCAACACTTATGATTACTTAGATTTTAAACACCCTTCTTTTATAAAAGAATATTCGGTAGGCACAACAACAGGCCAGCCAAAATATTATTCTTTATTTGACGACACATCTTTCGAGGTAGCTCCAATACCAGATTCTGGTTATACAGTGGAGCTTCATTATTTATATAAACCAGCTTCATTAACGAGTGGTAGTGATAGCGGTACAACATTTTTGTCTGCGGATTATCCAGACGCATTGTTGTACGGCACGTTAGTAGAGGGTGCAATCTTTTTAAAAGAGCCGCCTGATGTCATTGCCCAGTTTGAGGCAAGATTTAAGGAGGCAGTGAGTAGGATGAAAAATATATCCGAAGGTCGCGGAACACGCGATGAATACAGATACGACCAGTTGCGAACTGGTGTGTCTTAGTGGAACCAATAGAATCCCTAAAAGGTAAAAGAGTAGCAATTATAGGCTTGGGTATTTCTCAAGTTGATTTTGCTATTGGCGCACAAAACGGTAAAGAATGGGATGAGGTATGGTGTATAAATGCTGCAGCTGGCACTTACCCATGTGACCGATTGTTTATGATGGACCCAGCTAGTAGATTTTTTGATACCAATGATGCTGGTCGACAAACCAGTGTTATGACGCGTATTTTAGGTCAAGAAAAATATCCTGTTTATACTTGTGAACTTGACGAAAGAGTGCCTAGAGCTGTTTTATATCCATTAGAAGAGGTTTGTAATGCTGCTGGATGTGCCTATATGAACAATACAGTTGCCTATACCTTAGCTTTTGCTATGTGGAATAAAGTAGCAGCTGTAGATTTGTTTGGTATAGATTTTTCTTACAAAGAAAATATGCACTTAGCCGAAGCAGGTAGAGCTTGTGTTGAGTTTTGGATTTCTAAACTAATGGAAAATGACATCATTGTAGGTATAAGCAACAGATCGACAATACTTGATTGCAATGTGCCAGCACCAGAAAGATTGTACGGGTATCATAGGCTAGAAAAACCTATTATAGCAATACCACACAATGGCAAATTTATAATAGGTCCAACAGATGAAATTAACGAAAAATTGGCTGAACAAGGGCTTAAAATTAACGAAGATTTAGCTCCGCCTGAGCCATACAAAGGATGAGTGACGGATTTTTAAAACTAGGACAAGTGCAAGTACATACTACTCAGAACAAAGGGCATGATCCTGAGTTTTGGGCAGAGCAAGCAACCAAGAAAATTTGTGAAGTATCTATGGATGCACCTGAGCATGTCAAACAACAAGCTTTGGCTTTTCAAAATCAAGTTTATACTGTAATCTTGTACTCTATAAAGAACGCAATAAATTCTAAAAATGTGACTTATGTGAATTTATTAAGGCAACAAGGCCATGAAGACATGGCTAAGATAATAAAGGAGCTTTAAAAAATGGCCATAACATCAGCAATAGCAACAAGTTTTAAACAAGAAATACTTGTTGAAGGACACAACTTAACACAAGGAGCTGACTCTATTAAGTTAGCTTTATATACTTCATCGGCAACATTAAATGCTGCAACCACGGCTTATGCTACGACCAATGAGGTTTCAGGAACTAATTATTCTGCAGCAGGAGCTGCTTTAACTAATGTGACACCTAGCACTTCTGGTACTACGGCTATAGTAGATTTTGCAGATTTAACATTCGGCACTGCTACGGTAACAGCAAGAGGTTGTTTGCTTTACAATTCAACTAATTCCAACAAAGCAATTTGCTCTATAGATTTTGGAGGAGACAAAACAAGCACAGCTGGAGATTTTACTGTTGTTTTTCCAAGTCCAACAGCTACAGGTGCAATAATTAGATTGGCTTAAATTAACTTTGGTTATGGTAAAATTTAGAAATGCCACTAACAAAATTTAATTTCAAACCTGGTATAAATAAAGAAGAAACCGATTATTCAAACGAAGGTGGTTGGGTAGACGGTGATAAAATACGTTTTCGCAAAGGCCGTGTAGAAAAAATTGGTGGTTGGACAAAATCTTCTTCTAATAGTTATATAGGTACAGGCCGAGCTTTACACAGCTGGATTTCTTTGGGCAGCTCAAGATTTTTAGGCATAGGCACAACTAACAAATATTACATAGAATCAGGCGGTATTTTTAACGATGTTACGCCGATCAGGGCTACTACTACTAACGGCATTACATTTGCAGCTACTAACGGGTCAGCAACTATCACGGCAACAGATTCAGACCATGGCGCTGTCGTTGGTGATTTTGTCACTATATCTGGCGCTGCCTCGCTCGGTGGTGCAATTACTGCTACGGTATTAAATACTGAACATCAAATTACCGAGATACCATCTGTAAACACTTATAAGTTTGTCGCTAGTGCTACTGCTAACGCAAGTGATAGCGGCAATGGTGGTGCTGGAGTTGACGGTGCATATCAAATAAATTCTGGTTTAGATACTTATGTGAGCTCTACAGGTTGGGGAGCAAGCACTTGGGGAGCAGGAACTTTTGGTTCTAGTAGTGCTATATCTGCTTCAGGTCAATTAAGATTATGGACCCATGATAATTTTGGTGAAAACTTAATTATAAATCCCAGAGGTGGCGGTATATATCGTTGGGTTGAAAATAATGGTTTGTCAGTCAGAGCTTTAGAATTATCTGGTGTCAGTGGCGCTAATTTGGTACCAACAAGAGGCCTGCAAGTAATTACTTCAGAAGTAGATAGGCATTTAATTGTGTTAGGCGCTGATCCTATAGAAAGCGGATCACGTAGCAGTGCTGTTGATCCAATGTTGATTGCCTTCAGCAGTCAAGAAAATGAATTAGAATTTGAACCGTTACCCACCAATACAGCTGGTTCGGTAAGGCTGTCGAGCGGCTCATTAATTATAGGCGGTTTGAAATCACGTCAAGAAATATTGGTTTGGACTGACACTTCTTTATACTCCATGACTTTTATTGGTCCGCCTTTGACTTTTGCAATAAATTTAATTAACGAAGGCGCTGGTCTTGTTGGTCCTAAAGCAGCTATCAATGCACCTTCAGGTGTTTTCTTTATGAGTAAAAATGCTTTTTATACTTACAACGGCTCTGTGCAAAAATTACCTTGTTCTGTACAAGATTATGTTTTTAGTGATTTAGACTTAGGACAAGCGTTTAAATGTCATGCTACGTTGAATAGTGCCTTTTCTGAAGTATGGTTTTTCTATCCATCAATCTCTGATGGCACTGGCGAAATATCCAGATATGTTATTTACAACTACGAAGAAAATTCTTGGAGTATAGGTTCTTTGATTAGATATGCTTGGCTAGATACAGGTATAGAAGACAAACCACTAGCTACTAGCAAAGTTTCAGATGTAAATTATTTGTATGTGCACGAAAGTGGTTTTAATAATGACACAGATTCTATGGACGGTGTTTTTGTCGAGTCAGCAGATTTAGATTTAGGTGACGGTACAGATTTTGTTTTTGTAAAAAAATTAATACCTGATATTAAATTTGATAAAACCATAAACACTTCGCCAACACCCGCAATGAACGTGGTAATAAAAAGACGAAACTTTAACAACGAAACGCTTACTACAGACTCAACTTCACAAGTTACTGAAACAACTACCTTTACAAGTTTACGCACTAGAGCCAGACAAATGGTGCTTAGGTTTGAATCAGATGACGACAACACAGATGGTAACAAAAAAGATTATAGATGGCGTTTAGGCGCAACTCGTTTAGATGTCACCACATCAGGCCGTAGATAATGGGTAAGCTGCTCGTAACAAGATTGCCTTTAGCTGAGGGCCAAGAAGTATCTAAAGAAACTTTTAATCGTTTTATTAGGGTTTTAGAAATAAATTTATCGGCATTTGATCCTGATACAACCAAGAATTATACAAATGACGAGTTAGCAGAATTGCAATTTGCTACAGGCTCAATTATATTTAACTCTACTACCAGTGTGCATCAAGGTTTTGATGGTACTAATTTCAGAAACTTGTATGAGCACCAGACCTACCCTAGCGGTATATCTGCTACAATGAGTATTGGTAGTGTAACTGTAACAATAGGTTAATATTATGGCTTTAAAAGATACTTTAAATAAAATATACGGAGCAGTTTCAAGAGAAGAAGAAATGCCTATGATTCAAGGTGATTACCCTCCTTTTCCTATGCCTATGATGCAAGGTGAAGACCCTTCTGTTCCTATGCCTATGATGCAAGGTGAAGACCCTTCTGTTCCTATGCCTATGATGCCAAGAACGCCTACGCTGGAGCAAAACATGTCTCCAGAAAAAACGCCTACGCTGGAGCAAAACATGTCTCCAGAAAAAATGAAAATTTTAGAGGGCATAGATTTATTGCAACAAGAATTATCTATGAGTCAAGACCCTGAAGAACAAAAACAATTAACAAATATTATCAATCAAAGCATGGCCAGAGTTAATGCACCGATGGGTGATATAGCTACAAGTCTTGCATCACAAGGAACTGATGAAGATAAAATATTAGCTCACCTTACGCCTAACGAAGTTGTCTTACCTGAAGAGTTTTTTGATGACCCAATATTTGAGGGCGTCATAGAAAGAAAATTTGCGGAATTTGGGATTGATCCTTCTTTAGCTATAGTTGGTAGTGGTATTGCAAGTTTAAATGATGTAACTGGTTTACAAGAGTTTGGTTTTTTTAAAAAAACTTGGAAATCTGTTAAGAAAGTAGCGAAAAAAGTTGCACCTATAGCAGCTGTTATACCTGGACCTTGGCAACCGTATGCTGCTGTATATATGAAAGGTAGCTCGGCTTTAAAAATAGCCAAAGGTGAGGGCGGTATCGGCGATATTATGGCTTTAGCTTCTGGCGGTAATCAAAAATTATTTGGTGCCGATGGTGCTTTTAAAACTATCGCAAGTGGAGGTACAGGAATTACCAGCGCAGCTTCATGGGGTGATGCCTTTAAAAATATAGGTAAAGTTGATGGAGCATTTAATCCTTTGAAGTACGGTATAAATGTAGCAAAGAGTAAAGCTAGTGATTTAAACCAAGGTTTAGGTGGATTATTTGGCGGTGGCGGGGGGAGTTTTAATGTTAATACAGGAATGATGGACTATGGAAAAACAGGGATGCCAACTTCAGCGTACAGAATTAAACCTGGCGATTCTTTAAGTAAAATAGCAGCACAAAATAATACTACTGTTGAAGCGTTACAAAAAGCAAATGGATTAGGTTCAAGCACTTCTATTTTTGCTGGAAGAGACCTTGCTATCCCAAATTCAGGCGGTCTGTTTGGCGGTATTTTAGGTGGTGGCGGAATGGGAAGCAGTAGCGGTAGTCGTTTTAGTGGATTGTTTGGAAAAGACAGTGTTGCAGATAAAATATTTAACGTTGACCCCAATAAAGGTACAGGTCCTTTAAGTTTTCTTGGCGGTAGCGGTGGCGGCAGCGGTGGCGGCGGTGGATTATTTGGCGGCGGCTTAGGCAGCTTGGCTAAATTAGGAGTCGCAGGACTTGCTGGTAAAAAACTTTATGACTTAGCTTTTGATGAAGCAAAAAATGCTAAAGGCGTACCACAAACGCCTATTACTTCAATGGACGCATCAGGTCGATACAATATAGAAGCAGAGATAGCTAGGCGTATGGGCCAAGCAACACCAAACCCAGTTGAGTATGGTTTATTACCACAAGGCACTATACCGCAAATGAGCGGTGGTATGGCCGAAGGTGGTGCAGTTTACCCTAACAAGGGCTTAGAAGCTTTAGCAAGAGAAGCGCCTGAAGTGGTAAAAAGAATGGGTTACATGAATGGTGGACCAGTAATGCCCATGGCTAAACTTGGAGAAGCACCTACAATGTTAAGAAATTTTTTAGATACAGGCACTTTAGTTGGAGCAGAAAAAGAAGAAGAGTATCTAAATCAAAGACCAGATTTAAAAAATCTTTTACAGCAACTAATAATGATGCGAAATAATATTCAATCAGGTAATCCAGCTAATGAAGAATTAGGTAGAGCTTATGATGCAGGTTTGCAACAGGCACAGGGACTAGGCTTGAAACAACTGGCTTATGGTTTGGATAACACCGCAGCTAGAAATTTATTTAAAAACCCATTCAAAAACAATGTACAAGAATCAGACAGAATGATGGCAGCAGAAGCTGCGCCTAAACTGTTAGGCATGGATAATGGAAGACCTATTTATGAAAGAATGAATCCGTCTAATCCTCCAATGATGGCAGCAGGTGGACCAGTAATGCCCATGGCCTATGCTGAAGGCGGGAATGTAGCTGTACAAGATTTTGAAAGAATGAATGGTCAAATTAATGGAGCTGGTACTGAAACCAGTGATGACGTACCTGCTATGCTTTCTGACGGTGAATTTGTAATGACTGGTAAAGCGGTACGCGGAGCTGGCGCTTACCAAATGAATAATGATAGTGGCATTATAACTTTAACCCCCACAGGTGCAGAAGATAGAGACAGAGGCACCAACTTAATGTATGAGATGATGGGATTATTTGAAAGCTCAATAGCCTAATGAGTTTTTTTGGTACATTAGCGGATCGCCTAAAAAAGCAGGACATATTTACAGGCTTGCCCGACTTTGATACGCCAGGCGCAGAAGGTTATAACAAAATGGCTAATATGAAATATCTTGGTAGCGGTATGGATTTACCAAATACTGGCGATATAGTACAAGGCTATAGATATATGGGTGGTGACATAGGACAAATGTCAAGCTGGCAAGAAGCTACACCTGCAGAAATAAGCGCAGCAAATGCTCCCATGGGTTACCAAATTGAGCCACAGGTTAATGTTAACGCAGGACAAAGTAATTTTGGAGGGGAAGGTTTGCAACCCAATACAGGTGGTTTTACTCCTTTTGGGCCTAACAATCCTCAACCTGCGCCAACGCCTCCTAGACTATATCGTGGCAACCCTATTGATCGCGGTATTGATCCAAATGCTTATAGCCCAAAAGCCGATCCTACAAATCCACAATATAATCCAGAGGCTTATGATGCTGACGGTAAGCCCATACCTGGTTATATGCCCTATGAAGGCTATACCCCAGCAGATGATATTCCTGCATTTAAAACTGAATATAGAAATGGGTTTCCAACGCAGGTTCCTATAAACCGTATTAACTATGACCCCAATGATATGGGCGGCAGAAGTATAATGGATGGCAATATAATGAATAAAGCTAGTAATCCTGATACAATAAAAACCAATACAGGTATTAACAATATGGCCAATTCACCAGCACCTTATGCAGCAGGCATAACAACACAAAGCACTGGTTTAGACGGTTTAACCAAACAATTACTATTTGGTTTAGATGGTAAGGGTGGCTTTATACCAGGCGCTATGCGCGCTGCTGAAAAAACATTTTATGACGATCAGGGTAACGTCAGAGTTGTGCCCGAACAAGTTGCTGATTTCACAGCAGATCAGATTAGAGCACAAGAATTAGGTAGGGAAGGAATAGGCATACAAGACCCATACTTACAACAAGCACAAGCGGCTTACGGTAGCGGTATTGGCATGCTGGATCAAGGTTTCGACATATACAGACAAAGAGCCCAACAAGGCTTGGATAGAACTTTAGGTGGTTTAGGAGAGGCCGAGGCTATAGCTAGAGGCTCAACACTTGGTTATGGCAATAGACTGGGGGAATCAGAAGATTTATACAGAGATACTGTTGCGGCTTATGATCCTACTGTCACGCAACAATATATGGACCCTTACGAACAGGCGGTGGTTGATCAGACCTCAAAAGATTTGATGGAGCAATACAGCAAGTCAGACATAGAACAGCGTGCTAGAGACATTATGGGTGGTGGTTCAAGTGCTTTTGGCGCTAGGGCTGGATTAGGAGCTCAAGAACGTACCGAAGCTCTCGGTAGAGGTTTGGCGGAAGCTATTGGCGGTATTCGCTCCAGAGGCTTTCAACAAGCACAAAACACTGGTATGGCAGAATTTGCTAGACAACAAGCTGCAAAAAGAGCTGCTGCTGGTGGGTTGGGTACATTGGCAGGACAAAGATTTAGTGCTGGCACTGGCTTAGGTTCTACTTTGGCTAATTATGGACAAGCAGCTGGTTCTGCTTATGGCAATATAGGCAGCACAGAAGGACAAATAGGCCAACAAAGACAAGCAGCACAATTTGGTTTAGCAGGTAACTTGCAAGGCTTGGGTGCACAAGCACAAGGAGCTAGAAGTGGTGACATAAGTCAGCTATACAATTTGGGTGGACAACAACAACAATTATCGCAAGCACAGTTAGATGCACAACGCAGAAATCAATTAACCGCACAACAAGCGCCGTTAGCTCAGTATCAAGCAGTATCACCATTTATAAGCATGGTACCTGCTGGTCAATTCTCATCAAATGTGCAATACACGCCGCCACCAAGTCCTGTGCAAGCTGGGTTAGCCGCTGGTTTAGGTGGCTTTGGTATGGTTGGTAATTTTTTAACACCACCTAAATAATATGGCAAGTGTAAGTCAAAACTATATTGATATGATGAAAGGTGCTACAGCAGCACCTGCTACTGCAGCTGATTACCAAGCAGAAGCCCAGCGTCTATCAGGTTTAATGCCAGCACCAGAAAGAGCTTCTATTTATGATTTAGCTTCTGACATTTCAGCGGGATTAACTGCGCAAGCACAAAGTGGTCAACCAGCTTCTATAGGCTATGGTTTGGCTATGGGCTTTAATAGATTTAATGATGCACAAAAAGTTAAAAGAACAAAAGCAGCTAAATATAAACAAGAGTTAATGATGGCCGCTTACAAAAGTGTTGAGAAAAAAAGAGCTGAACAAAAAGCTTTAGCAGAAAAAGCAGGCACTTATGAATTTGAATTGGCTTTAGAACAAGCAAAAAATAGTGGCACAGGAATTTTTGGTGGTTTAAACAGTACAGAGGGCAGAGCGTTAGATTTTTTAGCACGGCTACGAGCTAATCCTAATTTAGCAATTACAAATAAAGCAGAATTTGAAGCAGCCAAAGCTTATTTAGGTTCTAAATTTAAAACCGTAACGATTGATGGTCAGGTCCAAGCTCAGCCTGTTTATAATATTAATAAGCTTTTTCCAGAAGCAGAAGCTTCCCCTGTAACAGTAGTTGACGATGGTGTCACATACACTTTGGTTCTTAACAAAACTGGACCAAAAGGTGAGCCGATTTATAGATCACCGTCAGGCGAAGAAGGAGTCTTGGATTAATGGCATTTACACCTATAAATAAAAGCGAAATCAAAACGGATTCTGAGGTTTCTGCACCAATAATTATAGGCCAAAGCGATAAAAGTATTTTTGGTGAAGCGCAAAACAGAGCTGCTGGTTTTGCAGGCAGGATGAATTTTGCTAATAGCAGAATGAATAAATTAGAAGAGGCGGGTTTTGATCCTGTAAATTACACTGATGTATTAATGGATAACCTTCCTTTTGTTCCTGAGTGGCTTGAGCGTGTACTGCAATCACCACGGTATAAATTATATAACACAAACAAAATTAATTTTTCTACTGCACAATTAAGAAGAGAAACGGGTGCTGTAATTAATGACAGTGAAATTGTTTGGATAAATGAAACGTATTTTCCGCAACTGGGCGATGGACCAGAGGTTGCTGCTTTAAAAAAAGAAGCTAGGGTCGAAGCAGTCAAAGCCATGGAAACCGAGGCTGGAAAAGCTTATAAAGGCTTGACGCAAGAAGAATATAGAAAGCAAGCTACTGCGGACGCAAAAAAAAGAGCTATAAAGATTTTGCGTGATCGTGCTAAAAATAATCCTGAGTTAGCCGAAAGAGTTAATAAAATTTTAAGGAGGCTGCAAAAATGAGTGATGCGTTTGATGAATTACCTGATGATATTTTGCTGGGCATGATAGAAGACCCAGAATTTGACCCTAATGATGAAAACTTTGTTGACTCGGCAGAAAATTACATAGCAGAGTCATTGTTGCTTGATAATGTTGACATAACATCTGGAGCGCCTATTGGAGTTAGAGCACAAGTCAACGCAGCGCAAAGAGAAGAAGATAGACTTTTGACGTTGCAAAAGTTTTATCCTGATGCGGTCCGAGTTGAAGATTTAAGTCCAGAATATGGCGCACAAAGATTTGGTGCTGGTAATTTTGTTTATACCGACCCAGAAACTCAAGAACAAGTTTTGTTTGACGAGAGAGGCGGTTTAATTTTTGGTGCCAGTATAGCCGATTTAACAGCAGACATAGGCCCAGAGATATTTGAAACTATTGGCGCTATAGGCGGCAGGATTGGCGGCACAATTGCAGGCATACCTGCAACTATACCTACAGCTGGTATAGTAAATCCAGCTACTTTAGGTGCAGCAGGCGAGGGTGTTGGTTCGGCAACCGCTAGAGAAAGCTACATAGCCATATTAAATTTTTTTGGTGAAACTGAAGATAATAGAACCTTGGGTGAATTAAAGAATGATTTTCTTTTTACAGCGGGTATTAATGCAGCAAGTGGGCCTATTCTAAATAAAACGATGCAAGGTTTGAAAATGGTGCCAAACGGCGTTAGATACATGGCCGATACTATGAGTGTTGAAGCTAGAGAGGCTTACAAAAAAATTGCGTCTATTGTTTCTGCGCCTACTGCTGGAACTATAAGCGTTAATCCTATGGTTAATTTATTTGAAAGAGTGTTAGAAAAACTACCTTTTTCATCAAAGGTTATGCACGAAGCTGCCCAGAGAACTATGGTAGAGGTTGAAAAATATGCGGCAAATTTAGCACAGCGATACGGTGGCAGCAGAACTGCAACAGAGGCCAGCGATGAATTATTAAGAGTTGCAGATAAAGACGCAGGCATCAGCAGTGGTAGTTTGGGAAAAGCTAGAGAAAGGTATACCAATGAAGTAAATTTAAGGTATCAAAATATAAATGATATGTTGCCAGATACTAATATAAAACAAATAGACAGCTTGCAAGCTTTATATGATGATTTAGCGTTAGAAAGCGGCACAGCTGTTGGTTCAAGAACCAGCTCTACTGGTTTGGCTCAGTTAGAACCTATTTTTAAAGATTTTAGTGAAGGTAAATTAAATTGGAACGATTTAAGAAAATTAAGAACACAATTGTTAGCAGATACTAGCTCTGATGTAGCAAGTGGTGCTACTTCAAAATCACAAAAAAATGAAATTAAAAGAGTTATAGGCGGTATTACTGATGTTTTAAACGGTCACATAGATACATTTGGTGACAAGTCTTTATCTGCGGCTTATAAAGAAACTAATAAATTTGTAGCAAAAAACCAAGGTAAAGGCGGTGCTATTCGCTACTTGGACAGTTTGTTAGAATCTAATAGTCCTTTGGTAGAAAACACTTTAAAAAGCATTGTAAATTCTACTAAAGAGGGCCCAGCTAATATCCTTAAATTAAAAGAAGTCCTTACTCCAGAAGAGTTTGCTGTTTTACCTGGTTATATTTTAGGTAGATTAGGATTACCTACAGCGGGAATGGCTGATTTTGCAGAATTAGGAATTAAGGAAGGTTCGGAATATATATCTAAATCTGGATTTAATCCTGCTACTTTTGTTAAAAATTGGGACGCCATGTCCAAAGAAGCCAAAGATGTTTTATTTCAGGGTTCTGAGTTTGTCGAACTGGGTAAAGAGTTAGATAATTTGGTATTTACCACAAAAAGATTAAAAAAAGCTGGCAAAATGTCTGGTAATGCTTCTAACTCAGCGCAAGTCGGACATGCCATGGGATGGGCTACTACAGTATTTGGCGGTAATTTTGCTGGATTTGAGTTTGGTTTTTCGTCTTTAGCATTGCCTTATGGTTCAGCCAAATTAATGACTGATGCGCGCTTTGTTAAATGGTTAGCAGAAGGCACTGAGATAGTAGCAACTGATCCAGCTGCTTTTTCTCAACACATTAGAAGTTTAATACAAATACAAGCTTTAAACCCACAGATAAGGCCTGAAATAAATGCAATTTTAGAAGGTCTGCAAGGCGAAACTGCCGAGCCTTACTTGCCTAACCAGTCTAGCTCTACACAAGTTGAGCCTATGCCTGAAAATGAAAGAAACTTTAGAAAAGTATCTACCTCGGAAGTAGCTGAAAAATTATTAGCCGATAACAAACCATTAACAACTGCTATTGATAATTTTGCAATGCCAGAAATAAACACTGACGCTTTTGCAGAACCTGTTGCAGAAAACATGATGGCAGCATCGCCAAGTATTTTACCCAATGAAAAAGATCGCGAAATAGCAATGCGTCAACAAGCAGGTATTGCTGGACTGGTTTAAATGGCTAGGAACTACGCCAAAGAGTACGCTAACTATCACAGCCGACCTGAGCAAATAAAAAAAAGATCATCAAGAAACGCGGCCCGTAGAGCTGCTGTTAATAGCGGTAAAGTAAAAAAGGGGGATAACTTAGACATACACCATGTTGATGGCAACCCGTTGAATAATAAAAAAAACAACTTACGAGCTGTAAGTAAAAGCAGTAATCGTTCTTTTGCTAGAACAAAAACTGCTCGTAAAGCAAAAAATTAATCTAAAGATTCTGTAGCCTTGATCATAGCGCCGACTACTTCAAACTCCATTTCATAACCCATAGTAGTTTCTTCGTTAATCTCAACCTCTAGGTTTCTTGAGATGAGTCTTAACAAGGCTGCTTGATGATGTAACGTCAGTCTACTGAATAGATCAATTACCTCTGGTGCTTCGAGAACTGGTTTGTAAGTTTGCGGTAGATTTTTTTTAGTCATAATATTTTTAAACATTATGCTTCTACAGTCTTAGTTTCATTCAAGCGGAAATGTTCTTGCTCGATGAGAACTTTGAGCTGTTCTATTTTTGACCGTCTTTGTATGTTGCATATTTCTTGCAACATTTGATAAGTCTTGAGATCAACTGCTAAACTTTTTCTGATTTTGTTTTCTTGTGTAAATTGTTCCATAGCCAATGATTCTACACAGATTTATAATAATTTACAATAAAGTATTAAAAAATATATGATAGACTACAAACCCATGTACAAACTAAAAAACTATTTATTAAGCATGCAGTCGCACTGGATGATCAACCAAACAACTTATCAGGCCGTGCAAGATACATTACCCATCATTACTAAGTACGCTGCTAAAAACGGTACTGAGAATATGCCTAAGACACCTGTTCATAAAGTTGTTAAAAAAATATTTCCAGAGGTTTATCGTGTGCCATTGTTTCGCCGTCAATTTTGTAAACTTCTGATTGACGAAATAGAGCTGATGAAAAAAGAAATAAAGTTTGAGGGTAACACTGACGAAGATGAGTTGCGACAGATACCAGAGATTGTCTTGAAAGAGCAATGCCCTGAGTTGTACCGCAACATGTGGTTTGTTGTACAAACCGTACTCAATCCTATGTTCAACGCTATTTGGCAACGAGATTGTAAGGACCCTACCACTATACAAATTGCTAACTATAATTTGGTAGACAAGCAACAAGGCGCTTGGCATCACGATGAAAGCGCTGACATATCTGTAGTAGTGCCGCTCAACACTGGTGATTACGTTGGTGGTGGTACAGAGTTTAACAACCACGGTAAAATCAATCCTTTGCCAACAGGCCATGCTTTGATGTTTCCTAGCTTTATTAATTCACACAAGGGCTTGCCAGTAGAAACTGGTGATAGATACTTGTTGGTATTTTGGTTACACGATAGACAACGTACCGTTGATTTATACGAATCTTTCCTTTAAAAAATAATTAATATTTATATGTATAAATAGTTGCACATTTGTGCACATCTGTTATTATATTTATGTGAGATATTTAATTAACAATCAAAAAGGAGAAAATTATGACAACATTAATACAACAGATTAATAAAATATTTTCAGACTTAGACAACCAAGCTATTACAGATTTGCCTAACAAGTGCGAAAAATGGCAAAAAGAAGCTAAAGAATTTATAAATAACAATGAATTTAAACATGGTTTAGGTCGTGAGTATGCAGAACAAACATGGGGTAGATATTGCAGATCAAGACTAGATCACTATATTGCAGATGAAAAAAATACTTTGTTAAAAAAACATGAAGCAAGAAATCAAAGAATAGCTGCCAGATTAATTAAAAACGACATAAATACAATTAATGTAAAAACAGCAAATATTATCTGGGGTAATGATTTTGAAACTAAATTCTTAGTAGATAACTTGATTGTGACTTTAAAAGTAATATTTGCTGGTGGTTACAATATACAAAGAGAACATTACAGAACACTTTGTAATGTAAAGAAAATTAATAAATAAGGAGAAAATTATGACTAAATTTTATATACATTATGGACAAAAGGTTGCTATGTACACTTTGTGGGCAGACCACCCACGCTGGGACAAAGCTCAGTACATACAGAATCTATCTAATGACCCAAAAGAAGCTGTTAAAAAGGCTTATATTTTGGCAGAGCAATATGGTGAAAAACCAGATGATGTAGATATAAGTGA
>Ga0209634_1001542_pt1 | contig 16711 bp, 16 predicted proteins | sample LinPmetageLP40_FD_184043 | JGI IMG/M metagenome (GOLD analysis project Ga0209634, IMG submission 184043) | Marine viral communities from the Pacific Ocean - LP-40 (SPAdes) (version 2) | ecosystem: Environmental > Aquatic > Marine > Oceanic | place: Pacific Ocean | collected 2010-08-26
CTTTTCATGAACATACCGCTCTGGGCAAAAAGCAATGTATTGAAACATGTAGCAATGGCAAATGCAAAAATTATTCGTCTGATAGTCATATTCAAAACTAATGAATTAGTTGGTTATTTCAAAAAAAATACGGAGCAATTTTAATCCTTTAAAAATCGAAAATATAACCGTATGAAAAACGCAATATTTGTCTTACTTTTGAAGGGTTTTTAACAAAGCATATGAGCGACAAGAAAGAAAATAAAAATCAGGATTATTCAGCCGAAAATATTCAGGTATTAGAAGGACTAGAGGCAGTAAGGAAGCGACCTGCGATGTACATCGGTGATATAGGGGTGAAAGGTCTTCATCACTTAATATGGGAAGTAGTAGATAACTCGATTGATGAGGCACTAGCTGGTCATTGTGATACGATCTCAGTGACCATCAATGAAGATAATTCAGTTACTGTTCAGGATAATGGACGTGGTATCCCTACAGAAATGCATGAAAAAGAAGGGAGATCTGCACTTGAGGTAGTGATGACTGTACTTCATGCTGGTGGTAAGTTTGACAAGGATACTTACAAAGTATCTGGTGGACTCCATGGAGTAGGAGTGTCTTGTGTGAATGCACTTTCTCAGGATCTAAAAGTTACAGTACACCGTGATAATAAAGTATACGAACAAGAATATAAAATAGGTATTCCACAGTACGATGTTAGAGAAATAGGAACCACAGACATTGCGGGTACAATAGTACAGTTCAAACCTGACCTGTCAATATTTACAACAAGTACCTACAATTACGATACAGTCGCTGCTAGACTGAGAGAATTGTCATTCTTGAATTCTGGGATTCATATCCATTTGAAGGATATGAGAGAGAAAGATGAACAGGGCAATCCAATAGGAGAAGAGTTTGTATCAGAGGGTGGTCTTAAGGAATTCGTAGAATATTTAGATTTAGCAAGAGAGAATTTGATTCCTGAGCCTGTCTACATGGATGGTGAGAAGGGTGAGATTCCAGTACAAGTGGCATTGAGCTACAATACCACCTATTCTGAAAATGTGGTATCGTACGTCAATAATATCAATACCATTGAGGGAGGAACGCATGTTTCTGGATTTAGAAGAGCATTGACACGTACATTGAAGTCATATGCAGACAAATCAGGACTGCTGGAGAGAGCAAAGGTAGAGATTAGTGGAGATGATTTCAGAGAAGGGCTGACCGCTGTGATCTCTGTGAAGGTACAAGAACCTCAATTTGAAGGACAAACCAAGACCAAACTTGGTAACTCGGATGTAATGGGAGCAGTAGATACTTGCGTGAGCGGTATGCTGGACATGTATCTGGAGGAGAATCCAAAGCAAGCGCGAATGATCGTCCAAAAAGTGATCTTAGCAGCGCAAGCACGGCATGCAGCGCGTAAGGCACGTGAAATGGTTCAGCGAAAGAATGTTTTGACCGGAACCGGGCTTCCAGGGAAGTTGGCAGATTGTTCCAATAGTGACCCTGCGGTTTGTGAGTTGTACTTGGTAGAGGGTGACTCTGCTGGTGGATCAGCCAAGCAGGGAAGAGATCGTAACTTTCAGGCGATACTTCCACTTCGTGGTAAAATTCTCAATGTCGAAAAGGCGCAAGAATACCGCATTTATGAAAATGAGGAGATAAAAAACATGATCACCGGGTTAGGTGTGAGCTTTGGAACACCAGAGGATGAGAAAGGCCTCAATATGGAGAAATTACGCTATCACAAAATCATCATTATGACGGATGCTGATGTTGATGGTAGCCATATTCGTACATTGATCTTGACATTCTTCTTTAGGTACATGAAGCCATTGATTGAGGCGGGATATCTTTACATCGCATTGCCGCCATTGTACTTATTGAAAAAAGGGAAAGAGGAGAGATACTGTTGGGATGAAGCACAACGTGAAGTCATGACCAAAGAAATGGCCAAAGATGGGAAAATTGAATCTGTAGGCGTGCAAAGATATAAAGGTCTTGGTGAAATGAACCCTGAGCAACTTTGGACAACTACCATGGATCCAGAAAAGAGGAGCTTGAAATTGGTGACTATTGAGTCAGCAGCTGAAACAGATCACCTGTTCTCCATGTTGATGGGAGATGAAGTAGCCCCTCGTAGAGAGTTTATTGAGAAGCATGCGAAATACGCAAAAGTAGATATTTAGCAAGCATCCAACATTACACAAAAAAAGGTGATCCACTACTGTGGATCACCTTTTTTTGTGTTCAAATGAGATGTTCTTAAGCCTCTTCCGTACGTTTCTTTGTGTTTCTGTATAGATAAGAATTGAAAATGTGTCGTTTTCCAAATCGAAACTGTGTTGCAGAGTTTACCATTTTCTGAAATACTTTGGGAGAAACTCCGAAATATTCGTAAGCACTGCCATCTTTGAAAGTAACTTCAAGAACCTGCTTATCGTGTGAAAAATCCTCAATTCCTGAAGCTGTCACCGTGTTAGTATATTCTTCTAGGTTTGAAGCATGTGTTTCTGGTGAAATCCCTACTAAGAAGTGATATGCCTCGATGATTTTTTTGCTATTGATTTCAGCCTCAGCAGCCTTGTCATCGTTATCTCGGAACTTGTCAGGATGCCATTCTTTGATCAATCCTCTGTAAGTTTTTTTGAGGCTGGCCAGATTTGTATCTGGAGTGACATCAAATTGTTTTTTGAATTCAGTAATGCGCTTCATTAATATGCTGTTTTCTTAATCGGGCGCAAAGGTATGTAAATTAATCAATTGACTAGGTAGTGAGTACTAAAATAATTGGATACTATGTCATTGCTTTCATTCGATTATTCATCAATCTTCCTAAATTGAAGTATGGACGTCCCAGAAGAGCAGAAACAACATGTGAGAAAGCTTCTCAAAGAGGGTAAGAGGATTTTAGCCATCAAATATCTCAGTCAAAACTTTGGATTGCCATTGAAAGATGCTAAACGAATGGCTGATCTTATAGAGCAGGACATCATCAATGACGGGGAGACTCTTGGAGTGGATAAGGGTCGCCCTCTACCTAATATGAAGGGTTGTTTTGTTGGTAAGATATTCCAAATCATATCACTCATTTTATTGGGACTGGCCCTTTATTTTTTTATTGATGATTATGAATTGGTCAGCAATGGTGAGCAAGTGATAGCGACTGTGGTAGATAGCCCCAGTAAGCCTGTATTTGAATACGAAGTTAATGGTGAAATATTCACTTTCGAGTCGAGTGTCACATCCACTCCTCCAAGCTATTATTTAGGCGAGGAGGTTGCAATTTATGTTGATCCTAATCAACCTAATGAGATATTGATAGACACTTTTACTGACCGTTGGCTGGCGATAACCATACTAGGAAGTATGGGGACGATTTTTTTATTGATTGGCACTGTCACTGCAAGGCTCTTTTCAAGAATGGGAAATCTTTTAAATAAATAAAAATTACTGTCGTCCGAGTAAAAAACGTACTATTATGTGTTTCTGTGAGAAAAAGACCCCTATAATCCCCTCAAGGGGATACTTGCGACTCTCCCCTTGAGGGGAGACACAGAGGGGTGTTTTTCATTGTGAAGTAAAAAGCTTGAAATTTGATAATAATCGAACTTTTTTGTTCCTTTTAAAATTTACTCGGATGACAGTAAATAAAAATCTTACAAAAATGTAACCTCAACGGATTGTAGGAGTATTTATATTAGTCTGACAAAAAAGAATGATATATTTGATCGACAAATAAGAATCTAATATTATGAAAGGAACATATCTCGGTGAATTTGAAGAGCTAGTGCTATTGTCAGTGGCAGTACTTGACGGGCAAGCTTACGGTGTTTCTATTACTGATGTGATAGAAGATCAAGCCAATAGGAGTGTGACGATCAGTACTGTGCACAATGTATTGTACCGTCTTGAAAAAAAAGGATTTGTGGAATCCTATCTAGGCGGAGCTACCAAAGAACGCGGAGGGAGAAATAAGAGACTCTTTAAAATCACAGCTGAAGGACAGGAAACGCTTTCCTATGCCAAAGACTTACGCAATAGAATGTGGGGGCTCATGCCGGTACTAAAAGGATAAAATGTACCAAAAAAATACGCCTCCGGAATGGATCGATGCTCTACTCGAATGGTACTGTTCATCAAAATATATCGATGAAGTACAAGGAGACTTGCACGAATGGTTTTCAAGAAGGGTAGAACATCAAGGAGCCAAAAAAGCTCGATTATTCTATTTACTAGATGTGGTTCGATTTTGCAGATCGTATCGCCTCAAATCTTATGATGAATTTACTCAAAACTCAAACAACGCAGCCATGTTAAAGAACTATTTAAAAACCTCTTGGAGAGCATTATCAAAGAATAAAGCTTTCACCATCATCAATATTCTAGGACTTACCATAGGAATGGTAGCCTTCATGATGATTTCGATATATGTTGAAAATGAATATGACTATGATCAATTTCATACACAGAAGGATAACATCTATCGGTTGAAACAAAATCGATACAATAAGGGAGAGCTTACTACAGAATGGGCTGCTGGGTGTACTGGGATTGGGTTTGCTCTGATTAATAATTTTCCTGAAGTGAAGGAATTTGTTAGAATTACAAAAAGCAGTGCCATGATAGCCTATGAAGATAAAGTTTTCAAAGAGGATCATGCTTACTATACCAATAGTGCTTTCTTCAAAGTATTCTCTATTCCAATAATACAAGGAGATACGAGTGTCCTGAGTAAGGCCTACAATATGATGATCTCAGAATCTACCGCTAAGAAATACTTCGGAGATGAAGATCCAGTAGGAAAAACCATCAGACACAATGGTGCTAGAGATTATAATATAGCAGGGGTTTATCAAGATATCCCTACCAACTCTCACATGTCCGCTGATATGTTGTTCTCATTTGAGACGTTTGTGGATTTATCTGGGCCAAATTCAAGAACGACTTGGGATTGGGATGGATTCTATACTTACTTGCTTTTAGAAGAAGGGACTGATTACAAAGACTTTGAAGTCAAAATACCCGAGTTTGTGCAAAAAGAGAAAGGCGAAGAGTTGAAACAGTACAATGCTGATATCGAATTTTTACTACAGCCGCTTACCAGCATTCATCTCAACTCAGATTATATGATGGAGTTCAAGCCCAATGGTAATGGTGAAGCAACGTCTTTTTTGTTCATCGTAGCAATATTCATCATCATCATCGCATGGGTCAATTATGTCAACTTATCGACTGCCAAATCTGTCGAAAGAGCAAGAGAGGTAGGTGTTAGAAAAGTGATGGGTTCACAGAAAGGACAGCTCATTAAGCAATTCTTGGTAGAATCCTCACTGGTGAATTTTATAGCCATCAATATCGCGGTACTTATTGTGTTTTTGGCCTTACCAGCTTTTAGTCATTTGTCAGGACGTGCTTTAGTGTTGGATTTCACTAGCCAAACTTTTCTGCTGATGACTTTTGGATTGTTTGTGATAGGAAGTCTTTTATCTGGAGCATATCCAGCATTTGTGTTGTCTGGATTCGTTCCGGTATCAATTTTGTCAGGGAAGCTCTCTGCCTCTACCAAAGGGGGTTTGTTGAGAAAGGGACTTGTTACCTTTCAGTTTATAGCCTCATTGGTCTTGATAGTAGGCACATATGTGGTTTACAGCCAGTTGGACTATATGCGGTCGCAGGATCTTGGGGTTGATATTAGCCAGACTTTGGTGGTCCGAGGGCCAGGAGCTGTTGATTCGCTATACAGCAATCAGCTCAATATTTTCAAAGATCAACTTGAGCAAGAGTCAGATATATTATCAGTTGCGGCATCAACATCTGTACCAGGAGCACAACCGCAATGGAATGCAGGCGGGATCAGGTTATTGTCGAAGGGTGAAGATGAGGCCAATCAGTACCGTGTCATTGGGATGGATGCTGAATTTATGAAGTCATATGATTTAGACTTGATAGATGGTCGAATATTCGATGAGAAGTTCAGCACAGAAGAAAATAATGTCATTTTCAATGAATCGGCTATGAAACTTATTGGTTTTAGTGATACCCAGCAACTTCTTAATAAGGACATCTACTTCTGGGGAGATACTTTCAATATAGTAGGGGTAGTTAAGGATTACCACCAAGAATCATTGAAGAAATCATTTGAGCCATTGATATTTAGATATATCCCAAATTCTCAAAATTTCTATTCAGTGAAAGTTCAATCTTCTGATTTGTCCTATACTATTGACAAAATAGAGCAAGAATATAAAGCAGCGTTTACAGGCAATCCATTTGATTTTTTCTTTTTGGATGATCACTTTAATGAGCAGTACAAAGCAGAGATGCAATTCGGTAAAGTATTTGGCATATTCGCTTCGTTGGCAATATTGATTGCTTGCCTGGGGCTGTTTGGGCTGACTTCTTATATGACTGTGTTGCGCACTAAGGAGATTGGTGTGAGAAAGGTGCTGGGAGCTACATTGCTAAGTGTGATGACGCTACTTTCTAAAGACTTTGCAAAGTTGATGCTGTTGGCAATACTAATCGCCACACCTATTGCCTGGTATGTAATGACTAATTGGATAGCAGGATTTGCATATCAAATAAGTTTGACCTGGTGGGTGTTTGTTATTCCTAGTATGTTATTGATTGTGATCCTACTCGTGACAGTTAGTATTCAGACCTTGAAAGCTGGATTGTCCAATCCTGTGGATGCGCTCAAGCATGAATAATCAGTAATATGTGTTATCATAAAAAAGGTCATTGCAATTACTGTAATGACCTTTTTTATGATTGATTGACCTCAGATTACATCTCTGTTTTGCTACCTTCTTTGTTAGCATTCAAAGACAATCCAACGTTTACAGTGTTGTAAACAAATTTGTCTTTTGCTTTGTCAGCGGCAGAGGCTTCGTCACCGTACATAACACCCCAAAGCGTTCTGTCAATGTTGAATTTAGCTTCTGCACTTGCAGTGCTTTCAGTGACAGTGATTTTAGCTGGGAACGCAATACTCAAAGTAGTTCCTCTTAAAGTTAAGTTTCCAGTTACTTTGTGCGTAGGATTTTCTACTACAAAGTCATTAGCTGAAGCAGGCTTAAATTCAGATTCGAATTCTTCTTTCACATCAACAGAATCAGTTGCATCGTAAGCTTCTACAGAAGTGATTACAAATTCAGCAGTTGGATTGTTTTCTACGTCAAAGAAGTCAACAGATTTCAGATGACCAATAAGTTTTCCAGACATTTCAGCATCATCAGCCATATCTATAGAAGCAATATTGTTCATATCAATAGTCACTTTACCTCCAGTGATTTCACCAGCAGCTACTGAAAGGCTTCCTTCTGAGATAGCGATAGTACCACTGTGTTTCCCAACAGGCTTACTTCCGATCCAGTTTGTGTTACTTGTTGCAATGTCCACAGAATAACTTACCGCCTCAACAGCTGCTTCTTGTACATCTTTAGCTTCACTTACTTCAGCGTTTTCGCCTTGAGGTTGTTGGTTACAAGCAAAGAAAGCAAATGCACTCATCACTAATAATAGATTGATTTTTTTCATTTTGATAATCTGTTTTATGAATGTTTTTATATTAATGCGTAAACTTACTGAATTCTAATAAACTAACAGTTGTTTAAACAAATATTAAAATGGCATTGATAAAATCGGTAAGAGGATTTACTCCAATCCAGGGAAAGAATTGTTATTTGGCAGACAACGCCACTGTTGTAGGAGAAGTGATCATGGGAGATAACTGTACTGTATGGTTCAATGCTGTCGTAAGAGGTGACGTACATCGAATCGAAATTGGTGACAATACCAATATTCAGGATGGAGCTGTCATCCATTGTACTTATCAGAAGGCTGCAACGGTGATCGGTAAGAATGTATCCATTGCGCACAATGCGATAGTGCATGGCTGTACTGTTGAGGATAATGTGCTTATAGGTATGGGTGCTATTGTGATGGACGGTGCTATTGTGAAAAGCAATTCTGTGATAGCAGCAGGGGCGGTAGTATTGGCTGGAACAATAGTGGAAGAGGGAAGCATCTATGCGGGAATGCCGGCCAAGAAGGTCAAAGACATTGGAGATAATATGAGAGAGGTGATAGCTAGAACAGCCAAAAACTACCCGATGTATGCTCAATGGTTTAAGAATGAAAAATAATTACTAATATTTTTTGCTTTAATTACTAATTATTTTAGTTTTGATAAAAGGCATCAAGTATGACAGGATATATAGACAATACGATCGGCTACAAACTTCGTTTATTTAGTAAAAGGTTAAGTTCTGGAAATTATCAGATTACCTTTCATGCAAGATCAGAAGACCAGGACAAGAAATACGGTCACGTGCTTGTGCCAGAGAGAAGTACGCTAAAGGATGTTGTTTATATGATTCGTAAAAAACTCAGTGAAATGGGCAATGAAGATTTATATCATCATCGTCACCTATATTCCTTAGGCAAACCATCTCCACGTAATAATAATTTTATCATCTTCGATAAATAACTTATAGTACAATGACACTCATTAGCGATAATATTAAATACTTAAGAAAGAAAGTTGGTGCTACTCAAGAGCAATTTTCTGAAATGATCGGCATCAAAAGATCTCTGGTAGGTGCCTATGAAGAGGGCAGAGCTGATCCCCGAATATCCAACCTGATCAAGATGGCTGAAGTATTTGACTTATCAGTGGACATGCTGATCAATACTGATGTGACTAAACTCTCAGAAGAACAATTGAGTTTCAACAAGAACAGTAGGGGCTCTGAAATACTGGCGATTACAGTTGATCCGGAAGGCAATGAAAATATAGAATTGGTTCCTCATAAAGCTGCTGCAGGGTATCTTAATGGTTATGCTGACCCTGAGTATATCAGAGAATTACCCAAATTCCACCTTCCTGTATTGCCTAAGAATGCAACATACAGAGCCTTTGAGATCAAAGGGGATTCAATGTTGCCACTATTATCTGGGACTATCATTATTGGTGAGTATATTGATAACCTGGACTATATCAAAAGTGGAAAGACCTATATACTGGTTACGCGTAAAGAAGGTGTGGTGTACAAACGCGTGTTCAATTACATAAATGAGAAAGGGAAACTCTTTTTAGTTTCTGACAATCGACAATATACTCCCTATGAAATTGATGCCGCTGAAGTAGTTGAGGTTTGGGCTAGCAAGGCATACATCAGTGTGCAGTTTCCAGATGGAGAAAGTCAAACTGGAGGAGAAGTAAGTGTCGATCAATTGGCATCCATAGTGCTGGATCTCCAGAAGGAGATAGTTAACCTTAAAAACAAATAATCAATAGAGCAACTGTAAATAAGGTCAGCCGTATATAAATTTATAATTTTTAAAAATTAGATAATCATCATTAAACGTCACTAACCTTAAACACAACAACATGAAGAAGCTTAATTTATTAACATTGTTGCTTGCGATAACATTTATAGCAAGTGCCCAAAAGAGTCCAAGAAAACAAGCAGAAGGAAAAATCAATAACATTGCTGTGGCAGTGGATTATAGTGCTCCTTCAGTGAAAGGAAGAAAAGTATGGGGTGGGTTAGAGTCCTATGGAAAAGTGTGGCGTGCTGGTGCTGATACCAACACAACTGTATCATTTGATAAAGATGTGAAGGTAGGTGGTGAATCTTTAGCTGCGGGAAAGTATGGTTTTTTCATCATTCCCAATGAAAAAGGAAATTGGGTGGCCATTTTCAACAAGCGAAATGCTGATTGGGGTGCATACTCTTATGATCAAAAAGAAGATGCAGTTCGTCTAGAGATTGCACCGGTATTTGTTGATGACGTTCAGGAAGCATTGAACTATTCAGTAGGAAAGAGCAGTGTAGACTTTGCTTGGGAAAAAGCCAGGTTGAGTATTCCTGTGGAATAATTAATTCGATTTTATGAATTAATAGAACCTTCTGTTGAATAACAGAAGGTTTTTTTATGCACTTCATCCTTTATTTGCTAGTAGTCGTCACTAAGAGGCTGTTTTCGGCCGAAGAGTCTGCTATGGTTATTCGAGACGCTTGCGCCTACGCTAAAGCTATGGTGTAAGCGTACGGGCTGCACTCTACCATTGACAGATTTTGTGAAATGTTGTAAATGAGCAAGTTGCATTTTTTCCAATTTTATAGAGTACTTGCACCAGAAAAACTTAAAATATGTCATTCCCCTACGCTGGTTTTTTTAAACTCTGGTCTCTGAGTAACGTACAGCAACACTTATCCATAATTTAAGTCATTCCGTAGAGTAGCACCTGTCTGACCGACATAGACAGGGAGAAATCTTGACCATGTTATACATCCAATACCAAGGTTCGTGTCCTCACGAACCTTAATCGGTGTTGTTTCGTGAGGACACGAAACACGGATGTGGATTGTCTAGGTATTTTTCTATAGGGTAAAGATCTCTACCGTGCTTTGTGCCTTCGCTTCGCATAAAGCTTAATAGCGAACACGGTAAAGCTTCAGCGACACGCGGTTGCCGAAACGGCTTCAGGCGGGATGACTTTTAAGGTTTAAAACTGCTTTAATGTCGGCAGCATTGCATAACTCAAGATTGAGAACTGGCGTTATTGTAATTAGTTGATTAAATTATACTGTCATCCGAGTAAAAAACGTGCTGTACTTATTTCTGTGAGAAAAACACCCCTATAATCCCCTCAAGGGGATAGTCGTGATTCTCCCCTTGAGGGGAGACACAGAGGGGTGTTTTTCATTGTGAAGTAAAAAGCTTGAAATTTGAGTATAATCAAACATTTTTGCTCCTTTTAAAATTTACTCGGATGTCAGCAATTAAATTATAAAAATGAATAAGACAATGACTTTATCAATAGTAATCACCAGCCTGCTATTATCTATGTGCAGCGCAAGTAATCAGGAAATTAATAAACTAGACCAAACGCAGCTCGATAAACTCAATAAGGCGTACTTCGCCAGCGGTTGCTTCTGGTGCGTAGAAGCGGTCTTTGAAAGCGTAAAGGGAGTAGAAGAAGCTGTATCAGGATACGCAGGAGGAGACAAACTAAACCCAACATATCGCCAAATAGGAACAGGAATGACAGGTCATAGTGAGACCGTAGAAGTGTATTATGATCCAAAAGTGGTTTCCTACGAAACACTGGTGGAGGTATTCTACGGATCGCATGATCCTACCACTGTGAATGGCCAACACCCAGACTATGGCACCCAATATCGCTCCATGATCTTCTATCAAAATGATGCGGAAAAGAAAATAGCAGAAGACTTCAAAGCCAATCTATCAGCTTCTGGTGACTATAATGCACCGATAGCAACTGAGATAGTGCCATTAGAGAAGTTCTGGAAAGCAGAGGACTACCACCAAGACTACGAAAGACTCAATCCTGACAATGGCTATGTGCGCAATGTTTCAGTGCCTAGACTAAGAAAGTTTCAGAAGAAATTTCCTGAGTTGTTGAAGGAAGGGCATTAAATTTAAAGTTTGAGGTTTAAAGTTTAATGTTCGAGTTTAAAGTTTAATGTTCGAGGTTTGATGATTAAAGTTCTGCTTCCCCGTACTTGTTGCGGGGTCTCCTTAATCAAAGCCACTAATCTTGGGGATACTATTAGAAGTGTGGTACAGCAAAAAGTTTTGTTCGTCTTAGCGATAAGCTGAGATCAGTAATGGGCTCAATGAATGACCTAGTTAAAGTGTCATTTCATTAGGTTATTGACTTCTTCCTTGAGCTTAGGAAGATGATTGATCACTATTCCCCAAATAATCATATCATCCACACTGTCATAAGCGTGAATAACCCAATTCCTAGTATCTACAATCCTTCGAGCACTTGTTATTTCCATACTGGGGTCTATCTTCAGAATGCTGTTGACAGCTTCACCAATAATCTCTATTTCTCTTTCGACAGCCCTTCTGAGTATTTTACTCTCTTGATAAGTTCAAATGAGGGAGACTCTCCTAAATATTCATCAATGGAGTTGATGGAAGTGATTATATCAAACAGGAATTTGTTGATTTTAAGCTGCATTGTAAATCAATTCCCTATTACTTTTGATGCTTTCAATTAGGTATGGGTTTTTAAGGCTCCTTTCAGTAATCAAATCAACTTTTTTATTAAAAATCTGTTGTAGTTCAAGATGTAAGTTGAAATAGTTGTCTGAGTACTCGTCAATTGATAAATCAGTTGAAAAGTTAATTAAAAAATCAATGTCTGATTCTGGATTATGACTATCTGATAAAATCGAACCAAATACATAGAGGTTTGCAACTGAATACTTATCGCAGAGTTCCTTAATTCTAATTTTTTGTTTCTGAGTAATCATAGTGTAAAGGTAACAAAAATGTTTGGTAATGATAAGTCAGTAAAGTGAACGGAACGTGGTTTGGCTTATTTGTCTTTTTAGACAGTACCTAAGACCAGTTGGTGACGCAAAGACCAGGTTGAGTTGTAGCATCTCGCTAAGACCAGTTAAGAATAGTTGGAACAACTACAACTGAATAACTGAACAATTTAATTTAGGTGGAATTTGATGTAATGTTATGTGTTTCTACACGTTTTCGAAAAACTTTACAGCATACTTACAGTACTCAATGATTTTCTCTTTGTCTGTGTCAAATTCTTTTCGTTTACCTAAGTAGTGATGACAACTGGAAGTTATTTCTTTCCCTTCGCTTAGTTCCTTATATGAAATACATTTAATGTGCTTTTTTGTAACAAGAACAAATAGTGCATTTTCGAAAGGATAATCTCCGTATTTGGTAATGTCCTTAAGTTTCAATTCACCGTTTGATCTATACTTAACTTCGATAAAATGAGCTTGATTGTCTTTAAAGACGACAAAATCTGGCATTTGTCGTATGTTCTTAGAAACATCCCCTCTTACCCCTTTAAGTAAGTCTTTAATTCCTGGGATAGAGTTTTCCATTCCATAACTAAATACTTGAAAGCCAAGTGAGCGAAAAAGTTCTTCAACAATCGTTTCTGCAATCCGCCCTTTTATTACGCCTGATATCCAAGGATTTTCTTTAGCCAATGATTTTGAAGCCGACTTTTTATCATTCTTAGTGCTTGGCTCTTTTTCTTGTCCTTGAGATGCAACATCATTAGAATTTTCATCTTTTTTGTAGCACGTATAACAAAGTCCTCCGTTAAACTTTGTGTATTCCCCACAATTTATACATTCCGCCATATTGGTCTTTATAGATTATTGATATCATCCGAACAACCGAACAACTGAACAACTGCTACTTCACTTCTTCTTAAACTTATTTATCGCATTCACAGTAAAGTCAGAAAGCACTAGCTTGCCACTCATGCCTGCGCGTTCTGCCAACAGTTCATCCCAATGCTCAGTGCCTTGCCAGAAGATCTGCTTGAGCATGCGCATCGCTTCGGGATTAGAGTTTGCGAGTTTTTTGGCGAGAGTATTGATGGCGTCATCCATAAGGATATCATTCTCGAAGATTTCTGCATAGAGTCCTTTGTCCTTTGCCCATTGTGCTGATTGCCATTCGGTGGCATCTATGGCAAGTTGGCTCATCGCAGATGCACCGATCTTGCGTGCGACCGCAGGTCCAACTACAAATGGCCCGATGCCTACAGCAAGTTCGCTGAGTTTGACAGCAGCATGTTCAGTCGCAAAACAGTAGTCTACCGCACTCGCCATGCCGACACCGCCACCGACTGCTTTACCCTGCACACGACCGATGATCAGCTTAGGACATTTTCTAGCCGCATTGATCACATTGGCGAATCCTGAAAAGAATTTCTGGCCTGTTGCCAGATCCTTAATAGAGATGAGCTCATCGAAAGAAGCTCCTGCACAGAAAGCACGTTCTCCAGCAGATTTCAAGATAATGACCTTGACTTCGTCATCATTTCCCATGGCAGTAATTGTCTCCGCTAGTTCTCCCAATAGTTTCCCTGGAAGTGAATTGCTCATCGGGTGGAAGAATTCGATTGTTCCGATGCTGTTGGTGATGTCTTTGGTGATTGTGCCCTGTTGTATCATTGGTGTGTGGTGGTTAGTGTGTGGTATATGGTGCTTGGTTTTTGGGTGAGGGTGTTTGGTGGATGGTATTTAGAGTTTGGATTTATGGTAGTTGATGAAGCCATTAATTAACTTTTTGCATGAGGTTATTAATTCTAATGTTTTCTTCAAATCTGATTCTTCAATATAATTCTGGTCAAAGGCAACGTATGATTGTGTTTCTAATTCAAATAAAGAACCTCTTGAGATATAAAAGAATTGTAAGCTATCCTTCGTGTGGTTTCTTCCTACACCTTCTGCAATATTTGACGGTACAGAAACAGCACTTCTTCTCATTTGAGAGGTCAACCCATAAACTTCTTCTTTCGGAAATGCCTTAGTTAATGAATAAACTTCATTCGTCAATTTCCTAGACTCAATCCAAACATCCAACTTATCATAAGACATGAAATCACCCATAAGTACTCTCTGATTTTCTAAATACTATCTCCCAAACACTAAATACCAAACACTATCCACTAAATACCAAACACTAATATCCAAACACCAAACACCAAATACCATCAACTATTGTTGATTCAACTTTCTAACCATAGTAAGTATTGTCGCCAATGCCACTGTCTCACCTGTTTCGTCATAGACATCTACTAAGAACTTCACAATTCCTTTTGCGATATCATCTTCTGAGCGTTTTTCTTGGTCTATCTTTTCTTTGGCGGTGAATCGTACACCTACAGTAGCTCCTGCATATACCGGTTTGGTAAATCGGCAATCTTCCAGACCATAGTTGAGCAGTACAGGGCCTTTTGCAGGATCAACAAATAATCCGGCAGCTTTCGATAGAATGAAGTATCCGTGGGCTACGCGTTGTTCGAAGATCGTACCATCGAGTGAAGTCTCATCCATGTGTGCATAGAAGTTATCTCCACTGACATTGGCAAAGTTCACGATGTCCGTTGTAGTCACTGTATGTTTATGCGTGAATACTGTCTCCCCAACTTTGATTTCCTCAAAGTGCTTTCTGAATACATGTGGATTGGCTTCTGGCTGATCAGCACCTACTTGAAATTGTTGTGTGATCTCAGTGATCGTCTGTGGGTGACCTTGTATGGCAGTGCGTTGTAAGTAATGCAATACCCCTCTTTTCCCACCCATTTCTTGACCTCCGCCAGCACGTCCGGGGCCTCCATGTGTTAGCAATGGCATTGGTGAGCCATGTCCAGTACTTTCTTTGGCACATCGCTCATTGAGTACCAAGATACGGCCGTTTACACATGCCGCTTCAGTGACAAATTCTCTGGCCAACTTATCATCTGCAGTGATAATGGAAGTGACCAATGATCCTTTGCCCATTTTGGTAAGCTCGATCGCTTCGTTCAAATCCTTGTATGGCATAATAGTAGATACCGGGCCAAATGCCTCTACTTCATGGACATCAGTTTTGTTGAAAGGATCGTCATTTCTAAAAAGGATAGGAGAGAAGAAAGCTCCTTTGGACTTATCTGCTCCAGTCACTTCGAATTTATCAAGATCTCCATAGACGATATCTTGAGACTTGGTCAGTTGCTCCACGCTCTCTCTCACACGTTCGACTTGCAGTTTGGAGATGAGTGCTCCCATACGGACACCATCAACTGCAGGGTCACCAATTACGGTTTTAGCAAGTCGCTTGCCTAATTCTATTTGAACATCTTCCACGAGTTTCTCAGGAACCATGATTCTTCGCACTGCCGTACATTTCTGTCCAGTTTTTACCGTAATCTCACGCTGTACCTCTTTGATGAAAATATCAAACTCTGGTGTACCTGGAACGGCATCTTCTCCTAGTATAGCAGCGTTCAATGAATCTGCTTCTAGGTTGAAAGGAACAGATTCTTCAATGATTTGTGGCAGTGCCTTTAGTTTCTTGCCTGTAAAAGCAGAACCCGTGAAGGTGACTACATCTTGGTTCGTCACATGATCAAGAATACCTCTGCCGAGACCCGTGATTAGTTGTAACGAACCCTCCGGTAGTATCTTAGAAGCTACGATCTCACGCACCATCAATTCTGTCAAATAACTTGTGAATTCGGAAGGCTTAACCACTGCAGGAACTCCAGCCATCAGATTGACCGCGATTTTTTCCAGCATTCCCCATATCGGGAAGTTGAAGGCATTGATATGTATAGCTACTCCCTGTTTAGGAACCATGATATGATGTCCGATGAATGTTCCATGTTTTGACAATGGAGCCGCCACGCCATCTACATAGTAGGGGAGATCTGGGAATTGTTTTCTTAATGATGCATTGGCGAATAAGTTACCAATGCCTCCTTCGATGTCGATCCAAGAATCTACACGAGTGGCGCCAGTTGCCGCGCTAAGCGCATAAAAATTTTCTTTAATAGAAGTCAGGTGTAGTGCCAGTGCTTTGAGCATTCTGCCACGTTCTTGGAAGGTCATTTTCCTAAGTGCGGGTCCACCTACTTTTCTTGCATGATCCATGATGGATGCATAGTCTAGTCCTTCACTGCTTGCAAATCCGATGAGTTTACCATTGATCGCATTGTGTAGTTCGAGTTCGCTTCCAGATCCGGAAACCCACTCTCCTTGTATATAGTTTTGTATTTGGGTCATTTTTATGGTGTATTAGTCAATTAGTAAAAATAGTTAATTAGATAATTAGTTATTCAGTTGATAGTTGAATAGTTGATTATCTTTTGAGTCTCTGAATAACTGAACAACCGAACAACTATTTCAACTGTTCTTAA
>Ga0209634_1001543_pt1 | contig 16704 bp, 35 predicted proteins | sample LinPmetageLP40_FD_184043 | JGI IMG/M metagenome (GOLD analysis project Ga0209634, IMG submission 184043) | Marine viral communities from the Pacific Ocean - LP-40 (SPAdes) (version 2) | ecosystem: Environmental > Aquatic > Marine > Oceanic | place: Pacific Ocean | collected 2010-08-26
CGTTTCTCCCATAGAACTCGCTTCTCGCCCCACGTCAGTTAAATCCAGCACGTTGCCACCCTTAACATAATGCTCTAAATATGTGTGCATCGCAGTACCACGTAGCGCTGCAGTGTTTTTAATTCTATTCGCTTCCACTTCACCCACTCGTTCTTTCCAACGAGCTAAGCTCTCCGTCTTACTAGCATCTTGTGTCGAGGATAGTATAGTCGTAACAGATGGTAACTTTTCTTTACCAATATCATACTTACGCACTCCATCAACAGAGGACCTTACAGTCTTAGGATATATAAATTGTTTATTCCATTTCATTATGTATCCTTTCTTCTCTTGTTCTAAAAGTTTTTCTTGTTCTTACTCCCAAGGTTTTTTCAATTTTATTATACAGTATATAATCAAATGCTTTCTTACCATTAATATAAAGTTGTTTACTTAAATCAACTTCATTCCATATTTTAGAATAACCATTATAAATATATTTATTTGTTTTTTGTGTATGAGGTAAAAACTTACATTTAAAAGGACAGTTTTGTGAGAAAGGCACTATCCAATTTGATTGAGGATTTTCATTCCACAAATACATCTTCATTAAAAAAACATTTAAACTAGGTGGAGTGTTTATCTGTCTGTTATACTCCGGCTTAAATTTATAAATCCACCTTGCCTCATAGTATCTTCTAAAATAATAATTATTTAAACACTTAATTTTTTTAGATGTAATAACTTTTATATCACAAATTTTTTTATTAAATCGGTAAGACTGAACTCTAGTTCTTCCATTTTGAGTTTCACCAATGTAAACTATTTTTTTAGATTTTTTATTAATCACAAAATAAATATAAATTTCTTCTAGTTCTAAACTTTCTGGCATTATTCTTTCATTCCCTTATTATTTAAAATAAAACTATACCTAATACAAAACCAACAACAAATCCTATAATATATTCTCTATGATACAACGACCATACAGAAAATTTTTCTCTCCATTTATTCATACTATTCTCCTTTTATTTTACGCTTTTTTTATTTTCCCAGATATTATTATTAAAAACTTTAATTAATCTAGGTACGTCTATACTGTATATTTTATTATGTTTATCCTTAAACACAACTACTGCATCTTCTGCTTTATACATTATATTCATCTCTAGCTTCTCATTGATAGAGTTTCCTTTAACGATAACATATGGTTCTTTCATTTTCTAAACTCATCTAATACTATAACATTTTTTACATTAGGAGAAACGTTATCTTCATAATGGTCTATAATCATTTCCAATTTATGTAGTTTTACTTGTGTGTAGGGCCACATTAATTTAGCAAATTTTAATGCATCTCGATAACAACAACGCCAACGCCATTGTGTTTTTTTGCCTGTCCAAGATTTTTTAGCTTCTCTTTTATTTAATGTACCTAAACCAATTTTTTCATGAAACCATTCCATAACACCTCTATCGGTCATAGACATCTCACATCGTATACACCAAAAATTATATGCTTTCTTTCTTCCTTTTTTATGTTGTTTTCTTTTTGTATATTCAACAGAACCTTCACCATCAAATAACCCAGCAGCAAATGCTGCATCAATTGGATTCATTTTTCTCCCATTTCTTTTTTAATGTTAGTAAATAGTATTCTTTATTGTATTCTTTTCTACGTTCTTTATTTTTTAAACGATATTCTTTACCACGTTCTTTTATTCGTTCTTTATTTTTTAAAAGATATTCTTTATTACGTTCTTTATTTTCTATTCGGTATTCTTTTATTCGTTCTTTATTTTCTAAATAGTATTCTTTACTACGTTCTTTTAGTTGTTCTTTATTTTCTAAACGGTATTTTTTTTGATATTCTTTCCTTTGTTCTTTATTTTTTAAATAATATTCTTTATAATATTCTTTATTTTTTATCATCACGTTCTTTTTTATTGGCTAGTGATTGTTGGTAACTTTGTTTTAACGAATCAGATTCTTTTTTGCCAAATATTTCATCCCAACGTTCACGATATTCATCATTAGAAGGACGTGATACACCATCAAAAGTACGTCCATACGCTCTTTGTTTTCGTGTTTTTTTTGCCATAACTTATTCTGGATTAATTATGCTTTGTAATAACACTATTTTATTTTGCGCTTTAACTATCTCATCTAAATGCTGCTCGACTCTCGTATATAAACCACTAAATAAAGCCTCTGGATGCTCGTCATTCGTTTCCATTTGCAAGACTCTTTTTAATTTTTTTTCTTCATCTATAATAAGATTAAACTGTCTTTTTATTATTCTCTTTGCTGTTGTTTTGTTCATTTTTTTCTCCTTTCTTTTTGTTTTCTTCTTCAATGTAATTTTTTAAATGTTTTATTTTAATTGAATCACCAGTTTCACTTTTTGTTAAATTAATTTGTCGTTGCCCTACTCTTATTAGCCACTCAATTACTTGTGGTATGCTTGATCGTATTGGTATTTCTTTTTGTATTTCTTTTAGCTCTTCAAAACTCTCTGTTTGAATTGCAATGTTATGCCATTTCGATTTCATTTTTTTCTCCTTTCTTTTTGTTTTCTTCTTCAATGTAATTTTTTAAATGTTTTATTTTAATTGAATCACCAACGTTGCCCGATACTGATACTCTTGTGCAATCGCTTTTAAATGGAAATACCCAATGCTTTAATCCTGCAGGAAATATAAACATATCTCCTTCTTGTGGAAAATGTGAATGATGAGTTATAAAAGTCCTAGGTCCTTCACCATATATGAAAGTTATACCTCCAGGGCCTGCAGAGCGGCCTTTATAAGCTGCTTGCTCCTCTTTTAGAGCCTCTGGTATGGTTAAATAGATAACCCAAGATAAAGCGCCTCCATGGTCGTGTGGTGGATTAAAATCACCTGGACCTTGAAAGTTTGCCCATAAAGAATCTAGTGTGTACTGTTGTTTAAAATCTTCTGGTTTTGCACCAACTTCTGGTGCCCATTTAAATTGTGCATCAGCATACATATCAAACATTTGTGTAAAAAAAGGTATGAATATTTTACTATCTCTAAAGCCTACTTCTTTTTTAATCATACCAGCTAACTTTGTTTCAAAATCTAAAGTGCTTGCTTTTGCTTCATTTAAAAACTTAAGTCTTAGTTCTTCAGGTATTGTAGTCTTAACTAACAAAGGACCCCACCTAAACATTTGATAAGTTATTTTAATTTTTTTCTTTTCTTTATCACTCATTTTTTGTTACCTCTTGCAATTAATTCTAAGTTCTGATTATATTCAGAAAGTCTATCAATATCTTTAATAAGAGTTTTTTGGTGATCTTCTAAATCTTTAATTCTTGTTGCTGCCTTCTTGCAGGCAGCTTTAAGAAGTTCTTTTTGTTTCTCTAGCTGCTCGATTCTTTCCTCTAGATCAGCTGACCCTTTGTGGAGTCTTTTTATGTCTTCACTTGTCATCATTTTTATCTATTTGTTCAGCATTCTTATCCATTTTTTTTATAAGTTTAATAGCTGCTATTGGATTAGGTTTTTTTTCTATGCCTCCATATACTCCAGCTGCAATATTTATAAAATCAGTGGTTGAGCAATGGCTTAAGAGCATCATGAGACTCGAAATAATCATCATATTCTTTATCATAAATTTCTCCTTTTGAATTGCAAAGAGGACATTGTACCACAACATCTACTTCTCTTTTTACATTTTCTTTTACTTTAAAAAAACCATTACCTTTACAACGAGGACAGATTTTATTTTTCATTACATTACTACTTTTTTTGGTTTATCTTCTTTTTTCTTTTCTTCTTCAGCTTTTTCTTTTTCAACTGGTCTTAAACCTACGATTAAAGCAATTAATGTAAATACTTCTACGTATGGTCTTGTTTGTAAATAAGACAAAAGTTTTTGTCTTTCTTCTTTTGATATTTTAAACATGTTTTACCTTTCCGTTTAACTTTTCTACTTTTTCATTTACTAAAATATTAATTGTTTGACTTCGACTCATTACAGTATTGGGTTGTATAATGCGTCTAAGTTTATCTATCTTAGTATACGTGTCTTTAGACAATGATACATTTTTATATTTGCTTATGTCTGTCATATATTATATCCTACCTTTCATAGTAACCCACAATATAGGATATTATCCCAAAAAGTCAATGATTAAATTTATATTAATAATGTTTATTTGTTCTGGTATTCCAGGAAATAAATGCAAATTAATACCTACTCCTATAAGCCAATTTGATACTTACCACGAATGTGCTTATTATGGGTATGATTATTCTAGTGAATTATTAAAAGAGTTTAGTTTAGATTTTGTAGACACTTATAAAACATTTACTGCATTTTCTTGCAATGAAGAAAATACTATTTAATTATATAAAAAATGATTAAATGGACCAAAGATAAATGGCAACGATTTAAAGAATGGTCTACAGTAGATCATTGGATAGATCTATTTGTTGATGTAGGATTAATTGCTTTTGATGTATTATCTAGCCCTATATTAATAGTTGTAAGATTCATTAGATATTTTTTTAATGAATATCTTAATGATCATATTAAAAATTTTTTAAAATGGTTTATACATAAAGTATTAAGAATATAATTTTATCTACACATACATCCATAAAAATCTCCACTATTATCATTCATGACATGTGCATTAATTGGTGGATCAACATAGGTAGTTAATTTAGTTCTTAAAATTTCACACAGATCAAAACAATTTACTTCAACAAATAATTTAATGCTTTCTATCATTGCTTTTGTCACTGGTACTATTTGATATATTCCGTCCTGCAATATAATTAGGTCCATTAGCCCACTCCTTTATTAATTTATACCAAAGATCTTTGTATTTAGGATCTTTAGTTTTGTTCCACATATTTGCGGCTTTATCAATCGTCTTCAGTTTTACTAAGGTCATGTTTTTTAGTTCCAAAAGATATTATTTTATTTAGGTTAGGTGTTGTTAAATATATTTTTGCATAAGGTTTCCAAGCTTTACGTAATAAATTTAATTCTAATATTAAATTAGACCATTGCTTTGTAGTTATATTTTTACTGCTTAGTATTACTTTTTTCATTTGTTCCTTTCATAAACCCTGGTATATCACGATTGGTGTATTTAGCAAAATGCTTTTTGGCATTAACATAATAATTTCTGTAAGCACTAATGTAATTTGTTTTTTTGTATTCATCTGGCATACATTGGGGTGGTGTTGTCATGTAATTAGAATTACCTTTGATACCTAAGTCTTGTATAGTTTTTAGCATTTTATGAGATGCATGAATTTTGTTGTATCGATGTGTATATTCTTCACCTAGTGCAAGACCATGTTCAAGTGCCCAAGAAAAATTATTATTAGATTTGTTGACCCAAATTGTCATAGGATGTTTGGGATAAGCTAATAGATAACCGACATCATGACCTTGATTGCGAACAGCAGTAGAGACCATTTGTGCGGTTTCTAGTACCATTTTAACAACATGCTTGTCACACTGCATTTGTGCAGCTTTTACAGGATCTTTATCTAAAAAGAATATATTCATAACTTTCTAAGTTATATATAGGATATTAGATGATTATTGTCAAGAGCTCTCAGTCGCACTAATTGTGCGATTTCACTTTTTTATAAGAAAAATATATTAATCCCATGGCTGATGGGATTTCCCATAAAAGGTTATTTTCTGTAGAAAAGGATATATGATAAATGAACTAAAAAGAAGAAATAATAAAAAGAATAAGAGAGATAGAAAAAAGGCTAAACTTCCTCAAATAGTGACTGGAATCTGTTCTCAATGCAAGGTTAATTTATATGGCGAGAAAAAATTACCTTTGATGGTTGTAGATACAAAAGAAGGAAGAAAATGGCGTGTGGGTTGTCCTGATTTTAAACCTTGTCAACCCTGGCCAACAGATTTTTTTCTATGAGGAATACGTTTTGAGTAGTGTTTTGCATGCCTACCAGGCCGTTTACGAGGACGGTCCCTTTTAACATAATTATTTACTCCGAATAGTGCTTTCGTGCCCATCTATTTCAATTCTTGGTATATATTTTATTACACCATTTATTTTTTGTTCTAAATCTGATCCACAGCTCATACATCTATAAAATTCTGGTGTCAATGATACTAGCATTGTACTTTCTTCACAAAAAGGACAAATTCCACTTGTAACTTGTGGTTTAAATGAAAAACCTTTTTTAAAAAAATTATTCGACAACTTTACCACCTTCCCATTTCATATCTGGAAGGTTGTTTTCGTATCTTTTACCATCAAAAGTAAGAACTTGTTTTCGATTAGCACCTTTTTCATTATAGCTTACGTGAATCCATCCGGCTTGCCCATCATTGGGTTTGTAAAATTCTAATATACATTGGTCAAAATCTACGTTGTTAACTAGCCAGTAAGCAACCTTAATATTTGGAACACCCATAATTTCAAAATCAATTGCCATTCCTTTTGCATGCTGCGACGTCTTTTTGCTGCCGATAGCTTCACATAAAGCTTCACTACGGTAGCCACTAGAAATTGTAATTGGCTTATCAAAATGAGCTCGCACTGGTTCTAAAATTTCATAACATACATTTTCTAAATTTTTAATTTCACCCGCACCTGGTGTATTGTCAATACCTTTACGTGCCGCTACCATTGAACGGGTCATTTCTTCTAAAGTAAAATGTTTACTTAGTTGCATAATTTTCTCCTAGTTTAGTATAAGTTTTTTTATAGATTTTTCACCTAAATAAATTTCTGTTTCAGCTAATGATTTAATACACTGATATTGTATATGACTTTTGGATTCACGTTCTGCGACACGCTTTCCTTTTAAGCACGCAGACATACTAGTTTGTATTCTGTGTTCCTTAATTTCTTGGTTGACTATCATCAACAGAGCTATTACAATTTCTTCCAAAATTTTATCCTCCGTTACCGTTCTTATAATGTTGATCTCTAGCTTTATCTTTTAGAGCTTCTATATCAGTTAGAGCTTTTTCTAATTGTTTTGATATAAATTCAATGTTTACTTTATTGTGCATTCCTGCCTCTTGTTGCACCTGTAATTTTTCTACTTGCTTATATAATTCTTCGATAAGCATGAACTGTTCAGAATCAGCGGGCAAACTACCAAGTGTACCCCGAGGCCAACCTATTCTAAACGCTGTATTTTCTGTTAAATCTTTTTCCATCAATTCTATTCTTACCTGATGTTTATTAATAGTTTCAATAATACCAAAATACGCCCAAGTTCCAATTGAAACCATCACTATCAAAGACACGACCGTTTTCATCGGCATTTGCACTTTGGCATCGTCTGAAATTTTTAACGTCATTTTAGCTACAGTTTAGTTTATCTAAATCTGCTGGTTTATCTTTGTAAAACCATACCCAAGATGAAACTTTTGTTCCTTCTTGAGTATACAAACATTTAGGTCCTATTGAACAAGAACATAATGCAAATAATGCGGTAATTAATAATATTTTTTTCATTTTAATTTGCTAATGGATTGCTTGTGCTTACTTTGATTTCTTCTATTTGTACTTTTATTAATTCTATTTGTTTTTCGTTGATTGCACTTCTTTTATCTAATTCTGTTAAAGAATTATCTACATCACCATTATTATTAGTTTCTAACGCTGTTATTTTTTCTTCCATAACTGCTATTTGTGCAGAGTAATCAGTTGTGGATCTGTTTTCTAATACGTTAATTTTTTCTGTAAGTTTACCATAAGTTGCAAACCCACCACCTATTGCAACGACGGCTGCAACCAACGCGGCTATACCCGCAAGTTGATCTTTAATATTTTTCATTATTTTTTTATAACTCTTTTTAATACTTTAGCTTGACCTGCATGTAACTTAGATGCTTTTTTTAAACCTTTAATTACTTTTTTTACTTTATTTTTTTTATTGTTATCCATTTTTTAATACCTCTAGTTCTATTAAAAGCTGTTGTTTTCTAGAATTAATTTCTCCTAGTTTACGTGCTTTGATTTCTATCTTATCATTTTGGATATACGTTGCAAGACTCTTATTTGCATAAATTATTCTATTATCTATAAGGTTTAATTGGTCTAAATATATATCTTTTGGTGCATAAAAGGCTACATTATATGAGTCTAATGATAGCTGATTTTCTACCATTGCATCCATTTTTATTAAATTTTTAAGTTGTAAATTTTTTAATGGATTTTTGATTTTGGCATCTACCTTAGCCATAACTTTTTCTAATTTAGGTTTAAAAGTTTTTTTCGATTGTATCTTTTTTTGTTTGGTATTATTTTGTTTTGAAACAACGGACTTTGCAGGAGCCTCGCTACTAGATTCTTTTTTTTCGGGTTCTTTATTTTTTTCTGGTTCATTTTTAGCTTCTACCATACTCTTCTCTTCTTTTACAGATTCTTCTTTTTTTGGTGTTTCTTCTTTAGGTGCAGATGCTACTTTCATAGTCGCTGGTTCCTTACTGCTTGTTTCTTCTTGCTGGTTTGGTTGTGCACTCATCATAGGTCCAGCTGCCATGGCTTTAGGTTCTTCTTCTTTAGGTGCTTCTTCTTTCATCATAGGTCCAGGTCTCATAGTCATTGTAGGTGGTTCCTCTTCTTTCATTTCTTCCATCATTTCCATAGATGGTGGTGCTAGCTCTTCCATCATTTCCATAAAAGGCATTTCTTCTTGTACCATTGCAACCATTTCTTCTTTTAATGTTTCAATCGGCATCTCTTTCATAACCGGAGCAAACATTTCTTGTGCAATAGGTGCTTCCATTACAATAGCACCTGTTTCTTTAGATGCTATCTCAAACGTTAAACCAGATTCTTCTATACTAAGTTCTACTCTAGCACTTTCTTCTAAATTACCAGATGCAAAAAACTCTTCTTCAATCATAGATTCTAGTCCAGATATAATATCATAGATTTCATTTTCTGTAAGTTCTGTTGTATTTAATGCTTCGTTAATTACAGTTCTTTCTTGTAATGTTAATGGTTCGTGATCGTCAATTGGAAAATCTAATAATAATTCTGCACCTAATAAGTTTGGTCCTCTTAATGTAGATGAGCTTTGAGATCCATCAAATCCTTGCCAGTACCATTCATATGATGCTGCACCTGTGCCATTCCAAACTAAATTGTCATGAAACTTTGCACTATTACTATCATAACCTGCATCATTTAATCTAGTTGTAGTCATTTCAGCTAATGTATCACCATTAGCATCTTTAATTTTTATATGTAATTTATAACTATCATCTGCACCAGAAGCTGCTCCACAACTAAAAGAACTGTTTCCATCTTCACAGTTTTGTATGCTAAAATAACTATTTAAATGTATACCACCATCTAATTTTTTTTGTGTTGCAGTATATGTTGTACCAGCTTCTGTACCTGTTACATCAATTAATGTACCATTGGCAGATACTTTCATATCACGACTTGCTTCTAAATCACCTACATTCGACCAAGCTTGACCACACGCATTATTGATTTGTGTATCACAAGTAATAGTAAAACCATTGTGTGTAGAATTATTTGTAAGTGTTTCGGTAGATGTTGCTACACCATCTAAATTAAAATTATCTCTTGAAGAAGATGTGGTGCCAGCGTTTGGTAATATATTTGTTGATGTAGCAGTGTCATTTTCTGCTTTAGCTGAAAGTATTACTAATGTTAATATTAAAAATGTGTATAACCATTTCATTTTTTCTTTTTCTTTTTCTTTTTTGGGTCAAATATTTTGTTCATAAAATCAATATAACTATCTAATATGTCACAGAATTTATAAATAAATTTATCTATCATTTAGGAGAATCTCCGTTAATAGGTTTTTTCTTAGGTAATATAATATCTTTATCTAATTTCTCAAATTCTTTTGTCATTTTAGCTTCTTCTCTAAGTCTTTTCTTTTCAGCTGAAGCTATTTGTTTAGCTAATTTTTTATCCGCTTTTTCTCTATCTGTCATACGTTTAACATATGTTTGATAGTTTGGTCTTTCATGACCGTATTTTTTCCACAATGCCATAGCCTCAGCTCCAATTTTGCCATCGATTGGGCAAACGGTGCCAGCTTGTTCCATAGCCTCAAAAACGCGCTCATCTTGGCAAAGTATCGCCACGGCCGCTACGCGCATGCCGAAATCATTCAATATTCTAGATAGTTTTAATCGCTCACAATTTTTGTCAATAAAATGTTTTCCCCCCGTAATGCCAAGTCCAAATGTCTGGACTCCAAGTGATGCACCTGTACTACATACATCCTGTGTCATAGAATTATATGATGGTGCTGATGCAGATGGTGGTGCAGATCTTATATTAGAATTAGATGTAGAGTTTGTTGTTGTGCTAGATGATGATCCGGATTCATATGTAGTTGCACCCCCAGTATAACCACCTTCAATACTTGTATTGGACCCGCTAACGTTGCTCTGTGAATTTGCGGAATGAGCTGGTTTTACACAAAAAGCTAGTAATGACATCATTACAATTAATAAACCTGTAAAATAATAATTCACAATTTTCTCCATAGTTATTGACAACTTTCACATTCACCTGTGTCATCTATTACAACGCCATTATTTTCATATGTAGCATCTTCTTCTCTACCATTGCATTCACAATTTTCACATCTACAATCACTATGATCTTCTTTAACACAATGACAGACATGATTACATTTTTTGCAAAATCTCTGATTCATATTAATCAATCTAAATAGAAATTTTATCTTTTATCCAATTCCAAACTTTTTTAATTGGTCTAATTATAAATTTTTTAATCATCTTTTTTCTCCTCAATATTGTAAAAGAACCTATCGGTATCTTCTGTTTTCCACTTACCTGTGTTTTCAACATTCCATTCACTTGTCTGGACTTTCCAATCAGGAATATTATTCTTGACTGTAAAAGATGGAATACTCCAAATTATACGATTGTTTGGCTGAGCCGCATAATTGCCATTATCTAAGGCCATTATGTGCGCACATTTATGTTCGTGCGGTATTTCAGAATGATCTGTATCTACTATATTACTCTCTGGGTGGGCAAAATCAACAGTAAATAAATAAGAACCCTCGTGCCATTTTTTATCTTTACCTATATATTTGCCGTGTTGTCCGTCTAAAAAATCCCAAGAAGTAACAGCAGGATAATAACTGAAACAATTCCAAAGCTCCAACTCGTCAAGTCTAAATTTAGGAACTTCTTTTGGGTCAAAGCCTCTTTGAATGAAGGCACTAATCGGGAGACGATAAAAAACAGCGCCGTTTTCCATAATCGCATGAAATAATACAGGCCGTCCCGTAATAGATGTAATACCAAAAATAATACAGTCTTCAACTTCTCCCACATGTCCGGTAAGGTCATAAAGGTATTCCCTCCTGATTTGTGCGTACGTCACAGGTATGTTTGCATTTAAATAAGCCATAGTCAACCATAAATATCTCCCCAATTTTCTCCACATTCATAATCTACTTTATTAGGGATTTTTAATTTAACAGCATTTTCCATAATAGCAATAATTTTTTTAGCTTGCAACTCTGACTCTACAGAAATATCTAGTTCATCATGTATTTGTATGTGTGGCACAATTCCCTCTCGATATAAATCCAACATAGATTGTTTAGTCATATCTGCTGCTGACCCTTGTATTAATTTATTTAATGCTTTGTAAGTCATAGCTCTTCTAATATTTGCTTTTGTAGCTTTAGGATATTTTTCAAAGTATGCTGCCTCTGCATCTGCCTTACTCATAGGCGCAGTAAATTTACCGTTGTTCCATTCTGCTATTTCCCATTTATCAAACCTACATTTTCTACCACCAAATGTTTTAATATATCCATAAGCTGAACCATCTCTTGATATTGAATCCATTAAATCTTTTACAAATGGCACACTGTCATGATATTTATTAAATAGTTTTGTTGCTTCATCTTTTGTAGATAAACCTAACTCTGCTTGTAACTTTGCTTTACCCATACCATAAAATAACCCAAGATTAATTGTCTTAGCTTGTGTTCTAGATATGTTAGCCATATTTGCGACAGTTTGGTGGAAATCAACAGTATTGTTTTGAAACCTTTCTACAATTTCTGTAACTTCTTCATCACCTTTAAATTTTGTAGATGCGTAATGAACAACTAGTCTTGGTTCTTGTTGTGAGTAATCAAAACATCCCCATTTGTGATTATCTTCTGGAATAAATAATGACCTTATCTTTGGTCCCAGCTGTTTGTTTCTCGCTGGAATTTGTTGAAGGTTTGGATTCGAGTATGAAAACCTACCAGTAACCGTGCCTCCACTATCTCCTCTGATCGGATTTATATCTGCATGTATTCTACCTTTATAATTGTGCTTAATAATAGTATCAATAAAGGTGCTATGAGCCTTGTTAATTTCTCTTGCTTTTGCTATCTTGTGAACTATGGGATTTTTATGTTCTTGTAAAAAATTTTTAGTAAAAGAGGGTGCTTGTGTTTTTGCAGTTCTTTCGTAAGATAATTTTAACTTGTCAAAAACTTTGGCAATGCTTCTTGCTGCCATTATTTGAACATCTTCTCCTGTTTCTTTTTTTACTTCTAGTAACAATTGCTTTTCTTTTTCAACTAATGTGGATTTTAATTTGTGAGCTTTTTCAACGTCTACACGCACGCCTTTAAATTTCATATCAATCAAACACGGAAACAATTGTGTTTCAAGATCAAATACCTTTGTAAGATCTTGTGTTTTAATTTCTTTTGATAATTTTTTAAATAAATTTAAAGTTAACTCTGCATCTTTTTCTGCATATTTTCCTACATACATTGCAGGTAGCTTCCACATCTCAGATTTTGCATCAATACCAGCTTTATCTGCTGCGTCTCTCAATGCTGTCTCATCTTTAACCTGTCCAAGATAATCTATTGATAAACTATTTAATGAATAGAAAAACCTATTTTCATCTATTAAAGATGCCATAACCATTGTATCAACAATATGGCCTTTTATTTGAACACCATATGCTTTTAACCAACACACATCATACATTGCATTGTGAAATAATTTTACATTAGGTAGTGCACATACTTCTTGTATCCAACGCATAACAACAGATTCATCAAAAAAGTTTCCTTCTTTGTGACCAAAAGAATAATAACCAGACCATCCTTCTACAGCTACAGCTATTCCTACAATTTCTCCTTGACCAATTAGTGCACCAGACCCTCGTGATTTTAATCCTGGATCTCTTGTTTCTAAATCAATTGCTATGTATTTATGATCTTTAAGGTCAGGAAAAGATTCTGGACTTATCCATTCAGTTTGTGCTTCAAACATTAGCTATAATCTCTTTCCAATATCATTTCTAGGTAATGAATAGCTTTTCTCACGTCCTCTTCTTTTCCTTTTATTGAATGTCTGCAGATATATTTTATAGCGTTCCCTTCCGCAAAAAGCAACTTGTTTTCATTAATAAACTCTGCGGGTTGGATTTTCATGTTTCGATAATGTTTCCCTCCTACTTGTTTGTCTAATGATCGGTAATTTAATCCTTTAAACATATTTTTGTCTGTCATACTATTGGTCCTCCTATTGTATAATAATAATCTGATGTTGGTTGCATTATATATAAATTTTCTTTTGCTCTTGTGGTGCCTACATAAAACAATCTATGTTCGGCATCTGGATTTTCATATGCACTACGATAAATAAATTCATCTTGTCCCTCTGTGCCATAATCAGTAAACAAACAAACGTTTTCACATTCTTTACCTTTAGATCCATGCAATGTTAATAATTGTATTTTTGATTTTTCCATTAATGTGTCTCCTCTTTCTAATAATGTTTGCATATAATCTTTTGTATCATTTGGAAAATGTAATTGTTTCCAATCACCTTTTATTAATAAACCATGATGTGTTTTTAGTTTATCTAAGTCTACACTAGTTTCATTTTGTAAACTTTTACCATCAGAAAAACCTCTGGCTACATGACCTTTCTTTACTAAAAGATATTGATAAACTGTTTGAGCTTCTTCTCCTGATACAAATGCACCTTGGTTTAATCTTGTCCAAACTTGATAAGCTTCTAATATAGAGTTAGGTAAATATTTATTTGTTTTACCTGTAAACCTTACTCCTAAAAAATAAAAATGCTCTGAAATATTTTGTAGTAATTTATTAGTTCTAGCTAGTATCATCCAATGACCCTTAGAAAAATCTATCTCATCTAGTGTATGATTAGGATAAACCATACCTTCTGCATCTCTTGGTATCCATTTCTTATCTATTCTAGTTGTAAGTTGATTTAATATTTTAACTGCTTCTCGATGCACGCTTTTAGGAACACGACGAGATACTTCTTGATCATCTCTTTCACCTTCTTGTTTCATAAAGTAATCTGGATCTGCTCCTTGAAACCCATAGATAGTTTGGTCATCATCACCAGCCATATATGCTCTTTTACATTTTGATTTAATATAATCAAAACATTTCCATTGATGAGGACTTAAGTCTTGGGCTTCATCGAGAAAGACGACATCGAGTGGAGGACATCGATCTTCCTCGACAAACTTGTTAATCATATCATAGAATTCAACCATATTAGTTCCTTCTTTGAATGATTTTAAATCTGTTTGTAATTGTATTGTAGAGTCTACATCTATGTCATGATGTTTCTGTAATTCAACAGTAGCATCTTCTATAGAAATTAATTTAGATCTTGAATATTGTATTATTTGTAAGTGTGTATTTTGATATCTTGGATTACCTGCTGCATCCACAATAGTTTCAAAAGATATATTTTGCCATTCTAAATATGTTTGTTTAAAACGATTCCATTTTTTACCAGTAAGTAATTGAGTATTGGCATCTATATTAGACTCTCTCATACCCATAGCATGCATTGTAGATATATATTTTAATTTACTATTAGGAAACAATTCCGCAATTCTTTCTGATGCTTCTTCTGCTGCAGCTCTACTGAATGTAATATATATTATTTTTTCAGGGTCAGTATTATATTCATTTAATTCTTTTTTTAAATAATGATTTACTAGTCTATATGTTTTACCAGTGCCTGGTGGTCCCATTATTTTTTTTACTATAGCCATGGTGATTTTTCTACTTTCGTTGTTCTAGGGTTAGGTCTTTCTAACTTTATTGTAGGCATCTTTAATAGTCTTACAGTTTTGATACCTATTTTTGGTAAAGTTTCTTCTGCTTCAAATAAAGATTGTAACAAACGCATTGTCTTTTGTTTAGGATAAGTCTTTTCTGCCCAAGATTTAGTCTTTAATAAAAATTTCCAAAAGTCTTTAAATTTAAAATATGTAAAACCATCCGTATCTGTAAATGCAATACCTCGCATAACATCTTTTAATTCTTTACCTGGAGTTTTATTAATATAATCCGCTAGTATTTCTTTTAATTGTACATCTAGTTTAGATGATTCTGGTGCAGGTATAGTTTCTAAATTTGCAAATAATTTTATAAGTAATCTACGCCACATATGTTTAGGCACTGGCATCATTGGTTTACCTATTTGATTCATACAAGCCAATGAAAATTTTTCTGGATCGTGCAATGTTGCATCATCTACTTCAACACTTTCTCCATCTATAGATGCAAAGTATATTGGTGGATCAGAATCATATTTTCTAATTTCTGTAATTTCTGGTGCTGGTGCATTATCTCCTACACCAAATTCTTTTAATGCACATTTTTTAGCATCACAAAAACTATGTATAGGTTCGTCTTTACATTTATAATTATAATCCTTACTATCTAAAGAACCTATTAATGTATTAATTTCTGTAGCATCTAAGGGTGGAGACATAAATTGTTTGTTGTACGTAAACATATGACTTTGCCATTCTTCTTTATCAGGATATCTTTTCTTAAGATAAACACCAACATTGTACATACAGTTATTTCTTTGGCCATCTGGTACACCATCACTTAACAATGTAATTAAACAAGGAGGCATACCTTTAAATAAATCTGTTTTTTCTTTTTCACTTTCTATTTTTAATTCATTTAATTTTTCTAGAGTTAAAGATACTTTTTCATGTAAAGTAAAAAACTCTTCAAGTTTTAAAACATTACCTTCTAGTCCATATGCATATCGAACAGTTCTTTCGTTTGCATGGTATGGAAGATTCAAAAAACTACCTGTATCTCCTCTATCAACTCTTATGTAATCTTGTTTTGGAAATATTTCTGCACCAGCAAAACCCATTGCAGATGCAATCAATTTTAATTTTACTCTCATAACTGTTGCAGGAACAAAGTCTTTTGTAAATAAAAATGCATGTGCACCACCAGACTTTGATCGACACACAATCATAGGTATATTTTTTTCTTTTAATTTTTGTATAAATTTTTTATGGTCAAAAGGATAAGTATCTATATCAATACAACCCCATTTACATTTATTATCTTTGTTTATTGGAACAATACCTAGTCCTGGATCGCTACCTTTAAGATGTTCTTCCCATAATTTTTTAGTTACAGGATTTGATATTGTAAAAGATTTAGTTTTATGTTTACCTTTTTCACTAAACTGATCTGTCTTTACAGTTTGACCATAGGCACTATTTAAGCCTTCAAATATATTTATAAATTTTTTTAATTCAATCATTTCCACTCGAGCATAGGCGGCCTCCGTCTCCGTTGACCGCCTACTATTCACACTATTTGCTAGCTAAACTAGTGTAAAATTTCTTAGCACGTTCGTACATAGATGAATCCGTTAC
>Ga0209634_1001546_pt1 | contig 16668 bp, 9 predicted proteins | sample LinPmetageLP40_FD_184043 | JGI IMG/M metagenome (GOLD analysis project Ga0209634, IMG submission 184043) | Marine viral communities from the Pacific Ocean - LP-40 (SPAdes) (version 2) | ecosystem: Environmental > Aquatic > Marine > Oceanic | place: Pacific Ocean | collected 2010-08-26
ATGCTCCTACTTGATATTCTGTTATTGTTATTAAACCATGTTCATAAACTACATTTCCAACATATTGTTCTCCAGAATTAGATCCTGTCATATATAATCTTCCTTCACCATCATCATACATGTTACCACTTGCAGGACTTAAAATTTGTATTGAATTAGGTTGGATATAATCTCCAAATAATTTTGAAGGTATTGAAAATAATCCTATACTTTCGGTATTAAATGTTTTTTTAGGATTAAGTGTAGTTTCATCGTAATTATAGTAATTAGTTTGATAAGTTTGGGATGCTGAGATTGGAGGTGAAACTGTTCCATCTAAATTAAAACTAGCAGTGATAGCATCTGAAACTTCACCAAGACTACCTGAAAGATAATTGGTATAATAAAGTTGTTTAATTGAATCGTATACTAATACTTCAGATTGTTTTTGACCTGAGATTTGGCCTGTAAGGGATTTATTAGTTAAATAATCACCTTTACGGCCTAAAAACCTATCTATATTAACATCAGAACTTGTTAAAGCATTACCAGTAAAAGTAAAGCCTTTATTTACCTCTAGTGGAGATAAAATAATATCCTGTGCTTTGAATTTTTTGTAAGTAGCCATTCATTTTTAAAAATCTAATTTAACCCTAATTAAAGCTTCTTTTGTAAAATCTTTTACTAAAGGTTTAGATAATTTTGCTACTGCTAGCAATTCATTACTATCGTTATACATTCCTACTGTTGTAGCAAAAGTTTGAGGGTTATCTATAAAATAATTATAAATTACTTCTCCTGTTGATCCTGAAATAAAGCTTGGATTTTCAGAATAATTAAATTCACTATTTCTTGCTCTCACAAAAACATAGTTAGAAGTAATTGTTTCTTGGGAATTTGCTTGAAATATACTACTAGTAGGTGATATTGGAGTACCTATTATTTGGTCGTATAATTTTCTTTCATTAAACCCATTAGTATTAGATGTACTATTTGTTGCCAAATTTATACCCCTATTTCCTGATGTACTATTATCATTTAAAGCATCTGCATTTAAAATAATAGTTGAAATATCTGGAAGAAATAAACCATAAGATCCTGAACCTACTGTATACCCATTTCCTGAATATGCACTACCGTTTGAACCACTTACTACTTCATATGCTCTTTGAGTTCCATAGTATGTAGGTAAATTAACATCTTTTGAATTATCTGTTAATGATAATTCTGTTAAATTAGGGTTACTACTAGAAAGAACTAAATTAAATGATCCAGGTAATAATTTTTCTTTATATCTTGCTCTTTCAACACTTATAACATAGAGTTGATTACTTCCTGTGTAACTTCCTCCAAAAGTAAAAGAAGCATTTTCATCTTCTAATACCAATGTTCTGTATTGACCATAAATTGATCTTGAAGGTGATTTTTCTGGGACACTATTATCATATAATAATGTTCCCCCTCCTGTTGGGTTGGCATATGCTAAAGCAAATTGAACAGCAGCTGAATCATCATTTGATGCTGTTTGATATACATTTAAGTAATATTCCCCAGAACTACCTTGTTCCTGAGTTGATGAAGTGAAAAAAGTGTTTAATGTTGATGCATTATTGGACCAAACAGTAGAAGTTACTGTATCGGCACTTATTACAAAATCTTCTGGATCAAATCTTTTAAAGCCCATATTTTGTTATGTTAATTGGTTTTGTGTTATTGTAATTGGAACAGTTAATCTTGCTCCACTATCTAATCCCACTACTGTTAAAGTTGTTTTTAATTGACTATCTGTACCTGTACCAAATAAAGTATTAACGGTTGTTGCCGTTAAATTAATTTGAGTTCCTAATACTGTTTTTGAAACATTAGTTCCAATTGTTGTAGTAGAGTTTTGATTTGCTTCTGTTGCTGCTTGAGATTGAATTCCAACTCCATTATATTGACTAAGTAATCTTACATCTCCAATAGTTGCTGAATATCCACTAGTTTCAAAAATTTGGGCATTACCTAAATAATTTAAAGTTTGAGGAGTTATTGCTAATTGAGCACCTTGTTTTAAAGTTATTGCCGAATATCCTATATCTAATACAGGTAATTTAGCAGTACCTCTAGGTAAAGTTGATAGTTTAAATTTTACTATTTGTTGTTCGTCTGGAAATGCTTCTAAAAGAGGCATGTTATCTATTGCTTCACCATAATATGCAGAACCTGAAGGGTGTGTTGGATTATATAAAGTATAATCTATTTCATCATCCGATAGTGCAAATTGGGTAATTTGAAAAGAACCATCGTTTCTAGCTAATAATTCTCTACCCTTTTTAGTAAGAATTGCATCAACTGTTATTACTGAATTGTTTAAGTATCCCATTTTTAAATTTTTATATAAATATTATATGTTATAAATATGTTAAGTTATTATTCCTTTGCTAGTTAATTCTGTTATTATTGCCGAAGCACTTGCTTCTAATTCTACTCCAGGAAAAGGTGGAAAAGCTATACCATTAGCTATAGAACTAGAAGGTGGATTTGAATAAGGATATTTACTATCTAAAATTATACTATTCGCACTTGGTATGTATCTTCTAACTACAAAGAAATCTTTGTTTACATTTTGAGGTACTTCTCCATCTAATTCTATTTTAAGCCTTGCTTTTGGACCTGTAGAAGAATTTCCTTCAATATTTTCTTGGGGAGGTATAACTTTTGTAATTCTATAAGAATAATTTTCGTTATTACCAAACCTAATTTCATCTCCTTCTATAATTTCTAAAGGATAATCTATTGTAGGGAATTGTGTGCCTAGGGGTTCACTTCCTCCAGGGAAATATTCTGAAGGTGATGGTATATAACCTAGATCTCCTTGAAAAGAATCAGGACCATATGCTTCATTATAATTAGAGGAGGACATTACTAATATACTAGAACTTATAATAGTAGTTCCTCCACCAGCTGAACCTGAATATACCCAAAATGGTTTAGTTGCAGTATTATCTGCAGCAAGTAAATGATCTTTGGATCCTACCATTTTAATTCTTGTTGGTAATATTTGAGGTGTTGATCCTGGAAATATTACATTTGAACCTCTACTAAACCCACTTATTCTCCATCTTAAATAATCTCCATGATTAAATTTATTATTACCTGAGTGAGCTGTAAATCTCCATTGTAAAGTATAAGTAGGAGTTTCTATATTATACCCATTAGCTTTAAGTAAATCATTAACGGCATAATTTTCAATTACTACTTCTATTTCATTATTTGAATTTACAACGGGGGATTCTGATCCTATTCTTCTATCTTTTCTATTTAGACCATATTTTCTTCTTTTTCTTCTAGATCTTCCGGTTAATTTTCCTGTAACAAATCGTATTACATCATCTTCTCCTCTAGCTACAGAACCTATTAATTTAGATGTTCCTCCATCTAACACATAAAGTCTAATATCTTCTAAAGTTGGAGGTATAGGTTCATATGTAGTAGCTAAACTTGAACTTTTTTCTAATATTAATTTAAACTCAAATTCTATATTTCCTGATTCATTTGCATAAGAAGTATCTACTAAAGTATCTACACTAACTAAATAATCTTGAGATAATCCAGGTGCATACCCCGCCGCGTCTGATGCTGTGAATTGAATAGATGCACTAGTTCCTGTAATATTGTAAGCAGGTTGTTTATCATTAGATCCTGAACTTATATAACTTGGAGATAATATTTCATTAAAACTAGTTACACTATTAGAACTAAATGAACTAGTTCCTTCTGCTGTGAAAGAAAAAGAGTTAAATGAATTTACATCCTTATTATCATAATTACTAATTCTTCTTGAACTACTTAAAGGTATACTACTAGATGAAACTGAACTTCCTATTTGTGTATAAGATATAGGAGTTGGTATTGCAGTTAATTTTACTACATCAAATTGATCATTCAAATTTTGGAAATTATTACTTCCTGTAAGTATACTTACAGTTACTTTATTTTCTTCATCAAATGTTTTTTCTAAAGTATCTAAATAAATTCCTTTATCTAAACTTGGGGGTATAGCATTTCCTTGTTGATCTACTAAATAAGTTATATTTAAACCAGTAGTATCATTTACTAAAGGATAAAAATCTACTACAGAATTAAAATAAGCAAAAAAAGCATTTCTTAATTCTATAACAGGAGATTTACCATAAGTACCTATATCTTGTATATTCCAAACATTATATTGTTGTCCTGTGGATTTTGATCCTAAATATCTTGGATTAATTATTCTTGTACTTGTATAATTAGAATCAGGTATAGTTGCTTTAACAGCACTACCTGAAATTATTTGTTCAAAGTTTACAGGTGATAAAGATCCTGTAACATTATTATAATATACATTCATTAAGAAACTATTGTCTCTTTGTGAATTGTAATTATTAAGTAATGGTTGACAATCTAAAGCTCTTTCAAATGGTAAAATTTCTGATCCAAAAAATGTAGGTAATATAAATCCTGTTGATTTTGGCACATCATATACAGAATAACCTACTGATGATGTTAATAAAGCATTTATAGATTGTGAAGGGGAAATACTCATAGTATAATCCGTAATAGTTGCACCTGCAAGGAAGCTTTTAGATACATTTAATCCCATTCTAAAAGTATCATCAAAATTAAAAGGAGCAGTAAATGAACCTGTAAATATAGCTGTTCCTGTTTCTGTTGAAGTATTAATACTAAAGTTTTGTGCAAATATATTATCACCCAAATCTGTTTTATCACTATCATTTCCTTGCAACATATATAAAGATCCAGTAAATATATAATTCCCACTAGTATCTACTAAAGATTGAGATATTATTAGTTCAGTCCCAGTATCTCCAGATTCTATAAAATCAATATTAGCAGTATCAAAACCAGTTGCAGTACCCGGGGTGAAATTACTCATAGAGTATTCTATAAAATACATATCTCCATCTTGAGTAATAGTCGATTTAGTATCTGCACTAGCTTTATTACTATTAAATATATTTTCTATGGGGCTTTGACCACTTGCTGAAAATGTATAAGTTACTCCAGGAAATGTAGGATGATTTGATAATAATTGAGAACCTGTAATGATTCTTTCTCCTTCTGATCCTGTTGTTTTTAAAAGTACTTGCATATTTGCAGTACCTGTTGTTCCCGGGCTGGTAGATAAAGGTGTAAATGTATTTGAAGCTCCTGATTGTATTGGGGAACTAACATCTAAAAATATAATTTTTCCAGTTTCTGGTTGTTCTACACCATCACCATATGTAACAAAAAAACTACAATTTGCTATTAATTTATAATGAGTAAAATCATAGGTAAATGATGATTCCGAGCTTAATAAAGCAGGTCTAAACAATATATCTGTACTTCCTCCTGGGATAGTAATATTACTACTGTCTATTAACCATGTACCACTTGAGCCATATACCCAATCTGTGGAGTTTGCACTAGTATAACTTGCACTTCCTACTTTATATTGGTAAGAAGCAGTTATATCTAGAGCAGCACTAGCTGTAAATGTATATTCTATATTATAGATTGCAGTAGTTAATTGAACATTAGTTGGAAAAGAAGTAAATCTTCTTTCGGCATGTGTTGAATAAGTTGATTCTAATTCTGCTTCCTCTACTGTAATAGCTCCATCTCTTTTAGATTCATTAGTATTTAAGAATATACCTATAAAAGGAGTACTAGAGGGTTCTACTTCAAAATCACCATTTGAAGCATTATCTACACTTCCTTCAAAGGGAGTGATAAGTTTTGTACTTGTAGGTAAAGTACTACTTCCTGCTAATGTTAAAGATGGGAAAGAAAAATCTAAAGAAGCTGTTCCCGGTAATAAAGTTTGAGGATGTCCTCCTTGAGTTGTATCTGAGCCTGAATTTCCAGGTACTAAATTATTATAAGCTGTTTTAAAATAAGTTGAACTTAAGTTTGTTATTTTAGGAGATGGAATAAATTTTCCACTTTTAGTTGTTGATGATAAAGTATATGATTGGTCTGTTAGTCCTACTCCAGTATAGCTACTTGCTGAATGAAATATTCCTGAGGATGTTATTGAACCAGCAAAATCTGTTGTTGATGCACTATATGCTAATGAACATGAAAAATACCATGGAATGTTAGAAGTTCTTGGTACATTGTAAGCACCATTATTAAATAAAGAAGTATTAGTAAGAATATTTTCTTTACTTCCAGAAATAGATCCAGTATTAAAAAACCCTTGGGCATCTGTTATTTCTCCATTCCAAAAATAAAATAATTGATTTTGAGTTTGTTTATTTCCATCTACAAATACCCCTTGTGAATTATTGTCATTACCCCCACTAGCAGTATAATTTCCATATGCTGATAAGCTCCAATTTTCTGATCCTCCATTAGATGAACCTGTAATAGGGAAAAAATTTGTACCTTGGACTATATTATCTCCTTTAGTAGTACTTATTCTTAATAATACACTATCAGCAAAATTAGTAACACCATCTACATAATATTCAGTAGCAGTTCTATTATTACTTAAATTTGAATCCGGAAATATTATTTCTATTTTTTCAGAAGCTTTTAAATAATCTCTTATAAAAATGTTATTTAAATCTAATGCTGATAGTTTTATATATATTACTTGATTTCTATTATTAGACAAAGTATTATTATATAATATCCAAGCATCCCCACTAACTGGAGTATTATTTTTATTAATAAAAGTATCTATACTTAATGTTCCAAAATTAGCTGCATTATCTGCTGTTGTAAAAAATAAAGGTTTAAAATTAACAGGTGTATCAACTACTTTTAAATAAGGAGCACATCCAGGGTTTAAAGATTGAGTTGCTGCTACTATATGAGAACCACTAAATTCTCCATCATAAAATTCTCTTTGATCTACTCTAGCATTTCTATAAGTAGCCATACTACTTGAAGTAAATCCAGGAATTTTATCAGAATAATTTGCAAAAGACCCACTATTAGTTATGGTATTAGCTACTGAGCCTTCTATAGATTCACTATAACTTTGTGTTAAATAAAAGTTATTAAATAAAGTTGATTGGTAATAAGGATCAGCAGATAAACTATTATATCTTTCAAATGAACCACCAGTACCACCACTAAATCTATATATTGAAGAACCACTAATATACTCATATGCACCTACATTTCCTGAACCTGTGTTGTAATTTCTAACTTGAGGTTTAATTGACCCACTAAGGGTTTCATTACTGGAAGTAACTTGAGCTGGTCTTTGTCTGTTTCTTTCTAAAATATGTTGTTTAACTACAACTCCTGAAGATAAACTTGTACGAGTAGGTACAAAATCTTTTATCATTTTAAAAAGTGAGTTATCAAAGAATTTAATTAATCTTACAAAATCTTTGACATCATAACTTTTTATATATTTGTCAAAATAAGCATTTCTTAAAGTATCTAAATCAGGGTAGGTTACACTCGCGGATGAAAACATTCTTGGGTCTCCTATATAATCTCCTAAATTAAAACTACCTAATTGTGCTGTTATATCATTATCAATTTGATCCTGAGGAGAAAAAGCAACTTCTAAATAATTTATATCCTTTTGAAAACTTTCTGTTACTGTAGAAGTTTGTTGGATTGATTGTAATGGAGATAAGGCAATAATATTATTATTAGAGCCTGATGGGGCTTCTGCTAAAATAGTAGATTTTATTCTAATTTTATTAGTTACTCTATCTTTTATACCTGAAGTATATTGGTTTTGTACTGAATTTTCTCTATTAATTTCAAAATAGGTAGATTCATTTAAAGTATAATTACTATCTGAAGCAAATGAGGATGTTGGGTAACTTGCTGATCCTGTAATTTTAGGGTGAATAGATATTCTACTTCCTGTATTTAATTGTGAACCTAAATCTGCTCTAAATACTAATTCTTCAGGTGATTGGTTTACACTGTTTCCTTCAATTGAATAAGGGTTTAAAACATAATCATAAAAAGAATTTACATTTATGTTAGGTGCAAAATATCTTATTTCTTGATAAGATCCTGAAAATTTTCCATATATTTTTCCACCTGCACTCATATTATCTGAGAATTGGATTGATGTTCCAACATTATAGCTGTTATCATCATATCCTGAAACAGTAGCAGATTGTGTAAAGTTTAATTTTCCTTCTAAGGTATTAGCAGCATGAATAGTAGCATTAGTTCCATCTTGAGTAGTCATTACAGACCACCACCCCCCATCAAAGAAAGGTAAATATAAACTTGCACTAATTGATGAATCAGTTCCGTCAGGAATAAACTTTAAGGTAGCATAAGTATTATGAGGGTCTGGTATTGATCCTGAATATGATCCACTTACAAGTGCTGATCCTGTATATTCTAATACTACAGTAGGACTTGCATCATTTATACTCCATAAAGATTGAGAAAATTGTGTTGGGTTTGGTATGCCTGGGGTTTTAAATCTAAATTGAACAGTATTAGCTACATTATCACTTGCACCCCATTTAGAATTTAATGCCCATTTGCTTTCAAAAAAAGCAGTACCTCTAGTATTATAGGAAAAATTAAATTCACTTTGTTCTAAATTTCTATCTGAATAGTCTGTTCTATCATTACCCCCAAACTCATTTATTTTTAATATTGTATCAGGGATACCATAAGATGTTATTAATGCTCTTAAACCGGCTATTGTACCTTTAGTTTTAAGTAAATAAGGTATATTATGGTAAATACGTTTATATAAACGCTTATTTACCCCGTCTAATGGGATAACATCATTTGAAGAAGATACTTTAGTATCTACATACTCATACCCAGTAGGTGCGTTTAAACTACCAGTTATTTCAGGAAAAGGGAATAAACTACCAGAAGGAGTTAATCCTAAAAAGGCAGTAAATAAATCATCAGTATTAAAATTATTAGAATATAATTTAACTCCAAAATCTCTAATAGCCTCTGCTACTAAATCTCTAGAAATACCATATTCTAAACGGTTATCTGCATTAAATTTATTAGCTATATCTTTTACATATATCCAAATATTGTCATAATGTTGACCAACCATGTCAACAAATAATTCATATTGAGCATTTTCTGAATCATCTCTTAAGTATTCAGGTATAGCCCAATATAACCAATCTTTATTATTTTGATCAGCATTTGAAGCTGATAGAGCTACACCTCCATAATAACTGTTAGAAGAATCTGCACTACCTATCCAATTTAATACGGTAGCAGAACCTGTTGGTGCTAAATTATAAGGGGGAGAGTTATTAGTTTTTGGATAAGAATATAAGGATCCACTATTATAATATAAAAACTTTTCATACCCATCAAAATTTTGAGTAATGTTTTCTATTTGAGAAGTAAGTGTTGATTTACTTGAACTAAAAGCTGTTGTAGTGGTTGTTGCCCCTGATATTTGTTCTAATTCTAAATTTATTTGTTTACTAGAGGATTCAATTAATCCTACTTTGTAATAAAAATTTTCTAATCTAGTTTTAGCAGAACTAAAATGTATAAATTCTGAAAAGTTTTCATAATTAACATTTATATTAATTTCTTTTTGTTTTAAAAGATTTTGTAATTCATTATAAGAACTTGTTAATTCTGTATTTGTAAGAAGTTCATATGAAAATTCTTGGCTAGCTTTTCCGGTTGTTGAACCAAGTTCTATATTAAAATTAGGTCCCTGAATAAAAGTAAAATCATCTGGGATTGTTATATTAAATGGGAAATTAATTTGATATGCTTGAGGTGTTGAAATTTCTTCAACTATCCAAAATTGAGATTTTAAATTGTATTGATTTGGTAAAGGTTCATATAATTTAATTAAAACAGAACCATCATTTATTTGGATATTATTAGCAATAATAGTTTCATTAGAACCAAAATTTAAATAAAAATCAACAAAATATTCAGCTTCTTCTCTATATTGTATAAATTCTGTTGTAGAAGATAAAATTAAACTTTCTTCAATTTGATTACTAGAAATTTCTATTTCAGTCCTATTAGAACTAATGTTTGATATAAAATATTTTTCTTCAGAAGAGGAAGATAATCTTTTTCTATAAAAAGTATAATTTGTAAAGTAGGTATCTATATCAAACCCTAAATCTTCTAAATTACCTTGTGGGTTTAAAAGAACATCACCTTCTTTAATACTATACCCTTCTAAATCTTCTGTAAATGATATTAAAGTTTGGTTTTCATCATATACAGATAATTCAATATAATCCGTAGATCCTGTAAAGGCTGTATCAAGAACGGATACAGAAAGTAATTCCTCATCAGAAGTACTATAATCCTGAGTTTCAAAAGTTTGTGGATTTATCGGTATAATTTTAACTTCTTCCATACTTTATTAATTATCTGTAGATGAAAGTAATGTAAAATTGTTAGTTTCTTGAGGTATTGTAGTTTCTTCAAGTTCAGGTACTTCTAAACTTTGTTTAATATTATTTACCTCTTCAGTAAGTTCTTCAACATTCCCTTCTAAACTATTAACATCTAAATTTAATTTTTTTCCTGTTCTTACTTCAATATTTTCAATTTGAGATCCTAATAGATCTTTTCTTAATTGAGTAATTTCTGCTTGTAATGCTTCTATTTCTTCTACGTTTCTTTCAAAATTAATGTATTCTCCACTTTGTCTAACTAAAAATTCGTGAGAATTAGTTTCACCATTAGGAGGAATATCATAAAAAAGACTGTTGTATAATTCAAAAAATTTATCTACAGAAGGTTGTTGTGCTAAATCTTCTGCGATGCTAGTAACTCCTAATTCTGTAAAACTTGTATTAATAGTTTTAGCATATTGTATTTTATTAAATACATTTTTTAAAAGGTCTATTTTTTTTTCTACCATTATCCATTAACTACTTTGAAATAATATTGATCATCTTTTACAATAGTGCTTCCACTTATTGTTGTTTTTACTAATATTTTATAATACCTTTCAGGTTCTAACCCATTCATGTAAATATCAAAATAATTTCCATCTGAATCACAACTTATTTTTGTAAAATTAGTATCAAAATCTACTACATATTCATCTGTATCTAAATCTTTAACAGCATATAATGAACTGCTATTTAAAAAGTTATTAGTAGTAAATATAGAAGCTGTTTGAAAGGTTCTAACTGGAAAGTCTTCTCTTACATTTAATCTAAATCTATTTATACTACTACTATAAAATGTTCCAGGGTTGTTATCTAGTGCTACAAATAAATCTGCAGTATTAATTTCTGATAAACTACCGGTTTCAAAAGAAGAATCATCCCATTTTATTTCTAAACATGGGGGATATATAGTATTAGTGTCTACTGAATAAAATTGCATTATAGGTTGAATAGCGTCTGAAGTGCTAAATTCAATTGCATCTTCCCATTTTACTATAAACCCTTCATTTTTAATATCAGTATAACTTCCTATTGATTTTGAACTTGAATACCATACTTTTACAACATCAGATACGTTAACATTAAGATCTTTTGTTGTTCTATAATCAAAAAGTTGTGTTGGGGTTAAAGCTGTATTATTAGGATCAGATGAACCTGTGTACCAATTACCTCCACCTAAAAAACTTCCAGAATAAGATCCAGTAGCATAATCATTATATCCTGTATTTAACCATTGGGTTCCTCCAGAACCAGAAAATGTTCTATATCTCCAACTTACACCATTACTAGTAAAAGGTGAATCTAAATAAGTACCACTTCCATTATTCCAAGATCCAGATACGGGATATAATTCTAACATAGTATCAGCAATAATGCCTTGAGCAGTTGCTATATAACATTTTAAACTACTAGAAAAATTCATTCCTCCTACTTTATTATCTATAATATTTTCAATTTCATCTTGATCAAATTTAACTAAAAATCTAAATACTTGTGGTACTGGGTCGTAGTTAACGTTTAGATTTCCAATTTCAATTATGGAATCTATTCCAGTATTCATTTTAGGATAAAAAGAATAAATACTAGCGTCTTTTGTGGGAAATAATTTATATACTGCCATTTTATAATGTTACTACTTTTCCTTTAATGTCTTGGTTCAAATATTTTACTTCAAAAATGCTTGGATCTATAGAAGGATAAATTACTTTTCCTTGTGTTGCACCACTTACATCATAAGCATATTGAGAATATCCTAAATTAACTCCTGCTTTGTTGGATATTAATATTTGATTTACTGTTTGTACTCCATTTATTTTATCTAATAATAATTCAATATTTTTTAATAAAATTGGTTGATTTATTTGCCAATTATTTATATTAAAATAAGTTTGAAGTTCACTTATACATCTTGTTAAAACTTCACTATTATTAAAGTTTGGAGCTGTTATTATTTCAAAATTTACTGCAATGTTTATTATAAATGCATCTTTTATACCTATTGAGTCTCCAATTATCCTATATTGATTAATATATGATTTTAAATTATTCTTTAAAGTACTTGAAGCTGTTGTTAAGTTACTATTTATGTTGTATGATAAAACATAAATATCTAAAGTATTATTTCCTTGATTTGCAGTAGGTTGTTGAGAATAAGCTTTTGATATAATGCCAAATTTAGAAGGCATACTTAAAGCTCTAACTAAATAATCGTCTGCTGTAACGTTTCTTAACTGTGAGTTAAAATTTGATAAAGCATTTTGTCTAATTTCTTCAACATTATCCCCACTATTACCACCACTAGCAGCATTTGAGTTGTTTGATGCTACAGAATCAAATATATATTGAGCAGTAACATTATTTAAATTATTATTTAAAAATTTAACAGTTGAAGTATTTAAATTAGTTACAGTATTTGCTATTGAGTTTGAACTTACTCCTCCACCGGTTACATACCTTACAGTTAAAGTTGTATTTGAAGGTGCTATACCATAAGTATTTGTAAATATAAAATTAGTAGGAGAATAAGCAGTTGTTAACTTATTTCTTTCATAGGGTAAACCTAAACCTATATTTTTTGGGTCTGGGATTATTTCTTCATCTGTATCAGAAGAGTTACCTGATCCAAATTGTATTTGTAATGATCCACTATTTAAAAAACGAGTTGCAAACCTACGTTGGACTTGTTTTGTTTGTAGTATATAAGGGGTATCGTTACTATTTTGGTAATTATTAGGATCATTAATGTTAGTATTCTTAATAGAATCAAAAACTGTTTCTTGACCTAAATTATCTACTTCATAATATTCATTTCCATCACTATCAAAAACATCTATTATTCCTCCTATATTTAATGAGTCTACAGTTACAGTTGGAAATTCTTGATGATCCCCAAAACTAAAAGTTGTAGTATTAATAGTACCAGATGTAGCCTTTCTTGTCTTTTTTAATAAATAATATGTAGGCTCATTTGCAGATATTTGAGCTATACTTATTGTAGTTGGATCAGAAGAGTTTGATATAGAAAAATCTATAGGATCTTCAATATTAAAGGAGGTTGAAGTAGTTGTTGAAGTTACTTGTGTATTTTGTTCTACAAACAATGCGTAGCTAAAATCAGGAACTGTTCCACTTAGTGAAGATGATGCAGGTATAAGTTGGAAAAAATCTAAATCAACATTTGATAATCCTGTTGTTTTAGGTTTATAACCAAACATATAAGCTAAATCATATATATTATTTGTTTGTCTTACATACTGTAAGTAGGTTTCTTGTAGTTGATTATCTAAATAAAAAGATAAAACATCCCCCACATATGAAGCTTGCTCCATAAACATAATACCAGGTGATGAAGGACTAAAGTCGGTGTATGTTGTTGGGAAATAGGTTTGGGAGAAATTGATCAATTGAGATCTAAAATCTGTAAAATCTTTATTTAAATACCTTATGTCTCTTATTACTGCCATTATGAAAAGCTTAATTCTAGTTGATCATTAATACCTGTATCTCTTACATTATATTTTATTGAAACCATAATAGTATTAAAGTCTGGGTTCTGAAATGTTTCTACAGATTGGATTAATACATTAGGAAAATTATTTAATATTTTTTGTTGGATATCTTCTTTTATAAAATCTAAATTATCGTTTGAAATTTGTTCAAAAACATATTTTCTTAATCCCGCCCCAAATGAAGGGTTTCCTGGTCTTTCTCCTGGGTTTGTTAAGAAATAATTAATTAAATTATTTTTTATTGCATCTTTAGTTTGGTAATTAGATATAAAAACCGCTTCACCATTTAAAGGTAAATCAAAACCAATAGCTACACTTGGTCTTAAATCATTGGGGAATATTTTAGTTGCTGCAAATGCCATTATTTACCTCCCATTAACCCCATAATTTGATTCATTGATACTTCACCTTGTGGTAACTGACCATTAGGGGAAGATGTATCCATTGCTCCATTTACTTGTAAAGGTATATTATTTGTAGTTGCAGACATAGTTCCGTTTGCTCCTGGTCTCATACCATCTAAAACACCCATCATATTTTCTCTTAATTTAAGTTTTTCATCTTGTGGGAGTGATTGTTGTGATGTTTGAGAAGAAATTTTATTTGTTTGATTTTCCGATGGTTGTTTTGGGGAACGAATTGCTTCCATAAGAACATCTTTTAATTCTTCTTGAATTGCTTCCTTTACTGTTTCTTTTATTATTTTTTTTAAATCATTGATCTTCATATATGATAATTTATTATAAATATTAGATTAAAATGCTTTTAAATTATTTGAGGTTATATAAAACGCTAACTCATCTATTAGTATTTGATCTGATGAACTAAATGATGGTTCTCCTTTTAATTGTATTACTCCTTGTTTATTTTTAGCTACGGCACGTCGACGTTTTAACTGTCCTACTCCATCTACAGTTACTACTTCCATAGCAAACCCATTAACATTAGTTAAAACGGGAGTTCCTTCTTCTGTTGTTTCTTCAGTTAAATCTAATAATTCTTGGGATATAGATTCATATTCTAAATTTTCATTATTAGCACATTCTTCAGTTAATTGATCTATACCTTTTAATAATAATACTATAGCAACTAAAGCTGCAACTAAAAAGATTAAAGCAATTATAATTTGTTTATTTAAATCTTTATTTTGTTTTTCTAATTCTTTTATAAAATCAGATACGGATTGGAGGGTTCCGACTACACTATAAGGAACTCCAACTCCCGGAGGTACAGCTAAAGGAAATGGAAGTTTATCTAGGGTTAATTTTAATGATTTTAATTTTATAGCTATAATAGAAAATATAGCTGCTAAAGCTGTATTAACTGCTAGAGCAATATAAATTTGATTTAATTGTTTTACAACCCTATTTCTTCTTTTAATATTATCTTTTAATACATCAGGTGTTGGACATACCTTTAATTCTTTTTGTGTTAATTTTGTAATACCAAATGCAATTAATAAGCCAATAGCTAAAGGAATTAATTTCCCTTTAATTATATTAACTACATTCATAATTTGTTTCCTACGAGCTACTAATACTTTTTCAGGTATAGATAAATATAATCGATTTATTTTAGATTTTGCATTATCTATTTCATTATTAATTGCATTTATAGCTTCATCTACAGCTACATCTATATTAGTTAAAGATATAGTAATTAAATCAGATCTAATTTTATTATCTAAGGTTTTAATTTCTTGAGTAGTAGGGGCATATCCTCCTTTAGCATATAATAATTTAGGATTTAAAATAACAATATCATTATCTCTAATTTTAACTTCCTTTTTTGTTTTTTCACCCGTTTCTGGGTCTGTTATTGTTATAGTTATTGTAGAAGGTAATACAGCTACTTTTAATTTAAGATCAAAATTTCCCTTTTCATCTGTTTCAAATCGAGATACTCTTGTATTAGCTATTTTTTGTTTTCTGGTAGATAAATAATCTTCTAATTTTTTAGATGCTATACTTTTTTCAACTAAATAATATTCTCCCCTATATGCATATCTATCAGCTTCTGGTGGAAGAGATAGGATTTCTTCTTTAGGTGTTGATGGTGTATATTGTTTTGGACCAAATTCAAAAAATGAGTTTTTACCTCCTGAATATCTTATATATGGGTTTATGTTAAAATCATTTTCATTAGATGTTCCATTTAAAATACCTTTACCTCTAGATATTATTGTTTTTATGTTTAAAGTATTATTTCTATTTTTTACTTCAGTTCTTAATTTTTTATTTTCTTGACTTTCTATTAGAGCTTCATCTCTTAATTTTCTTATATCATCATTATTTCCCCTTAAATCCCCAATATCTTTTCTACTTTTTTGTTTTTTTTCTTTAAAATTATTCCTTTCTTCCTCACTACCTCTATCAATAAAAGCCTCAATAGCCTTTACTGATATTTTAGGGATGCCCTTACTTGTATTTTTATCAAATACTCTACCTTTAATTTGGAATTCTTTTAAAACAGGAATATTACTTTTTAGTTGGGCTCTTAAGCTTTGTATTTTTTCTCTTCTTTTTTTACTATTTATTTTTCTTTCTTTTAATCTTTCTTCTTTATTTTTAGCTCTTAATGCTTTTCTTCCTTCAGAATCTAACCCTCTATCTAAATCAGATATTCTTTGAGTAATACTTTCAAAATCAATTTTATTACCTAAATTTTCTAATAAAGCTTTTCCTTCAGCTGTTTCTAAAAATTGTAAAGTAACCTGTAAAAGTATTTCTTCTGAATCCATTTATAGAGTTTTTACTGTTTTAGAAAGAAAATTATCTAATTGTTTTTGAAAATTTAAA
>Ga0209634_1001547_pt1 | contig 16667 bp, 30 predicted proteins | sample LinPmetageLP40_FD_184043 | JGI IMG/M metagenome (GOLD analysis project Ga0209634, IMG submission 184043) | Marine viral communities from the Pacific Ocean - LP-40 (SPAdes) (version 2) | ecosystem: Environmental > Aquatic > Marine > Oceanic | place: Pacific Ocean | collected 2010-08-26
TTCCGCCGCTTTTTTTGCTTGCAATACCTGGACTGCATCATGTGTAGTAACTAAATCACTACCACCTTCTTGAGATTGTTCTCTCTGATCAGTACCGATATTAGCATACGCCGCAGACTTACTTTTAAATTTATCTCTAGTTAATGTTGATGTTTCAGTAAAGTTTATTGTTAGACCGACTGATGCTGGAGCTCCGTCAATCATTGTAGCAAAACTTTGACCATCAGCATAATTAACTTCAACACCGGTACATACAGATACTAAAGGATAATCTATGTTGTCTTTAAAGGGTCCTCTAAATCTAATTGCCCACTCATTAGGGAATGTGTATATTCTTTTATTTGCTCCAGTAGTTCCCGGTAGAGCTGATAACTTAAATGCGTATATAATTTCTTGAATTGATTTTGCATCAGTTTTATTTTTAGGTCTTAAATTAAAAGTGTATGAATAAGTTCTAAAGTTTACACCTTCAAATAGTTGAAACTTTAATGGGTTAATTGTTTTCCCAGCTGATTGTTTTAAAATATCACCACCCGGAACTCCGGCTTTTATTATCTCAAACAATTCATCACTAGCTGTACCTAAAGTTGATTCATTACCAAAACCACGGCCAATAATACCTTCAATGATTCCTTTCTCAGCTTCTTTATATGTTACTGATAGATTATCTGTTAGAGTATCGGGTACATAAAGAAATATATCATATATATTTTCACCAGTCTTTTCTGTAACATTTCTTTCTAAGGATCTGAAGTGAATGTAATTAGTTAGTTTCTGACCCGCGCCTTGTTCTTTTCTAAACTCTTGAGGGAATGACAAAGCAATTTTATTACTTGGTGTTTTTTCAGCTCTACCTCTACCCGGATCATTAAGAACTTTAGCTCGAGCTTCTCTATTTCTACCTTTCATATCTAGAACTTCTGAAGATATAGCTGGTATATTAGATGTACGAATACCGGTAAGACCTGTTAGTAGATCACCTAAACTATCTGCTATTCTTTGATCAAATTTGTTTCCAATACTAGATATTTTACCTTCTAGATCATTAGTAAGACTATTGATGTCTCCTTTAATAGATCCTACGAATCCTTTAATTGATCCTCTTGTTTTTTTAAATGCCATAATTGATGTTCTCTATTGTACTATATACTTATTAGTTATTTATGTCTTATAAAGGAAAGTTTCGTCCAAAGAATCCAAATAAGTATAAAGGTAACCCTAGTAACATTATTTATCGTTCTTTATTAGAGCGTAGATTCATGGTTTATCTAGATAATAATCCTTCTATACTAAAATGGCAATCAGAGGAAATCATAATACCGTATGTTTCACCGGTAGACAATCGTGTGCATAGGTATTTTCCTGATTTTTATATCAAATACAAGAATACGAACGGAATGATAATAGAAGAACTAATCGAAGTCAAACCCTTCAGTCAATGTTCTCCACCCAACCCTAAAAAGAAACTCACAAAAACAGGTAGAACTTCTAAAAGATATCTTAAAGAAGTACAAACTTACATAGTTAATGATGCTAAATGGAATCAAGCTATGAAATATTGTGAAGATCGTAGCTGGAAATGGAGAATTCTTACAGAAAAAGATATAAACATCTATTAAGTGACATAAATACTTAAGTAACTTTTAAGGATTATAGGACTATGGCAGGGAGATTATTTGACAAACTAGAACAAGAAGCGTTCAGAAGTGGTGTAGCCGCTAGGACAAAAGCTTCTATGGATTGGTTTCAATCCAATGTAAGTAATATGAATGTCTCCCGTGCCTCTTTATTAAAAGACGGACCAACAAGAGCAGGACATCAATTTGGAAGAATGTATAACTTTCAATATGATCCTAAAACAAAAAATCAATTACCATATTATGATAGGTTTCCGTTATGTATACCTATTCAACCTGCAAAGAAAGGTTTTCATGGTATGAATCTACACTATGTAGCTCCGAATATACGAGCTCAGTTTTTAGATGCACTAATGGATGTGACTAATAACGATAAATATGACAAATCAACAAAATTTAAATTAACATATCAGATATTAAAGAAAGCAACAAGTATGAGATTCTTTAAACCGTGTTTCAAACATTATCTATCTGATCAAATCAAATCAAAATTATTATTAATAGAACCAGCTGATTGGGAGATAGCAATATTTTTACCAACAGAATCATTTAGAAAAGTTTCTAAATCATCAGTCTGGAAAGAAAGTAGGAATAAGTTCTAATGAAAATCAATCAATTTATGTCTGCACACTTAGACAACATGACTCGACAAAACAGATTCAAAGTAGAGATACATGGTCCTGCTAATATTAGAAGTAGAGGTATGAGATGTACTAACATTGTCTTACCCGGTAAACAAATTATCTATGCTGAAGGTACTGAATACGGTGCTGGTCCAATGAGAAAACATCCTAATAAAGTAGACTACGGTGGTGGTTTAATTAGTATGACTTTTTTATGTGATCATACTTTTGAAGATAAACAACTTATGGAATTATGGCAGTCATACATTTATGACGAAGGTTATGGATTTCAATATCCTGACGATTATACAGGATCAATTAAAATAACTCAATTAGGAATGGATGAATTACCTGTATATGAAGTAGAGTTACATGAAGCGTGGCCACAGAACTTACAAGAACAAACTTTAGACTCAGCTGCAGGTGATATGCAAACATTCAGTTGTGGTTTTGCATTTAGATCATGGAGTTCAAGTTTCGAAAATTCACCTAATGGATTACTTGGTGGATTATTTAGAAAATACAAAAGAAAAATTACAAGTAAAATTGATCGTAAGATTGATGAGGAATTATTTGGTAACTAAATACTATTATATTATATTATTATTGAGGAATAAATTATGGCATTACCCAAACTAGAAGCAGTTCGTTATACTACAGAATTGCCAATATCAAAAAAGAAAGCAGATTATAGACCGTTCTTAGTTAAAGAACAGAAAGTATTACTCTCCGCTCTAGAAGGAGAAGAAGCTTCAACAATACAAAACTCTATGTTTGATTTAATTAAATCCTGTGTGTATAACGAACAGGAATTAAAATTAGATTATCTACCTATGACTGATATCGAATGGTTATTTATACAGATAAGAATTAAATCCGCTGGTGAGACAGCAGACCTACAGTTAGGTTGTGATTGTCATGAAGAAGCACGGACACCTGTCACAGTAGATTTAAGAAATTGTAAAGTAAAAGAAGGAACAGTTGACACTACTATAGCTCTTACAGATACGGTTGGTATCAATCTATCATTTCCTAATTTATTATCGATACAAACTGTAGGTGATGATATAAATACTAATGAGATGTTTAATATGATAGCATCATGTATCGAATCAATTTATGATGGAGATGAAGTCCATACTAGAGATGATTTTGATAAAAAAGAAGTATTAGAATTTATGGAGTCATTAAATACTGATCAGTTTGGAAAAATTCAAAAGTTTTTTGAAGACATGCCAAAACTAGTTAATAATATAATTTATGAATGTGGTGAATGTGGTAAACAAATAGAAAGAGAGTTACAAGGTATTTCAGATTTTTTCGAATAGGCCTCTCTCACGAAAGTTTGTATAATTTAATGCAAACTAATTTCGCGATGATGCAGTATCATAACTGGAGTCTTACAGAACTAGATAATATGGTTCCGTGGGAACGCGAAGTATATGTAACATTATTGATGAAACATTTAGAAGAAGAAGAACGCAAATCGAAACAAAGAGGTAATTAGAATGGCGGATCAAGATAAATTTCAAGGCGATATGTCTAGAAATGAAGTAGAAATAGACTTAAAAAAGTTTATGGCTATGGTAACCGAAATTGGTGAATTAAAACAAGAAATCTTTGAACTAACTAATGATGATAGAAGAAACCCGTGGCAGAAATGGGTATTCTTAGGTAAAACAGTAGACGCTTGGAGAATTATACCGAGACTATTCTTGGGTATCTATATGTACTTATTGTATTACGCTACATTCTGGTTCATGGACTTACCAGACCCAACACTAGAACAATCAGGGTTAATATCTGTATTAGTCGGTGCTGGAGCAGCTTGGTTCGGACTATACACTTCAAGTGCCGCGAAAGAACATGGCGATCAAAACCCCAACTAGGTAATAGACTATGGCAGAAAAAGAACAAGGTTTATCATCAATAACAGAAAAACTTCAAGAAGTTATCTTAAAAGCTGATGCAAATACTAAAACACTAGCTGAAAGATTTACTGACGGGTTTAAAGAAAATTATGAAAAACTTCAAAAACAAGCAAATGTATTTGGTAATGTTAAAGAATCGTTTTCTAATGACATAGGTAAATTGGGTATAGCTTTTGCTCCTCTTACGACATTACCCGGTGTAGAAACTTTATTAACTCTCCTTAAATCTCTTGGTGCTAAACTTTTATTAACAACCCTTAAGGCTTTTAAGTTACAAAGAAAAACCGCAAAGGAAGCTAAACTAAAAGATAGAGCGTCTAAATTAAATACAGGTGGTGCTGTAGTTGAAGGTTCTGTGGGCAAAAGTCCTGTAGGTAAATCAACTTTTCAAAAAATTAAAGAGGGATTTTTATTTTTAACCTTAGGTTTTGTAACAGTTCTTAAAGTTTTCTGGAATGGATTCAAAGTAGGCTTACTTCAAGGTTTAACTAAAATGACAAAATTTTTTAATTTAAAATCATTAACAGCAGGTCTAATCATTCCTAACCTCCTTGCCAAAGTTAAACTAGGTGCGGCACTTAAAGATTTTGGTAAAAAAATAACAAATTTTTTTAAACCATTGGGAAAGTTTGGTAAAGCTATCGAACCTGTTACTAAAATAGCAGCTGCTTTATTAGCCCGTGTCGGTGCATTTGGTGCATTTCTTGGTAGATTAGTTCCATGGGTTACATTATTGCTTGGATCTTTTGAAGGAGTAAAAGGTGCTATTGCTGGATTCACACGATTTAGTGGTGAGAATATTATCTCTCAAATAATGGGTGGGTTGACAGGATTTCTTAGTGGAGTCACACAATTTATAGTGGGAGGGTTGTTAGATTTACTAAAGAATATTGTCTCAGGTATAGGTACTTTCTTTAGCTTCGATACATCTATGTTAGATGGTTTTTCATTTACAGAAATAATTGGAGACTATTTTAAAAACTGGAGTGATTTTGTTGCTGATTCAATTCAATATGTAACAGACATATTTAAGTCTATAGATATAGGTGCTTATTTTAGTAACCTTGTAGATCGCGCCATGAATAGTTTAAAATCTATTTTCACGAAAATGATATCGTTTCCTAAAGCTGTGGCAGTTGGAGGCCTTGCAGCTCTTATGAGTCCTTTTAGTCCAATGAAAGCGTTTAATAAAGCGTTCAATGACTCTCTAGCAGATAGTAGCGCTTCAATAAATGCACTCGCTAGTCAAGGTGAACAATTAAGTCAACAAAGTGATGCTACTACAGAAGCAGCTAGAGATGTTCAATTCGGTGGTAGAGATAGAGATGGTCAAACTAATATAGTGACAAATAATGTTACAAATAACGGTGGGACTAAGAAAACAGTAGTGTCTCAACAAAGACCTTTGGATGATTTCTCACATAGATTAGCTTATAGTTAAAACTATAGTGTAAAAACTAGCCCCTCTTACCCGCTGTTCATACCGATATCTCCTGCCGCATAGATATCTTTCCTCATTGAATGTCAAGAATCCCCATTCTTAACCGTCCCGTTCTTTTATGAAAGTAAAAGAACTCGTAACCTGACACGAAGGTTACTCCCATGACTTAGATCAAGTTATAGTATTTATAACTTTCTTACTGATCATTAGCAAGTTTTTCAAAATAACTCATAGTAGAATCACTTGAGTCTCCTGAATTACTTACTGGAGCTGGTGTATCAGCCCATGGTTTTGTTTCAGCAGTAGCTGTCTGACCACTAGTGTTGTCTTCTGCTATTGTCTCAGCTGTCGCTGTTGATACTTCAACTCCACCCAATCCTAAAGCTCTTTCTAATTGTGCTTTTAGATCATCATAAGATTTGAATTGATCTGCAGCAATTAGTTCTGCTAAAGAATGTTGTTTGTTATAGATACCTTCCATTACAGAATCGTCTTCTGAAATAGGAGCTGGATTTGAAAACTCTGATTTATCATAGTTCCAGTAACCATCTACTTTTCTAACTTTAAGTTTAAAGTCAGCACCTTCCCACATATCAAAAGGATTAACAGGTTTCTCATCTTCAAACTGAGGTTGCATTACATCTTTAACTTTCTCAAAGATTTTTTTACCGAAACGATAAAGCATTACTTTACCTTCGTTCTCAGGATGAGTTGGATCAGAAACAACAAGAACATTAGCTACATAGTGTAATCTTCTTTTTTGTTTTCTTGCTTGATCCTTTTGTGCTTCATCACCACTATTCCATAGTTGAGTATTATACTCACTTATAGGACAATCGTTACCGAGAGTTGTTAAAGATTTCTCTATTAACCAACCACCAGGTCCTTGGAAGCCATGATCCCAATATTGAACCCATGGTAGTTCTTCGCCGTTTGAAGCAGGTAAGAAACGAAGTACTGCATAACCATTACCAGATTTATCTAGTTCGGGTTTCCAGAACCTATCGTCGCCGTAGCCTTTCTTTTCTGAACCAGAGGATTCTGATTCTAATGCGGTTTGTAGTTTATCGAAGCCACCGCGACTTCTCTTTAGTTCATTAAATGACATTTTATCTCCTTGTATTTAATTGTATTTTATTTTATCCACTTATTTCATTATATAAAACTATTGTATTCTAACGGTTTTTTATTTCCGTCATAATATATAGTATAACTGACATCTTTAAAACTGTCAATCACCTTCTTTATCTGTGCTTCTTGTGTTCCTAATAAGGAGTTAGGATCACTTGTACCAACCCTCAAGCGAGAAGTTTCTTTCTCTCTTTGATAGGCATTAGTACCAGCATAGATATTTTGATAAGTGTCTTCTTGGTAGTTCCAAATTGAATCGAAACCCACAAGACACACCTCATCAAAACCCATTATAGAAGCCTGAGCCATAGCTTGACTTCCAGCAAAGAAGTTGACACTAAATCTAGAGTCTTCTTCTGTACCTTTCATATTCTGTATTTGCCATTCAGGATTTACTCCAATGACATGAACTTCCATGATATCTGATATATCATCTTGAAGTCCAAATATCCAAACATTATTATGTCTGTCTATATCTGATTCTTTAATTTTAAATGATGAGTCAAAACCCATAAGAATCATCTCTTTATATTCTTTCGGGACTGGATCAAAGTCTGGAAAGATACATTTATTATTCATAGGATATTCTGACTTACATATCTCTTTAATGATTGTTGAATCACCAGAGATAAGATAGTCAGGTGCATAGTCTCTGAATATAGCATTACAACCAAATGTTGTACCATCTAGACTATCTAAATCTAATCCTTTTCTAGAAGGACCGTTACCTATGATGTACGCTGTACCCATACTTCCTTCATTCCTGTTCTTAATTTTATTCTATCTATTTCAATAAATGGTTTTAACTTACTCAACTTGTGTCTTTCTTTTGGCCATATAAACTGTTCTTGTATTAGTTCATCAAAGTCAGCAAAGATCCCAAACATCATTTCAAAAGCTATAAATGTTTCAGCACTAATATTTTTACCTAAGTACTCTTTTAGAATTGGTGGATGTTGGCCATTATTACACTCTAACGGAGTATCAACTTGTTGGTACTTATCTTGTAAGTACTTCATATCTTGTATAATACTGTATGACATTTTTTGTTTCTTTTTCTTAAACTCTTTATAATTATCTAGACATTCATTATCTAATAAATTCTTTACATAGTATTTTTGTTTAGATAGATTCGCTACTAGAAAATCTTTAAGTTCATCTCTATGTTCTCTTGCTAATTTAGCAAAATGATATTTGTCGCCTCGTTTTAGAAACGCTTGTAATTTTACAGGTACCTTTCCGTTATACTTGAAGAAGTCATAAGACTCTGTATTAAAATGATTATTAATAGCTAAGTACAAACAGTAGGCATCAAAACCTTCCCGACTTGTCATTAATAGTATCTTAGTCTACCTAGTGTATTATTGTTTTGTTGATTGATTTGTTCTCTACGAACAGCTTCTTTCTTTTTTCTCTGTCTTTTCTGAGCAGGTTTTTCAAAGTATTCTCTTTTACGAACTTCGGCAACGATTCCAGCTTTCTCACATTTCTTTTTGAACTGTCTTAATAGAACATCAAAAGGAGGTGGTCCGTCATGTCGTTTGTGTTTGTTGAACTTCTTGTTGAAGTTTTTTCTTTGATGGTATGGTTTTTGTTGTTGTGGTATCATATTTTATTTTATTATTGTATTTTATTGTATTTTATTATATTGGTAACTTTGCGTTTGATTCTTCTTTTAAAAATCGAAGATTAACTGCTTCGGCTTTTATTTTCTCTTTCAACGGAGGTGTTACTAATCCTTTAACTGAATCAGGTTCTAAATGATTCTCTTGACAAAAATGTATTATTGCATCAATGTAAGAGAGGTGTTTTGATATTACTAATTCTTCTACGGAATTTGTAAACTTCTTTTTAGTTAAGATCATATATCTATTATACTACTGTTTTCTGTCCTGTCAAGTTTTTATTCAGGAGGGTTATTGTGTCCAACCATTGTGTCAGGTTTCCAACTCTCTAGTGCTTGTCTAATAGCATCTTCTGCTAATACACTACAATGTAGTTTAATGGGTGGTAAGTCTAAAATTTCAGCTATCTGTTTATCAGTTATTTGTTTAGCTTCGTCTATTGTCTTACCTCTTAACATTTCTACAAATAAAGTTGATGATGCTATTGCAGAACCACAACCATATGTTTTGAATTTAACATCTTCTATAACATCACCATTCATTTTCATATCGAGTTTCATGACATCACCACATGCAGGAGCTCCTACCATTCCTGTAATGACGGTTGGATCTTTAGGATCAAATCTACCAACTGAATGTTTTTCAGGATTAGCTAATACTGATTCGAATCTTTCTACTACTTGTTTTGAATATGCCATATTTATTTTAATATATTAATGATTTTTCTTATAACTATTAGTTATGTAAGGTTATAAGTGTTATAAATATAAGTGTAAATCTAAAAAGTTTACTTTTATATAACTATTTATAACAAAGGATACTCCAATGAATGTAAAACAATCATGGAGTAGACACGGCGAAGAAGTAAAGGCTTCCACAGCCTCTTTCATAGAAGTTACATTTATGACACTCGGTTTATTTTCACCGATGATCATTATAATGTTAACTATGTAAGTAAGTGGATTCATAATAAAACTTAGGCACTACTCCTATAAACCAAATTCAGTTTTATACTGACTACGAAGACTCAATAACTGGTCTATCCAGTTATTGGGATTTTCAACGAACAACTGTGCTGTTCCTGTTTCTTCTACAGAAACTAGCGTCACAATTCTTTCTATAGGTACTTGATATCTTTCTTGAAACATCATAGCGTATGCTGTCTCTTGCATAAAGTAATTCTTTATCTGACTAGGTGACTTAGCTTTTGTACTAGTCTTAAAATCAATAACAGAAACTTTACCAGCAAACTCAGCAATACAGTCAACTCTCCCCGCTATAGCAAGATCATCACTATATAACGAACCCTCTAACATATAGATGTCTCCAATCTTATCAGTAAGTTCTCTAGTTTGATTAAACATTAATAAGTCTAGAGGAGTTGCCTCAGCTAACTTATCTGTGATGTCCATGTTATTAATATAGTCTTCTTGTAAATTGTGATATCTTGTACCACGATTAGCAGCTTGTCTAGAAATCTTATCAGCAACTTCTGCTCCAACATTCTTTCTCCACTTAGCAACCCATTTCGCACTATGCATACCTGTTACTGTTGTAACTGAAGGATACTTATTCCCATCAGGTGTAACATAATATCTTTTTCCGTTTATTGTTTCAGTAGGTAAAGTAACGGACTCATAACCTTTTAGATGATTAAACATAATTTATTTTTTTCCTGTAATTTTATCTGATTGTATTTTAGCATGTTTCTCAACGACTGCTCTAGTTGCTATTTCTTTTCCTGATCGTCTAGTGTGTTCATTAGCAACTGCACTCCCCGCATGACCTTCTCCAACCTTTTGAAGAACTTCTTTGAATCCATGATTATCAACATTCGTTGCCATACCACTACCTCTAACAATACCAGGTACTTTCGTATAGTGTTGTCTCATGTGTGGATTGTCTTTCATGTATTGTTCTTTATCAGTAATAGACATGAAGACATCTAATGATACTTCATCAGTTTCAATATTAATAAAATCGTAAGTTGGCATTCTATTCTTTTAGAAATGATTTAGAATCAATAACATCAGGTATCTTGTCCATCTCAGCTTGAATCTTTTGTTCTGCTTCTGCATTAATTTTATTAAGTTGACCTGTGATCTCTTGGATAAATTGTTTTTCTTTAATAACTTCTTCGTTACTAGTTTCTTTATCTGATATGAGTTCACCAATTCTTATATGAGCAGAACCCAACTGTCTTTGAAGATCAGCTATATTATCTTTTAGTATTTTAATCTCTGTTGTTAAATCCATTTCGTTTTCTTTCCTGCGAATTCTTGAATAATAGTTATTTCTTCTGATTTAAAATCACTTAGACTCTTTGGTCCATACAATGTACCAAACCGTACACACTTGTTCGCTGCATTACAATGAGCAATCCAATCATCATCTGTCATTAATGTCTTATGTTGATTATCATCTGTAAATTTGTATATTGATTGTCCTACCCGAGTAAAAAATACTTCTACTGGTGACGGATCATAATACCCTCTTGGTTTTCCTCTATACAATTTCTTTGTATGTTCTGTGCTATTTAAAGCTTCACTTGTCTTCATTATTTTTATCCTTTGGTTTAAATTGAATTATATTGTCTTTGTATGTTTCTTTTGGTTCAGTAGAAATTTCAAATTCGTCTTCGACTTCTTCAAACTCCTCCAACCCAGCACCAGCTAATAAGATAGGTAATAAATCTTTACCTATCAGTTCAGCTGGAATACTTCCTGTTACAGAAGTAACTATAAGATCATCTAATGCTTTAGCATTTCTTAAATAACTATCTATCATCAAACTAAATTGAACAGCACATTTGTAAACTTCATGTCCTTCCCAACTTACTTCTCGATATAATGATTCATTATCTTCACCAAATATTAGATGAACATCTTTGTCCTTTGTTATTCTAATGAAAGCGTCACCAACATTACCTTTAATATTAAAATCAGCCATTGTCTTTAATCTCCTTCTCCTTTTTCATGTGAGAAATAAAACGATTAAAACCCGTATCACTTAAGAAAGGTACATACCGTCCCTGTGTGTTTTTATACTTATTCTTTCGTAGATACTCTAACATATACATAGACCCGGTTTTTTCACCTGATCTATAAGCTGTATATATCGCCCCACTCAAAATTAAGAGTAGAGATAGGTATTCTAATATAGTTAATGTTTTCATAGTGTATGTAGTATAACAAAAGTGTACTAGTGGTTACAAGTTTTAATTTGTTATTTTTTTTAATCTGTCAATTTGTGATTGTATAATGGCTTTACGATTTGGCCAATAGATGTATTCTTTATCCTCATTCTTCATTAAATTTTGTAATAATGGTAGAATAAGTTTTTCACATTCAATTAATCGGTCTTTATAATCTAATTCTTTGTTAGTATCGATTGATGATAAGTTATCTTTATGTTCTTCTAATTCGTTTAATGAATTAGATACTAACTTAGTTAACAAGTCTATCTTTGTATCTAGTTCATCTATCTGAGTTGAGTTAGCTTGTCCTGCAGAAGACTTAGCCACAGCTTTAAGTTGTTCAGCAACTTCTTTACCTATCGTGGCATCTTCACCAGTTTTTGTTTTTAGTTCTTCTTGATCTACTGCTGTAAATCCGAAATCGTTATACTCACTCATCTTTTAAATACTCTGCAAACTTTTTAAATTCTTCTTTCTTTACTAATCTTTTTTTCTGATCACTGCTGTGTGTACCAGGTTTATTATCTTGTTTCCAAAAAGATTTTCTTTTTGATCTTTCTTTATTAGCATCAGGGTCAACTTTATCTGACTTGTTTATCTTAGCTAACTTTTCTGGACTATGAAATCCTCCAACCACTTCCCAAGGTTCATGATTAGGGTCTGATTTCTTTTTCATTATCTGATGGTTCATTACTTTTTTAGTAGACCCGTCACTACTCTTTAAAGTAATCTCATATCTATTGATACCCTTTCTACTATTACTTACTACTGTGTAAGTTTTATTATCAGGACTTTTAAGTTTTATGTCTTTGACTACTTGACCTGATCCGTTCTTAAGAGGTACCCAAACCATTATATACCAGCTGTGATGTAATTGATTTTAATACCTCGTCTATTTAATTCATTTCGAATTTTAGATTTTACTTTAGGTTTAGTATTAGATTTGTTTAATTCTTCGAATAAGACATCTTTAGACATTGTTTTGATATAGTAATGTTCTGTTTTAGTCTTACTTGTTTTTCTGTCTCTGACAGTTGCTGATGGTTTAAATTTTGTTGGCATTGTATTTCGTTTTGTTATTATATTATTATTAGAAAAAAGAATAGAGGGAAGTCAATCCCTCTGTTCTATAATCGATTACGAATCAGAGGATTCTTCTTCTGTTGCTGTTTCGGCAACTGGAGCTTCAACTGCTGCTGGTGCAGTAGCTTCTTCCGGTTGTTGTTCCTTCACTTCAGCAAGAAAGGATTCTCTAAGTCTTCCAACACCAGCTAGTTCTTCACCTTTAAACGCACCTCTTGCCGAGCATACATCTATAATTGAAACAACACCTGCAAGGTCTTGAATTGTTAAGATTTTAGTTTCCATAATTTTCTCCTGTTATAATATATGGTTATTAAAAAAGTTGAGTAGAGTAAACTACTCAACTTATATTAATTCTACTACGAAACTTGATTTTTGTCAAGTCTCTAATATTTTATGTGTCTTCGCCTCCCTATTAATTAATGATTTTATATCTCTTATCTTCATAATAACAATATTGATCACCTCCTTAATTGAAGTTATAACTTCCTGTCATAATATATACCTTGTCGGGTAAATTCTCACCCACATTCATAGTCTATGTTGGAAATCTTGACACACTTGTTGCTTTATCTGGTACATCACTATCAGTTTGTTTAGTGATGGGAGCATCTAGTGTCACTAGAGCTTCATATCCAGATTGGACTCCAATACCTTTCCATTTGGAAGTGTTTGAATCCCATAAAAATTCTATTTGAGTATTCTTCATAGGATCATGAAGATTTAATAATCCAAGTATCGGATCATACTGTCTTATCTCACCCACTAGTCTTTCACTAGCTGATGTAGTATAAAAAACAGTTCGTTCCTCTAATGTTAATCCTAATTTATTACTCATTTAAGTATTTATGACTCTGCTTTACTTTCTTTCGGCCATACTGTAGGAAATGCTTCTGCTACTAATGCTTTAGTTATTCCTTTGTACGGTAATCTTTTACCCACGATAGACATAAGTAACTTAGCTTCATCTACATGGAGAGCTCTAATCATATTTAGATATATGTCTTCTCTTTTAGATTGTTTCATATCTGGTCCACCTTTAACTAGGTATTGGAACTGTCTGTATGATCTTATCAATCTATCATCTGCTGTGTCTATTGACGGTGCAGTATTGAATGATGTTCCTGGAGGTAACTCTGCATCTGGTACAAGCCATTCTATATTGTTTGCGTAAGCACCTCTAAGTATGTACATGAAGTCTGCACGACTTTCATATTTCTGTAGAAGTTCTATCTTTTCTTTTTTTGTTTTTAGTTTAGATGCTGCGTCTAGTATTTCAGCTGCAGAAGCATCATTCGTTAATGTTGAATAATCTATTGTCATTATTTAATCCACCTTTAGTATTATCATATTATTATTTATTCGACCAGTTACTATACTGGACTTCGAGTTTATTTCACTCATACACTTATTTAGTACAATCGTACCACCGTCTAAAACACGATCAATAAAGTGCTCAGTTTTCATACCGAGTTTTTTACTCATTGATGTTTTAGGGTTAAAGTTCTTTAATGTAGTACCGACTACAGTAAGACCACCTCGATCTTCTGCATCATACTTAATCATTTCATTAGTCTTACTATTAAAAATCCATAGTTGTTTAGCACCCACAATCTGACTTGGTTCAACAGATTTGACTTTGTTCTCAGGATCCTCGATCATATAAGATAGTTTTGAAACTATTTTAGCTGCACTAAATTGTTTTGGTTTCTTAGGTTTTCTGACAGGTTTATTCATTTCAACATATCTAGTTGTATCTGTTTTAATCTTTGTTAAGAAGTTGTAGAAATCGTCTTTATCACCTTTAGTCATGTGATTGTATGCTTCTTTAAGTTGGTCACAGGTTCCGTCTCGTGCTTCTTTAACTTCTGCTATCATACCGTCATATTCATTAACGATTGAATTAGCTACAGCTGCAGACACTTTATTAAACGCTAGATACTTATACATATCAAATTCTTCTACATCCCACACATCAATAGCATGGTCAATTTCACCTAATAGTTCTTGTCCTTTATTAGTTATATTTTCTTGAACTGAAGGTCGTTTCTTTTCAACAATTTTATCTGTATCTAAATCTACTGTTTGTAATGTCTGTGCTTTCTTATTGATTCCTCTAAGTTGAGCGTGTAACCATTTTTGATAACCAGCTGATCCTTCTTCACCAAGATAATCTTTATGTTCTGGAAATCTAACTCCGTTTTCTAATCCTGTTATGACTGCTGCCACACCAGTTGATAAAAACATTTTAGAAAACTTACTAGCATTTTTATATCCTGATTTCTTCGCATACGAAATTATTACTTGATTAACTTTCTTACGATCATAGAAATAATTGTACCAACCAAAGTAGTCATGTAGATTTCTTTTTTTACCTGCTTTGTTTTCACTATCAAAATAATCAGGACCGGGTTCAGTACCCATATACTGTTCATCAATAGTTAATCTCGTAGCTTTCGTACTACGAGTTTTTGATTTTGTTTTTGTTGCTTTTTTATTTGCCATCTAATTATATATAATTATTTTATTTTCCAATATCCTTTATTTCACTATTTGGTATTACCTGGTAACCACCTTTATTATATCCTATTGCTACAGTAAAGTTTTTAGATGCTTCTTCTTTGTATGAATCATCTGCTACTAAAGTGTTTCCTTTAGACGGTCCTGAATACGAAGGATACTTTTCATGATACTCACGAATATCTTTCATTCGTTGTGATTCTTTTGGTTGATACGGTTTAATACTCACCGATGTTTTTCTTTTCTTTGTAGACCATGCAGTAGTCTTTCTTCTTTTTCCAGTTGGTCCGTATCTCATTGACGAACCTAAATTTATCATTCCCATTATTTAGTCCTCTTGTAAAATATATGATTATCAATTCTTGTAACTTTTTCTAATGACTTCGCCCAATAAGGATTGACCTTATCTGAATGATAGTGAGTAGCACCCTCTGTAAAGTCCATAGGACGATTCTCCAAGAGTTTAACAGCTAACATGAATGATTGTTCATATACTGATTTTTCTTTCTCTAATGGTATATCTGATTTTCCATCACAGTACCAACTAAATTGACAATCGTGAAGATCAATCCCACCACTAGGGTAATATTTTGTTTGTTTAACCACACTACATATTGTATCAGGAAATCTTCTGTTGTCAACCCTATTGAGTACAACTTGTCCTACTGCTACTTTACCACCCAATGATTGATTGCGTGACTCCCAATATATATTAGAAGCTAGACAATGATAATCGTTATCTAAATTATATGGTGTGTTTTGTATTGTTGCTATTTCTCTGACCATTGAATTCGTGTCTTCTACAGTATCTTGTATTTCATTGATTGTATTGTGAAACGAATATTCGTAATAGAGAACAGTTACTACTGTTACTATTATCATATAAACTTGATATCTTTTCATACGGTTATTTATTAATACTATATACTATGTAAAGGCGAAGGAGAGACGGTACACTTAGGGAACTTTCACTTGATTCATAATTTATACATAATGTATTCAAGTTTATCTCACAATGAAACTCAATTCGTGGTGAACCCAATTTACGAAATACCATTCGTGTCTCTCCTTCTAAACTTTTAACTTCCTCGACTCCTTAATTGTCACATCAATCATTCCAGTTGTACTCTGGTTTTATTTCTTCTTTGATTATTGTTTCTATGAATTCAACTGCGTCCCAACTAGTACCACCAATGTGCCACTCATATTTGTCTTGAGGAACACCACCAGTTTTCCAGTTATAGATTGTTGCTTTTACATAATCCCAATCTTCCTCACCGTATTCATCAATGTAGTATCTTTTACCATTGATAGACCATGATACATTAACCTTTTCATCTATTGCAGAATCCATAGTTGGTTTACCAAAGAGTTCTATCAAGTCATAGCATGAAATTGCATCTGTGTATCCTTTTAAGGAAGTACCTGCATCGAAGTCATTCTCGACTTCGTAACTGTTTCTGATATATTCTGTAATCAT
>Ga0209634_1001548_pt1 | contig 16666 bp, 14 predicted proteins | sample LinPmetageLP40_FD_184043 | JGI IMG/M metagenome (GOLD analysis project Ga0209634, IMG submission 184043) | Marine viral communities from the Pacific Ocean - LP-40 (SPAdes) (version 2) | ecosystem: Environmental > Aquatic > Marine > Oceanic | place: Pacific Ocean | collected 2010-08-26
CCAAATACCTTCTCAAAATCAACTCTATTTTTTTTTTTATAATCGTTTATAGAACAATGTGCTCCATGACCTTGGATAAAAAATACACGTATTTTCTTTTTATTTTGTTTCATAAAAGCATCATTTAGAATTGTTTTTGGTATATTTTCATTTAGTCTAATAAATTGTTTTTCAATATATATATGATCATTATCAGGAAATAATGTGGCATATATTTCTTCTGATACTTCACTATTTATAAGCCTGGATGGATTAAAAATATATTCTAATAAATCCATTCTATGTGCTAATAGTAAAGATTTGGCATCAAAATTAGATTTCAATGATGTTCTAACATATTTTAAATCAAGGTTATTGTAGCAAGATTCAAAAAGCTTTAAACTTTCATTATTATCAATAAATGTATCAAATTGTTTTTTATTCAATGATGGTTTTAACCCCTTTGTTATTTTAACTAATCTATTTGTCATATACAAAATATATTTCTTAATCTCTTCTATAGGTAATGATAAAAATAAATTGAATGTGGTTTGTTTACAATGTAATAAATCATCAAAATTAATTAATTTTAATTTTTCTATTATTTCATTTTTAAATATATGTTTGGAAATATATTTTTTATGATCCAAATATTCAAGTTTTTCTACAAGTTTGGAGTTATATTTTTCTTTAGTGGGTTTAAAACCAAATACACTTAACATTGCTTTATACTCCTTTTTTTGTCTTAATAATAATTCAAATGCTTTAACCAATCTGTTTTCAATTTGATTCTCATAATATTGATTTTGTGTTATAATTTCATCATTAACCATTTCCATTAATTTTCTATTAGTCGGAAACGATATTGCTTCATTAAATTTAAAACTATCTGGAAAAGAAAAAAGTAAATCTACATTTGATTTTATACTAGTTAATAAATGTGAATATTCATATGGATATTGATCCTTTGGCGGTGCCATCCATGTATATACTATATGTTTTTCCACAAAAATAGTTTGATAAAAATCTTCTAATCCATAATGTTTTAACCATTTTTTTATTGGAATGTCTTCTATTTCTAATGCTGTTGTTCTTTTAACTACATTCGCATATGATAATGTTTTTTTTTTACTTTTTATATTACTCATTATATTATAACAAATACATTTATTTTATTTTACTACTTTTTTTTTATTTCTTCGTTTTACACCTTTTTTAGATCTTCTTTTTACACTTTTTTTAGCTCTTCGTTTTACACCTTTTTTAGATCTTAGTTTTACACTTTTTTTATCTCTTGTTCCCCCACCGAATCCAAGTGATTGTGATCTTAAATTAGTCAATTCTTTTTGTTCATCTGTGTTTAAATAACCATATGAATTATAACTTCGTGAATTAATAGATCTTGTTTTATATGAACTTATGCCTCTACATGCATTATCAAATATTACAACATGTTCATCTTCTTTAATATCTCCTTCTAAATATATTAATTCCATTAATTCTTCTAATGTATACATATTACTTTCTTTAGGTGGTAAAGCCTTATTATATTTTAAAATTTCATCTGCTCTCTCCGGTATATCACTTGTAGATTCATATACTTTACTTAATTTTAAACCTAATTTCAAATGACTATCTGGAAATTCTCCATCTATAGTTGCTTTTATTTTATTATCTAATTTAATTAAATCATTTGCATTATCTTCATTTAATTCAAATATCCCCAATAATTGTTCATCAGGGTTTGGTGTAAAATTAAATTGTGTATTTATAGGTGGGTATTCATTACCGTATTTAACAAAATTTACTACATCAGACGTTGTTGTTTCATGTTCAGGATATTTAAATATTTTTTTAAATTGCCATACTGATTTTTTAAAATCCTCTTGATAAGATTTTAAACGTGATTTTTTAAGATGTTTAGATAATTTTTTGTCGCTAGGATAGTGTTTATCCCATTTATTTTTAATAGTATAATAATTCCAATATATAGTAACTAAAGAATTTAATAATTGTAAATGTTCTGGATTTTCGGAATTAACTAAACCTTGTAAAAATGTATTTCTATGTTTATAGCCAAATATTTTATTAAATATATGAATAATTGGTATCGCAAATCTACCTACTGGTTGTGTAGAAACAATATTAAAATTGTTTGTATTATATGAAATTTTAGATGAAGTTTGTTTCTCTTTTATATTTGAAAATACCTTTTTAAAATCTACACGGTTTTTTTTTTTATAATCTTCAATAGAACATGTTGCACCATGACCTACAATTAAAAATACACGCATTTTATTTTGTTTCATATAAATATCACTTAGTATAGTTTTTGGTATAGTGTCGCTTATTCTACTAAATTGTTGGTCTATATATTTATGATCATTATCTGGAAATAATGTGGCATATATTTTGTCTGTTATATGTGAATCTAAAGGATCCAGTTTTTTAAAAAAATATTCTAATAAATCCGTGTAATGACTATATAATAATGAGTTGGCATCAAAATTTGATTTTAATTGTTCTTTTATGTAAGGTAATTCATAATTATTAATTTTATCTAATGAATTTACAAAGACTTCTAAATTTTTATTAGTATCAATAAATGTATCAAATTGGAATTTAGTAAATGACGATTTCAACCCATGTACTATTTTATAATTGATTATACTAGTAAATTTCATATATTTCTTAATTTCATAGATTGGTAATGAGAGTAATAAATTCAATGTAGTTTGATTAATCTCTAATAACTCGTAAAAACTTAGAACTTTTAATTTATCTATTATTTTACTATCTAAAAAAGAGAGCTTACTATCAATAACACGTTCATATTTTTGTCTAGATGGGTTTATACCAAATACACTTAACAGTGCCTTATACTCTAATTTTTGAGTTAGAAGTAATTCAAATCCGTTTAATAACCGCGCTTCAATAGATGGTTGTCTTTTGTCAGTTCTTGATATTTCATGTATTGGAATAGAAAAAGCTTCCAAAAAATGATTTTTATTATTAAATGAAAAAAGTAAATCTACATTTGTTTTAATACTGGTCAATAAATGTGAATATTTACCTTCCTGATGTACTCCATCAATTGTTTCATAATAACCATTTACAAAGATCGTGTTATACACATCTTCTAATCTATAATGTGTTAACCATTCTTTAATGGATATTTCTTTAATAGGTAATTTAATATTCATTATATAATTAGTGAATATATAAACTTATAATTTTAATTTATTTATCATTATCTCCCATAAACTATCTGGATCATATTTTTTATCTAAATCAAAGCCATATTTTTTTGTAATTCTATCTCTCCAAAAATGAACTGTATATGGTTTATTAAACATTGATTTTATAGAAGGAACTGGAACACCATATTTTTTTTTATATTTATTTAAAGGAGTAAAAGCCTCTTTAGAATGCCACCAATCTAAATTACAAAAATAAAAAGGTTTAAGAACATATTTTTGATATTTGTATTTTTTAATTAATTTTCTTAACATTTTCATATATTTTAGTTTATCATCATTTTTATGTTTTTTATTATAATCTAAGCATTTAGAATGTAATTCTTTATAAAAATCACTTTTAGGAGGGGCTTTTAACACACCTATATTAGCATTATATTTAGCTTTAGATTTGTAGGCTCCTTCTTGAATAGTTCTTTCTGAAGAAAATACAAAATCTTGTTCAAAATCAAAAACCTTTAATGCTATCATATCTAAATCAACCCAGTATCCACCTTTTTCATATAATAATTTATATCGCCATATATCTGAAAAAGGTAAAAACGATGATTTTAACGAAAAAACTTCATCATAAGGCATAATACTATTACCATCTTTAATGATAGTTCCTTTAGGAACATTCTTAACCTTTTCATATGTATATAAATGAAATGTATAACCCAACTTTAAAAAACTTTTAATACACATTTCTTCCATCCGCGATAAACGATTACCAATCCATAAACTTTGAACAACCACCATTACTTAGTAATTAGAAAAAAAAAAAAAAAAACAATTAAATACCACATTGTAACCCTTTTGGGGCTTTACATACTGATCCGTCTTCTCCATTGTTACTTATTCTTATTTCATGACCATTTTTATCTTCAGTAAATTTCCAATTATTACATTCAATTAAATAAGATTGTTTGTCTTTTTTTTTTGTAAATCTATCAATATATCTTAATTTACAAAAATCATCATTCTTTCCTCTACAACTTTTTTTTTTTAAATTTCCAATATAATAATTTTTTAATTTTTTAATTTTGTCATTTGTAAATGATGGATTTTCTTTTTTAAACTTATTTAATAAATAATTTTCTACATCTTTTGCTGAATTAAATTTATTATTTGGTTTAAGTTCTTCGTTCGCTATATTTAATGGGTAATCAAATTTATACTTATTACATTTTAATTTTTCTGATTCATTACTCCATTTTATTTGTTTATTATTTTCATCATACAAACGGCATGGATTTAAACTATTACAATTTGGATTAAGACCTTTCTCAACAAAATTATAAAAATTATCACTTTGTTTATTACTAAACAAAAGCACAAATATTAATACAATAAATAATAAAACACAATTAACAATATTCATATCAAAATTTAATTTTAAACTTTTCATTTTATAATATATGTATACAAAAAAAAAAAGTAATAAATAAAAAAAAACAAATTTATTATGCCATCATAATATTTGGCGGTCTAAGTATTCTTTGTCTATTTCGTCTATTTCGTCTATTTCGTCTATTTCGTGTAGGGGGTCTATTACTTTGAACAAAACCAGGCATAGGAGGAGTATCATAAACCTCTCTAGTATTGTTTTGTTTGTTAAATGTTGGTGGGAGTAAAGGGGCAGCAGAACCTGGTATATTTGCTAGATCTGGTAGTGGAGGGGGAGTAGATTCTGGTGTCCTTACACCGTCGATTTGTTTCAAGTAATCGCGCATTTTGTCATTAATACTTCTTTCAACAATATTTTTTCCACAATTTATACCCTGGTTACGCGGTATTCTACACATAGATCCGGACTTTGCTTTTACGTCTTTAGAATCATATTGTATATTACATTCAGTAACTATATTTGCTATATCTTTTGTGTTTTCTACAGACTGTCCAGATGCTTGATTATTATAAGGATTCCAAATATCATCATTATATATTTTTCTAATATTACAAAAAGGTGAAAAAGAACCATTTTTACGACGCCGTTCCTCTGTTGCTCTACAAGATCTTTCTTCTGCTTCTTTCATATTAATTCTACCATTAGCATTCTTATATATTTCTTCTGGCCATTTAAACATATCTGATTGACATCTTAACATTTCAGGTTTTCGATTTTGATCTCCTAAATTCATACCACTTAAATGATTAACACCAATTTTACCGTAAGTGTCTGAATCTTTTCTGGTATCCATTACGCATGGATGTAATTTATTACAATTTGGTAATCTAATAGCTTGTTGAAATTGTTCTTTATTATAACAACATAAAAGAACAATAATTAATACAACAAGTAATAAAACGCAATTAACCATATTAATATCAAGATTTAATTTTAAACTTTTCATATTTATATTATACGCAAAGAAAAAAAAAAAAAAAAATTTAAATAAATATATTTAATAATTGTAATGATAAAAGAAAATTTTGCAACAATAGTATGTAATACTAAAAACCCACCTGAAAAATTTAAACGAGGTGAATCAGGCGCTTGGAAAAGAAATTGTATAGGAAAAAAAGATATAGCCTCTTGTGAGAAAAGATGTGATACACAAAAAAGTAAAGAAGGATTAGAAAATTCAAGTTATAATAGTTCTAACATATCTTCAGAAACCTCAGAAACATCAGAAACATCAGAGAATTCATCTTTATCGAATATTTCAAAATATTTAAAAAGAGCATTTTTATTTATATTAATATTTTTGTTATTATCTGTGAATTTAATTGCTTTATCTGTATCTTTACAATGTAATTCTGCCGAAAATGTATTTTATAAAATAGCATCAGCAATGTTTGCGTTTATGTTTGGAATACTATACTTAATATTTAATTACTATATGTATAGAGTAAATAAAAATAATGATCCTTGTACTATATGTAGAAATAATATATTTCCATTATAATTAAATAAAAAATATTTTATTATAGTATATGAATAATCAAACAACAAATATAATAATTACTGTATTTTCTATAATTATAATTATTGTATTTTCAGTAAAAATTTTTTTAGATTATTCAAGATTTAAAAAACTAACAGGAATGTCATCTTTTCCTCCATGGCCAGCAATATGTCCTGATTATTGGGAAGTTATAGAAGGTGAAAAAGGTGATGAAGATGTTAAATGTAAAAATAGTCATAATATAGGTATATGTAAATCAAGTAATGATGATAATATAATGGATTTTAATGAGGATGTATTTAAAGGTAAAGGAGGTGAAGTTTATAAATGTTCATGGTCTAAAAAATGTAAAGCACCTTGGGAAGGTATAGATACAATCTGTTAAATTAATTTAAAGATTTGTTGTATATTTAGAATAGTAATGAATTGGTCTGAAAAATATAGACCTAATACAATTGAAGATTTGTATTTATCTTATGATAGTAAAACTAAAATAAAACAATGGATTAATAATTTTATAAAAAAAAAAACTAATTATACAAATTGTTTAATATTACATGGACCTCCTGGTGTTGGTAAAACTAGTTTAGCAAACATCATACTTAATACATATAAATTTGATATTATTGAATTTAATTCTAGTGATATACGTAATCAGAAAACATTAAAAGATAAAATAGATAATATTAATGGTAATGTTAATATTTTAGATTTTATGAATAATAAAAAAAAACAAATAGGTATTATTATTGACGAACTTGATGGTATTAATAATACTGAAAAAGGGGCTCTTAAAGAATTAATTAATATAATAAATAATTCTAAAACTTATAGCTCTCCATTTATTTGTACCACAAACAGTATAAATAAAAAAATAGAATTATTAAAAAAAAAATCATTATACATAAAAATTAATAAACCAACAAAAAAAATAATAAAAGAATTTGTAAATACTATTTGTGATAAAGAATCATTACATCTTTCCGATATAATTAAAAATTTAATTGTTAATACATCACAATTAGATTTTAGAAGAGTAATTGTTTTAATGGAATATTTATTTAATTATAAAACCGCAAATATTTGTGAGTCTACATTAGAAACTATTATTGAAAATTATGATAAAAAAATAATAGATCATACTATTTATGAATCAACTGATAAAATATTAAATAATTATGTTAAAGATTTTTCTGATTTAGTTGAAAATGATAGTTCAAATATTGGATATATAGTATATGAAAATTTTCAAAATTTTATAATTAATAATAAAAAAAGTAGTGATGATGTAAAACTAGATACCATTTGTAAAATATATGATAGTTTTAGTGAAAGTGATAAAATAGATAAAAAAATTTATATAAATCAACAATTTTATTTAAATAATTATAATAGTTATTTAAAATTTAATGTTCCATCTTTTTTAATAAACAATTTAACAAAAAAACCATATAATAAATTCAATAATCTAAATTACTCTACAATGATAAATAAAATATCATTTGAATACTTAAATATCAAATTAGTAAATACTATTAATAATTTAGGTCTTTCTAATAATTATATTTATAATTGTGATTATATTTTTAGTTGTATTAAAAATAAAAACGAAGATATAATACCATACATTATTAAAAATAAATTAGATAAAACAACAATTGAGAAAATATGTAAACTTAGCACTTTTTATAAAAAAGATGAAGGATCACAAGTAAAAAAATTAATTACAAAATATTTTAAATTAGTATTATAATGATAACTATAATTTTATTTTTAATAATGACTATAAGTTGGTCATTACCTTATTTTTTAATGAAAGATCTAAGCAGTTACCTTTCTAAATATGAGATTATAGTATTATCCCATTTTGTATGGCATGTATTCATATTACTTTTTATGTTATATATATGGATATTTTATAGATCCAAAGCAAGTTTATTTATAAACAATGTAAAAAAATTACCAAATAAATATAAATCTTTTTTAATCATAGTTACTATTATTGGATTTATATCACAATTATCTTATTTAACATTACATAAAACAAATAATATTAGTAAATTAGTTCCTATGTTGAATGGGTTGAGTAATATTGCTACAATATTAATAGCATATTTTATTTATAAAGAAAAAATAACTGTTGTAAAAATTATAGGAATATTTTTAATTTTAATAGGAATATACATAATTAACTAACTATTTTATTTACTAAATTAGATATTTTGTTTAAAAATGATTTATTCTTCTTATTAGAATTTGTTTTTTTTTTATTAGTATTCATTTTATTCTTCTTTTCATATAAATTATTAGGTCCAAATTCTTTTGAACCTTTTTTACGTTGATATCCTAATTTAAGAAGAGGATTTTTTTTTGGATCTTTCATATGTCTTATTTTCTTTTTACTTACTATTCTACCTTGTTTATTTTTAAATAAATCTTTTTTTGAAAGACGGCCTGTAGTCATTCTGGCATTTTCATGCCATACTTCAGCTCTACTTCCATATCTTTTCATTACTATATATAAATATAAAAAATTGATTTAAAATTAATTATTTTTGTTTTATTAAACAATCATGACTATTCCTGTAGTTGTTTCAAATCAAACACAAATTAAAGCACTTATTTCTAAATTGGGAAATAATTATATATGTTTACCTCATTTAAATAATCATACATTAATTATTGATTATCTTAAAACTATTGATGGATCCATTGGACACCCAACAAATGATAATAAACTTATTGTGAAACATGAAGGCACTTTCTATACATTTGAAAAACCTGATAAAACTTATTTTGAAAATAATATTAGTTCTACCGATTCTGCGCTCACAGTTAAAGAAAGCATTGATGCCATTCAAGAATTTTCAAAGATAAAGGGTGTTTTGGGATTTACTAAAGAACAAATAGATACAATTAATATTGATATAGTGGATTCATCTAAAATTATATCTAATACATCAACTTTCTTTATGGTTACATTTAAAAATGGTGGTCAATATTTAGATTTTGTGTCTTGGGATGAAAATGGTTCATCATGTAATTATTCAGGTAGAAATAGTCATGGTTTAATACATTCAGGAGATAATAGCCATCATTCATATTTTATGCAAAGTGTCAAATTGGCTAAAAATTCACTAACAACTTCTATCACATGTGAAAGAGTTATTAAAAAAGATTTTATCTTAGGGGGTATAGGATTTAATCATACTGAACTAATGAGTGAGACATTTAAACACCAAAAACCATCTATGTGTTATTATGATCCAATTTCAAATACTATTGGCGTTATTCCATTTCAACAAACACGTGCTATACTTGGTAACAGTACAACTATCGCTTGTGCGACAGTTAAACATCTAGATAATGAACGATTAAAAGTTATTCCTTATACTACTGTTCCTCTCACAGAAAAATATAATACAAACAGTATAATTACTTGCGATCTTCCTGCTAGATGTTTTTCTGGAGCACATGAAGTAGAAAAAGCTGAAGTTGAAGCTAGTTCTACTGATGCTGAATCAACTCAAAATAATGATAATAGTGATACTAGTTGTAACAAAGATACAGACTATAATATTGTAGAAGATAGTGATATGCAAAATATTGAGGTAATACAATATACTAATGATCTATCAAATGTATTAGATATACCTTACTCGTTAACAATGGATTATCTAGGTAATATAGAAAATATTGGATCTAAAAAACAATTTAATCCAAGTTTGTATGGAAATATTGGTAAAGGAACACACAATGCATCAATTGAACCAGCTAAATTTGCTATTTCTAATTTTAAATCTAAATTATCTTGTCTAAACATTCTACACATGAAAGATACTGATTCATTTTCTGAAGATTGTGCCAAATTAATTAATAAAAATGGAAAAATTACGTGTTTAATGATTATTCATACGCACTTTGATACTGAAAATAGTATCGAAAAATTAGAACATCTTAAATTATCATGTACAAAATATGCTAATCATTGTTCTATTGTTTTAGCAAAATGTAATAAAACAAATACATATTATTGGATTCGTGGTGTGCGGTGGTATCATGAAAAAATTTATAAATTCGGCGATATTTTTGACCAAAGTGATTTTGATGTTATAGTGACGGAACCAATGGTTCCATTTCCGATAAGATTAGAAACAATGTATTATAAAAGTAATAGTATATCTATTGATCAAGCAACAGATATTATTACTAAAATGACTTTTAAAGATTTTGTAGATAATCAAAATGATATTATTGAATTGTTCGTCCAAATGGCAATGTTTCAAGAATCTACTACATTTAATACCTTTAAAAATAAATGTCTTACAATAATTACATCTAAACAATCTGAAAATAATAAAAAACTTAAAGAAAAAATTGTTAAACTTATTAAAACACACGATGATGCTAAAATTAAAAAAGAGTTAGATAGTATTAAAAACACCATTAAGAAAACACGTGCGTGTAGTGTTCTTAAAAGTTTAACACAAACTATTCTTAGTATTACTGCTGATGGTGGCGCATCAACTAAATCAGCAGCAAATTCGCTTCAAAGTGCTATGAGAAGTGATGATATTTATAAAAATACATCTTTTGTTAATAGTATGACCCAAGAAGATATTTGTGACTATTTAGAAGAAATTGATAGTTTTGTGATTGGACAACTTGTTGTAAATGAACAACTTATTAATATGTTAAATGGTGTATCAAATGGAACATATAAAGGTCCACAACAACATATTATGGAACTTCATGGAACATGTAATGAGTTAGATGGAATCACTGTTTCAGCTTTAGGAATACACTCATCTAAAATGTCACATGAGTTGGCAGGTCCTGCCTCTGTAGCAATTTTATGTGGTGAATCAGAACATGTATCTTCTGTTCCCATTGCTATTTTAGATATTTTTACAACAATTAAAGATCCAAGACATTTTAAATGGTTTGATGAAGTTAATAATACTGATGTTGCTAAATTTAGAATTCTTCTTAGAAGAATGATATGTGAAGCAACTATGAATCGTGATAGAAGTATAAATCCAGGTTCTCAATCATTAACATATTTCCTTATATCAATGTTTATTTCTTTAGCACAAAGTATTAAAGTAAAAATCTCATGTATTCCAAATGATGAATCCGATTTCACTGTTTTAGCAATGAGAAATCTTGTTGGATATATCTTTACAATGTGCGCATCAGGAACTACACCTATTACAAATATTTGGAAAGTTCTTAGTCATTATCCTACAAAAGTTCCTGGTATTGATGCCTTTGAAATTAAAGACTTTTGGATCCTACAAAATCTTATTGATATGTTCCCATATTGTATGTGGGGTATAGCTGAACCTAATTTTAAAAAGAATACTCTTATTGGTATTACTAAACTTCTTGGTAAATATATAATAACTAAACAACTAGATGAAATAAATGATGAAGAAAAGAAACAATTACAAATTAAAAACGCAGAAATTTCAAAAGATTTAACTATTGTGTGGCAATGGCAAAAAATAGTAATCATTTCAATTATTAAAATGCTAATTAAACAGGAACAAGGTTCAACATGCGATTCTAAAGTTATTAAACAAGTTGCTAAATGTTTATTAGAAAGTTATCCTAATATTGATGAATCTATGATTTCTAGAAAACATAAGAAGAGTAATTCTTCACTTAAATTAAAAAAAATATTAGAAGTTATGAAGACACATGGACATATTACATTAAATGAATATCAAATCAATACTATAAAATTTATTATATCTAAAAGAATGCATACATATTATTATAAATTAAGTAAAGAAAGTAGAAAACAATATTTTAACAAACTTGATATTAACGGACTTGCTCAAGAACTATCAAAACTTGTTAAATTAGAAACATCATCAGAATGTAAAGCTGGTCCAGCAAATAAATTCTTTAAAAGTTGGTCACATAGTTATAATTCTACAACTAAAGACATCATTAAATCTAATCAAGAAACACGCAAATTTATTAAAGATCTATTTACACTTGAATGTAAAGCATCTTCAGGGTTTGGTAATAGTGATTCTAAAGATAATGTTATTAATTCTGATGTTAGTGTAGAATTAGTTGTAAGATATCCAGATATGCGAGAAGAACTATGGCTATCATATAATGATAATATAAAGATGATGGCATTTATTGAACAACATAAGCTAAAAGATATGGTTAATATTATGGAATATGTTTTTCCAGAACAAAATGTGTATAATATTATTATTGATATTTCTGGTATTCTATTAGATAATTATAAAGATAGAGCAAAGGCGTATGAATGCGTAGTAGATAAATATCCTTTTTTAGAAAAATAAATTTATCTTAAATATAATATGAACTCAATACAAAAACGATTTAGTTTATTTTTATTTTTATGTCTAATTATTAGATCATTTCTAATTTATATATCATATAAATTAAAAAATAATAGTAATTATTTAAAAATAATGGGTTTTATTTTATTATTTCCAGCATTTGGATTTTTATATATATATATTACTAATAGTCGTAAAACAGGTCGAGAAGTATTTGGTGAAAAAATATGGTGGAATAATCTTCGTCCTATACATGGTATAATTTACTTATTATTTAGTTTATTCTCTATAGTAAATAATAAAACAATGAATAATAACGCCTGGTTATTTTTATTAATAGATGTTATATTAGGTTTATCTTGTTTTTTAGTATATCATTTCAAATCTAATAGTTTTATCAAACTTTTTTCTTAAATTAATTATATAAAAATTATTTTATATAAAACAATTATTTTATTAATTAGTGTTTAAAGAAATACATATAACTATGTTTAATATGGATATCAATTCTCATTTAGAAAGCCATCATGCCAACAGTAGTGCGAAATATATTAAAAATATAATTTATGGAGGAATAGATGGTATAATTACAACTTTTTCTATTATTGCCGCTTGTTTTGGTGCTGAACTAAGTATAAAATATATAATTGCTATGGGATTTGCTAATCTTATAGCAGATGGATTTTCTATGGGATTTGGTGATTATATTAGCAGTTTTTTTGAGACAAATTATATTTTATCTGAGGCCGAAAAAGAGTCATACGAGTTTGATACAAATAATGAGTATGAAGTTAAAGAGATGATTGAACTCTATACACATGAAGGTATTGAAGAAGATGATTCAAAAAAGATAGTTGATATTCTTATTTCAAAGCCTGAATATAAACCTTTTTTTATTAAATCAATGGTTTCAATGGAACTTGGATTAGAAATACCAGATAAAGATTATAAATCAGAGATAAAAAAAGAAGCACTTATTACATTTGGATCATTTTTGATATTTGGTTTTATACCATTAATTATTTACATAATTAGTCATTGGTTTAGATATGATAACTATAATACCATTTTTATAATAGATTGCTTTATAACATTATTAACTATAAGTGTTCTTGGATATACACAAGCTCATATAACAAAACAATCTAAATTTATGGGATGTTTAATACTAACAATAAATGGAATTATATCAACTATTATTGCATTTGTAATAGGTTACGGTTTAGAGAAAGCAATACATTAATTTAATCGTTTCATTTGTTTTATAGAAAAATTCTTAAATTTATCTTTTGGTCCTATTAAACATAAATAACTATTATTTTTTACAAATATCTTTTTACACCAATTTCTTATATCATTCAATGTAATATCTTTAATATATTTATTATAAAATTCTAATGGATTGAGTAATTCTTTATTTGATAAAATAGAATTTGTTAAATATAAAAACTCTTCGGGTGTTCTATCATTTTTTGCTAAATTTATATCATACATAATTTTATCTTTTGCTAAATCAAATAAATTTTGATCTATTTTATCTTTTTTTAGTTCATTCAATATATTTATTAACTCCTCAAAACCTTTTTCATAATTTTTTTCTTCTATATTATAATGTATGCTTAAAATACCGTAATGATTATTAATATATTTTGTTATATTAGGTGAATATACTATGCCTAATTTTGTTCTTAATCTTTTAAATAATATACTAGAATCATTTAGTTCAACCAATATTTTTTTAAGAATATGAAGGGTTGCTAAACTTTTATTGTTTTTATTAGATGGTAGTGTAAAATTTAAATATACACTTATTAATTTACTAGATGAAGAAATCTCAAAGTTATATTTTGGATTTATTATTTTAGGTATTTTAATTAATCTTTTATGTCTTTTTACACCACCTTCTAACTTATTAAATTTTGATTTAATATATTTTAAAATATCTTGTTTTTTAAAATCACCAGATATAGTTATAATTGAATTTGTTGGAACATAATATTTTCTTACAAAATGTATTAAATCACATTCTTCTAACTTAACTATATTTTTAATCTCATTTACTGGATCATTTACCATTTTTTCATTTTTTCCAAATACTAATTCAGGCATATTTTTGAAAAATATATATTTTTGTTTATTAGAAATAATTTGTTTTAGTTCAACTATTACAGCCCCCATTTCTTTATAAAATAAATTGCGGTCTGTTCTATTAAAATTATATAATGATACATAACTATCTAATATGTCATATAAATTTTTATTTAAACTATAAATATGATACTCTGTTTTAAAATGATTAGTATGAGCGTTACTATAAACATAATGACCGTTTGATTTTATATCTTTAATTTTAGTATTGTTAGTTATATATCTACTAATTATATGTTCTGTTAAATGTGCTAAACCATCTTCCTTTTTTGTTTCTTCTAAATAACCTATATCAAATGTCAAGCTTGTTGCTATATTTTTAGAATTTGCTATAGGTATTAATAAGATTTTTATTCCATTATCTAATTTATAATTATAAAATTTTGGGAACATTACTATTTAACTATATTTTTATATTTATAATAAATTTGAAATTTAAAAAAAAATTTATTAACTTATATTACTAATATGAATTATTTACAAAAAACATCCGATATTGCTATTATTGGTGCTGGTATTATTGGTAATTCTATTGCTCTTAGTTTGGCTAGAAAAGGATTTACAGTAAATGTATATGATAATGGTCCTGCCCCAGGCTATGGTACAACATCTTATTCAAGTGGTATATGCCGCATGTATTATTCACTTTTAGATAGTGTAAAATTTTCTTGGGAAGGTTATCATTATTGGGATCAGTGGGAGGATCATCTTCAATTTAAAGATGCTAATGGGTATGCAAAATTAAATAAATGTGGTGCTTTATTTCTCAAAAGTAAAAACTCTAATACATTTCTAAATAATTCATGTAAATTAATGAAGCAAGTTGGTGTTCCCCATGATAATTTAAATTTTCTTGAAACACAAGCATATACTAATTTATTAGATATGGATATAAAAAATACATATTATCCTTGTAATATAGAAGATCCTTTATTTGGTTATCCTGATAAAAATAATGATATTACTGGTTCTGTTTATTTTCCTGAAACTGGATATATTGGAGATCCTCTTTTAGCTACCCTAAATTTATATCATTCTTCTAAAAATTTAGGTGTTGAATTTCATTTTAATACTAATATTAGTGAAATTAATGTAGATAATACTAATAGTATAAATGGAATTACAACATCTAATAATGAAAAAATATATCATCCTATTGTTATTAATTGTGGTGGTCCTTATTCAACAAAAATAAATCATATGGCTTTCACTAACAATAATATTCTATCTGATAGTAATATTAATTGTCGTCCATTAAGAAGAGAAGTAGCATATACACAATATGATCATGACCATTTTAATATTGATAAACATGGTATTATTGTAATAGACCTTGATTGTGGATTATATTTTCGTCCTGAAATTGGTAATAAAATGTTAATTGGTTCAACTGAACCAGATTGTGAAACTAAAATATGGGAAGATGATTTAGAAAATATGAATACACAAAATACAGATTTATGGTTTAATCAAATGTGTCGAGCTGCTCTAAGAATTCCACATCTTGAAATACCTAATCCAAAAAATCAAAAATATATTGTTTCCACTTATGATGTTTCTGATGATTGGACGCCTATTTATGATAAAAGTTCTATATCTGGTTATTATATGGCAATAGGCACAAGTGGAAATCAATTTAAAAATGCTCCAGTTGCTGGAGAAATGATGTCAGAATTAATAGAAAACTGTGAAAATGGTATTGATCATGATAAGGATCCATTACAATATAATTTAAAAAAAACAGATGGAACTATAGATACAAGCATATTTTCAAGATTAAGATCAGTTCATAGTAATGATAAAAATGTGTTCGGTTAAATATTATTTTTCACTTACAAAAGACTTTAAAAATTCAAATAAGTCTTCAAATATTTTATCCATTACTGCTGGATCTTTAAAATTTTGTGTAGCATCTATTACATAAACAGGAACCCCATGATCTTTTTCAAAATTCATCCATTCATCGTGTTTATCATGTAATGCTTTTAAATATTCAATAGGAATATTCTCTTCACTGCTCCTTGCTCTTTCTTTAACACGAATATCATTAATAGTTGGGTCA
>Ga0209634_1001550_pt1 | contig 16651 bp, 14 predicted proteins | sample LinPmetageLP40_FD_184043 | JGI IMG/M metagenome (GOLD analysis project Ga0209634, IMG submission 184043) | Marine viral communities from the Pacific Ocean - LP-40 (SPAdes) (version 2) | ecosystem: Environmental > Aquatic > Marine > Oceanic | place: Pacific Ocean | collected 2010-08-26
CCTTACCAAGATGTCACCCATCGCATACTGTATGCACCCTGACACCGAGATCATCAGCTGCGCGTTCAAGTTTGGTAACGACCCTACTGTGGTCATATTCGGTGAGCAGGCAGTCAAAGACTACTGTGCCAAGGTTGACTGGTCTCAGTACTGGGTTGTCGGTCACAACATGTCAGGGTTCGACAGTATGATCCTGTCGTGGCGGTGCGGTGTCGATCCTCTGTTCTGGGGCTGCACACTGGCTATGGCTCGGCCTATCCACGCTAAGGACGTGGGCCTGTCACTGGCCAAGCTGGTCGCGCACTACGAACTCGGCGTCAAAGATCAAACGGTTCTGCACAACACCAAGGGCAGACGACTGGCTGACTTCACTGACGAAGAGATCGCAGAGATGCGCGTGTACAACGCGGCAGACGTTGACCAGTGCTACGGGTTATTAAGACGACTCATGCCGCAGACAAATGCCGCTGAACTCAAGCTGATCGACATGACCATCCGTATGCTTATCGAACCCAAGTTTGACATTGATCGGACCTTACTTGTTCACACGTTAGCAGACGAGGACGCACGCAAGGAGGCTTTGTTAGCTCATGCAGCAACGGTCATGGGTGTGCGCGAAGACAACGTCACCGACGAAGAAGCTGCGGAAGCGGCATTGACCGTACTGGCGTCAGCGGCTAAATTCAAAAAGCTCTTGGAGACCCTAGGTGTGGACGTACCCATGAAGGTTTCGCCGTCTGACCCAGAGAAACAAATACCCGCTTTGGCTAAGACCGACGAAGACTTCCTAGCTCTCCAAGAGCACGATGACCCGCTCGTCGCTAACGCAGCAGCTGCCAGGTTAGAAGCGAAGTCGACGATACTACAGACGCGCATACAAGCGTTCATCGACGCGTCCGACTCACACCCCCAAAACAAGATGCCGATCCCCCTCAGGTACTACGGGGCCGACACCACAGGACGGTGGAGCGGATGGGGGTACAACCCTCAGAACCTGCCACGGGTAAATCCATACGACCCGAAACCATCCGACGCTCTGCGCATGTCGTTGGTAGCACCACCGGGACATATGGTCGTCGTAGCCGATTTATCTGGTATCGAACTGCGAGTTAACCACTTCCTGTGGGACGTGTCATCCAGCACCAAGCTGTTCCGTGCAGACCCCGGCGGCGCTGATCTGTACAAAGACTTCGCCAGCACCCTGTACGACATACCTATAAGCCAAGTGACCAAGATACAGCGGCAGGTCGGTAAGGTTGCGCACCTAGGTCTGGGTTTTGGTGCTGGGCATGTGACATTCCAGAAGGTTGCTAAACTTATGGGTGGTGTAGACATCACCGAGGACGAGAGCCGTGACATCGTAGACAAGTGGCGGTCTGCCTACCCCGAGATAAAAAAGGGCTGGCGCACATGCCACAACTCGCTGACCACTATAATGAACGGCAACACAGGCAAGGCCGTCGACCCGTGGGGTATGGTGTTCCCGATACCTGAGGGGCTGCAAACGCCCAAGGGTGTGATCCGTTACCCTGACTTACGCGAAGAAGACAGTGAAGACCCCGACGACGACCGCAAGGAATTTTGGTACGGCAGCGGTCGACACAAGGCGCGTATCTACGCAGGGAAGATCGACGAGAACATCGTCCAACACCTCGCCAGATGTGTAATCGCCGACAATGCACTGGCTGTGCAGAAGGCTTTAGGCTTGAACCCCGCGCTTATGGTACACGACGAACTGGTTTACGTGGTGCCAGAAGCAAACGCCCAAATGGTACTAGATACTGTGCAAGATATTATGCGGACCCCACCATGTTGGTGGCCAGAATTGATCACTTGGTCAGAAGGCGACATAGCCGAAAGCTATGGTAAGGCGAAGTAATGTGTTAACATGGTTGCACATGCTTTAATATGCTGCTAGTTACGTGTTAACAGGTAATACTTGGGAGACTCGTTAACATGCAAGCAAGTGAAGTCCTTAAAACCATTTTACGCCAATGCGGACTAGCCAAGGACATTCGTTGCAACGAAATGGGCGACACCGGCTATCGTTTCGGATGGCTGAAGTCAGGCGGCAAGGGCAGTCTTGTACGCAGGATGTTGTCCAGTATGATGCAGATTAGCACTTATGCTCTCGCTGGTGGAATGTACGTCTCCGCATCAAACTGGCAAGACGCGCCAACGGCCCCGCCCTTTTTAGACCGAAATAATACCTTAGCGTCGATGAATATCGGGACGCTTTTAGAGAAAGAAAAAACGGTTTAAAAGAGAGGTAAACCCATGATGGGATTTACGACAACAGACAACTGTAGGGTGCCGCACGCGGACGAGCTGTCAGAATGTACAGAGTATTTAGTAAACAACGGTAAGACAGTTAGGAAATGGCTTACTCTCGCAGACAATTACATGCAGAGCTACGTCGCTGAACCAGACATATTTATTATGCCACCATCGCATAAGTTTTTGACCCCACTGGTCGAGCTTTATGCTAGAAATACGGAAGGGTTTGTACAGTATATAATAATGGTTCGGGACTCGTTCAGCAAAGAAGATGCTGCGTGGGAACAGGCGCAAGCGGTACACCGCCGTATCAACGGCAGATTAGTGCAGCAGCTGCGACGAGAAAGATCGAACAGAGCCATTGCAAAAGCAGAAACGCTGTACGGCGAAACAGACTACCACACCCGACTACAGTGGGTATCGACTTTAGAACACGGCTGGGCAAAACGACGTCTGGCGTTTTTAAATGACTGGCGAAAAAAGTCGGCAGAGCCGAGATTAGACGTGGAAACAAGAGCCGAGTTACTCGCTGAGTTTTGGGACATTGTCGACACAGAAATATATGAAGCAAAGGAACTGCCCCCTTGGAACTAACTAAACCTTGGAGCTACTCAGCACTGACTGCGTTTGAGACGTGCCCAAAACGTTACCAGCTTACGCGGGTGACAAAGCAGGTCGTTGAGAAACAGACTGAGGCTACGCTCTGGGGTAACAAAGTACACAAAGCATTGGAGCTGTTTGCCCTAGGCAAGCAGCCCCTGCCCGAAGAAATGCAGGAGTACGGGCGCTACGTCGAAAAAATATTGTCGTATGAGGGTAGACGTGTGGTAGAAGAACGCGTTGCCCTAACCAAAGATTTCCGTCCGACTACATGGATGGCTAAAGATGTTTGGGTGCGGGGAATCATTGACATCGGTGTGGTTGGCTCTGACACTGCATACCTACTCGACTGGAAGACGGGTAAATTTCGTCCTGACTCCGACCAGCTAAAGCTCTTTGCTGCGCTGGCTTTTGCTAAATATCCTTGGGTGTCCAAGGTTGTAACTGGGTTTATATTTTTAAAACCCGAGAAGTTTGTAAAGGAGAAGTTTACACGTAAACAGCTGCCAGAAATTTGGAACGAGTTCATGCCGCGTCTTAGTCGTTTAGCAATCGCTAGCGCCGAAGATAGGTGGTTACCCAAGCCATCAGGACTATGCAGAAATTGGTGCCCAGTGGGCCGATCTTTATGCGAGTATTGCGGTCAATAAGATGTGAAAGTCGGAGACTAGAGGAGCCGACAGTTGACGGAGATTCTGTGAACAGTAACGATAAAGAGTTAATAAATATGTCACCAGAAGAACTCATAGTCTACGGGTTTTCTAAAGATAAACTTACCCCCTTGGAGAACGAGGTACTCCATCGGTACGAGAATATGGTAGAAAGATACGAGAGCGACGACTTATATGGCGATGACACCCGAGGGTAGAGTTAAGAAGCAAGTTAAAGAATATCTAAAATCAATCGGGGCGTGGTACTACATGCCTGTGTCCAACGGTATGGGCCGTGTAGGATGCCCCGATATTTTAGTGTGTTACAAAGGTTTGTTTATGGCTTTCGAGACCAAAGCCCCCGGTAAGATTAGGAACGTCACTGCCAACCAGCAGCGCGAAATTGACGACATACTACGTGTTAACGGGTTAGCATGTGTGGTAGACGACGTAGAGCAAGTGAAGGAGGCGATCCGTGACAAAATCATCCAAGCAGGAATTAGCGACGAAGAAGAAGTATAACGCCCGTAAAGACGTTATGGACAGGCGCGTCGAACAGAACAAAGCCCGTCGTCAAGCTATGGCGGCAGGTAAAGTAAAGAAGGGCGACGGCAAGCACGTCGACCACAAGACCCCACTGGACGCAGGTGGCAGCAACGAAAAGTCAAACCGTCGCGTCGTCAGTGCCAAGACCAACAAAGGTTGGCGCGGTAAAAAACCCGGCATGTACACGAAGGGCAAGACATGAACCCGCGTGAATACAACGTCGGACACTCCGACTACTCCAAACGTACCATACAGCCTTGGGACATTTGGTACGAATACAAGCTCAATGCTTGGGATGCAGACATCGTTAAGCGCGTCCTACGCAACAAAGGCGAACGCCGCCTAGACTACCAGAAGATCAAACACATCTGCGATGAACGCATCAGACAGCTAGACGAGGAAGAACAACATGCTGGTATGGCCAGACAAACAAGCACTGCTAGTCAAGTCGAGGAACCCCGACAAGATTCTGAATGTTCTCCCGAACGCTAAGTCGATCACAGTAAAGGGCGTCCCTCTCGTCGCTGTGCCTCACAGGATCAACGAGACCAGACTTCTGCGCAACCTAGGCTACAATGCACCGGCTCCGATCCGCACATACTACGACTGGCCGGGGCGGTTTAAACCGTTCCAAGCACAGAAAGAAGCGGCTGCGTTTTTGTCGATGCACACCAGAGCGTTCAATCTAAGTGAACTCGGCACGGGTAAGTCACTGGCGTCCTTGTGGGCGTACGACTACCTGCGCAGCATAAAGCTGCTAAACAAAGCGCTGGTAATCTCGCCGTTGTCGACGTTGGAACGCACCTGGGCCGACGAGTTGTTCAACCACTTTCCACATCTGACGTTTGGTGTACTGCATGGCCCCAAGAAAAAACGCATCGCCATGCTCAAAGAAGACTACGACGTTTACATTGTAAACCATGATGGCGTCGGCATACTTGAACCGCACCTCAAGACCCGTACCGACATCGACTTGGTGATCGTGGACGAGATAGCGCAGTGCGCCCGTAACGCTGGCACCACTAAATGGAAGATGATTAACTCTGTCGTCAATCGCCACAAAGAACCACGGGCTTGCTGGGGTATGTCTGGTACGCCGACACCAAACGCTCCGACAGATGCTTGGGCGCAGTGTAAGCTACTCGTACCCGATCAAGTGCCACCGTATTTTGGACGGTTTAAAGCCACAGTCATGCGCCAGATTACGCAGTTTAAATGGATACCCAAGCCTGACGCTACCGAGACAGTTCGTAAGATTATGCAGCCTGCTGTGCGGTTCACCCGTGACGAGTGCTTAGACCTACCGCCGATTATGTTTGAGACCAGAGCGGTGCCGCTGACCAAAGAACAAAACAAAGCGTACAAAGAAATGCTGTCGCGTCTACGCACCGCAGCCGACAACGGCGAGATCACAGCGGTCAACGAAGCAGTCAAGATGGGCAAGTTAGTGCAGATCGCCTGTGGCGTGGTGTACGCCGACGACGGCAGCGAGGTTACCATTCCATCAACACCGCGCATCGACGAGACTATCAACATCATCCAAGCCGCCGAAGGTAAGGTGATCGTGTTCGTCCCGTACGTGTCCAGTGTTAAGATGTTGGCCGACGAACTGCGCAACCATTTCTCTGTCGAGGTCATACACGGCAGCGTTAAGAAATCAGAGCGCGACAGAATATTCTCTGAGTTTCAAAAAACCAAAGACCCGAAGGTTCTGGTGGCCCAACCCGCTGCTATGTCTCACGGTCTGACGTTGACCGCTGCCAGTACGATCGTTTGGTACAGCTGCATCACATCGAACGAGGTGTTTGAACAGGCAAACGGGCGCATCAATCGCCCCGGCCAAAAGATGAATAACTTTATAATACTGTTAGAAGGTACACCCGTAGAGTCACGCATCTATGCACGGCTACGCAAGAAACAAAAAATGCAGGGCGCACTGCTGGATGAAGTAAAAGCTAATCAACAGTCTTTACTTTCTTAACCTGCCTTGACCTGCTTTAACCTGCGTTATAATGTGTTTACATGTTGACATATAAAAGGCGTAACCAGATGACTTTGCTTAACCACGACGAAGTTTTGCTGAAACTTAATATAAGTAAAGCTGGTCTTTACTACCTGCGAAGACGGGACGAAGGCTTCCCCCAACCGATAAGGCTCTCAAAGAAAGTTTTACGATGGGACGAAGAAGGGATTGATAACTGGTTAGCCGCCAAAAAGGAGAGCGAAGATGGCAAAAATATCAGAATTGGACGACGCGAATCTGCTTAAAATCTTTATCGGGCTACGCGACAAGCGGTCCAAGCGCAAAGCAGACTACGACGCCGACGATGCTGACGACAAATACAAACAGAACAAGATCGAAACAGAGTTCCTGCGTCGGTTCAACGAGCGTGGCATAGACAATGTATCATCCCGCGAGTTTGGTACTGCTTACAGGTCAACGCGTGTGTCAGCTGTCGTATCTGACTGGGATGCAATCCTCGACCACGTCAAAGAAAATAACGCGTGGGAGCTAATAGAACGGCGGGTCAACAAGACCGCTATCAAAGAGTTCAGAGAAGAACACGACGACCTACCCCCGGGCGTCAGCTGGATCGAAGCGCAAGTCGTAAACGTTCGGCGAAAGTAATGCTCACCCTAGAAGAGTTGCCAGTGGAGGCAGTAATCATGTCTGCCCTGCGCAACGTACGCAACTACTACAACGACGGTAAGCGGCTATGTCACTCCGACGACGGCGTGGCCCCTTCCACTGAAAGCACGGAACCTCAGGCAAAGAAATGCGCCATCTGTTTTAACAACCAGTGGGGTTCAGAAATTACACCCAACGGCAAGCGAGGCAAAAGCTGCGGTGAGTTTAACCAGCTAACTTTACGGCAGTTAGACAGCCCAGAATATGCCATGTCGTTGCGTGTTTCATCGGCTTCTCTCAAATCGTTCCGCGACTACGAGAAGCAAATAACTAGCCGAGGCGAAGCGTTAGATCGCGTGGTCACAAAGATAGACGTGGCCCGTGACGAACGTCGATCCTCGCTAGTGTTTAGGGTCATACGTTTCTTAGACGGTGACGAACTAGACACCCTTAACCGACCGCTCAAGCAGGAAGCATCGTCGTTCCCTGTGACAGACGGTTACACACACTAAGCCTATGGAGAAATATTATGGCTAGATATAAAGACGCAGAATTAGTTATGGGCGTGATCGCTCAGTACCCTCGCCTCAACCAGACGTACAAATACGATCGGGCAGCAGGCGAAAAAGGTATGTCTGTGCCCTGTAATCCCGCAGACGATGGGGCCAAGTACGAGCTAAACATTCGTATGACAAAAGAGCAGGCGGTGCCGTTGTATAAGAAAATGAAAGCGTTCTACAACGAGCGCAAGCAGGAAGATTGGAAAGCATTTCCCCCGTCGGTGGACAAAGTTACAGATGATGGGCATGAAATCAAAGGCGTCTTTGAAGTTGACATGGACGGGTTCTACGTTGCGTCTACCAACCGCAAGGGTTCGTACAACAAAGACGGGGTTACTCAACTGGTAACTCCCCCTGCGCAGTACGACTCCCAAAACACCCTGCTGCCCCGTGATTTTATGCTCACATCAGGCTCCGAAATTAACGTCGGGTTGCAGTTCTACGCTTACCATACCGGCACTCACCACGGCGTAACCTTGCGCTTGATGGAGTTGCAGGTGGTCAAGCTGGAGCCGATGAAGCCGCGGGAAGAGACTGCAATGGCCTCATCATTCGGCAAGGTCGACGGCGGGTTCAAATCGGAAGATGGCTTTGCCACAAGTTTTGATAAAGTCGACAAGCCAGCAAACGATGATGGTTTTGATGATGACGATGGCGGTGCAGCCCCTGCGCTTGCAGTAGTGCCTGACGCACCTAAGCCAAAGCCACAGCCCGAGGCCAAGGCAGAACCAAAAAAGGTTGAGACCAACGACATCGACGACGCGTTGGAGAACCTAGAGTTCGACGACTGATCCGCTCCAGTCAGTAAGTCGAAGGGCGGCGGAGTTTTTTGATAGTGGGCTTCGCCGCTCACCTGTTAACACGTAAACATATATGGGCAAAACTATGGAGACACTGGAGTTTTTCAAGTGGCTACTACCCACGTCTGGGAAAGTGGTCCTAGGCTTGTTGCAGCCCGAGGGTTGGTTCAAGAACCGAGATTACGACACGATAGAAGAAGCGGCAGCAGCCGCGAAACAATTCGATACTACAGACGCGCAAGTCTACATGGCGGTGCACACGTTTAAAGACTGGTACAGCAACGACAAGGGCAAGCAACAAATAAGAACGCAAGGCAACGTCGCTGCTTGTCGTGCACTATACGATGACTTCGACGCGGACCCCAATAAAGCAACTGCGTATGACACCAAAGAAGAAGCCCTAGCTGGCGTCGTTCAGTTGGCCAAGGCGCTGCGCCTCACCCCGTCGGTCGTAGACAGCGGCGGCGGCTACCACATGTACATTCACTTCGACGAAAACATAAGCGAGGGCGAGTGGAACGAACTCGCCGACCTCAAGCGTCGGGTAACAACACATTTAGAACTCAAGTCCGACCGCTCAGTTGACAAAGACAGCGCACGTGTGCTGCGCCCAGTTGGGTGTACCAACAAGAAGAAAGACTACGCTACCCCCCTGCCCGTCACCTTGCTCAAGCAGGGCAAGACCTACAGTGTCGACGTTGTTCGCAATTCGCTCCTGGCATTCATTAACGACAACGACGTAAAACTGCCTAAGCCTACTGCCGACGAGGGGTCTGGTTTCTTCGGAGGCAGTCCAGCGCTGGATCGTTCGGCTACGTCTGAGGCTGCTATGAACGGCGTCGACTGGCACGACAACATGCTCAAGCTGATCGCTAGCTGGGTAGCCAAAGGCAACACGGACAAAGAAATTCATGCGCTAGCCGCTCAGCATACGCTTGACGGTTACTCCGCAGATGAGACGCGGCACGAAGTTCAGGTAATGATTGACGGTGCGAGAGGTAAAGGTTTTGCGCCCCCTGAGATTGCACCGCCCGTCGAAGAGCCAAGTGACGACGACGACGACGGGGCGCCGAGCACAACGACGAACGCAAAGACGCTAGTTGTAGCCGGTGAAACCATTCATCACTGGCCCAAAGGCTTTCGGTGGAACGGCGTTGCGTTGAGCCGAGAAATCCCTGACCCCGACGGCGGTGCCCCTACATGGCGACCGTTCTGCCGTACGTTCATCTACCCCCTTAACCGTATCCAAGACAGCGAAGGTACGTGGGTGGTGCACTGGAAGGCGCTTGAGAAGAACGGCAGCTGGCGTGAGTTTTTCATGCCCATGAACGAACTGGCATCCACCGATCTGATGGCAAAGACGCTGGCAAGCCACGAAGTATTTCTCCCCCCTATAAGAAACGCGAGGGCCGACATGGCAGAGTTTGCAGTTACTATAATCGAAGAGCTACAGAAGTGGCGAATTGAGACCAAGACCTACAAACAATTCGGCTGGTTGCCTGACCGCACCGGCTTTGTAATGGGCACCAAAATGATTACCGAGAACGGTGATACTGCTGTGCTGTGCGAGGACAGTGTACCCGCTGACATCCAAGTAGACTTCGGTCGTTCTGGCACACTTGATGAGTGGGTCTCTAACATCGACAAGCTGTACAACCGTCCGAAAGCGGAGCCGTTTCAGTTTGCCCTGTGTCACTCTATGGGTTCAATCCTTGTCGAGTTGATGGGTTCGTCTAACTGGCACGGCCTTCCGCTTGCGTTCACTGGTCAAGGTGGCACGGGTAAGTCGACAGCCTGTAAGATCGCTTGTGGCTTCTACGGCAACCCGAAACTCATGGACCGGCAGACAGGCACGGACGGGTCTACGCTTAACGCTACGATCAAACGTGTGGCGATTATGGGTTCGCTTCCTATGCTGCTCGACGAGTTCTCAGGTAGGACGCCCGACGAGTTGACGCGCACCGGCTACGCGCTGGCCAACGGCAGGGACAAGGAACGGCTGGGTACCAACGGCAAGTTTACTACGGTCGGCGGTCAGTGGTTCAAGAACAGCTTCATCACCAGCAACGACAGCATCATTGAGAGCATATCTAAACTGCCAGTGGGTTATCGTGTCGAAGCCACGCAGCTGCGCTTCTTTGAGGTTCAGTTACCTGAGGACTTTACCAAGCGTACGTTCCCCGACATCACACAGCAGTTCATCGAACACCATATGGATCACGTCTACGGTGAAGCGTGTCTGCCGTTCATCCGGTTCATTATCAAGAACACAGACTGGGTACGTCGGCAGATCACAGCAGCCCGTGCCAAGTTCAACCCACAGAGCAACGAGGACAACAAAGAACGGTTCTACCGCGACACCATCGTCACGGCTTGGGTCGCAGGCAAGATAGCGCAGAAAATCGGTCTTATATCGTTCGATGTTAAGTCCATGAAGAAGTGGTCCGAAGACCATGTAAAGACGTTGCGCGAAAGCCGTAAAGAAACCAACGCCGACATCAGCGAACATCTGGCCGCGTTCATCGGAACGTTGCAAGGACGACTCATCGTCACCAAGAGAATAGGCCACGGCAGCAGCCGCAAAGAAGACCCCGCTGTTATGTTGCGTGGCCCCGCAGCAGGGCGTGTGTGCACCGAGGACGAGCGTGCTTTCATATCCCACAGCGCGATGGCCGACTGGTGTAGCGAAGCTGGTGTGGCCCCCAAAGCCATGCGTTCCGAGTTGGATCGGGCTGGCTACTTAACCCCCCAAGCCGACGGGTCTCCCAGCTTGCGTATGCACTTGGGAAAAGGCTCGACCGTCCCCAGCGGACAGACACGTTGCTACGAACTCAAATACAACAAGCTGATGGCTGGCGGCAATATCTCCGTCGTAGAGGAAAAAGCAGATGAATGATTTACAGCAAGTACAAAAGACGATTAGATTCAAGCTCCGAGCTATGACCCAAGACGCTCAGCGGCGGCACCGACGGGCGCTAAAGCAACAGCTGGAAGACCTTACCCATCTGTTCGAATTGTTGGAGAGGGAGACAGAAAATGGCTAAACCTAAACCCGCTCCCGAATGGGCCACACCCCCGCTCGACATCCATCAAGCAGCCGAAGCACTGGGCATGTCTCGGTCCTCACTCGACTACGCACTAAAAGATCCAACCGTACAAGTGGGTGTGCACTTTGAGCTTCGCGGAAATCGAAAAGTATTCTACCGTGAAAATATTACAGCAGTAAGAAAGGTTTTGACACAATGCGCCTCAAAATCAAATGGCGAGAAGGTTGGGCATACGTTCACGGCCACCGCCCCGACGGCAAGAGGTACCGACGCGCTCTCAAAACTAAAGACGCTAGCCGCGCAGAGGAACTTCGGTCGCAAATAGAAGCAGAGCTTTGGTCGGTTCACATGTACGGTTTGAAGGCCGTCGTGACCTTCGACCAAGCAGCGCTGGAGTATGCGCAGGACGGGGGCGACACACGCTTTCTGGTGGGCATAACCGAGCAGCTGACCGGAATGTTACTGAAAGACATAACCCCACGGATCATCAGAGCCGCTGCAAAGAAGGCTTACCCCGATGGGGCAGGCGCTACGCTAAACCGACAAGGTATAACGCCAGCAAGAGCCGTAATAAACTACGCCCACGGTGAAGGCTGGTGCGCCCCCATTCGGGTTAAAGCGTTCGAAGTCAAAAAACCTAAGCGCAAAGCCGTGGGGTACGAATACCTGTTGGCACTGCAACCCCACCTGACAGTAGAACGCCGCTTTCCCAACGCTCCACCGTACTTGTTTGCGATGCTGTTGTTTCTACACACCACAGGGCGACGGGTCGGAGACGCGATAAAACTGACGCCCGACGACATCAAGTGGGACATAAACAAAGCGCACATCGACAAAACAAAGAACGGTACGGAAGCGTACGCCAGTCTTGTGCCAGTGCTTGCGGATATGCTCAGGGAAATGCCACCGCGCCACGGACGCAGCCGGGGTCGAATATCTTGGTACGCACCAAGTAGGTCGTCACAGCTTTGCGACATCGCTAGAAAAGCTAGGCTGGTCCGCAAAACAAATCGCCGACGCTGGCGGGTGGAAATCACCCCGTTTGGTGGCCGAGACATACATCCACACCGACAATTCTGGGGAGCGTGCGACAGCCGAAATTGGCAAGAATTGGGCACAGCCGCTGCGAGTGGTCAAGTAACATGTTGATTCTAAACGCTTATTCGCTCCAGCTTACTTCCCTGCTAAGGGAGTAACGGGGTGACTCGTTCGAGGGTTCGAATCCCTTCGTCTCCGCCATTTTATAGAATAATACCAATGACTTATTTTTATCATCATCCTCATTAACCCCCACTCAGGTAGAGTAACATCCCACCTTTTAGTAGAACATCCGCCGTATTATGAGAACATTATGGCACAAAATTGGCACACTCGAAAAAAGACCCAACAGGGGGAGAGCGCCTGCTGGGTCCAGTTGGCCGCGTACTGGGAGGAGAAATCGCGGCTGGTGAGGATGATTAATTTGTGCCTAGACGCTCCTGTAGTCTGCGCTCACTCTTACGGCGGCGGCGACCAACGCTCATTAGATCAGTCACGGGCTGACGTTTTAATTCATTGCGTGAGTTGAAGAACGGACGCACTCGATCTTTGGCTTTCTGTAGTTCGCGCCATTCAAGCCGTAACGATTTCATCTCAGCGCTGTCCCGATCTTTGAACGCTTTTCCATACTCGCGTTGCAGCTGGCTGCTTCGTTCAGAAAAATACTGCTTAAGTTCGTATTGCTGACCGCGGGTCCACTTCAGCATCTGTATGTCGGTGTCAGGTAGCCCCATCGCGTTTTTCATCAGGCTCGTTAAGTCTATACTGCGCGGGTCCAGCATGACGTCGCCGTTTGTGACAGTCATTCCCTCGGTGGCGTACCGATAACTTTCCAGATACTGCCGTGCGCCTTTGGGCAGAAGAAGTTCAAAACCCTTCATTTCGTCGCCGCGCTTAAACGCTTGCATAGACCCGCCAAAGTTTCGAAGCTGGCTTGAACTTGGCCCAAAGACTATGTCAGCCGCATAGAGAGGTAATCCGTCTCTAGTAAAATTAAGATCACTGTACGGCTGGAAAGCAAAGATGTTTTGGTGTCCGATCTTGCCCGACATATCCAACCCTAAGAACGCAGGTACGCCGCGAGTTAGTAAGTTCGCTAAGTCTTTATCCTCGACGCTCTCTTGAATGGATTGCTCTAACCAACGGTCGTAACCGCCAGCCGCTTTTGCTTTGTTGGCTTCAATCTCCTCGTCGTCGCCCTCTAACGCGTTTAGAGCCATAGAAGCGACGTAAGCAATCGGGGCAAGAAACGGTAAACCAACAGTCCCTGCTGTTATAGCTGCGTGCGTTAGCGTGACGCCCAACGTGCGCATACCGATCGTTCTAATTTCGGGAGACTCTTTCTGCAAAATTTGCTGCGCTGCTCGACCGTAGTTAAAGCCCATCATAATCTGGTACTTGCGGAACTGCGTCATTAATTTAGGCAGCTTCTTAATTGCTAGTGGAGCGTCTAGTCCGTTGAACGCACCCTGCGTACGCTGCACAGCAGTCACCGCGTATTGTAGCGGAGTATCCACCTTCAACGTTCTCAAAACCGCAGGGTTTTTCTTAGCCATTTCGAACGCAGCAATCGCAGTAGACAAGCGGTTGTGGGCTTCTACATACCGAGCCACTTGGTACAAGCGATGAACTACCCGTGATACTTTATCTGTAGCGTTGTTAAGTGCGTCCGAACCTGTGTCCAGACGGTTCATTTGGTTTAAGTCTTCTTGCAAACCGACGTCGGCCAGCTGTTGCAAGTCTAGCTCTCGTACCAACGCCTGATATTCTTGCGGCATTGACGCGTCTGTGTTGTCTATTTCGACATCGTTGTCGCCGTATAGTCCAATGGTTCCCACCGCAGCTACTTGATTGAAGAACCCACCTTTAATAGCTTTGTTAGCAACCTTGTAGGCTTTAAACATTTCACCCCAAGATTTGTTATAGCTGCCAAAATCCCCATACAACTTATTTACCGCAATGAGCACCTGCGTGGCGTTCTGTACGTGGTAGCCGTAGTTCGTAGTAAGCATCATAAAGGTGTTAAACCCTGCTACGCGATCCTGAACAGCATCAATCCACCCGTCTTTGCGAGTAAGCATTTGGCCGTAATGTTCAGACAAAAGATTATACGTGTCGTTTAGCTCTCCGCTATCAGCGCGAGACTCTTCTCTGGCTTGAGCCATGGCTTCGTTAACAGCCGCACCGTTCTCCATCGTAGAAATCAAACGCGCTTCAGCAGTAGCGTGAAACACAAACGATCGTACCATATCCTGTTCAAAGCCAGCACGGTTAAGGCGACGTGCGCCTGAGGTTCTAGCGTCCCGTTCGTCTAGGGCTTCGAAGTAGTGTTCCCGTATCATGTCGGCAAACGCCTTTTTAGCGTCTCCGTCCATCCCAGATTTGTTATCTGCTTTTAGTCTACCCAGCAGGCTTTCCAACATGTCGGTGCTGGGTGCGCGACCACTGTCAAATTTCTCGTCGCGTTTAAACGCTTCCGTTCTGGCATACTTGTCAGCGTTTTTTTCAGCAAATCGGTTAGCGTTGCCTTTGGTGTCGAAGAACTGAACAACGTACTGACTGCCGTCAGATTTGAGAGCCTCTAATTTTTTGGCGTTAGCTGCGTTTTTGTTTGCGTCTAATGCTGTTTCTGCGTCCAGCACCGCTTGCGATTTTAAGACCGCGACGTAGCTACCAAAACGTTTTAGTGGAGCGTACGGTCCGACGAGCTTAGACGAACTGAAGAAATCGCCCTTGATGCCGAGGCTTTTAATAAAGGCTTCTTTGCGCTGCCTACGGGACTCGCCCTGAGCAAAGATGTCGGCCACTATCTGTTGTTCGTCTGCCGCAAGGCGGTTAAACGCTGGCTCCAAGACGGGGTCGACCTTTACCTTTTTATTGGCAAACAAGTCTTCGTGAAACTGCTTAGGGTCGTAACCCCACTTTTGATAGAACGTAGACTTGCCTAAGAAGTCGTTTACCGCAGCCAGTCGCTCAGGTGCCAAACGCTGTGCACGCGCAGCTATTTCCTGCGTTTCCTTGGCCATCTCGTTTACGGCAGCTTCGCTCTTTTTAAGGGCGTCGTAGACCTTCCGCGCCGAGGGCATACGACCTTCAACACTTTCAATAAAGTCATATAAAAACTGTAGATTTGCGATAGGTTTAGACGCAAAACCAGCTATCGTATCGTACGCCTCGACCGCAGAGTCACCGTACCCAGCTTTCCCGAACACCTTACGCACCGCTTCACGACCGGGGGTTCTGTCTATAGAAACTCCGGGTTCTCGTCTCTTCATTGAAAACTTTTTGTACAAGGTTTGGTAGTCGGCTGTGCCTCGTCGTATGCCAGTTTTGTTGGCCACTGCTGCGCCAGTCACCCGATCAAAAATAATATTAGGAATGGCCCCTCTGTTGTGGCGTGTTAATCTACGCCGGGCCTCAGCCAGCAGCCGAATTAACTCCCTACGCGAAACACCTTCCATCCTAGACCACGTATCGCCGTCTACATCTTTGACATCTGTGGAGTTGGTAGATTCCATACCCCCATACACAGTAAGAGCGTACACGTGCGGGATATACACGTCTCCTGTTTCTATTTGGTCTAAACGAATTTCTATAAAAGGGTCGAAGTCTTTTGCAGCGTAGACCATCATATTCATGCCGCCCTGAAAAAATGAAGCCTCTGTAGATATGTTTTTCTTGTCTGAAATTTTGCTGCCTTTGCCCCACTCAAATACTTCTCCCCCCATTAGCGGATACAGGTTAGGGGCAATCTTAGCGTTGTCAGGCAACTCGCCTTGCCGCCCTGTGCGATCATTACCTGCGTAGTATTGCATAAGAATATCATCTGAATTTGTAACAGCGCCTTTTTCTACTACGCCTTCTCTCATAACACCTTTCGCAGCGCCGTACGCTACCGACACGAGTTCTTTTGCGCTTAGTGCAACGTCGGGAGTAGTCCCTGTAAGACGGGTGATTATGCGGGTAAGAAACTTTTGAACGTTCCCCAACCAAACGCTGGCTTTATGCATTGAGTCTTCGTCGGGTCTTACCCCCAAACGAGCGGCCTCTTCCACGGCGTAGGCAATTTTCTCCGAGTTAAGGTGGGACTCATCCATCCCCAGCATACGCGCTGCGGCGATCCTAGCCGTAACAAGGTCGTATATTTTTCGTTCGTTTGAGTCTTTGGGCATTGTGGCCCACTGGTCGACGGCATCGGCCAATACGCTTACTTCAGCGTCGTCCATCATCCCTTCAAGGCCCAAGTGAACACCGACTTCGTGCAGGATAACGCCGCCGACGTCGCCGTCTTTTATGTTTTCGGCTATTACGTGCGCTGTGTTACCATCCCGCAGGTCTACAAAGCCCTGAGCGTTGCTTAACTCTTCCCGAGTCATAGACCCTTTTAGGGCGCGGAACGCGTCTTTTACTGTAGCGTGAATTTGTAACCGACTGTAAGGGTTGCCGGGGCTTATAGGAATTACCTGATCCGTATCAGTTTTTACAAAACGCTCGTCGAACATCG
>Ga0209634_1001551_pt1 | contig 16648 bp, 22 predicted proteins | sample LinPmetageLP40_FD_184043 | JGI IMG/M metagenome (GOLD analysis project Ga0209634, IMG submission 184043) | Marine viral communities from the Pacific Ocean - LP-40 (SPAdes) (version 2) | ecosystem: Environmental > Aquatic > Marine > Oceanic | place: Pacific Ocean | collected 2010-08-26
TGTAAGTATTTCACTGTATGCTTCTAGCCAACCTGTACATTCTTTTACTGTAACCTTATTATCCATCCATGCCTGTTTAGCATAAGGACATGCAGGTAAACTACCGAATGCTCTATTTGGTTGACTTAATACTGTATTAATCCAGTAGTCTAGTTTAGAGACTAAATCCTGCGAAGGTATCTTTTTCGACATCTTGCTTCGTACCACCTATGATATAACTTGAAATTTCTGTTTCTTGAGGAGCAACTTGAACATCTCCACCACTAATCCATTTTTGTGTCCAAGGCAAAGGGTTTGCTTGAGGTACACTATAAGGACTCTTCACACCTACTGCAAGCATACGTTTATTTGCAATCCATTCGATATATTCGTTTAACAACAGAGCATTAAGTCCAATCATACTGCCGTCTTTAAACAAATACTCTGCCCATGCTTTCTCTTGGTCAACTGCATCTACGAACATCTGTATACACTCTTCACGAGTTTCTTCTGCAATTTTAATAAAGTCTGGATCATCCTTAGGTAGCATCTTAAGTAACTGTTGAGTTGAACCTAAGTGTACATTTTCATCTCTAGCAATAAACTTGATAATTTTAGCATTACCTTCCATCTTCTTAAGTTCAGCAAATGCCCAACTACACGCAAAACTAACGTAGAATCTAACACCTTCAAGTATATTAACACTCATTAATGTCTTGTACAAGAGTGTTTTAAGTTCGTACATGTCAACAATAACTTTTTTACCATTAACTGTATGTGTACCTTCACCTAATAAATTATAATACATAGACTTGGTAATTAGTTCATCATAACATTCTGTAATACTATTTGCACACTCGATAATTTCTTTAATATCCATCATGTCATCAAATACTTTACTAGGATCGCTATAGACATTACGAATAATATGTGTGTAACTCTTACTGTGGATTGTTTCACTAAATGTCCATGTTGTAATCCAGTTTTCTAATTCAGGTAAACTAGTAATACTACCAAATGCTTCAGCAGGAGCACGACCTTGTACACTATCTAAAAGTATTTGTCTTTTTAAATTACTTGTAAACACATGACGTTCGTGTTCTGTTAACTCTTTAAAGTCTTTACTATCTTTGAGAATATCAACTTCTTCAGGACGCCAGAAGAATCCTAACTGTTTATCAGTTAGTTTATCAAACTGTCGATACTTAACTGTATCATATCTCTGCATGCCGATGTCGCCATCAAAGAATGCTTTTACTTTTGTGTGGTCGTGTTTTGTTTTATTTAATACTGCCATTTTTTCTCTTATCTTTTTTATATTGTACAACTATCACAATCTTCTTCAAACTGTCCTTCTTGTGGAATTTCTAATGTAATAGAATCTTCCATACGTTCACTTACGTCATCTCCAGCACCATCAAATGTATTGAAATAGTATAATTGCTTCGTACCATATTTATACGACATCAGTAAATGTTGTAGCATAGTGGACATAGGTATCTTCTCATCTTCATAGTGTTGAGGATTGTAACTTGTATTTACACTAATCCCTTGGTCAATATATTTTTGCAATACTGCCATAATCTTAATGTATCCTTCGGGTGACTTTTGATCCCATAGTAGTTCGTATTTGTTTTTAAGTCTCGGATAACCTGGAACAACTTGCTTCAGCACACCATCTTTACTTTGTTTAATACTAATGTAACTACGTGGTGGCTCAATGCCATTTGTACTATTAGATATCTGTGCTGATGTTTCAGCAGGCATAAGTGCCATTAATGTGCTGTTTCTTATTCCTGTAGTTTTTAATTGTTCTCTAAGTTCTTTCCAATCCATACGTTCAACATGTGGAATGAGTTCGTCAACATCTTTCTTATAGGTTTGGTTAGGAGTTATGCCATCTCCGTAATGTGTTTCGTTTGTTCCAGGGCATGCCTCTTGTTCTATTGCTAAGTCTGCACTTGCTTTTATTAAATAATAACTCCATGCTTCTGCATATTCATCTATAAGTCCTAAGTCTGGATTACTATAATTTGTATCATTCTTTGCTAAAAAGTATGCTAGATTAATTATACCAATTCCAAGAGGACGTCTTTTCATTGTGCTATTCTTCGCCGCTAGTACAGGATACTTTTGATACGTTAATAATGCATCTAGTCCCCTTACTGCTAACGAACAAGGTTTTTCAAAATCCTTAGGTGTTTTTATTAGTCCCCAATTAATCGCACTTAATGTACATAGTGCAATCTCGCCTTCAGGATCATTAAAATCTTTAAGAGGCTTCGTAGGTAAGTTAATCTCACAACATAAGTTACTTTGTTTTATCGGTGCAAGTTCTTTTTTAAATGCTCCATGGTCATTAGCATGATCAACATTCATTAAGTAAATACGTCCTGTATTTTTACGTTCTTCCATAAAACTACTAAACAATATACTTGCCTTTAAAGTCTTCTTCCTTATGCTTGTATTACGTTCGGCTTTCTCGTATAATCTTTTAAACTCATCTTGGTCTGCAAAGAATGCATCATATAATCCAGGAACATCACTAGGAGAGAATAAAGTTATATCTCCGCCACTAATTAATCTTTCGTACATAAGTTTATTAAACTGTACACCATAATCCATGTGTCGTACTCTGTTGTCTTCTGTACCTTTGTTGTTCTTTAGTACTAGTAAGTCTTCAACTTCTAAGTGCCATAGTGGGTAGTAAAGTGTTGCCGCTCCGTTACGCACTCCGCCTTGACTACAACTTCTTGTAGCACTTTGAAACATTTTATAAAAAGGAATAACACCTGTATGGTAAGCATCTCCGTTTCTAATAGGACTTCCTAAAGCACGAATATTACCAGCACCGATACCAATCCCTGCTTTTTGACTTACATACTTTACAATGCTACTTGTTGTTGCATTAATACTATCTAAACTATCATCAGTTTCAATTAATACACAACTACTAAATTGTCTCTGTGGTGTACGAACTCCTGCCATTACTGGTGTAGGCAGACTTATTTGAAATGTACTAATTGCATCATAGTAGTCTTTTACCCAACGTATTCTTGTATCTTTAGGATAATCTCCAAATAGTGTTGCCGCAATACACATATAAGCAACTTGTGGTGTTTCGTAAATTGTTTTTGTTACTCTATTTTGTACAAGGTACTTTCCACGGAATTGTTCCATACCTGCATAAGTTAAGTTTTCGTCTCTGTCATGCTTAATGTAATCGTTCAACTGATTCCATTCTTCTTCTGTCCACTCATCAAGTAGAGCCTCGTCGTAAAATCCTAGTTCAATGTTCTTTTGTATTATTTTATATAAATGCCAAGGCATAAAACTATTGTATACCATCTTACGTAGATGATAATTAATAAGTCTTCCAGCAACATATTGATACCCTGGTGTTTCTTCTGAAATTAAATCAGCAGTACTCTTAATAAGAGTTTCTTGTATATCATTACTTTTGATTCCGTCATAGAACTGTAAATGACTTCTAATTTCAACTTCACTAGGACTTACTCCAGTGATACCTTCACAGGCATAGTAAACTACTTTGTGTAATTTATCTAAATCTAACGGCTCTTTCGTCCCATCTCTTTTTGTAACTTGAATCTGACTCATTGATTATTTCCTCTTTGGTGTAACTGGCTATAAGAGTAGATTCTGTTAACTCTTCTAGTTCTCTATTTACTCGAATAGACAAATCGAAATTAAGCACATATTTCCCATTGTCTATCCATGCTAAATTGTAATTAGCACTGCGTTTTCGATTATTGTAACAACGAAATTCACAGTTTTCACTTCTACTTAATGCTATAGTATAGCATATTCCTAGTCCTTTTGCAAGATTATCGTAATGGTTATCTGCAACTAATTCCCAAGGATTAGGCCAATCTTTCTTAATATCTTGTGTATAATAGGGGTTACTAATGGGAGCAGTATTCCAAAAACTACTAGTTTCGTGTACTGCTTCGTACAACGATAAACTAGATATAGTTTCTCTAAAATTTCTCCAGGCGGATAATCGCCCTTGGGTATCTAAATTCCACATATATAAATCTTATTATCGTATAATTCTAGTTGTCATAAACATAGTGCCAGCCGCTTGACTATCACTTGTATACTTAATTGTACTAACATTGCCTGTATTTGTCAATGTAAAAGTTACACCAACATCACCATTATTTTCTGAAAACTCGTCATCGATAACCTGTTGTGTTGCATCATGTGTAACAGTGATCTTACCTTGTCTAAGTCTTGAATTACGAACAATACTATAATCAACTTCTACTGAAGCAAAGTCTCCGGTGTCGCTAAAAGTTAATCCTGTAGTTGTTGCAGTTTGACTAGCCGCTATAACAAGAGATGCTTGGGCTCGTCTAATGTGACTACCAATTGCTAACTGCTCTTGTTCAGTAACAATATTTCTAGTTCCATGATCTATTCTTCTAGTTGTAGTTGAAACATCACCGTCTGGTCTTTCAAAGATATCGCCGATACTATAAGAATGATTATTAGCGAATAGTATAACATCAGCAGTTGCGTTGTTTGCACCTAATCCTGAGTTTGCACAATCTCTAAACATATTATAAGAACTTGCAAATCCTTCTACGTTTGGAAATATATGAATTGCATTATTATGACTCTTATCAAAAACACTACCTGTAACTTTTACACCTTCGGGTCCTTTAGATGAAACGCCTGATCCTGAAATTGCTTCTCCTATCTTAATACTTTTAAATGATATATCAAAATGGCAACTATCAAGAAGTATACTCTGCATATTCTGATCTGCAAGGAAGTTAAGACTTTGCCCTCTTAGTGTACAGTTCCTAAGTGTTATATAGTTACTGTTGTGAGTTTCTGAACTTGTTATCTTAATATTTGCCTTACTATTGCCCACAGTGCTTGGAGCAGTTGTTTTAGGTCCTACAAATGCACAATTAGTAAAATGAATATTCTCTGTTTGGTCAACTACAAATGTGTCAATGTCTGTACTACTAGAAAATGTCATACCTTCTATAATAATATCTTGAGGAATAACACCACCGTTAGATCCTACACCACTTCCGGTTTGTTGTTTACTATCACAAGTTGTTGCAACTGGACCTACAGAGTCACTACTAGTAATTGTTGTGCTAAAAGGACCTTCGCCTACTAGTCTTGCAAATGTTGGTACTTTAATTATACCACTTACTATATAATTTCCTGCTGGAAAATATAGTGTACGCCTTATTCTTTGTTCTGACTCTCTAATATATAATTCATATAAAGCACGGTTAATAGCGACAGTGTCGTCTGTATTGCCGTCGCCTTTTGCACCAAAGTCTCTAATATTAGCAAAATCATCTAACTTAGTTTGTATTGATCTAACTATAGGCACTGTCGCTGCTGTTCCAGTCTGGGCACTAAACCCAATCTGTGCATCACTGTATGTATAAGTTTCTGCAGATTGTAATAATTGACTTCTTGTTGTTAACAGTTCAATGTTCTCTGTTGTAGGAGCATCTGTTCCACCATTGCCGATGTAGACTTTTCTAGTATCTACTGCAAGTCCTATTTCTGCTCTTGCTAGTTGTGGAAGATTATCACTGACTCCACTTCGATGTTGTATTCTTGAGATTTGGACTACCGCCATGTTAGTGCCTCCTAATTATATAGTATTTATTACTTTTAGGCACCGTAGTATTCGCCAACCCTCTCCCACCATTTATGTGAATGTTGTTTGAAGTCTTCGCCTTCGATAGTCCATGTCTGATACTCAAAGTCTTTACTACACATTAAGATAACACCTTGTTGTATATCTGTGCCATACACTTCGTTATGTGCATTTCCGTAGGCACATAGTTGCATAAAGTAATCTTGTACCCATTCTTCTTTTTTAGGTTTATTAGTTTGTTTAAAGTCTATAATACTTGGCTTGCCATTATAGATACCAACACAATCTGTTGTACCTGCATATATCTGTGGAAAGTATAAAGGAACTTCTACTCCCCAACACTCAGTCATGTTACTAAGTCCTTGTTCAACAATTATCTCTGCCATCTTGTGACTTTGTTGACTATAAGGATTACTTCCAGGCTTACCAATGTCGTCAGTCAATACATAATCTTCTAACCATTTATGCATACGAGTTCCACGTCCGGCAGCTTCTTTTGTAATGTTTGCCGCTTGTGTTTCACCAACTCTTTTACGCCAGTTAAGTAAAGCCTGCTTTGCTTTCTCTGGTTTAGTCTTATCTAAGATTGTTGTTACACTTGGTACTGCTAGTCCGTCAGGAGTACTATATAGCCTTCGTCCATCTACACTCTTACGAGTCAAGGCTTTGTAGTTGTGTTGCTCTGTTATCATAACTTATTATAACATAAGTTGTAAGTATTACCTAATTTATTTCGTATACGACGCTCACATCTTTATATGTGGTTCCGCCCCAATAGTTTTTATGATACAAATATGCTTCTTTAATCACTGCATCAATATCAGTGTGCCAATATTTTATAAAACGTTCACTGCGAGGATATTCTGGAAGTGTATCGTGGGTTTGCCAAACAAATTCGTTTATTAACTTTTGGTAGTCAGGCATGTAGTATATTATTTGTATGGTAACTAGTTTGTCTTGATCGAATAGTTTCATACAGATATTTATACAGGAGTTGCTAATCTATCTAAGACTGTTCTTGCACTTCTTGTTAACCATTCTTTATCTCGAATACATCTCTCATTGTGATCTAATTGTTCTTTAAGTTTTTGCCTTACTGTAACAGGATTTTGTTGTTGTAACTTAATAAAACTTTCATAAGCACATTTAGTACGCTCCTGTAAATTATCTATTTCATCATAAGTTTCATCTATAATAGGATGAAATGTTTTAAAACCTATCTTACGTAAATTTTTTAAGAAATGTTTTTGACCTAACACAATAAATGGCTTGTTACACATCATTGGCTTTCCTGTTTTTTCTGTAGGAAAGAAAATACGTTCATCATCTAATGTTTCTGCTACTACACTAATCCAAGTAGCATCTTCAATATGTTTGCTTATATAATGACTTGTAAAAGTTGGCACACCGTCTAAATCATTTATAGCAGTATTTGTATATTCAGTATGTTTAATATTTGTAAAAAAGTTATCGATTTGTGATTGCCCTTCGTCAATGAAAGGAGATTTGTAAACTTCAAATAAGTTTACAAGATTGTTTTCTAGTTGATTATTGTCTTTCAATAAATCATAAAAGCAACTTCGCATAGGTTTCCTATTACCAAATAAACAATTAGCAAAATATGGTCTATTTAAATCTTGTGATAGAATTAAATCTTTATTACTCATACTAGTGTTTACTAAATGCCAACTACTGAAAGCATATTCACAAGGCCACTTATGGTCATTATGTGTTATACTACTTGTAATTAAAAAATCACCCTCTATGCAGGGTGGTGTACCTGAGGCTTCCCATATAAATTGTTCGTCAGGTATCACATATTCTAAATCCTCAAATACAATAGTTCTGTTTGACTTTTCTCTTTCCTGCCATTTATTATGATCAAAACTTCTTAATTTAGTAAATGCTATGTCTTCAGGATTAAAATACGGATGAGGAACATCATTATTATAAATGGAACCAAGAACTCCAAACGGGTCTTCGTTTAAAAAGGCATACTTCATCAAGCGATTAAATTCAGAAGTTTGCAAAACCACTAACCTGTAATGTATACTTGTCTTTCATTCCTGCATTGGCACTAAGATGTAGATGATTACTATCCCATATCCATCCGTCGCCGGCACTCCAATGTGTGCTATTATGCCATTCATTGTCTTTTTGATACTGTATGTATTCTCCTACATGCCAGTCTTCTAAATACATGTTAGCACGTACTTTTAATCTTGTGTCATTAGGGTATGCTTTTTTAATTTGAAAGAAAGTATCTCTGTGTACAGGAATCATGTTGCCTGGTGGTTGTAATATACTACTTACTGTGACAACTTCTATACCTAGTTTTCTACCTAATTCTTCAAAGTCAACTTGTTCTCTAGTCCACCATAGTTGACGTATAAGTGTGTTGCTCATATCATAACTGTCTGGAAATCCTCCGAACTTTTCGTGTATGTCTTTTAATTCGTGTACTTGATGTGCTATACAACTGCCACTATGTATACTATAGTCGGCATTTACGAACTGTTGCAGGTCGTAATCTAACTTTGCGTATTTTAACATTGTTACCCTTTACCAGGATATGTTCCAAAAAAAGTAAGAACCACTTGTACTCTTACGACTAATAGTATATCCTTTACCTTGGAAATAATTAATTACTTCGTTCATCTGTTCAGTATAAACTGCATTGGCAGTCGTTCCTTGAAATGCTTTGTAGTAATCCTGACCCAATGTATCGTTATCTGTCATTGGACTGCCAGTTATAGTAACTCCTTGTATAGTTACTGTTGATGTGTTAGTAATTTTTACTTCAAACACGTTAGAATTTATTGCACTAATAATCGATAATTCCATTATAGCAATTTGTTCTGCTATGGTACTATTATCCTGTGCTCGTTCTCTTGCTTGTGTACCTGTTGCTAAGTATGCCATTATATTATCCTACTGATTTGGTTTACCTGGAGCAGTAGCGTCGAATCTTGCCTGCATCGCTGCCATTCTTTTATCAACATCTGAACTCCTCGCTGCCATTTTTTTATCAGACGCTGATCTCATCGCTGCCATTTTATCTGTATCTTTTAATGGTTTAAAGTCATCCATTGGCTCTGGCCCAGTAACAAAATCTTTTTGAAAATTAGTTGTACTTGCTCCTGTTCCAAGTTGTGGTGTTACCATATTTGATGGATCAGAACTACGAGCAGGTGTTACAATATTTGATTTTGGTTCTACTTTATTAGTCTTTGGCGGAACTGCAAGTTTAGTCGGAGCAGAAGTATCAAGTGAATCTCTGTATTCGTCCTCTGCCCTTTGTTTTGCTTTTTCAAGTCTTGCTTTTTCTGACTTACTTGCGGCATTATATGCATTTTGTGCTTCTTGATCTGATTTAAATCCTAACTTCTTTAAAATATTAGCCTCTTTTCTACGTTGAGCGGCGGCCCTTCTGGCTATTGCAGCATCTTCTTTTGCATCAAAATCGTCTAATGCATCTTTTCTTGGAACATAAGCACCTTTGGTATCTCTAGAATAATCAGACCCACCTGACATAGGATCGCCACCAATTTTAAATCCTTGTAATCTTAAATTATTTATCGATAACTCTCTAGATCCAGCGTCTGGCATTGATTTACGATCCCAAACAACACTGCCATCCGTTGCTACAGGAAAATATTCAATTCCTCTTGGACCTTGTACTTTGCCAGTCTTAGGATCTATAATTCTATATATGTCACTATCACCTGTGCCTTCGCCTGATGGGTCATTAATAGTTGCTTCGTTTATCTTATTAATAAGTTTTCTGAAATCCGGGCCCTTCATTATGTATTCTCCTTTGACATATTAGTTAATGTTCCGTAGTAAACCATCTCACCTTTGTCTTTACCGTATCTTTTTATAAATTCTTCTTTAGGAACTTTCTTTTCGTATTTTTTCATCTTGCTTTTTTCAGGCTTACTTAATTCACGTTCGTCTAAATCAACTTCAATATCTTCTTTTTTAACACAATTAGGAACACGTTTACCAAACATTGTTTTCATACCCTTTTTCTGGTATCCATCCCAACACTTTTCACTAAGTTCAATATCATCATTAACAGTTCGCCTAGCAAAAGGAACTCGCCCTAAAGGATTTGGAATTAGTGGTTCTATTTTTTGTATATATTTTTCATCGTCATCATCGGATTTTCCTAGGAATTTGTTTAGATTAGTTCCGCCCTGCATTTTTTTAGTTCCGGGTTCATATTGACCTTCTCTTTTGGCTAATGCCGCCTTTGCCATTTGATTAACTTTCTTCTCAGGTGGGATATCACCTGTAGGCTCTGGAGTTATATCTGCTTGGTCATCGCCACTGTGTGATAAAAATATTACCTCTTCGTCATTGAATTGAGAGATAACATTTTGTAACTGTGGACTTGAATCGTAATATGCTTTTAATCCTTCATAACTAATATTAAGTCCTGCGTTTTTTAGATCATTTATAAAAGTAAACATTCTAATTTTTGCAGGTCTATCTTCACTGTCAGCATCTTTACGGATCAACTCTGATACTGCTAATATAGTATTAACAGGATTTGTTTCTTCTGATACTTGTTCGATATATTCTAGTAAACTTTTAAGCACGACGTTCTCTGCCTACTTCTTCATCTCCGCCTTGTGCTTCTTCAGCCGCTCCAAAGTCTTCTTCTGCCGTTGCAGTTTCTTCTTGGTCTATTGTAGGTTCCATAGCAACTTCTGTTTCATCGCCCATCATATTATCTACTTGTGGTGTTTCGCCTGTTAGTACTCTACTTGCAGTATCTGCACCTTCTCTTGCTACTCTCATAGCCTCTAGTGTTTGTGAAAGTACTGCTGACATCATTCCGCTAAACGTTTCTGCAGTTGCACTATCCATGTTGTCACGGATACTGTCAGTTAATGGTGGAAGATCTTCGTTGACCATTTCTCCTAAGTCTTCAAGCATACCTTGAATCTTATCTACCATATTCTTACTAGCCATAATATGTTCAGCAACTTCTACTTCACCTTCTGCTATAACACTTTCGTTTTTCATTACTTCATCTGCATTACTACCCATCATCTTTCCTTGTGTAGCACTTGTGTTTGCTGGAAACTTATCTTCTTGTGGATAAAATAATCCTTTTGTACCCATGCTGGCGTTATCATCATAGTTACCTAGTTTCATCTCTGCCATAATACTATCTAATATCATCTTTGCTGCTTCGTTTCTTGTTGCACCGTTAATATCTGTTGTGTTCATTGCACCCATTTGTTTGTAATTTTTCTTCACAACATTGTCTGTAAAATATCTTAATAACTTAATACCTTTGTTGTTATCAAAGATTCCTTTAACTGCTTTTCTCAACAAGTTTCTAATTATCGGTACCATTTGTTGTTTGTACAAATCTCCATCATTCTCACCGACAGTAACAATTTCATATGCCATATCTCTATCCATACTTTGCATTGAAGTTGGAATTTCGCTTATGTACTTGTCAACGGTTTCTAAAAACATCTTGTTTTCTAAGTAGGTTTTGTTGTTAGCAATACTAAATCCTAACTTATTTTCTAATTTAACTAATCTATTAGCAAACGTATCACGTAACTTACGAGCCTTGCTTTCATTTAACTTTGTTATATCAATAGTTCTACCAAAAACTTTTTCTGCTATTTGAGATATTGTTTTACTATCTGGTGCTGGTATTAAATCTGTGAGTTGCATTGTTTATTCCTTTAGTCGTATCCGGCTATTATTGTATTTATGCTATTTTAATTGATTTTAAATGTTTAGTCAACTGTTCTCTTGCATTTTCTAATTCAGGTTGTACTGAACTTATTCTATTATATAACGTTGTTCTTCTGTTAGTATCTTGTGTTCTAACATAACTAGCCTTGTACCAGTCAATATCTTCCGTTAATTTTCCAATATTATGATCTAATCGCATAATAGTAGAGCCCATTCCGTAATTATTATCTTCTAAAGTTAATGCATACCCGATCGCCGACTTCTTTAAATAAAAAGTTTCTTTACTATCGCTAATAGTATATAAGTTTCTCATTTTAGAAACTAATCTACGGTTAACTTTAACATTGTTGTTGGAGAGTTTAGTTATCTTAATAGCAGATTCTGTACTATCTACTAGATTAGAGACTTGCCTGCGAAGGTTGGAGTTTATAAGTGATTTGCTCATTGCTTTTTTTCCTAACAATTATATTTTTGTTGACTAATTGATTAGCAATCGTTTGTTCACGTTCAGACATTTTTGTCTTGTTAACTGTGCCTTTGTCGCGAAGCATTTCGAGTACATCTTGTTCCTCATTGGTAATAACAACTGTAATACCTTTTTTAAATTCTAAAAACCTCATTATCTCATGTTACTGACTTGAACGTCGATCAAAGCACCTTTGGCTCGTCGTAGTAAATTTGTACGTTCTGCTGGACTGAGTTCGTCTGTAACTGTAACCATTCCGCCTGGTCCACTCATATCAACTTTTTTGTCTGCTAAGTTAAGTTGAACTTCTTGATTAGGATCTTCTACCATTCCTAATGTTACAGTAAAACCTTGTACATTTTTTAATACATACTGTACTTCATTAATTATCATCTTTGGTTTAATATCTGAATACTTCATGTTACTACCTTACTTGTTTAAAGCCGCTACTCTTTTACTAGCAGGGTTTACTCTTTTAGTCTTCTTTGCTTTACGCACCATTCTTGCACCAAGTCTTGCTTTAGTCTGCTTTAACTTCATACGTTTTTTAATATCAGGTGCCGCGAAACATTGTGCAGGTGAACTAACTACTCTGCCTTTACGTTTACCACTACCACAACGAAACTTACGAACTACTTTGTTCCCTCGTTTAGCCCAAGCCATACCTTCTTCAATTTCTTCTATTAACATATATGTATTTATTAAATTTTTAAGTTAGGATAATATACATGAGTGTACCAATAGTACTTACAAGCACTGCAATCGTGCCTGCTCCCCATGCAATTAGTTGATTATTGCGATTTTTTTCTGTAGAGATGACAGCGGCATGTACTTCGACTAGCATCGTTTCATGCTTATCTAGTCGAAGATTCACCGCATCGAGTTTATCATGCAATGACTTGTACCTTTCAGAACACAGTTCTACATGTGCTTCTAGGTTCTCTTTTTCTATGTCTTTTATCGACATTCTTCACCTCTTTTAGGTGATGCTTGATTTATTCTTATTGCCTTAAGTTTTATGTGTGCCTGTTTTTGTGCCTTTGTATTAGCATCATTTTTATTTATCTATAGTAACGTTTCGCATATTAACAGTACATTACGCCTATCGCTATCGTAATCTGTATCAAACACAGGAACAGTTATTTCTGCATTTTCATTTAAACCAGTTATGATAGGTATTTTATTTAATTGATCAAGTAACGCTTCACCTCTATATCCAAAAACATCATTGTGTTCAATACCAAATCTCCAACTCCAAACAGTTAGATCCATGCCCATTTCTTGTGTAAAGTCATGTTGTTTTCCAAATGTTACTGATACATCTTTTAACTGTCTGTGGATTTGATCTAACTTCCAAGACTTAGGAGGACCTAAACTCCAAGTTTGTGACAGTATGCCAACTGCTTGTTGTAGTGTTTCAAAATTACGTTGCTGATTTCTTGTTTTACCAGCACCTTTGATATCACTAGTTTTTGTTATATCCACTAGTGTCATAAGACACCATATCTCTTTATACTGCTCTAACATAAATGTATTTACAGTCGTAAAAAAAGGACCAGTAATAAACTGATCCTTTTAAATATTTTTTTAAGAATATTACACTGCTACAGTAAATGTCTTTGCTGTTACTGTTGCTGTAGATACGTCAACTGATGTGTCTCCAGCAGTTGTGCCTAATGCTCTAATTGCAGTTTGTAATGTTCCAACTACTATTGAATCAGAACCTTCTGTTACGAAAGTTTGCTCAGTGTTTGAATTACCTAGTGGTCCATTTATTACTATAGTAGCAGTAGCCATTATTGCATTTTGTACTAGTGCTTGTACGCCTTCTGGGCCATTTCCAGCATTCACTGCATTAATATAATCAATTGTGAATATTTGTAATGGTTGACCTATTGTTTCTACATTAATTGGTGCAGTTGTAGGATGTACTCTTGTTAAACTTGCCATCTTCTTTATCTCCTGTTAATTGAGAACTTTTAAAGTTCTTACAATTATTTATCTAAAAGTCAATAAAAAAGCACACTTGAATGTGTGCTTTTTAAAAAGTATTTGTAAAATTACTAACCTTGATTTAAGTTATTAAATAGTGAAACAACAGTAGTTGTTATTCCAGTACTGCCTACACCAAAGTTTGACTCCGCTGCTGGAGCAACTCCGCCTTCTGTTATAATGTGAACTGCATCCGAAGCACCTGCGTTAAATCCACCTGCTGTATCATCACCCACTCCAACAACTGTTGTAGTCAATGAAATAAATCTTAACATTGCATCTAATTCAGCCTGAGTCATATTTGTCTTTGCTGCTTTTGTAAGATGAAATTGGGCTCCACTATTAAAAGTATTGCCAACGTTTGTAGTTGTTAATTCTGCCATTTTATTTTCCTTCTAAAAATTTTGCATTTAATGTAAAATGCTATTAATGTTATTTATTGCAAACTATTAAGTTGCACCAGTAAATGCCATTACACCTTCAGTTGTTAATGCACCTAATGCTCTAACTGGTAATACATCTGATCCACTGATATCAACATCGTTTGGTCCAATACTAGTTGTTGTTGCGCCTGAGTCTATACCTATTCGTCTAATGCGTGTCTGTAAATCAGCATGGTCATTAAACTGTTTATCCATAATTAACATTACTGTTCCTGCATTAGAATTTGTTATAAAATATGCTAATGGATTAAGATCCATTATTATTGCTTCTACAGTTTCGTTAACTGCATCATCTTCAGCTCTAAGATCAATCGCACTGTTTGAAGCATTTTGTACTGTTAATAAGTAACAGTGACAACCTGTTTCGTGTTGTACACCAACTGTCATATGCGAAGTTCCGCCTACTCTTGTTACTACTGGCATTTCTTTTCTCCGTTTCTATTTACGCATTACTGCGTTTCTATATATGTATTTATTAACTAGACGCCCATTGTCCTAGTTTATATCCAGCAACTGCACCACCGACCATACCGATTGCAGTCTTTGCTGCAATGCCCATGCCTTTTTTCTCTGGTGGCATAACTTTGTTTTTCTTAATAGTAGATGCATATGGTTTAAATACGTCACTTCTATATCTACTATCTTGTCTAAAACTATTTGTAAGTCTTGTACTTACAGATGCTCTTTCGTTTTTATTAGTAACTCCGTAGTCACTCATAACTCTTCTTGCTTGTTTAAGTAAACTATTCTTAATACCTAAACTTTTTTGTGTTGCTAAAAAGAATGCACGATCCTGTCCTGGAACATACTTACCATTAATAATATTTCTAAGGTATCTCTTAAAACCTAGTTCGTTTATAGTTGCTGAACTGTTTCCAATTTTACTTGCATACTTAGCAGGATTGTTTACAATACTTGCTAAATTGTGTAGATCTGTTGCACCTGTTCTAACATTATTAAAACTCATGTAACGCATTGTATCTTTAGCATATTTCTGTGCCCAGGTAGGATTCTCAAATCTCATCTGTTGTAGCACTAACAAGTGTTCAAAGAAACCTTGTGCGATATTATCAGAACTACGACCTATAGTATCTCTGTCAGTTCTCATATACTTTGCTTCTGCTAGTTCATTATTTAAAAACTGATACTTTGTCGTTTTGTTTTCTTCGGACACAAAGTCTTCAACTACATCTTCTTTTTTAACAATAACACCTTTTTTATTCAGTGTTTTACCTGGCATATTCTTTTCTATAAAATCCTTATCGATATTTTTATTAATAATGCCACCAGTGTCTTTGTCTTTGACAGTCGTAGGATTTGGATTAGTAATAGGCTTTTGGTTTACTGGATTAAACTTTACTACTGGTTTCTGTGAAATAGTTGAACCTTGTGTAACATCTGCATTTCTATCATACTTAATATCTTTATTAGACTTTACTTTTTTTACATCAGGCTTTACTTTTTTTACATCAGGCTTTACTTTTTTTACATCAGGCTTTACTTTTTTATCATCTTTATTATAGTCTACCCCTTTTGTATTATCCAATGCACCAACTGGTGAATACTTGTTAAATATCTCAGGATATTTAGATCTATCAAATTTCACTGCACCTTTTCTAAGATTGGCTGCACTACTGCCTGGCATATATCCTATATCAGTTGAAATCGTTCCAGGAACTTTAGGTTGTGTTTTCGAATCGTTGCCATCCATGCCAGTACCTGCTGGTGGTTGTTCATCGCTTTTGCCACCTAGTGCTTTGTATGTAGGATCTCTTAGTGGGTCAAAACTATCTGGAACCAACGCACCAACGGCAGATCCTTTGTAAAAATCTTTTGTTTTACCCAAAATTCTTTTTTGTTGTCCTATCTTTTGTCCTAGATTCGATTGCTTTAAATTTAAGTTGTCTAATTTTTTTTGTGCATCATTTATTGCCGCTTTATTTTTTAACTTGTCTACTGATTTTGCATTAGGTTCTATTTTCTTGTTCTTTAAATCATTTAATTCTTTGGTTGCGTCATTGATTTCTTTTTTTGTTTTGTTAAGATTTTTAGTACCTTTGGCTAACTTAAATCCTTTGACTGCCATCTTAAATCCTGCTAGTAGTCCGCCGCCTGCAAGTGCTAAAGCAACATCACCGCCGACTCTTGCCCCTAGTTCTTTGAGAGTTATCTTTCCGGAGTCAAATGCATTATAATTATTATAAATCTCATAGGCAGTATATCCAAGACTAGCCGCATAGACTGCTGGAAGAAAGATTGCTTCATCAGTTCTTTGTCTGTCTTCATTTATTATTTCATTAAACTTCATAAACGTATTTATCCTACCGTTTTACTGCTCGGTTTGCCGCACTAAAGGTTGCCCTAGGTACTAGTTTCATAGAACCT
>Ga0209634_1001552_pt1 | contig 16641 bp, 21 predicted proteins | sample LinPmetageLP40_FD_184043 | JGI IMG/M metagenome (GOLD analysis project Ga0209634, IMG submission 184043) | Marine viral communities from the Pacific Ocean - LP-40 (SPAdes) (version 2) | ecosystem: Environmental > Aquatic > Marine > Oceanic | place: Pacific Ocean | collected 2010-08-26
GATTTAGAGATCCTGTTGTTAGAAATGTAGTTGATAAGTTTGTGTCAAGATCAGATGTTGGTTACGCTAAATACGGAACATCATTAGATGATGAACGTAGACTTAAAATGAAAGGCTTGACTAAGTATCTTAACGATATACAAGAAGAGTTAATGGATGCTGTATTGTATATACAAACAGCACGTGAAGAGTTACAAGACTTATCTGAAGAAGCCATGATTGACAAATATAAGTATGATGAAGAAGAGATATAGTAAAAAAAGAGGACCTGTCAGAGCTAAAAAAGTTAGCTTTGATGGTGTCAACTTTGCTTCAGGCTTAGAAAAGTATATGTATATAGCTTTAAAAAAAGCTAAAATATCCGCTTTGTATGAGGGCTCAACGTTTGAATTACAAGAAGGATTTATGTTTGATACAGATTCTTACGAACGCCAAGGGAATGGTAAGGGTGCTATGATTAATAGAGGTCAAAAAAAAATATTAAATATTAAATATACACCTGACTTTGTAAGTGATTCATTTATAATAGAATGTAAAGGAAGAGCCAATGAAAGTTTTCCGATTCGCTGGAAAATGTTTAAGAAACATGTAAAAGAGCAAATTCCACATGTAACTTTATACAAGCCTCAGAACCAAAAGGAATGTGACGAAGTAGTAGAATTAATAATTAAAAATAAAATAAAATGAAAAATTGGGAATTAAGTTTTGGATTTTACTCCGGAATATTATTGGGGTTTAGGTCGTATCAAGAAACAAATAAAACTAACCACGTATTATACGTACCTTTTTTGGATGCTTGCTTAACCGTGTACAATGACTAGTTTGAATAATAGTATACTTTCAGATATTACAGTTCACATGAAGTATGCAAAATATATTCCAGAGTTAAACAGAAGAGAAACCTGGAACGAACTGGTTACAAGAAACAAAGCAATGCACATTAAAAGATATCCGGAATTAGCGGATCAAATACAATTAAACTATAAATATGTCTACGATAAAAAAGTTCTACCAAGCATGCGCTCGCTTCAGTTTAGCGGTAAGCCAATTGAAATTTCGCCGAACAGATTATACAATTGTAGCTACTTACCTATTGATCATGTTGATAGCTTTAGTGAGTCTATGTTCCTTTTGTTATCTGGCTGCGGTGTTGGTTATAGCGTTCAAAAGCATCATATAAATCAATTACCAAATATAACAAAACCATTTGAAGGTAGAACAAGAAGGTTTGTGGTTGGAGATTCAATTGAAGGTTGGTCTGATTCAATAAAGGTTTTAATTAAGTCTTATTTAGGTTCTAGGAGAGCTTCTAAGATCAAATTTGACTTTTCAGATATTAGGCCAAAGGGAGCTAGGCTCGTGACCTCAGGAGGAAAAGCTCCAGGACCACAGCCATTAAAAGAATGTTTATTAAAAATAAAAGGAATATTAGATGTTAAAGAAGAAGGTTCAAAACTTACTACGCTTGAAGTTCACGATATCGTATGTTATATTGCCGATGCTGTTTTGGCCGGTGGTATTCGCCGCGCAGCGCTTATATCGTTATTTTCAGCGTACGATGAACAAATGATATCTGCTAAAGCTGGTAATTGGTGGGAATTAAACCCACAGAGAGGTAGAGCTAACAACTCAGCAGTATTAATGAGACATAAAATAACTAAAGAATTTTTCTTAGATTTGTGGAAACGTATTGAATTATCCGGAGCTGGTGAGCCTGGCATATATTTTAATCACGATAAAGATTGGGGAACTAATCCATGTTGTGAAATTGCGTTAAGGCCATATCAGTTTTGTAATTTGTGCGAAGTTAATGTAAGTGACGTCGCTAGTCAAGAAGAGCTTAACGATCGTGTTAAAGCTGCCGCCTTCATTGGCACGCTTCAAGCAGGTTATACGGAATTCCACTATCTAAGAGAAATATGGCAAGAGACCACTGAAAAAGATGCTTTGATTGGAGTATCAATGACAGGTATAGCGTCAAAAAAAGTGTTGAAAATGGATATGCCAAAAGCTGCAGATATAGTTAAAAGGGAAAATTCAAGAGTTGCCAAGCTAATAGGTATAAATAAAGCCGCTAGAACTACCTGTGTTAAACCCGCTGGAACAACATCCTTAGTGCTAGGTACTTCATCAGGCATTCATGCTTGGCATAGTGATTATTATATTAGAAGACTTCGCGTAGGTAAAAACGAGTCTATATATAATTATCTAAATAAAAACCATCCTGAACTTGTTCAAGATGAGTATTTTAGACCTCATGACACTGCTGTTATTGAAATACCACAATCAGCCCCAAAAGGTTCTATATTAAGAACTGAGTCTGCTTTTGACTTACTCAAAAGAGTTAAACAAGTTGCTACCGAATGGGTTAAACCAGGTCACCGCAAAGGATCTAATACCCACAACGTGTCTGCAACAATTAGTTTAAAAGAAGACGAATGGGATAAAGCTGGAAAATGGATGTGGGATAACAGAGCGTGTTATAATGGTTTATCAGTTCTACCTTACGATGGTGGAACATACACACAAGCTCCGTTTGAAGATATAACAGAGCAAGAGTTTAATAAAAAAGTCAAGTCATTACACGAAGTTAATTTATCAAACATCATGGAAGACACTGACGAAACAGATCTATCAGGTGAATTAGCTTGTGCCGGTGGAGTCTGCGAAATAACAAGCTTATAACTAAAACAAAAAAGATGAAAAAATTATTTTTAACAATGGCTGTTGCTTTTTCAACGCTTATAGCGTCTGCACAGTTTATGGCGGTTATTACTTACAATGCTCCAGAAGACGGTGCTGAATTTGAAATGGCTAGCTTAACAGACAACATGGGTATCGGTTACGCGTTAAACGATGGTAAATATGTCGTTGGAATGGTAAAAGCTGGAGAAGATACTTATGATCTTTGGGGTCGTTATAACCTAAAGAGTAATTTGTATATGTCTGTTCAGATGCCAATGGAAGAGATGATGGACAATTTAACAATTGGCCTCGGGTATTCTTATAGTGTTTGGAAAGGACTTTGTATTGAGCCTAATTACAGTATGGGTTTAAAAGAAGATGAAGCAGGCGAAAGAGAAGGTTCTTTCAATATAGGTTTATCTTACAAACTTTAAACAAATTATTAATTAAAAACAAAACAAAATGTTAGAAAAATTAAAAGAAAACAAATATGTTGTTATGATGGTAATACTAGTTGTTGCCATAACAATGTGCCTACTAAAATAAATCAAATCAATAACTAAAATTAAATTAAATTATGAGTTTTAATAAACTAAGTACAAGTTTCGACGAATTACAAAACGCAATTAATGATTGCCAAGCAGATATTACAAAATTTGTTGAAGGGAACAATTCCGCTGGAACGCGGGTAAGGAAAGCTATGCAGACTGTAAAGTCTTTAGCTCAAGAAGTTAGAGTTGAAGTACAGGAACAAAAAAATGCTGTGTTTTCATAGTACATAACATCTAAACAAGAAAGGGGACAACGAAAGTTGCCCCCTTTTTTTTATTATATTTTTTATGCTATCCCTTAAAATAATTATATACTCCTTTTGCTAATTTACCAGCTTTACCAACAGGTAAAACCTCAAAAATATTTTTAGGTGTAATTGCTTTTACAATTTTCTCGCCAACGTTTCCTTTTGTAGCTTTTGCAGAATAATCTTTAGCTTTACTAAAATCGTATTTTTTATTTAATGGAGATGTTTTTAGCATTCCTTTCAATGGTTTGTTTCTCATGTTATTTTATGTCTTTAGATTCTATAAGTGTATATGAAAACGAGTTTCCGTGGACTTCACGTGCAGCTTGGCATATATCAAGAAACTCATGCCAGTCATCATTATCAGCAATTACTTGACATCCAGCTGACCATTTATCTACTTGACTAGATTTTTTACCAGCTCTTCCAGTTGCTCTATGAATATTAATTCCAAATAATCCTGTATCTGTTTTTGATTCATTTAAATCATAGTTAGCGTCGCGATTGTCATCTCTATAAACAGTTAAAGGTTTCTTTTGTCCTAACGCTAGGTATTTACCAGCATGTAATCTTAGTTTATGTGAGCCTCTATATTGATTTGGTTTTAGTATTGCAACACCTTTACTATTCATTACATTACTTACCCAATGAGTTCCAGGATCGGTAGTGCAATCAAATTCATGGTACATCCAATTACCGTCTTCATCTTTATATGATATAGTTATTATATCATCAAACTTATTTGTTACTTTATTTTTAGTTTCAGAATTTCTAATACCTATAATATTTACATCATAATTATCTCCTGTAAAATATTTATACCCAAATCCCTCTACTGTATTTTTTATTTGTTCTCTTGTATACATTTTTATTTAATTTTTATTATTGTGCTGCTATTGTTACTTGACCACCAAATACTTTATCAGTTGTAGCGGTTGTTGTTATTTTTATTGCTAAAAAATTTGTAGCAGTTGCGTTTACGTCTGTTATATCCAAAGTTGTATTACAATTACCAGAACCTTTAGAAGTTAAACTAGTTGCGTTTATTTGAACTTCAAAAACCTCAAGAGCTCTATCATCTTTATCAAAAACATCAACGTGTGTGGCTTTCATGCCCTCTGGTATAGAAACAAAAGCAAACAACTCCGCGTTTGCACTTCCAACTTTCATTCCATAAGCTGATCCAGCTGCATCAGTATAACCAACTCCAAGTTTAGTATTACCACCATCAATATTAGCTACAAAGTCTGAGGGTAAAAGTTTTATTATACTACCGTATACGTTAGGAGTAACGCCCGATGCTTTTGCAAAAGTAACCTGATCATCCGCTATATGAGCTGTGTCAATAGATCCATCAGTATAATGCTCGCTATCAACCGCGTCATCAGCTATATTATCACCATCAATAGCATCATTACCAATATAAGCGTGAGCAATAGCTGTTCCTTGCCAAACTCCAGTTCCAATTGTCCCAACAGTAACTAAATTAGAGCAAGCGGTTATTCCTGTTTGAGCACCAACGGTAAGTAACCCAGCGTTATCCATCGCTGCTGTTGACCCCATGGTAAGTGTTCCAGCAACCGTTGTAACAGAAGCAGCTCCTAACCCAATAGTTACATCAACCTCGTTGTTTACACTACCACCTGTTAATATTAAAGCGGCTAAATTACCACCGTCATGATTTGCAACACCAAAACTTAATTTTCCAGACTCTTGACCGTGAGTTACAACATCGGTTTCGCAAAATATAAAGCCGTATTGTTGCTCGTTTTGCCCGCTGTCTTCACCCATGAATCTTATTTCAGCAACATTATCACCAATAGCAGGTGCTGCCCCTCTATCTTTAACAAAATTTAACCTTGCCATGTCATTAGCATCGTTGCTCGTGTTTTTTATAGTAACTAATGGATCGTCTGCGTTCACTGATTCAAATGTTACGTTGTCTCCATTTACAGTAAAATTTCCAGTAACAGTTGTGTCGGCTTGTAGCGCTACGTCTGTAGCAACAATATCTAAATCATTAGCTGTTCTAGAGTGTATATAAGAGTTAGCGTCTCTAAAGTTTAGCCTTACATCGGTTGCCATTGTTTTAGAACCAGTAAAGGTTTGTGCTGTAGTTAAGTGAGCCGTGTCAGCGTCTAAATATGCGCTAGCAATAGCTGTCCCAGTCCACGCGCCAGTTGTAATAGTTCCAACACCTGTTACATGAGTTAAAGAAGCATCTACATTTAACGTTGGTATTGGACCTGTTAAGCTAGTTCCACTTAAACCAGTTCCAGCTACGATAGAAGTAAGATCACCACTAGCTTCTGTTGCTTTTACAATTTTATTATTTGAGTCTAAACCTAAGTTACCTCCACTAGCTATAGTGCCGGTAGATATATCTTCTAAGTAGACGTCATTACGAAATCTAGCTACTAAATCATATATGTTTTGGCCTATCCATTTCATATTAAGAAAGTATTACATCTATTGGAGCTACAGGGTTACAATCTGGAGAGGTATCATTAGCTGTATTTGTAGTGGCTATACTTACTGTAAGTGATGTGTCAGATGCAATAGCGGTTACTATTCTTGTTTCTGAACTAACTACAATTTCGTCTCCAATACTAAGTTCTGATAAAAAAGCAGTTCCAGATCCAGTCACAGTTGTACTTGCGGTTGGATCTATAGAGCCTGTCAATGTAAATAAAGTTGTTTTTGTTAGTTTTATATATAAACCAAATTCCTCAGCCCTATTATTAAACCCATTAATCTCATGCATTAATGTTACTCCAGGTGGAATATTTACATTTTTTAGTAAGTAAAATTTACCAGTAAGCTTTTTTTCAATATATAAGTCTACAATACCCGTATGTGTTGCATCAACATTAGTTAAAGATATTGAAGAAACACTAGCATTATCTCCTGCTGCTAATAACTCTTGCGTTAGCTCGCCGGTTATATTGAAATGATTAGCCATTTTACTCGTGGAATGTCATGTACTCTATAGTAGTTACTTCATCTGCTGTACTAGGTGCAGCTATAATGTTGTGACCAGTACCATTAGCTTCCCAAGGAATTAACATCCAGTCACCACCATATAATCTACCTATAGCTTCGGTAGTATCATCAGCTGATGCGGAAGCGTTAAGAGATATCTTAACATGTTCTGCTTTGTTTGAACTTGTATTTCTAATATAAACTTTATTAGCTTTACTAGCTGTAGCGTCTGCTGCTAATTCTAAAACTACAGCTGCTGTAGCTGAAAGATTTTTAACACCTAAACCATTTGTATTTTCAATACCGGTAGTTACTCCAGCTTTAGTCATTGTCATTGACTTGTTAATCGAAAGGCTAGAATCAGTAATATCACTTGTAATATTAATACTTGCTGTTATTGTTGCCATATTTATTTATTTATTTATTTTTGTTAATTATTACGTACGAGCTACCATTGTTTCACCTTCTTTGAATATTGCATATTCATAAAGACAAGTACCACCTTCTGCTTCTACAGAAATTTCTGCGTCAGTATCACCTTGAACCCAAGGAAAGAAAGCCCAATCACCAGCATATAAACGACCTAATATAGCGTCGTGAAGTTTTACCTGTATGTAATAAGTTGGATCTGTAGCTTTGTTGCATAAATACACTTTAGCTGCCGTGCCTATACCTGCTGTTGTTGCTTCTTTTACTACCACTCCATTATTAGAAGCGGCTACTGTTAATTCGCCACTACCAGACTCTACCATATGTAACCCAACAGAAGTACCAGCCTTCATAAGAGTTGAACTTGCGCTTATAGACAAGGGACTACTAGGTAATAAATCAGGACTAGCGATACTAAGTGTTGCTGTTGTTGTTGCCATAATTTGTTATTTATTTATTGTTATTTATTTATTTTATTGATAAAAAAGCATATGCTCTAGAGTCATCTCAGTATGCACGCTTGGTAATATCATTATATCTGAATCAGTTGCTGTACCCATTGCTGCAGACGAAACTGCCGCCGTAGCATCACTACCACCGCTTTGAACTATCACCATATCAGCTGTTGCTGTTACAACCGTACCAGTATCTATTGATTCTCTCGCAGTAAAAGTAACCGCAGCACCACTAACGGTTGTTGTCCAGTTAGGATAGTGTTCAGCGTCTACTTGAGCAGCTATATCAGCTACAGTAGTATTAGCGGCTGCGGTAACTACTCCATCAAATTCTAAAGTTTCTCCAGCGACCCAAGTACCACCTACAGTCATTACGAAAGTTTCTTTTGTTCCAGACTTAGCACTCCAAGGGAAAAAAGCCCAATCACCGGCATATAGTCTTCCCATTTCTTCTTGATCAATATATACCGTGAAAAATTCAGCGGGTGTTGTTGATAAGTTTTTTAAATATACTTTATTTGCCCCACTATCAGTTGCATCGTTTGAACGGTAAAGATTAGTTGATTCTATTACCCCTGAACTTGCGTATGAAGTTGTTGTTCTAGCTAAACCACTTGTTAGTGTTAAACCAGTAGCTGATCCAGCTGTACTTAATGGGCTTGATGATGTAAACGCCAAAGCACTAGACAGTAAATCAGTACTTGTCAAGCTTATTGTTGCTATAGTTGTTGCCATGTTTTTATTGTTTTATTAATTTTTTTTCTACTGATCCATCGTTGTAGATGTAAAAGAGAGTTTGATTTTTATTTTCTTTTGACTCTCTACCTAATATATCAGTAATCATTATTAGTTCTTTTTTATTTTTTGTTCTTTTTACTATTGGTCCAGTCCAATTGTTATCACAATAATCATACGTTGCTTGACATATAGTGTCCCACTCATTGTCACAACAATAATCGTCTACCGATATCACCCAAGCATAACAAGGGTCATTTAGCCAATAAGGAAAACCTGGCCCAGTAATACAACCAGCGTCAAAAAGACAAGAAAGACTATCGTGTACGTTAGCAGTAACATCATAATTATACGCCGATTGGTCCATGCAACCTTCCACAATTGTAATACAACTTTCGTTATTAGTGTTTGCCAGCGAGTCATAGTTAAGAGCAGTGGGATCCATACAACCATATATAAAAGGAATACAGCTAAAATCCTCCGTGTTCGCCATAGCATCATAGTTGAGCATAGAAGGGTCTGTGCAACCAAATATAAAAGGAATACAGCTACTATTGTCAACATTAGCTAGTGGATTATAATTAAACATTGTGCTGTCAGTACAACCATATATAGGTAGTACACAGCTAAAATCATCCGTGTTACAAGTATCGCAATAGTTTAAAGCTATTGGGTCTGTACATCCTAGTATAACTGGAACACAAGTCTCGTTATTAACATTTGCTAGTGGATTATAGTTAAACGCCAAGCTATCCATACAGCCGTAAATTGGCAGCACGCAGCTAAAATCATTTGTATTAGCCAAAGGATTATAATTTAAAGCTATTGGGTTTGTACACCCATGTATATAGGGTATACAATTATCGTTATCAGTGTTAGCCAGTGGATCGTAGTTAAACATAGTTGAATCTATACATCCATATGCAAATGCTATACACGCACCATTATCTGTATTAGCCGCCGCATTATAATTAAACATAGTTGGATCCATACAGCCATAAATAAACGGTAAACAACTACCATCATCAGCATTAGCACTAGGTGAATAATTCCACATTGTAGTATCAGTACAGCCGTATGTAACACCTATACAACTTCCATCATCCGTATTTGCTAGTGAATTATAGTTTATAGCTATAGAACTCATACATCCATAAACGATAGCAATACAAGTATCCGCGGTGTTAGCGTTAGGATTATAGTTAAATGCTAAAGGTTGCATACAACCTAAAACTACAGGCACACAACCTCCATTGTTTACATTTGCTGACGAATCATAGTTAAATGCCATAAAATCCGTACAACCAAATATAGCTAAATATAAACAACTATCTTGTAAATGAAAATCTCTTTGAATACCAAGAGCAGTATCAACGTGGTAATCTAAATAAGCTGGGCTAAGACAACCAGGGTTATAATAACAAGTATCATTTGTATTTGCTAAATTATTATAGTTAAAAGCAACAACATCCATGCAGCCGGTAACAACTGGTATACACTCATTACCACAATACGGTTGAGCTTCATAAATATCTAAAGCACTCTTATAATTTCTTAATTTGTTTTCGTTAGGTCCTGGCCAAGGGTTATTACCCTCACATAATACAACTCCATAATCGTTTTGTAACTTAAAAGAATTTTGTATTGTTTGTATGTCTAGTTGCTGTATGTTCTGTTGAGGTGTAGGTATTTCAAAATAATAGAAATAAACCTCATCGTAAGAATTAAGAGTTAAAGCAAACGTATCGGAATATATACCGTTACTACTAATTTTAAATTGCCATAATGAATCCCCATGCTCTACGCCTAACCAACAATTACCCCATGAATCACCACCATCATCATATAATATTAAATCGTAAGTACAAGGTGAAGTTAAAAGCATCCTGTCAGTTGTAGGATCATAATTAAACGCCGCTATATCCGTGCAACCATAAGTAGCTAGTGTTATACAACTCCCATCATCATCTGTAGCTAGTGAATCGTATTCTAAATAAGTACTATTAGTACAACCATATATTGTGGTATCGTTATTACACGCGGCAGACACATAAGGGCTTGACGATGCTGTATATCCAAAGTTAGGTGGATTTAAAAGAAATAAAGTATCTTCACAGTCTAGGTTTGTTACTAAACATCCACCAACAACAGAGCCGCCACCAATACCATCACCATAACTATCGTTAAGGGTAAACATTACAGCATCTCCTACAGGTATACAAACTTTAGTGTGTATTGTTTGTCCGGTTTGTGTGTAGTCGTAAGTGTTAACAGGTACTTGGGCAAAGGTATCTGTAGCTGAGTATATTAACCAAGACGTTTCATTTGGCCAATTATCTAGCGTTATAGCTACATCAACTAAAGATTTACCTGGACTACAAGCAACAGCTTGAGTACAAGAACCATCATCTACGTTTGCCCATGGATTATAATTTGTAGCCGTAGGGTCTACGCATCCATAATAATAAATACAGCCAACATTAATAGTAGCGGTAGAATCATAATTACTAGATATAGTATCCATACATCCATAAACAAAAATAAATGGATCACTAACCATTAAATCATCAATACATATATCACTGGTAAAACTAGACCCAGTAGTAGCTTTAAAAGCTATTTTAAATGAATCAACAGCTGTAATTGGATAATAAGCAAAATACCATTGATCACCCTGGTTGCCAGATAGTGTATCTATAGGTGTATAAGCACCTCCACTTATTATAGCTATCTCTAGATCACCCATAGCAGCACCATACATGTGGTACCAGAAAGATAATACTTTACCGGGTGTAGCAGATATGTCAAACGTAGGTGTGTAGGTTATAAATACTTGGTTTGGATATCCAGGATATGAAGATTCTACATAATAATATATACCATTACCAGTCGTATGATCTCCAGAAGGCCCTGTGTTTGCCGAACTAGTTGATCCTTGCTTCAATGTCCAATTACCGTTATCATTAGGATCTTCTTGTAAAGTTATAAAACTTTCAAAGTCATTAGTCCATGGAAAAGTGTTTACTTGTCCAAAGCTAAATATAGGTAATAATAATAATATTAGTAGTTTTTTCATTTTTCTCCACATTTTTTAGATGGATTACCAACTTGTCTCCAATCTTGTTTAACCCAGTCTTTTAAATTTTTACTTTTAGTACCCTTCACATTGCTTTTACTTGATCTTTTATAATTACCTTTAGAAGCGGCAGCTCTTTTAGCATTAATAACTTTTTGCCTTTCAGCTTTACTCATGCTAGCTATTTTAGCTTTAGGTAAGCACACTTTTTTAGTGCCACCACCTTTAGCTTTAACTTTTTTTACTTTACGCATTAAAGGTGAAATCATTTTAAATGCCATTTAGCACTTGCCTTTTTTTTGCGTTTTTGAAGCCCACATGTTAGCATATGCGCTAGGATAAACGTCAAACTTTTTTCTAGCGGCAGCCTTGCAAGAAGCAGATAACTTTAAAAGTGCTGGTGATTTTTTAATCAAACCACCAATTCTTTCTGCTTGACTAGCGTGCATTTTACTAGCACCCTTAAGCTCTTTAACTATTTTTTTTAGTTTTTGTTTACTCATTATTTTTTCTTCATTTTCATACCAGCTGCTTTCTTCATCATCATTGCTGATTTCTTAACCATCTTCATACCAGCTGTTTTCATTTTCATAGCAGCTTTTTTCATTGCCAGTGGAGAACCATCAACAGCTTTTTTAAACTCACCAGATAATTTTCCAGCTTTAGAAGCTGCTTTTAATTTTGGGTTAAATTTAGTTGGTGCTTTTTTTACCATTTTTGCGGGTGCTTTTTTCATAACTTTAAATCTTATTTTTAATATGTTTATACATTGCGTTAGCTAACTTTTCACCCATTTTACTATCTGACTTATAGTGAGCGCGGGCAACGTTTCTACTATAAGATATGTTTTCTCCTGTCTTTGCAAAAGCTGATTTAGCTTTAGGATGTTTATCACCTAATACTTTTGCTATTAAAATTCCTTGAGCCGTGTGGCCAGATGGATAAGAAGCTGTTTTCATAGAATCCATTTCTATATCTTTAATTTTAATATTCATTTTTTCTGCAAGCTCTTTTGGTCTTGGTCTATCAAAATGTTTTTTTAACTTTAATATTATAGGTGCTGATGCTGTTATGAGTTTGGCAGCTATTTTTTTATCGTAATCTACACCCTGCTCTTTAGCAGTTTTAGCAAAAGCCTTTTCAATGTTATCGTTATCTTTAACAAATTTCTTGTTTAAAGGTATTTTTTTAAGAGCTTTAATTTCTTGCGAAGTGTCAAAGGTATTATCACCTGGTGGCTTCATTTTTTTAAATTTTGAAATGTCAAAATCTTTAAACATTATTTTTTCTTTTTATTTGCTCTACAAAATTTTGCAGCCGCACCTACGCTACCAAATCCCCATTTTTTTAAAGCTATTGCTTTTCTAGTTGGTCTACCCTTTGAATCTTTCATTGGCCCTTTCATACCAGCAAATCTACAAGCAAAGCTTACTCTTCTAGGACTAGTACCACTAGTTTGTCTAGAGCCTAGAGTTTTACCTGTTTCGCTTTTATACTTAGATCGCATTTTACGATTTGATTTCTCGTAACTTGCATCTGTTATTTTAAGTGGTCCAACGCTTCTATTATTGTATGCCATATTTAATTATTTTGGTATGCAACTTCCTTTAGAAAACTCTACAGTACCTGGTTTTCTTTTGTGAGTTTTATAGCAACGTATTGGAGAACCATCGTTTCTTCTACGACCACAACTAGTAACAGGAAAAGGGTGTCCATGTTGAACGTATCCTCTAGTTTTTTTAAACATACTGTTTTGTTTGTTGCTTCCTGGCATAATTAAAAATCACTCATTAATTGATTACTAATCTCGTCTTGTACTTCCTCTCTTGTTGCTAGCATTTTAAAACTAAGATCAGCTTGAAACCTAGCAACTTCTTCACCGTCTTTAAATATTATAATAGTAGGTACAACAGCTATTTTATGCTTTGCTTGCGCGCCTGCATCTTTTGCTATATCTACATAGCCAACTGTTTTACAGTCTTCTAGTTTTCCTATCCAATTAACGCTATTAGCATCATTCCAACCAGCGTTAAATTGTGTTACTTGTATTTGACCATAGGTTAAACTATAACAAATTACAAGAATTAATATAACTATTATTTTTTTCATTTAATTAGCGATTATATAGTTTGTCTTCTATTTTTTCTAAAGACTGTTTTATTTCTTGCACGTCTTTTTGCGTATCAATAATAGTATTACGTATCATTTGATCTTTCATGTTAAATTCCATCCTAGTAACTTCATCTGGTGGTATTACAGGTAATTCTTTTGCCTCAGCTATATCAGCTTGAAGCATAAAATACATACTTATTAAAGATGCCATTGCAGCTCCTACACCTATCATTGTTTTTATGCTTAATACAAAGCCTGTGTCTTCATTTAATTCTTTTGCCATTTTAAAATATCGCGTAATTTAATCCTAATTTAAAATCGTACCATTCTCTATTCCAGTACTTGTTATATTTTCCTTCTACAAAGTATCCTAAACTTTTATTTACTTTTATTCCGTATATTAAACCACCTGAATAATCATACCACTGACCGTCTACGTAGTTGTGATACGAAAAATCACTACCATCATCGTAGTGGTAAGGCATAAAACTTCCCCAAGCGTGTAGCCATGTTTTTTTAGAATACTTATAATAATCAAAACCTACAACAAACGAGTGTTGTATGACATTTTTTAGTTCACTTCTTTTTTTCTCCGTATAATCTGATAAAACTTTAGGTATAACTAATGCTTCCCAAACCTCTGGGCTTGTGGCAACAATTCTACCACTTGGATCTTTATACTCACTGTTAGCAACGTCCACGGTATACCCTTCTTGTAAAGCTAGATACGTATAGTGTAAACTACCATCATTTAATATCCACTCGTCTAATGGATTATATCCATATGGTTCTGCTAAACGGTGAACTAATCCAATATTCCAAGATAAGTTTTTATTCTTACGATGTCTATATCTTTCTGAAGCTTCAAAGTATTTAATATCGGCAAAACCATCTTCTAAGTATTCTAGCTTTAAAGCAAAAAAGTTTATACACAAAGCGTCTGGGCAACCATCATCAGAGCTGTATCTAATAAAATGATGTTGATCCATATAATCAATACCTTCTTGTCTTTTATAATCTACCTCAAATAAATATTCAACTCCTTTAACTTTACCTACAGTGGCCGCATCACTGTAATTAGATTCAGTTCCATCATAAAACGTTTGAGCTTTGTTTTCGTATCCAAATCTTGCTATCTTACGTAAACCTATGGTAAAATTATAATCGTAAGGAGTTGAAATAGTCTGTGTAGATAAACCATTATCTACAGAAAATACTTCAACATTAGAAAGCGACGTACCACCGTTAACGGCAGCATAAAATGTAGAGTACTTTAAAAGCCCTCTAACATCTATTAATCCTTTGTTTTGAGCTGCTACTAAATTTGACATTAACAACAGCATTATTATTAGTCTTTTCACCATTTTTATATAGTCACTTATTTTTTTAATTCTTTACTTTTTTATTAGTAAGTTATTTCACTATTTTTTTTATTATCTATCTATATTTTTTATGAACTTTCTTTTTACTTTTTTTCTTACCTTTAACTTTTTCTTTAATATCTTTCATTTTTTGAGTGTCACCAAGGTTTAAACTCCAAGTTGTATAACCACTAAAAAACAAAGCTCTTTGTAAGGCTGTGTAATCATTATCAGCAGCATTTCTAAGATTTAGGGTTTTTTGGTATATTCTATTTGTAGGTGCTGTAGTTATAGCCTCTACATAATTTGTAACCGCTGACCATTGAGGGTTATCAATATCAAACGTGTTCATTTCTTCTATAACTTTTTTGTTATAGTTAAGAGTTTTTTCAGCATTTACAATTTTTCTAAGTTTAATACCTACAACAGGTGAGAAGTTTGCAAGTTCCATAATAACAGCACTTTCATCTTTATTGAAACCTTTGTCTCTTTGTTCTAAAAACTTAATTATCATATTTTTTAAAGTAGAAACTGCAACACCGTATATACCAGATCCTCTTAATATAGTATCTATAGAACCATTTATAACTCTTTCTTTTTTCTTTAAAAACTGTTCAGCTCTCTTATCGTCATCTTCATCATCTGTACCAAACATAACTGCAAATAAAGCTGTTTGAAGACTGTAAAATATTAAATTTTGTGCAGCGCCATAATACAATATTCTAGACATATTAGACATATCACTTTGTAATTGTGTAGTGTTAGGTGGTGTTATTCTTCTATTAATAATATCAGATCCAGCTTTTTTAATTATTCTATTATATTGAGAAGGTGTATTTAAAAAGTTTAATACTAACTTACCAATCCAACTAGCTTGTTGTTGTGATGTCATGTCAGGTCTTGCTGATTGCTGTGTAGATTGTGTTATGTTTTGAAAGTCTGTAAAAGCAGCCGCTTCAGCTTCTTTAACTGTCATACCGTCTTTTATATATTTGTTAACTCTATTTCTATAAAAAGCCGCACCACCTGTTGCGATTGCAATATTATCACCAATTTGAGTAGGTAAAAACCCTAACCTAAGTGCTTTACCAACAATAATTGCTACTTGATCAAACATACTATCTGGTCTAGCTTTTTTAATAGCATCTGCAAGTTCAGCTCCGTTAATATCGGTTTGCAAACCACCACGTCTTTGTTTTAACATGTCTGAGTTAAATATCATTGCAAAGTCTTTCCAATATTGTGGTTGGTTAGCAAAAGCTTTACCAGCCGCGTATATATTGTTATCAGCAAAGTTTAAAAAGTTTACATTAGACATTTGCTGTAGCAACGCTGATCTAGTATTAAAGAACATCACACCAGAAACAGAAGCGTTTAACCAGTTCATAAACATATTTGGTTTAGCACTTTCTCCTTTTGGCCTATTAACACCAGTTTTAATTCTATGAATTATATCTTCTAAAGCGCTTCTAAAGCTAACGCCATAACCAGCTTCTATTTTATTTAAGTTTTCTTCATTAAATAATATCTCAGCGTTTTCATTAAACTCAGCAAGATATTGATCTCTACCAACTCTTCCTGTAGCGTCTATTAAATCTATTCTTATGTTACCAGTTTCCCAAGCTTGACCTGGACTTACATATGTTTCTTGTTTAGATATTACGTTTAAAGCTTCAGCGTAAGCTTGTAGCTCAGGATCTGACATAACAAGCTCAGATAAACTTAATTGATCAGGCATACTTAAACCAGGAATTGTATACCCATGTTTATTCCATAAATAAACTCTTATGGCATCTTGAAAAGTAAAGTCACCGTCAGGTGTGTTTTTTATTAGTTTATTTTTAACGTCTGGAAACTGTTTGTTTAACGATTTATAATCGTTTGCTATAGCTTGTTTAGCTGCGTCTATTTCTCTATACGCTCTATTTAAAGGTTTAACTAAAGCCTCTTCTAAAAAATTCCTATGACCATCACCCACTCTACCTTTACCCATAAAGTTATATAATA